>Ga0302155_10000491_pt1 | contig 31597 bp, 26 predicted proteins | sample I_Bog_N3_1_FD_193508 | JGI IMG/M metagenome (GOLD analysis project Ga0302155, IMG submission 193508) | Peat permafrost microbial communities from Stordalen Mire near Abisko, Sweden - I_Bog_N3_1 | ecosystem: Environmental > Terrestrial > Soil > Wetlands > Peat | place: Sweden: Abisko, Stordalen...
CGGGCAGCACTTCGCCGGTTTCGGGATCGACGATTTCAGGATAAAAATGGTCTTCCCAGATCACCGGACCGTCCTTGCTTTCGATGCATTCGCTGGCCACGCCCGGCCCCATGACTTCGGACAGGCCATAGATGTCGACCGCGTCGATACCAGCGCGCGCCTCGATCTCGGCGCGCATGGCATCGGTCCACGGTTCGGCACCGAAGATGCCAACCTTGAGCGAACTATCGGCGGCGTCGAGTCCCTGGCGCTGAAATTCTTCGATGATGTTGAGCATGTAAGACGGCGTCACCATGATGATGCTCGGCTTGAAGTCCTGGATCAGTTGCACCTGCTTCTCGGTTTGACCGCCCGACATTGGAATGACCGTGCAGCCGAGTTTTTCAGCGCCATAATGCGCGCCAAGGCCGCCAGTGAACAGGCCGTAGCCGTAAGAGATGTGGACCATGTCACCCTTGCGTCCGCCGGCGGCGCGAATCGAGCGCGCCACCACGGTGGCCCAGGTATTGATGTCGTTCTGCGTGTAGCCGACTACGGTTGGTTTTCCCGTGGTGCCGCTGGAGGCGTGGATTCGTACGACTTGTTCGCGCGGTACGGCAAACATGTTGAAGGGATAGTTGTCGCGCAGATCTTTCTTGCCCGTAAAGGGAAACTTGGCCAGATCGGCCAGCGTTTTCAGATCATCAGGATGGACGCCGGCAGCATCAAACGAGGCACGATAGTGCGGCACGTTGTCATAGGCATGCTTGAGCGACCATTTCAGCCGTTGCAGTTGCAGTGCTTGCAATTCATCTTTGCTGGCCGTTTCGATGGCTTCCAGGTCGCCTGGTTGGGGGCTGCGTTGGGGCATAAAGGTCTCCGTATTTTTACACTATCTTGCACTCTGTCGAGTGCGCTTGGTCATCACTATTTAAAAAAATCAAGATGCGGCGCTGGCGTCCACTCCTGCGAGTACCTCGCCTCTGATGCGATAGGACTTGCCGCGAAACAAGGCGATGCGTTTGCCGTGCTGGTTGGTGACGGTAATGTCATAGACGCCGGTGCGCCCCGCCAGGGATTGTTCGATGGCTTCAGCCGTGAGCACGTCGTTGACCGCGCTCGGTGCCAGATACTCAATACTGCAGCCGGAAGCGACGGTGCTCTGATTGCGGCTGTTGCAAGCAAATGCAAACGCGCTGTCGGCCAAGGTAAAGATGAAACCGCCGTGGCAGGACGAATGACCGTTGAGCATATCCGAGCGTATCAGCATGGAAAGTCGGGCATAGCCGGGACGTACCTCATGTATCTTCATGCCCAGCGCCTGGGTGGCGTTGTCGCGTGCGTACATGGCTTTGGTGGAGGCTTCGGCCAAGCACTGAGCAGCCTCAGGGCTTAATGCGACGGTATTGTTGAGGATCACTTCAGACATGGAATCGTCCTCCACTGGCTCTTTTTCTCATGATTAACGGCGAGACGCGATAACGGTCTTCACCGTAAGCCTGGGCCAGATGCGACAACACTGTGGCAATCGTCTCCAGCCCAATGGCATCGGCCCACGCCAGCGGGCCGCGCGGATAGTTGACGCCTTTTTGCATGGCCATGTCGGCGTCGGCGCTGCTGCATACGCCCTGGTTGACGGTATCGGCGGCCTCATTGGCCAGCATCGCCACGGTACGCATGACTGCCATGCCAGGCACGTCGTCCAGACGCGAGACAGCAAATCCGGCTGCTTGCAGCAAGGCAACGATGCTGGCATAGGCTGCTTCGCTGCATTGATCGGCGGGTGTCACGGCCAGGCGTGTGGCGCTGTTGAAGTCAAGCGCCAGATCGATCAGCACGGTGTCGGCGTGGTGATTGTCGGCGGCGCGTTGTGTGGCGCTGCGGCCATCGGTTAAATAAGCCTGGGCACTGCCACACTGAAGTACCAGATGGTCCGTGCCAGCGGCGGCTTTGCTGCGCTCCACGCTGACGCCGCTCAGTCGGCTTGCCAGCGCTTCTGCCAAGGCACTGACGCCGAATATCTGCGTGGCATGGGTCGTCAGTGCTGTGAGCGCTTCGGTCGCTGGTGTCGCTGGTGTCGCTGGTGTTGCGACGGTGGCAGCGTCACCGTAGCGATAGAAGCCGCGTCCGCTCTTGCGGCCGAGAAAGCCCGCGTTGACCAGTTCTTGCTGGATCAACGATGGTGTAAAGCGCGGATCGGTGAAGTAAGCCTGAAATACCGATTGCGTCACCGCAAAGTTGACGTCGTGGCCGATCAGATCCATCAGTTCGAACGGCCCCATGCGAAAGCCGCCGGCTTCGCGCAGGATGGCGTCGATGGTGGCCGGTTCGGCCGCTTGCTCGCTCAGCAGGCGCAGCGCTTCGGCATAGTAAGGACGCGCCACGCGGTTGACGATGAAACCGGGCGTCGACTTGGTGTGCACCGGATGCTTACCCCAGGCCAACGCGGTGTCGTACACGCAAGCGGCAACACTGACATCGCTGGCCAGGCCGCTGATGATTTCGACTAACGCCATCAACGGCACCGGATTGAAGAAATGCATGCCGACCAGACGCTGAGGTAGGCGCAAGGCGGCACCGATGCTGGTGATGGAAATCGACGAGGTGTTGCTGGCGAAAATGCAGTCGTCTGCGACCACTTCTTCGAGGTCGGTGAACAGCTTGCGCTTGACGTCGAGATTTTCAACGATGGCCTCGACCACCAGACCGGCTTCTGCCAACGCAGATAATGTCGTCGCCGCGCGTAGATGGCCAGATGCGGCGTGTGCTTCTGCGGTGCTCATGCGGCCTTTGCCGGCGAGCTTGTCGAACATGGCGCCGATGTCGGTGATCGCCTTGGCGACTGCTTCAGGTCGGGTGTCGAACAGTTGCACGGTGTAACCGGCGGCGGCCGCCACTTGTGCAATGCCGGCACCCATGGCGCCGCTGCCGATCACGGCGACGGTGCGCGAACGCGCTAGCGCCTTTGGATGATTGGTCTCGGACATGCTCATGCTCCGGTAAACACAGGCGCACGCTTTTCAAGAAAGGCGGCGACGCCTTCCTTGTAGTCGCGGCTATTGCCGAGCGCACGCATGCTGTCGCGCTCCAACGCCAATTGATCGGTCAGTGTATTGGCCGGGCTTTGATAAATCGCAGCCTTGGTGTGCGCTAAACCCAAGGTCGGCGCTGTGGCGAAGTGCTGTGCCATGGCGCGTGCTTGGTTTTGCAATTGATCGTCGTCCACGCATTTCCAGATCAGCCCCCATTGCTCGGCTTGTTCGGCGCTAAGCTTGTTGCCCAGCATTGCCAGGCCCATGGCGCGCGCGCTGCCGACTAAGCGTGGCAGGAAATAGGTGCCGCCGGTGTCCGGCAGCAGACCGAGCTTGCAGAACACTTCGACAAAGCTGGCCGACCGCGCCGCCAGCACGATGTCGCAGGCCAGCGGGATATTGGCGCCGGCGCCTGCGGCCACACCGTTGACTGCGCAGATCACAGGGAAGGGCAAGGCGCGCAGTGTTTGCACTAGCGGGCCGTAGTATTGTTCGATGGATGCGCCCAGATCGACGGCGTTGTCGCCCGGTTTCACGGCCCGATCCGACAAGTCCTGGCCGGCGCAAAAGCCGCGTCCGGCACCGGTCAACAGTAGTACGCGCACGCTGGCGTCGGCCTTGATCTTATCGAGTGCGTCGCGCACTTCCAGATGCATGGCGACGGTGAAGCTATTGAGCTTTTCGGGCCGATTCAGCGTGATGACGGCAATGCCGTTGCTGTTTTCGAACAGGATGGATTCGTATTGCATGGCTGCTTCCTCGGATCTTTCAGATTGGTTCGCGGGTCTGCACCACGCAAAAACGGCTGGCGACGAAGGCTGAATCGGCCAGCGCGGCATTGGCAGCCGGATTGGCGCCGGTGCCGTGGTAATCGCTGAAAGCCGCCGACTGATTGACGAAGACGCCGCCAGTCAGGTTCAGCGACAACGCCACACCAGCATCGGCGGCAGCCTCGCCCAGGGCTTCCTTGACGGCGGCATTGGTGGTGTAGGCCGACAGTGACAACGCGCCATGGTCATGTACCGTCTGTGCCGCCAGAGCGATGCTGCTGGCCGTGCTGTCGGTGCCGATGACGAACGAGATCGGGCCGAAGAATTCTTCGCTCACGGCCTTGTTGTCGGCTGCTTTTATCAATAACGGCGTGCAGATGCGCGCCTCGGGGAATTGGGGATGTGTCAGGCGCGTGCTGTCGAGCATCACCTGGCCCACTGAGCGTGCCACATCGATGCGCGCAAGCACGGCACTGTTCTGGATGGCGCCGAGCAATTCCACCGCCTTGGCCGGATCAGCGGTCAACTTGCCGATGGCGTCAACGATGGCGGCCACCACGGCGTCGAAACTGACATGGCCTTCGGCGGTGGCGATGCCGTCTTTCGGAATGTAGATATTTTGCGGGGTGGTGCACATCTGGCCGGAGTAGAGCACCAGCGAGAAGGCGATATTGCGCGCCATGCCTTTGAAGTCAGCGGTCGAGTCGATGATGATCTGGTTGACGCCGGATTTTTCGGTGAAGACTTTTGCCTGCACCGCGTTGTGTTCTAGCCAGTTACCGTTGGCGGCGCTGCCGGTGAAATCGATCAGCTTGATCTCAGGGCGCAAGGCCAGCTCGGCGGCAACCTGGTCGCCGGCCTCATGCGCTACCAGGGTGACGATGTCCGGATGGTAGCCGGCTTCGGTGATGACGGCGCGCGCGATCTCGACGCTGATCGCCAGCGGCAGGATGGCGCCCGGATGCGGTTTGACGATCACCGCGTTGCCGGTGGCCAGATCGGCGAACAGGCCAGGATAGCTGTTCCAGGTCGGGAAGGTGCAGCAGCCGATCACCAGGCCGATACCGCGCGGCACGATGCGAAAGCTTTTGTGCATCTTCAGCGGCTCGTGTTTTCCCTGCGCTTTTTCCCAGTGCGCACTGCCTGGAATGCGACGGGTTTCTTGCCAGGCATAGGCGATGGCTTCGACAGCGCGGTCCTGCGCATGCGGGCCGCCGGCCTGGAAGGCCATCATGTAAGCCTGGCCGGTAGTGTGCATGACGGCATGGGCAATCTCGAAGCTATGCGCATTGAGGCGGTTGACGATTTCCAGTGCGACGCCGGCCCAGACTTCCGCTCCAGCCTTGCGCCATGCCACGCGGGCGGCATTCATACCTTGCAGCAATTGGTCGATGTCGGCTTTGGGATAGTCGATACCCAGCGCTGGGCCGTAAGGCGAAATTTCATTGCCGACACGACCGACGGTGCCAGCCTGATCGATCTCGAAGGAACGGTTAAGGCGCGCATCGAAGGCGGTTTTGCCATCGGCGGCGGCCGTTTCGCCATAGACGCGTGGGCTTGGATTCTCGCTATACGGGCTCCAGTAGCCGCGCTCGGTGATGGCTTGCAGGGCAAGTTCTAATGTGGCGCGGTGGCGCTCAAAAAAAGTGGTCGACATCTTGTCTCCTGAGTAATTGGTGGCGGTCGAGATGGGATCAGTTGTCTTGATCGAAGTCGACCAACAGCTTGTCGGTGACCGGGAAGCTTTGGCAGCTCAGCACGAAGCCGCGCGCGATTTCATAGTCTTCCAGGGCATAGTTGGCGTCCATGTCGACCTTGCCTTCGACGATCTTGCAGCGGCAGGTGGCGCAGACGCCGCCCTTGCAGGAATAGCGCATGTCGATGCCGTGCTTGAGGCCGGCGTCCAGCAGCGATTCCTTTTCCTTCTCCATCGTGAAGACGGTGTGATAGCCGTCGACGATCACGGTGACTTCACATTCCTGCTTGCCTACCACCGGACGCGTGGCCGCAGTCTTGTGCTTGGGAATACTGGCAGCGAACAGTTCCACCTTGATGGCGGATTTGTCCATGCCGTGCGCCTGCAGCGATGCATTGACGGCATTGATCATGTCTTCCGGGCCGCAGATGAAGGCGGCGTCGATGTCGTTGATATTGATCCAGGACTGGAAGAATTGGTCGCACTTCTCACGCGTGATACGGCCGTTGAACAGTTCCACATCTTGCTGTTCGCGGCTCATGACGTAGACGATATTGAGGCGCTCAAGATAGGTGTCCTTGAGGTCGCTCAGTTCTTCCTTGAAGATCACCGACGACGAAGCGCGGTTGCCGTAGACCAGCGTGAAGCGACTGTCCGGTTCGCTTAACAGCGTGGTCTTGATGATCGACAGCATCGGCGTGATGCCACTGCCAGCGGCAAACGCCAGATAGTGCTTTTTATTGGTGGCGTCCAGCGGCAAGTTGAAGTGACCCATCGGTGGCATGACTTGCAGACTTTGGCCGGGCTTGAGCGTGTCGTTGGCCCAGGTCGAAAAGACGCCGCCCTGGGTACGCTTGATTGCTACGCGCAGTTGCTCGTCCTGCACGGCTGAACAGATCGAGTAGGAACGGCGCAGATCTTCGCCGTTGACTTCAGCGCGCAGCGTCAAATGCTGACCTTGCTGGTAGTCAAAGGTAGGTTTGAGTGCTGCCGGCACGTCGAACGAGACGACGATGGTGTCGCGGGTGTCGTTCTTTACGCTGCCGACGTTCAAAGAATAAAATTTGCTCATGATGAGTGTCTGCCTGATTTGCTGGGAGCCTGATGAGACGATGCTCAATGGGCCTTGAAATAATCGAACGGCTCCAGACAGTCCTTGCACTGATACAAGGATTTGCAGGAGGTTGAACCGAACTGGCTGAGGCAGATGGTGTGCATCGAGCCGCAATGCGGACAAGCCACCTCGGGCGCCAGAAAATGCTTGCGGCTGATGCCGCTGATGTCGATGACTCGCTGTGCCGGCGGTGCGATGCCGTAGTTTTTCAACTGGTTTTTGCCGTGTTCGCTCATCCAGTCGGTACTCCAGGCCGGTGACAACTCGGTGTGGATAGCCACGCGGGAGACACCGTGTTGTTTGAGCACGGCGACGATCTCTTGAGAAATCACGTTCATGGCCGGGCAGCCGGAATAGGTCGGCGTGATGACGATGGTGCAGAGCACTTCCTGATCGGCGGCAACGCTGACTTGTACGTCGCGCACGATGCCCAGGTCTATCACCGAAATGACTGGAATTTCCGGATCGGGAACTAGTTGCAGCCAACCCCAGATCTGCTTTTTGAGCTGATCTGGAAACGGCTGTGGCGACACCTGTTGGTCGCGCAGGGAAGTGCCGGCGTTCACCAGCTTGCTCCCGGATAAGCGCGTTGCAGGAACTGCATTTCCGCCAGCAAGTAGCCAAGGTGTTCGCTATGTTTTCCTTGCTTGCCGCCGCTTTGCATCCAGGCGTCGACCGCTGGCATCTGCAAGGTCGCTTCGCTCAGGATGTCTTGCACGTGCTGCAACCACTGCGCATGCAGCGTATCGGCAGCAGGGGCAATGCCTGCTTGCACCAGCGCTAAATCGACAGCGTCGCTGCTGAACATCTCGCCGGTGTACATCCACAGTTGATCGATTGCCTGCTGCACCAGACGATGGCTCAGCTCGGTGCCGTCGCCCAGACGCACGATCAGGTCGCCGCTGCGGCGTACGTGGTAGGTCACTTCCTTGATCGACTTGAGCGCGATTTCAGCGATACGTGCATCGCTCGACTGCGTCAGTCCGGTGAGGAGGAAGTAATGCCAGACGTCGAAGAAGAACTGTCGTACCAGCGTGTCGGCATAGTTGCCGTTGGGCTGTTCGACCAGCAACAGGTTGCTGAACTGATGCGCATCACGCAAGAAGGCCAGTTGATCTTCGGTGTGACCGGCGCCTTCCAGTTCGGCGGCATAAGACAACCACAGCCGGGTCTGACCGATCAGGTCCAGTGCGACGTTGGTCAAGCCCATATCTTCTTCCAGCGCAGGGCCCTTGCCGCACCATTCGGACAGACGCTGGCTAAGGACCAGCGTGTTGTCGCCGAGGCGGCGTATATAAGTTGCTTTATCTGACATGCCGATATCCTGAGCGTAAGGTTTAAAGGTTCTTCACTTCTTCCGGCATCGGGAAAAAGGTCGGGTGGCGATACACCTTGTTGTTGGCCGGCTCAAACAGCGCACCCTTGTCGGCCGGGCTGCTGGAGACGATATCGGCGGCGCGTACTACCCAGATGCCGATGCCTTCGTTGCGGCGCGTGTAGACATCGCGGGCGTTGTTGATCGCCATCTCGCCGTCCGGTGCGTGCAAGCTGCCGACATGTTTGTGCGCCAGACCGTGCTGACTACGGATGAAAACTTCCCAAAGCGGCCATTCTTTACTCATCATCTTTTCCTTTTTGGCTGGGCCGCACCTGCGCTGTTGCGCCGGGCGGTCGTGGCGGTGTTGTATCGGGGGGTGTTATGCGACTTGCTGCGCCGCTTGCTTTCGTTCGGCATGGGCCAGCAGTGCATCGCGGAACCAGGCGCCATCGTCGTAAGCTTTTTTGCGGGTTTGCAGGCGCTCGCGGTTGCAAGGGCCGTTGCCGCGCAGGACGTTGTGGAATTCTTCCCAGTCGATCTCACCGAACTCGTAGCGGCCACTTTCCTTGTTCCACTTGAGGTCGGGATCGGGTACGGTCAGGCCGAGGTAGTCGGCCTGCGGCACGGTTTGGTCAACCATGCGCTGACGCAGTTCGTCATTGGAGAACAGCTTGATGCGCCATTGCGCCGACTGCGCACTGTTGACCGAAGTGGCGTCGGACGGGCCGAACATCATCAGTGCCGGCCACCACCAACGATTGAGGGCATCCTGGGCCATTTGCTTTTGCTCCGGCGTGCCTTTGCACAAGGCCATCATGATGTCGTAGCCCTGGCGCGCATGAAAGGATTCTTCCTTGCATACACGGACCATGGCGCGGGCATACGGACCGTAAGAACAGCGACACAGCGGACTCTGGTTGATGATCGCGGAGCCGTCCACCAGCCAGCCGATGGCGCCCATGTCGGCCCAGGACAAGGTCGGGTAATTGAAGATGCTGGAATACTTCGCCTTGCCGGAATGCAGATCGGCCAACAACTGATCACGTGTGACGCCCAGGGTTTCGGCGGCGCTGTACAAATACATGCCGTGACCGGCTTCGTCCTGGATCTTGGCCAGCAGCACTGCCTTGCGTTCCAGTGTCGGGGCGCGCGTGACCCAGTTTGCTTCGGGCAGTTGCCCGACAATTTCAGAGTGCGCGTGCTGCGATATCTGGCGAATCAGCGTCTTGCGGTAGGCCTCCGGCATCCAGTCTTTGGGTTCGATCTTGACGCCATCGTCGATGCGGCTTTGGAAGGTGCGTTCTTGCGGGCTCATTTCGTCGATTGAGCGCACGTTTTTGAGTCCGGTTTCTACCAGTTGTGCATACATGATGCTTATCTCCACAGAGGAATAATCGGGCCGCTGGCGGCGTCTTGCAGTGTCTTGTAGCGTCTTGAGGACGCGCACAGCGGCTTGCTTGCAACCTCTTCAGGCTGCGTTGTTCAATGCATTTTCAGTTTCAGACTTGTGTCTTGTTTTTGCCGCGATCAGCGGTTCCACGGCAGGCGCCTGCAAGCTGGGACGGTCGGCCTCAATCTGTTTGAGTGGTGCGACTTCTTGCATGCTGGCCAGGCAGCGCTTGGTCAGATCTTGATAGGTCTGCGTGCCTGCACGCTTCCATTCGATTTCCTGCGCACTGAGTTCGCGCAGAATCTTTGCCGGTACGCCGGCGGCCAGCGAACGTGGCGGCACCTGCATGCCGGCACGGATAAAGGCGCAAGCGGCGACGATGGCTTCTGCGCCGACTTCGGCGTCGTCCATCACGACGGCGTTCATGCCCACCAGCGCACCACGACGCACGACGCAGCTATGGAGTACGGCTCCGTGGCCGATGTGGCCGTCTTCTTCCACCACCGTGTCGCGTCCAGGGAAACCATGTACCACGCAGGTGTCTTGTACATTGGCGCCGCGCTGCAGGACGATGCGGCCGAAATCACCGCGCAGGCTCGCCGCCGGTCCGATATAGCAGCCCGGCCCGACGATGACATCGCCAATCAATACCGCGCTCGGGTGGACATAGGCGCTGGGGTCCACAACCGGGATCACGCCTTCTATCGAATAACACGGCATTGCTGTCTCCTTGATGTGCTTGTGATGCCTTGCGACGTTTGTTCTTGGTTCGCCTAGCGTTTCAAAAAACATTTGCCTGGCACTGAATTTTGGTTAATAATAAATTCAACCGACCGGTCGGTCAATAATGTTTTGAAGTTTTTTCGATATCTGTGGCGGCTTTTCTGCGTAAGGTAGTACGCGATCAAGCCATGCCCAGAGCGGAGGACAGAGGTATTGGGGAAGTAGTTGGGGGATGGTTTTGCGTTCTTTCAGCATGACGCGAGATGCCGCAGGGCTAGTGTGAACTTGTGCAGTGACAAGTCTAGCCAGTCGGTAACAGCGCGAAATGAGCCAGGATTTGCGGCACAATCATGGCTTCTTGGAAATTGTTGAAAGGATGAAAACTATGCCACGCAAGCGTGCAGCAGGATTTGACAACCAGCGCGAGCTCATCATCGAGCAAGCCGCGACCTTGTTTGCGCGTAACGGTTTTCCCGGCACGTCGATGAATGAAGTGGCCGAGGCCTGTGGTTTGTCGAAGGCGTCCTTGTACCACTACGTGTCGGACAAGTATCAGCTGCTGATGTACATCTGTGAAGGGCACATCGAACGACTGTGCGCGCTGGTGGACGAAGTCGCGCAGTTGGAGTTAGCGCCGGAGTCGCGTTTGCGTTTGATGGTGCAGCGTTTTGTTGAGGAGTACGCCGATGCGCAAAATGAACATCGGGTGCTCACTGAAGACGTGCGCTTTCTGGAACCGCAGGACCAGCAGCGCATCCTTGGCCGCGAACGCAAGGTGGTTGACGCCATGGCGCAGGCCATGATCGGTGTGCGGCCGGAGCTGGACGCCAGCAAGATGGCCAAGCCGTTGACGATGTTGTTGTTTGGCATGATCAACTGGATGTTCATGTGGCTTAAACCAGATGGTGAGTTGACGCACGAAAGAATGGCGGTAGTGGTATCGGATCTGTTGTTCGGCGGTATCGGCGCCGTCAATCTGGGCGATGCCGGCAGCAAAGCCAAGCCAGAGAAAAAGCAGAGAACCCCGAAACAGCAGAAGTGATGCGTACTCCAGGTTGAGCAGCGGTTACTTCTGAAAAATATAAAAACGGACGGCCACCAGCCGAGTCGTTCAAACAGGAAGTAACCAGAGCATCAACCAAGGAGACCGCAAGAATGAAATCTACCCGTAAATTTTCCGTACTGACCAAGCTAGCCGCATTGGCGTTGTTGAGCGCTGCCGGTATGGCGCATGCCGACATCAATGTCGGCGTGACCCTCTCGACCACCGGCCCGGCTGCATCGCTGGGTATCCCAGAGAAGAACACCATTGCCTTGCTGCCCACCGTCATCGCCGGCCAGAAGGTCAACTACATCGTGCTTGACGATGCATCCGACACCACGCAGGCGATCAAAAATACGCGCCGCTTCATTTCTGAAAACAACGTTGATGTCATCTTTGGCTCGACCGTTTCGCCCAATTCTCTGTCGATGATCGAAGTGGTCGCCCAAGCGCAGACACCGATGATCTCACTGGCGGCATCGGCGCGCATCGTCGAACCGATGGATGCGAACAAGAAATGGGTCTTCAAGACGCCGCAAAACGACATCATGATGTCGCTGGCGATTGTGCAGGACATGGTCACGCGCGGTATCAAGCGGGTCGGCTTCATCGGTTTTTCGAATGCCTATGGCGACGGCTGGTTTAGCGAATTCAGCAAGGCCGCTGCATTAAAGAAGATTGACATCGTCAGCAACGAGCGTTTTGCGCCGACCGATGCTTCGGCTACTGCGCAAGCACTCAAGATCATGGCCACCAAGCCGGACGCGGTACTCATCGCCGGTTCAGGCACGCCTGCGGTGGTGCCGCAGCGCGCCCTCAAGGAGCGTGGGTTTCAAGGCCAGATTTATCAGACCCATGGTGTGGCCAATGCGGACTTCCTGCGCGTCGGCGGCAAGGTGGTCGAAGGCACGCTGCTGCCGTCCGGACCAGTACTGGTGGCGGCGCAATTGCCGGCCGATCATCCGGTGCGTAAGGCCGCGCTGGAGTACGTGAGCAAGTACGAAGCGGCCAACGGCAAGGACTCGGTGTCGCTCTTTGGCGGCTATGCCTGGGATGCCGGTCTGCTGTTGCAGGCTGCCGTACCGATGGCGCTCAAGAAGGGCAAACCGGGTACACCTGAATTTCGCGCTGCGTTGCGCGATGCACTGGAAGCCAGCAAGAACATTAACGGTGTGCATGGCGTCTACAACATGTCGGCGACCGACCACCTCGGCCTCGATCAGCGCGCTCGTGTGATGGTGAAAATCGTCAATGGCGCGTGGAAATACCAACCTTGATTTAAGCAACCCTAGTTTTAAGCATCCCAGTGCATTGAAAGACGGACAGGGCGACTGATAACAGATATCAGCGCCTTGGCCGTTTTGTCGTCGGACGTCATCAGAGCGTCCGCCTATCTGAGCCAACCACGGAAACTGCCATGACCGCACCATCCTTACTCTTGCAAAGCTACATCGCCGGCCGCTGGATCGGCACCGCCGCCGCTCAGCCGCTCTACAGTGCCGTCAACGGCCGCATTGTCGCCTCCACCCATGCCGACGGCATCGACTTTGACGAAGCCGTAAGCTATGCGCGCAAACAGGGATTGCCGGCCTTGCTGGCATTCGACTTTCAACAGCGCGCCGCCATCTTGCGTGCGCTGGCAAAGTATCTCAATGAACACAAGGAACAGCTCTACGCGGTCTCGACCCACACCGGCGCCACGCGTACCGATAGCTGGATCGACATCGAAGGCGGTTGCGGTACCTTGTTCGCTTACGCCAGCATCGGCGGCAACGAATTCCCGTCTGGCAATCTGGTGCATGAAGGCCCGGCCATTGCGCTGGGCAAGCAGGGCAAGTTTTCCGGCACCCACATTCTGGTGCCGCGTGGCGGCGTTGCCGTACATATCAATGCGTTCAACTTTCCGATCTGGGGCATGCTGGAGAAATTTGCGCCAACCTTCCTCGCCGGCATGCCGTGCCTGATCAAACCGGCGACCGCGACCAGTTATCTGACGGCAGCGGCGATGCGCCTGATCGATGCTTCCGGTTTGCTCCCCACTGGCAGCCTGCAACTGATCATCGGCGGCACCGGTGATTTGCTCGATCGTCTGCAAGGCCAGGATGTGGTGACCTTCACCGGCTCGGCCGATACCGCCGCCAAGTTGCGCGTGCATCCTAACCTGATCCGCAATTCAATTCCTTTCAATGCCGAAGCCGATTCGCTCAATTGCGCCATTCTCGGCCCGGATGTTACGCCCGATGACGAAGAGTTTGATTTGTTCGTCAAGGAAGTGGCACGCGAGATGACCACCAAGGCTGGCCAGAAATGCACTGCGATTCGGCGCGCCATTGTGCCGCGCCAGCATATCGATGCTGTCGCCGAACGCCTGCGTGCGCGTCTGGCCAAAACCGTCATTGGCGATCCATCGCTGGAACAGGTGCGCATGGGACCGTTGGCTTCCAAGGCGCAGCAGCATGACGTGACTGAACGGCTGGCGTTGCTGAAGGCTGGCAATGAACAGATCTTTGGTGCCAGCGATGGCTTCAATCCGCTTGGTGAAGGCGTGGGCGAAGGTGCCTTCTTTGCGCCTACGTTGTTGCTGTGCCGCGACGGCGTGACCAATACAGCGGTGCATGATATCGAAGCATTCGGCCCGGTCAGCACCTTGATCGCCTATGACGATTTTGATTCTGCACTCGATCTGGCGGCACGCGGACGCGGCAGTCTGGTCGGCAGTCTGATTACGCACGACCCCAAGGTCGCAGCCAAGGCCATTCCGATTGCAGCAGCATGGCATGGCCGCTTGTTGATTCTTGACCGCGAAGCGGCGCTCGAGTCCACCGGCCACGGCTCACCCTTGCCGCAACTCAAACACGGCGGCCCCGGTCGCGCTGGCGGCGGCGAAGAGCTGGGCGGTGCACGCGCAGTCAAACATTATTTGCAACGTGCAGCGGTGCAAGGTTCACCGACCATGCTGGCCGCTGTCATTGGCGAACATGTGCGTGGCGCTGCGGTGTACGAGTCTGAGATTCATCCCTTCCGCCATCATTTCGAAGAGTTGCAAATCGGTGATTCGTTGCTCACGCATCGTCGCACTGTCAGTGAAGCCGATATTGTCAACTTTGGCGGTCTGTCGGGCGATTATTTTTACATGCATTTCGACGACATCGCTGCCAAGGAGTCACCGTTTGGCAAGCGTATCGCGCATGGTTATTTCATCTTGTCGGCGGCAGCTGGTTTGTTCGTTTCGCCGGCACCGGGCCCGGTGTTGGCCAATTACGGCCTGGACACGTTGCGCTTCGTCAAGCCGGTCGGCATCGGTGACACCATACGTGCACGTCTGACCTGCAAACGCAAGATCGACCGCAACAAGAAAGATGCCAACGGTGTCGGTCAAGGTGTGGTTGCCTGGGATGTAGAGGTCACCAATCAGGACGGTGAACTGGTGGCCTCCTACGACATCCTGACGCTGGTCGCCAAGAAACACGCCAGCGCAGCGTAGTCCGGACAGGATAGTCATAACGATAAAAAACTGCGGCATCGTTGACTGCGCCGAGCAGTCGGACGGGCGCACGCAGGAATGAAAACGGCAAAAAAGCCGCTTTCACATACAGACATTTCAATCTGCACAGCGGTCAACAGGTGGCGCAAGCAGCGCGCCTGCCGTGTGCACTTTAAGGAGGATGGACGTGGACGCAAGTATTTTTGCAGTCCTGGTGCAAGATGGCATTACCACAGGCGCGATTTACGCCTTGCTGTCGCTGGCATTGGTACTGGTTTTTTCGGTGACGCGCGTCATCTTGTTGCCGCAAGGCGAATTCGTCGCCTTCGGTGCACTGACGCTCGCTGCCATGCAAAATGGTCATGCGCCGCAGAGCGCATTGCTGCTAGTGGCATTGGGCGTGGCAACCATCTTGTGCGAATTGGCGAGCAATTTGCGTCGCGCCGACCGACGCGGCAAGTTGCTCGGTTTGTTGCCGCTACTGGCAGGAAAGTATCTGCTCTTCCCCATTGCCGTGTATGCCGTCACGCTCTATGTCCCGCTCAAGGATTTGCCGATGCTACTGCAGATCGCTCTGACGCTGGCCATTGTGGTACCAATGGGGCCGATGGTGTATCGCCTTGCGTATCAGCCGCTGGCGCATGCCAGTATTCTGGTGTTATTGATCGTGTCGCTGGGCGTGCATCTGGCGATGGTTGGTCTTGGCCTATTCATGTTCGGCCCCGAAGGTTCCAACACCTTGCCGTTTACTGATGCGCAGTTGAGCATCGGCGAGATGACGATTTCCGCACAGAGCCTGATCGTGGTCGCTACGGTGATCGCGTTGATCATTGCGATCTATTTTTTCTTTGAACGCACGCTGTCGGGTAAGGCCTTGCGCGCCACGGCAGTCAATCGCCTTGGTGCGCGCTTGGTCGGCATCGGTACCAATCAGGCCGGGAAGCTGTCGTTTACGCTCAGTGCCGGTATCGGCGCATTGTGCGGCATCCTGATCGCGCCGTTTACGATCATTAACTATGAATCAGGTTTCCTGATTGCGTTAAAGGGTTTTGTCGGTGCCATCTTCGGCGGCCTGGCCAGCTATCCGATCGCGGCGGCTGGTGCCGCTGGCGTAGGCCTGATCGAGAGCTTTTCCTCTTTTTGGGCCAGTTCGTTCAAGGACGTCATCGTTTTCACCGTGATCATTCCTGTTTTGCTGTGGCGCTCGCTGAGCAGCAATCATATTGATGAAGAAGCTTGAGGCACATGACATGAAAAATAATATCGCTCTATCAAGCCTTGCGCCGGTCGTCATTCTTTTGCTGGTTCTGGCCTTGCCGTTTTTATCGGTGCCGCCATTCTGGATCACCTTGTTGTCCTACGTTGGTCTTTATAGCATTGTGGCCCTTGGCCTGGTGATGCTCACTGGCGTGGCCGGTCTGACTTCGTTCGGTCAGGCCGCTTTCGTCGGTATCGGCGCTTACACCACGGCATATGTCACAACACAGTTCGGCTTGTCGCCGTGGCTCGGCCTGCTGGCCGGTCTGCTTATTACCGCAGCGGCGGCATTGCTGATCGGCGCGGTTACGATGCGCATCTCGGGCCACTATTTGCCGCTGTCGACGATTGCCTGGGGTTTGTCGTTGTACTTCCTGTTTGGTAATCTGGATTTTCTGGGCAAGTATGACGGCATCGGCGGCATCCCTTCGATTGCCTTGTTTAATTTCGAATTCAGCAGCGCCAGATCGATGTATGTGTTGATTTGGGTGGTGGTGATTCTGGCGTTGATCTCGGTCAAGAATTTTCTCAACTCACGCACTGGCCGTGCCGTGCGCGCGCTCAAGTTTGGCTATGTCATGCCGGAAGCGATGGGCGTCAATACGGCCTGGATCAAGATCGTCATCTTTGTCTACGCGGCCATGCTGGCGGGAGTGTCCGGCTGGTTGTACGCGCATTTGCAACATGCGGTCAATCCGACGCCGTTCGGCCTCAAGTACGGTATCGACTATCTGCTCATGGTGGTCGTCGGCGGCGCAGGTTATGTCTGGGGTGCGCTGCTGGGTGCCGGCTTGATCACCTTGTTGGGTAACTTCCTGCAAGAGTGGCTGCCGAGCGTGCTCGGCGCCAGTGGCAATTTTGAGGCGATCGTGTTCGGCATTGCACTGGTGTTGTTCCTGCAATATGCCAACGAAGGTTTGTGGCCGTTCATCCAGGCGCGTTTTCCCGGCAAGACGTCAGCCAAGGCGCCAGACCAGGCACCTGCTTTGGCACAGAAAAGCAGACCTGCCGTCGGCACCGTCATTCTTGACGTCAAGGCTGCGCGCAAGCAGTTTGGCGGCCTGGTTGCGGTCAATGATGTGAGCTTCTCGGTGAAGGCTGGTGAAGTGGTCGGTCTGATCGGCCCCAATGGCGCGGGCAAGTCGACCACCTTCAATCTGGTGACGGGCGTGTTGCCTATTACCAGTGGTGAAGTCAACTATCGCGGCAGTTCGATTGCCGGTTTGTCGTCACGGCAGATCGCCAGCCGTGGTATTGCGCGTACCTTTCAACACGTGCGTTTGGTCCCGGGCATGAGCGTGTTGGAGAACGCTGCGATGGGCGCTTATTTGCGCGGTGATCATGCCAGCCAGGGCGGTGCGCTGGCCAGCATGTTGCGCCTCAATCGCAAGGAAGAAGACAAGATCTTGCTCGAAGCCAAACGTCAGCTGGAGCGCGTCGGTCTTGGCGACATGGTCTATCGTGCGGCTGGCAGTCTGGCGCTGGGACAACAACGGATTCTGGAAATCGCCCGCGCCTTGTGCTGCGATCCGGCCTTGCTATTGCTCGATGAACCTGCCGCCGGTTTGCGTTACAAGGAAAAACAGGCGTTGTCCGAACTGCTCAAAAAACTGCGCGCCGAGGGCATGGCTGTGCTGCTGGTCGAGCACGACATGGACTTTGTGATGCAACTGACGGACCACATTGTGGTCATGGAATTCGGTAGCAAGATCGCCGAGGGAACGCCGGCACAGATTCAGGTTCATCCCGCGGTTCTGGAAGCCTATCTTGGAGGAGCTCAATGATGCAGGCCAATGCGATGATCCATGGTGGGGAAATTTTGCTAGAAGTGAGCAAGTTGCAGGCACGCTACGGCAAGGTCGAAGCGCTGTTCGGCGCTGCGCTGCAAGTGCGCGCCGGCCAGATCGTCACTGTGATCGGCCCCAACGGTGCCGGCAAATCAACCTTGCTCAACGCCATCATGGGTGCCTTGCCGAACGGTGCCGCAGCCACCGGCAACGTCTGCTATCTCGGTCAGGAAGTGAGCAGCATGGACGTTGAAGAGCGTGTCGCACGCGGTCTTTGTCTGGTGCCGGAAAAGCGCGAGCTGTTCGCCACCATGAGCGTCGAAGACAATCTGCAACTGGGCGCCTACATGCGCAAGAAGAACGGCGAAGCCAACTACCTGGATCAGCTTGATTCGGTGTATGCCTTGTTTCCGCGTTTGCTGGAACGCCGCAAGCAGGCTGCCGGTACCTTGTCCGGCGGCGAGCGACAGATGCTGGCGGTGGGACGCGCATTGATGGCCAAGCCGCAGGTGCTGATGCTCGACGAGCCCAGCCTCGGTCTGGCGCCGTTGATTACCAAGGAAATCCTCCACATCATCAGCGAACTGCGCAAGACCGGTGTCGCCACCTTGCTCATTGAGCAGAATGCGCGTGCGGCATTGCAGGTGGCCGATTATGCCTATGTGCTGGAGATGGGTGAGTTCGTCATGGAAGGCCCGGCTGAGGCGTTGGCGACGAACCCGCAGATCGTTGAAAGCTATCTTGGTTTTTCCAAACATTGAAGTAAAAAATCCCATTTGCGCATGCGCCAATGACAAGGAAATGAACAGCAGCCCACGCTTTCGAAATGGCAACAGGCTGCGCTGAGGGAGTCGATAGCATGAACCTGCGTCAGTTTTCAATTGGTTGGCGTCTGAGCGGTGGCTTTGCTCTGATGTTTTTATTGGTGGGCGCAGCCGGCATGGTGATCGTCGCGCAGGTTGCTGCCTTGCATAATGGATTGTCGCAGCAGCTGGTGCAGATTGCACAGGTGCTTCCCGTCGCACATAAGAGCACCATCGTTGCGGCATTGCTTGATTCAGATACTGCTTACATGGTGCTACTGAAATGGGTAGTCGCCAGCAGTATCGGGATCATGCTGGTGTGTGCTCTTGTGGTATGGCGGCTTAGCCGTAGCATTACACAACCTTTGCAGGCGGCGGTATCGATTGCCCGGCGTGTTGCGACTGGCGATTTATCGTCTCAAGTCGCGGTCGTCGGTCGCGACGAGATCAGCGAATTGCTGCGCGCCTTGCAGGCCATGAACCAAAGCTTGCTGAAAATCGTTGGTGAGGTGCGCTCCAGCACGCAGGTGATTTCTGAAGCCTCCGGTCAGATTGCGTCGGGCAACAGCGAGCTTTCAGCACGTACCGAAGCGCAGGCCAGTGCCTTGGAGCAGACCGCCTCGTCACTGGAACAACTGACCGCGACCGTCAAGCAGAATGCCGATCATGCCATGCGCGCCAATCAGAGCGGTGAAGCGGCCTCAGGCTTTGCCATCAAAGGTGGGCAAGTGGTGACGCAGGTACTTGAGACCATGGGCTCGATCAACGATTCCTCGCGCAAGATCGTCGATATTATCGGCGTCATTGACGGTATCGCTTTTCAGACCAATATTCTCGCGCTCAACGCTTCGGTGGAAGCGGCGCGCGCCGGTGAGCAAGGCCGCGGCTTTGCCGTGGTGGCTGCGGAGGTACGCAATCTGGCGCAGCGTTCGGCCATTGCTGCCAAGGAAATAAAATCCCTGATTGACGACTCGGTGCAAAAAATCAAGAGCGGTAACGCGCTAGCCGATCAGGCCGGTAGCACCATGCGGGAAATCGTCAATGCGGTACAGCATGTCGAGCAGATCATCGCTGAAATCACCCAGGCGGGTAAAGAGCAGAGTAGCGGCATTACCGAGGTCAATCAGGCGGTCACCCAAATGGATCACATGACGCAGCAAAACGCGGCCATGGTCGAACAAGCCGCTTCGGCGGCGGTAAAGATGCAGCAGTTGGCTTCATCGCTGGCGCATTCGGTGAGCGCCTTTCGACTGGAAAATCATGCTGAAGATGCGGTGGCGATGGTCCAGCGTGCGGTGCGGCATGTGAGACAGCAGGGGAGAGAAGCCGCGCTCGCCGACTTCAGCCTGCCGACGCCGGAATTCAAACAGAGAGATCTCTACATCAATGTCATAGACCTCAACGGCAATACGCTTGCACATGGTGAAAACGCCAAGCTGATCGGCCGCAATCTGATTGACCTCAAAGATGCCGATGGCAAATTATTCATCAAGCATTTCGTGGATGTGGCCAAAAACACAGGCAAAGGCTGGATCGACTATCGATGGCCGAATCCGGTGACGGCGGTGCTCGAAGAAAAAACTACGTATATCGAAGAGGTCGACGGCCTTGTCATTGGTTGTGGGATTTACAAGGGATGACGGTAAAACCTTGGCTTTTCGTCTGAAGATATTACGTTATCTGGTGTAGGTTGCGCATCATGGGAAGTCGTCTATAGAAGACAGTTGCTTGTGCGAAGTGTAAATAAATGTAATTTAATTAGGTGGGGTAAGGAGTGTTCTTTTCCTCACCTATACTTATTATTGCTTCAACTATTTACCGCCTTTATCTTTTGGAGATCGCAATGGCTATCAATTCAGTTTCTTCGAGTACCGCAGCAGACACATTCCGCGCACAGCAATCGACAGGCGTGAAGCCAACATCTGTCTCTTCGACCAATAGCGCTACCGATCCGGTCAAGAGTGATACAGCGGCTGAGCAACAATCATCCACACCGACTCCATCCAATGGAGTCACTGGCAGCAATATCAATACAACAGCTTAAGATGGTCGCTTGAGTTTTTTGTGAGTGATGGATTTGGCTGTGCGAGTGGAATGGCACCCACTGTCTGCATCAAGGCTTGGGATGACAAACCTCGTGCAGCTTCGCTAGTAGCAATGAATGTGGCGAGATAAAGATTTTATGCAATGCGTGCTCCGCAATGGAAGACCGCGCTACTTATACCAATATCGAAATGATCGCGCCAGCGGTGACGCCAGCGGCTAGCCAGCGGCCAACGGTATAGCCGTCAGTCGATTTTTCTTCTGTTTTTTCAGGCCGTTCCAGACCCAGAGCGCCATATACAAAAGATTGAGCTGCCGGTGGCTTCTCTTTGGCTTCGGGTGTTGCTGCGCCGGTAGCAGCTTTAGCCGCTGCTGGTGGAGTTGCAGGCGCAGGCGTTGCTGCCTTAGGTGGCTCAGCAGCGTGCGCTTGTTCTTGCTTTTGAGCATTGAGTGCCTCGGGACTGATACTGACCTTGTCTTGCGGCACGGCAACGTCTTTTGCATTTTGGGCAACAGGAGCTACTGTCGATTTGCCATTGACCGTATTTCCATCGTTGATACTGGAATTTGTTGACAGATTTGTACCACTGATTTCCATTTTGCCCTCCGGCGCACACCAACTCAATCAATCTCTAAGTTGTATATCGGCAATGTAGTCCAAAACTTTAGGGTTGAATGCAAATATTTCCAGGCATTCCAATATTGGACTCAGTGCTCAACAATCAGGATGCCGACAATACTTCATCACCGGGGCCTGCGATACAACCATCGGCAATCGAATCCCAGCCATGATGGATCACGATACGATTATCCTTCAGGCACATCTCTACGCGGCTAACATTATCGAAGCGGTTTTTTACAAATTGCTCAACTGCTGTCGGCATGCTCACCTGGAAAATCCCCTTATCAATATTCTCGGGAGGATGGTCATTCGAGTGTAGCAGAGGAATCAGATGTCCGAGCCAGATCACGTAACGATATTTTGTATCGATATCGGTTGGCTTGTAATCATTGGATTTGAGCCAATTCTGGGCTTTGGTCCGAAAATCGTCAGTGGCGTCAATATTGCCCCAGGCATAGGCCAGCAATTCCATGACCCATTGGTTGCAATTTTGATAAATGGTCGAGAAGGCATAGGCATTGGCACTGTATTCCGCGCCCAGCAATTGCAATGATATCTTGTTGTTCAGCGCGGTCTGTTCCAGTTCTTCCGACGCCGGCGAAGGCAGCAGCAGCACAGAGACATACGAAGGAATCTCATCATCATGGGTCATCAGAAAGCCAGCCAGACCTTGATCGAAGATGCTGGGCTTTTGGTCATCGCAACCATAGTAAAGCTGACGCACCGACCATGCCGTATTTTCGCTTTTCTTAAGCGCAATGCCAGAATGAGAGTAACGGATATGAAAGCGAGTCAGATCAGTGCCGGACCTGGACACGAGGGCAACTTCTTTGCCTGACTTTTCCAGTACGCCTTTGACGACCTGGCTGAAATTGAGGGCCTGATTTTTTTCAGGCGCTGTGAGAGCGGCTTCGTGATCACAAAAAAGAAAAGAAGATGCACAGGCCTGCCCGGCAAACAACAGGCAAAGCAGTTGGGCAAAAATCAGGAGAATTTTCATTCTTGAGCGTATGGCAATATGCGAAGTGGGTGTGCGGCCTAGGCTGAATCGATGTCAACGGCACTACACGCAAGCCAGACGTGATCGTCGATATGATGCGCGACAAGTGTCTGACCGACTTGCTGTCAGGCAAGTCGGTGCGCATGCTGATCAGGAAACGACTTTGGGTTTCAAGTTGGTTGCGAAATTCTCAGCCACCACGATGGCGAACGGCTGCTTCACATATTCTTGGAACAAGGCGAAGCCATAAGTTTCAGGGACCACATTGACAACCTGACCAACGCCGATGGTGCTGCGCTGGTAATCACCGACTGGCATGTGCAGGAATACATCCTTGCTACGATCATCGCCTTCGGCGCGCAGCGCAATCTTCATGCGGTCAACCCGGTCGTCGGCAGCGATGTCGGTAATCTTGTAATCGCCTTCGAGTTTGGCGGCATTGACAGCACCTTTGCTGCTGTTGCTGATACTGTTTACGCTCGAAGTAATGGAGCTGGTGATGCTATCCGAGACGGAGATGGAAATCGATGTAGCAAAGCTTGATGCGAAGGGGAGCATGGATACAATCGCTAAAAAAATCCCTGCTTTTTTCTGTAAATGCTTGTTCATTTAATTAACTCCATGAGGTGTTTATGAGCCGCTCGATTATCTACGAAAAGCCGGATCACAAAGGAAAGATTGTAGAAAGGCCGTAGTATGACTAAAAATACAATTCTTGCGCAAGATTTAGCTAGATGAGTGATCGTCTGCAGCCTCGCTCACAAGCAATGATCGCTATCGGAACACGTCAATTTGTTTACGGCTGCATTCGTCAAAATCTTTAGCCTGATCTCGCCATTTCCATGCGCTGCCATCTAAATCAAGATAGATGCCGCGATGCTTCAGAATAAGTCGATGCGGCTAGTCCCAATTTTGACGCCGAATTGTGACAAGCATCCCATCGAAGTGGTAGGAAATTAGACTTGGGATACGAAATTAAAAAATTTCCACCGGGAAATTATTCGATTCGGCTATTTTACGAGTAAGGGTGTTCATGCTTGCTTCAGTGCCGGATAGGAAAACGCAAAGAAGTGCACGGTATTAAGCAAAAAATGTGCCGCAATAGCACTCTCGATGCGTCTGCTTCGTTGGTAGACCAGCGCATAGCCCAGCCCGGCCATGGTGGCCAGTCCGGCATAAACGAGCCCGCCAGGCAGATGTGCCAAGCCAAACAGCAGCGCAGAGGCGAATACACTCAATGCCGCACCTGGAACGGACTGGCCGAGCCGAGCCGCTAGATGCTCCTGGATGAAGCCTCGGAAAAAAGCCTCTTCAGCTACGACGGTAAAAAACAGATTCACTGCCAGAAACTGCCAAGTGATGGATGGTAATTTGAGATCCGGCCGCACCACATGCAACATGATCCCGCTGGCCATGACCGCAGTAATCGTCAGCAGAATCAGCCACCAGGTTTGCCGGAGACTGCCGCGCAACTGGGCCATCGAAGCGCTGCGTCGGCAACACCATGCCAGCAAGATCAGTCCGGCCGCACCTTTGTCGACATTGGCGTAGAGCGTCAACGGCAGGCTGTCGGCAGACAATGTTTTTGCTGCGACGAGCAGCGGATTATTGAAGCCGGGCCAACGGTGCATCGCCAGCGCCAGTGCGAACAGGATCGTCAGCGCACCAAAGAGCCATTTGTGCCACCCAGTACGTTGTTGGTGCGTGCCTAGAAAGGCTGACAGCGCAAGCAAGGCCAGGCCGCACAAGCCCAGTGGTGTCAGCAGGCCATACGCCAGTGCGCTCACTGCTGCCAGTAGCGCCAATGGCAACCACAAGGGAATCCGTCCCTGGCTGCCGCAGTTTGCCGGTGGCAGCCAGGTCGCGCAGATTGCTAGCGCCAGCAGACTCAAACTCAGTATCATGATTTGATCCTCATTGCCTCAATGGATGAGTGTTGACCGCCTGCGCTCATCGAAGTTGTGCAATCTGGTAAATTTGCCGCAAGCTTTGCGCTGTCAATCGATACGCAGACGTCTTGTTCCGATCAATCATCTTACGAGAAAATCCATATGAAGCACTTTCTGACCTTGACTGCGACCTTGGTATTTCAGATGGCTGCCATGGCGCAGACGCCACCGTCTGGTGCTGAACTTGCCGCATTGTTTGCGCCGAGCGGTAGTTTGCGTGCATCGATCAATCTCGGCAATCCAGTCCTGGCCAGTCTTGATGCCGCTACCGGTGAGCCGGTCGGTGTCTCAGTGGATTTGGCAGGCGAACTGGCCAAGCGGCTTGGCGTCAAGTTGCAATTGGTGGCGGTCAAGTCGGCTGGGACATCCGTTGAGAATGTCGAGCAGGGTAAAGCCGATATCGGATTTTTTGCCGTAGACCCCAAACGCGGACAGGAAATCAGTTTCACCCGACCATATGTCTTGATTGAAGGCTTCTACGCCGTGCGTCATGATTCACCGATCATCGGCAATGATCAGGTCGACCAAGCGGGCATTACGGTTGCAGTTGGCAAAGGCAGTGCTTACGATCTGTTTCTCACGCGTGCGTTGACGCATGCCACGTTGGTGCGCATTCCGACCTCGCCGGCAGTTGTGCAGAGTTTTCTGGAGCAACATCTGACAGTGGCTGCCGGGGTGCGTCAGCAGCTTGAACAAGATGCTGCAACCTTTGGTGGATTGCGGATTCTGCCGCAACGTTTCATGGTCATCCGGCAGGCCATGGGTATGCCCAACTCCAGAGGGGATGCGGCTAGTGCCTATCTCGCGCAGTTTGTTGAAGAGATGAAAAGCACTGGCTTTGTCGCAGCATCCTTGCGCCGACACAATATCGAAGGCGCACTGGTCGCTGGTGCGCAAGACTGAATTGATTGGGCGCGCCAGACCCAGGAACCTCGCCATCAGAAACGCCGTTCAGTCGTGTGCCATGGCGCGTTCAACCGATATGCTGCCGGGCATCATATATCAACTTGGAAAATTCAAACACTTCCATGCCGATGAAACCGGCACCGATTGCGCTGTTGAGCATTAACCAGAGCACAACCTGGCTTTGCTTGCCGGCCTGCACGTTGAGCATGGCCACGCCAAAGGTGAAGCTGCTGATGAGCAGCAACATGGTTTCGCCAAGCACGAAAGGCAGTTCGAACAAGTCTTTGCCACTGGGGCCGCCGGCGGTCTGGTTCATCAGCACGCCGAAGGTGGCAAACATGACGGCGAAGATGAGGCAATCGCTCATGAGGTAAATCCAGAACCCCATTGTGGTTTTGGCGCCGTCGTCGTGGCTGTGATCGTCTGTGTGATGCGATTGCGCCAGTAGGGTATCGACGTCTTCAAGAACAGAGGAGTGCATATCAGATGGCCTTTCTCGTGGCGGCGTAACGTGCGGTTTCAATTTTTTCCACTTCGGCTGCTGGGACGTAGTAGTCGTAGCTGCGGACGACGCTTGCGGCTTGCCTCTGTGGCCAGCCAATGGGAAGCATTGGCATCATATTCGCGTAGGAGTAAAAAGAATTACGATTGAAATTTGAAAGTTATTCTATTTTTTGCCTGATATGAGTGTCGGTTTCATTCTCGGTGAAGGAAATCTATGCTGCCCGTATTTCAAGCATCGCTTGTCGATAATGCGTCCTATGCCAGCCAGGGCCTTCCCGCTGCGGATCATGTCTACCCGCAGAAAAATTTGCCGGCGGCATTGCTCGATGTGACCCCTTCTACGCAGGTGTTGACGTCCGTTGCGTCGGCCAGGTGCGGCTCCAGCAGGTGTTGCTTCATCCGTCTTGTGCATCATCTGGCAAGTGCTTGCTCGAACAGACATACGGCAAGTGATAAAGCGTCTTTACCATCGCAGGCTGTCGCCGTAGCGGCCACATCAGCGCAGCCGCAGCATATTTATAAAAATGTTCTGCTCAATGGCAGTGCCGGGCAATTGGCTGCGATTGAAAATAATCAGTTGCAAAGCAGAGGGCTGGACGTGAAGCTGATGCATGGTCAACAAACGATCAATGTTCACGGCGTCGATTATCCATTCCGGTATAGCCGGCACGGCTCCTATGGGGAAATTCTGATCGGCTACTCCAAAGTAGCGGTGCCGGTGTACATGGAAAAACTGAGTAAAACCTGGCATCTTTGGTATCGCGGGCGCGTTATCCCATGTTGGGCTGAGGACCGCGGCTTCATTCGCATCTGCAAGCTGCGACATGAGGCGTTTTGCTATACCGATGTCGGTAATAGTGATTTACTCAGATACGGTAAGGCAAGTGTGTATGAAGCGCGCTTGCGCGATCAGGCGCCTGACAGTCCGGCACCGTTCCATGTGATCGAAATTTTGGCGGAGTTGCTGCCTGTGCGCCTGCGTAGCGATGGATCTGGCGACTACGAGGTCTATCATCGTGCGCTACCTGAGCGGCCGGGGCGGGTTCTGGAATGGGATGGTCTACGCTGGATTTTCGCCAGCGCGGCCGTTGCGTCAGCGACCGCGCTCAAGCCTGCTCTTACTTAATTAAAACTCTTCCCAGGAGCCGCTTTCATCAGCATCCTTGGCCTTTGGTTTGTGCTGAATACGGGTTTCTCCGGAGGCTTTTGGTGCTGTTATGTTGGCCGCTGCTTTGGGAGGACTGCTATTGGACGTGGCAGGCATTGGCTGGGCACGCGGTTTTGGCGGCAGTGCAACGACCGGCTTACTGTGTTGCTCAGCGCGTACTGGTTTGATCTCACTATGCGCTTTGTCCTGCGCACGTATTACCGGCGCTCTGGCTGCATGTTCATCCAGTTTGAAGCCGGACACGACCTTGGCCAGGTGCTGTGCCTGTTCCTGTAATGACTGCGCTGCAGCGGCAGCCTGTTCGACCAGCGCTGCATTTTGCTGGGTGGTCTGGTCCATCTGTGTAATTGCCCTGCCAATTTCGTCAATGCCGGCACTTTGCTCGTGGCTGGCGGCACTGATTTCGCTGACGATATCGGTGACGCGGCGCACGCTCGTGACGACTTCGTTCATGGTATCGCCGGCCTGTCCTACCAGTTTGTTGCCGGCCTCGACGGCCTGTACCGAGGCATCGATGAGTGTCTTGATTTCTTTGGCCGCGCTGGCGCTGCGTTGCGCCAGACTGCGCACTTCCGATGCCACCACGGCAAAGCCGCGGCCTTGTTCGCCGGCACGGGCTGCTTCAACGGCAGCATTGAGCGCCAGAATATTGGTTTGGAAGGCGATGCCATCAATGACGCTGATGATATCGACGATCTTGTGAGCCGAGGCATTGATGGAGCCCATGGTGTCGACCACTTGCGCCACCACGGCACCGCCTTGCACCGCGATTTCAGAGGCCGAAACGGCAAGCTGATTGGCCTGGCGTGCATTGTCGGCATTTTGCCGCACGGTCGACGTCAGTTCTTCCATCGCCGAGGCGGTTTCTTCGAGCGAACCGGCCTGCTCTTCGGTGCGGCTGGACAGGTCGAGATTACCGCTGGCGATTTCACTTGAGGAGGTTCTTACGGATTCACTGGACTGACGGATTTGCAGCAAGGTATGGGCAATCATGTCGATGAACCGATTGAAGGCACCGGCAATCTGTGAGAGCTCATCGCGGCCTTGGGCATCCAGTCGGCGGGTCAGGTCGCCTTCGCCGGAGGCAATATCTTCGAGTGCATTGCGCACCATGATGAGACGGTTGAGCATCTTGGTGATGGTTAAGGTCAGCAAGACGGCGGCGATAACAATGGCGAGAATCGCGGTCACTGCCGAGCGCATCATCAGAGAGCCGATCGAACTGGTCGCCTGGGCATAGTTGACGGCCACTACCAATGACCAGTCGGTGCCGTCAATCGGCCGTACATACAGCAGCTCATCTACGCCGTTGATGTTGACTGTCGCACCTTGTCCCTGCGCGGTGAGGGACTCCGCACTTAATCCTGGATCGAGTGCAGACACCGGTTTGAGCGCCAGCGCTTTGTTGGGGTGCGTAATGATGACGCCTTTTTTGTCGACGATAAAGGCGAAGCTGTCCGGCGTCGGTTTGATGCCGGCGACATTGCGCACCACATTGTCCAGTTGCACATCGGAGCCAACCACGGCTTTGAGATCTGCTTTGCTGCCGACGGCTTCGGCAAAGGTGACCACCAGCTTGCCGGTGGTGGCATCGACATAAGGTGCGGTCAGTACCGGCACGCCAGCGGCGACTGCCTGCACATACCAGGGGCGGCCGGTCGGGTCATAACCGGCAGGCATGGGATGCAGCGACAGCATGCGTTTGTCCGGATCGCCGATATACGCGTCGTCAAAGGCGCCGGCTTCCTTGGCGGCCGCAATGATGGGCATGGGATCGCTCTGGCTGAGGGCTTGCTTGAGGGCGCCGGTGATCTGCCGTTTGCTGCGCACCCACTCGGCAATATTGGCAGCATTGCTGTCAGCGAGCTGCCCCATCTGGGCATTGAGCGTATTGAGGGTGTCGTGCCTGACGCTGAAAATGTTGACGGCGCTCAAGGCAATCATGGCGAATGCCACGATCAGAGCGCAGGTCAGGATAAGCCGAGTACGGAGTGAAGACAGCATGTTTTCCCCTCTGAGTTTTCGAGACGGACTGCTTGCCTGGTGGCAATGCAGTATTGGTGTGTGGAAAAATTGCAATACGGATTGCTTGCTGCTTGAATCGTTATTCGTGTTGTTGTGGCAATCCCATGTTGACGGGGCAAGTTGCCGCATCAATCTCAATCTCACTCTCACTCTTGTTGGGGGAATCCTGCCACAGCTTGGCTAATTTATCCAGAATGCAGATAAAAATAAAATCGCGCGTCGCTGTGGCGGTGTTCAGGAAATGGCCGGGTATGCTGTCGCCCCGGCCAGGGCATTACGTCATTGTGGTGCCGGATCAATACCCATGGCCTGGAACAGCGTAGCTGTATCGGCCAGGCGGCCTGCGGTGGCACGGATTTCACTTAGACTGGCAGTGTGAAATTGTTTTTCGCTGGCACGTACTACGCTGGGAGCAATGGCGCCTAGTGCTGCGCGCCGCTGGGCATCGTGCCAGCTTTGCAGGCTACGTGCGCGTGCCATGCTGGCGGCGTTGACCGTATCGGCGTCTTGCGTCAAGGCACTGAGGCTATCGGCCACATTCTGAAAGGCATTCAATACTGTCTGGCGGTAATTGTCCTGGGCCGCCAGATAGGCATCATGAGATGCGCGCCGTCGGGCCTGCAAGGCACCGCCATGAAACAGCGGCTGCGTCAGCGAAGCGCCGATGCCCCACACGGCACCGGCACCACCGATGGCGCTTGGCCAGGTAAAACCGGCCTGGCCGAACGAGGCGCTGATTGACAGGCTAGGGTAGAGCTCAGCGGTGGCCTGTGCTTCCTCGGCAGCGGCGACTTTCAAGGCTGCATCGGCGGCCAGAATATCCGGACGCTGGCGCAGTAGTTCGGAAGGGATCGCCACCGGTACGCGGGCCGGCAGCGTCAACGCCGTCAGCTCCAGATCGGGCGGGGCGTCGTCGGGGGTACGTCCCATCAGCACGGCCAGTGCATGACGCGTAGCTTGCCATTGCGCCCGCAGACCCGGCAAGCCGGCACGGATGGTTTGCGCATTGGCTTGCGCTGCCAGTACATCGTCAACGGCTACCGCTCCGAGTGCTTGACGTCGTTGCAGTTCGGCGGCGTCGGCGTCGGCCAATGCCGCCAAGCGTTCGGTGGCAGCCACTTGCGCTTGCAAGGCGGCGCTGTTGATGGCGGCAATGACCAGATTGGCAGCCAGGGTGCGTCGCGCAGCATCCAATTGATATGACTGGGCATCGATTTGCGCGGCCAACGCCGAGTTGGCATAACGCGCTACACCGAACAGATCGAAGGTATAGCTGGCCTTGATCTGACCGACAAAGGTGTTGTACAGACTGGTTTGTGGTCCGCTCGTGGGCAAGCCTAGTGCACGCTGACGATTGCTTTGTAGACCTGCATCTACGCTAGGCATGGTCGATTCGCCGACCTGTGCGCGCAATTGTTCGTGCGCGCCGGCCAGGTTGTGCTCTGCCTGCGACAGGCTGTGGTTGTTGCTCAGAGCTTCTTCGACCCAGGCCGAAAGTTGCGCTGAACCATAGGCTTGCCACCATTGCGGTACGGCCCGCTCACCCAGCGCAAATTGCTGCTGGGCACCGGCGGCGCCAACCACTTGTGGTGTCGCGCTCACGCCGTAATGTGCTGGTTGCGGCATGCTCGGGGCGACATCGGAAGGCCCCATGGCGCAACCTGAGAGCAGCACTGCGCTGAGCAGCGTAGGCCAGCCGAACGCATGCGCTGGTGTGGAGGAATCAATGGCGCGCATCAGCGGCTCCCTTCTGTTGCCGCGCCGTTGTCGCTGGCATTGGCATAGTGCGTTTCATTGGGTTTAACCTTGTAGCACAGGGCGTACAGGGCCGGCAGGTAGAACAGTGTGAGTACCGTGGCGACCGTGATGCCGCCCATCAGTGCGGTAGCCATGGGGCCGAAGAAATTACTGCGCAATAGTGGAATCAGCGCCAGTACCGCCGCTGCTGCAGTCAGCGTGATCGGCCGGAAGCGTCGCACGGTCGCACCGACGACGGCATCGAAGCGGCCGCGGCCGGAGGCGATATCCTGTTCGATCTGATCCACCAGAATCACCGAGTTGCGCATGATGATGCCGAGCATGGCAATGGTGCCGAGCATGGCGACAAAGCCGAACGGCTTATGAAACAGCAGCAGCGCCGCGACCACGCCGATCATACCGAGTGGCGCAGTCAACACCACCATCATGACCCGGCCGAAACTCTGCAATTGCACCATCAACAGCAACAGCACGGCAATGAGCATCAACGGCATTTGTTCCGAGATCGAGGATTGGCCCTTGGCGCTTTCTTCCACCGGACCGCCGACGGCAATACGGTAACCGACCGGCAATTGTGCGCGTAGCACGGCCAGTTTGGTGTCGAGCGCGGTGGTCACATCGATGCCTTGCACGCCAGCGCGCACGTCGGCTTGAACGGTGATGGTGGGTTGCCGGTCGCGTTCCCAGATGACGCCATATTCCAGATCATTACGTACATGGCCGAGCGTGGCCAGCGGTACCGGACCGGCGGCACTCGGCATGGACAGCGTGGCCAGCCGGGATGGATCGACACGTTCCGACTTGGGGGCGCGCAAATCGATGCTGATGAGTTTGTCGCGTTCACGGTACTGGGTGACGTTGTAGCCGGACAGATTCATGGCCAGGAAATTGGCGATCTGCTCCGAGCTCAAGCCCATTTCGGCAGCACGTTTTTGATCGATCTCAAAGCTCACCGAGCGTTCGGCCGGCTCATCCCAATCCAACTGAACGTTTTGTGCGCGTGGCTCCTTGCGGATTTCGGCAGCGATTTTTTCAGCAATTTCGCGCACCACGGCGATCTTGTCGCCGCTGACACGGAACTGCACCGGGAAGCCCACTGGCGGACCGTTTTCCAGACGCGTCAGACGTGTGCGCAGGCCGCTGAACTGTTCCCGCAAGGGCTGTTCCAGTGCTTGGGCCAGCTTTTCGCGATCTTCTACCGATTTGGCGGTCACCACGAATTGAGCA
>Ga0302155_10000494_pt1 | contig 31440 bp, 21 predicted proteins | sample I_Bog_N3_1_FD_193508 | JGI IMG/M metagenome (GOLD analysis project Ga0302155, IMG submission 193508) | Peat permafrost microbial communities from Stordalen Mire near Abisko, Sweden - I_Bog_N3_1 | ecosystem: Environmental > Terrestrial > Soil > Wetlands > Peat | place: Sweden: Abisko, Stordalen...
GAAGTGCGCTCAGAGTGAGCGCACTAAACCAGAGACTGGAACCTCTCAGCCTCCAGCGCGAGCCCACGGCTCCTGAAAAAGGGAACACGGGTTGTAGTTCTTAGTCAGCAGCAACGGAAAATCGCTGATATGGCGCTCGAGAAACGCACCTTCGCAGAAGGCCAGGTAGTAGTCCCACATTCGCAGGAACCTATCGTCAAAGCCCAGCGCCTTCACTTCAACAGCGCGCACGAGGAAGCGCTCGCGCCACGCGTTCAGTGTGCGGGCGTAATGAGTCCCCATGTCCTCTGCATGAAAGAGCGAGAGCTGGGTTGCGCGAGCAAGCGAGTCCAGAATTCCCCGCAACGAAGCTAGTTGAGCACCGGGGAAGATGTACTTCTGAATCCAGTCGCTCTGCTTCACGTATTTGGGGAACCTCTTTTCGTTCATGGTGATGGTCTGGAGCAACATGGAGCCGTCCGGTTTCAGCAGCTTGTCGCAGGCGAGGAAGAACTCGTCATAATGCTCGAATCCCACGGCCTCGAACATCTCTATGCTTACGATTTTGTCGAAACTGCCGCTCAAGTTGCGGTAATCTTTCAACAGAGGTTCAATGTTGTGGCCAGCGTTGGCGGTATCAAATAGAGCGCGCGCATGCACATACTGCTGTTGACTGATGGTCGTTGTCGTAACCTGGCAGCCAAAATTGCGGGCGGCATGAAGCGCAAAGGCGCCCCACCCCGTTCCTATCTCCAGCACCCGATCATGCGGGTGAAGTTCCAGCTTCCGGCAGATGCGATCCAGCTTCTGAACCTGGGCTGTTTCCAGTGAGTCCCCGGCAGTTTCGTACCAGGCGCAAGAGTAAACCATCCTTTGATCGAGAAAGAGCTTAAAGAACTCATTGCTGAGGTCATAGTGCGCATGAATATTGCGGCGGCTTCCTTCTACGGTGTTCGTTCTCAGAAGGTGGCGGAGGCGGTCAGCGAAGCGGCTGAGCGATGAGAAGAACGAGTTCGACTTCTCCAACTGCGCCAGATTCCGCACCGCCAGTCGCATGAGCGAGACCAGATCGGGAGTAGACCAATCCGCATCCATGTATGCTTCGCCGATCGCCGTATCGCCGCCCAGGAGAGCACGCGAGAAGAACCGCTCCCGGTGCACCCGGAGCTGTGCTCTGAGTTCTGACCGGACGTCTCCGAAGGTGAGCGTCCGGCCCGGCAGGAGCACTTCGAGCGATCCCCCCTGCAGCCCTTCGAGCATGGACAAAAACAATTTCCTTGCTGTCGATCCGAAAATGCTCCTCATCTCTTCAAGCCTCGTTGGTGTGCCGTGGGTGCGTGAATACTGGCACCTTTTTTAAATAGAGACGTAAGGCTTCCCAGTGAATGGAACTGATCACCTTCGCCGTCATCCAAGGATGGGCGAGCAGTGCGCGATGCAGTGAGTGTGCGCTCCACGGCCTGCGCTCCAGTTCCAGCGTCGCATCAAAGAACGCCTTGCCGTCTTCAATCGTGTCCATGTGAATAACAAGCTTGCGGTCTGGCGGAGTCAAGGTGAATGTGTAGTCCAGCTTCATCCCCATGAATGGCGAAACATGCATGGCCTTGGCGTTGCGATAACGTTTGGCGTTCGTCGACGGGAGCTCGTTCTCTTTGCTCAGCCAGTAATTGTGACTCTCGCCGAAGGTACTGTTCACCTCCGCAAGGACAAGCTGGAGCCGATCCTGTGCGTCATAGCAATAGAAAAACGAGACCGGGTTGAAGTTATAACCTAAATATCGGAGGTTCGTCAGTAGAAAGACGTGGCCGTCGGGCAATGTAACTCCATGGGCCTTCGCGTCCTGCTCCAGCCGCTGCCTGAGCGAAATTCCTGGATCGCCGAAGTGATCCCTTTCGTCATAGCTCGCCCAGTTGAAGCGGTTGTAACTTAGTAACCGAGAGATTACGGTCAGTTCTTGTATTCGGTCAATATCCATTAACGCCATGAAGACGCCGTAGGAGAAGCTGTGCGGCACAGGCCGGAACCTGCGGTGTCTTACAGTACCGAAATAGATTGCGGAGTCCATGGTCTAACATTCCACCGAGAGCGCGCGGGCCACTCGCAATGCGGAGTTCAATCCGTCCTCGTGAAATCCGTAGAACCAGTACGCCCCGCAGTAATGGGTCCTTTTCCTGCCGCTGATCTCGTGCCATCCATTCTGTGACTGCACCGCCTCCTGCGTGTACAGCGGGTGTTGGTAAGCAATCTTTCGCAACACCTTCGCCGGGTCGATCACGTCTTCCCCATTCAGCGTGACGCAGAAGTTTTCCGCAGTCTTGAGCGACTGTAGCCGGTTCATGTAATACGTCAGCGCTACCCCGCTCTTTCCACCCATGCCCAGATTGTAGTTCCAGCTTGCTTGCGCCGCGAGGCGGCGAGGCAAAAGCGAGGAGTCGGTGTGCAATGTTGCTACGTTGCGGCTGGTTTTGAAGTTTCCAAGCACGTCGCGTTCCGCGCCGGTTGGCTCCTCCAGAAGCGGCAGAACCTGGTCGCCGTGGCAGGCAAAGACGACTTGATCGAATGCCATAGCAGGACGATCTTCGAATTGCAGGGTCACACCGCTTTCCTGACGGCTCACTGCTGCAATACGCGCGTCGAGAAAAATCCGATCCTTGAATGGTGCCGTGAGCAACGGAATGTATTTATGACTGCCCCCGCGGATTACCTTCCACTTGGGATGGGTATTGATGCCTAACATGCCGTGGTTGTGGAAGAAGCGCAGCAGCGTCAACGCCGGAAAAAAGCGGATGGCATCGAACGACATGGACCACACCGCCGAGGCCATCGGCAAAAGGTAACGCTCCGCAAAGACCGGGTGATATCGGCCTTCATCGATAATGTCTCCGATGGTCGCTGCCTCGACTCCCGGCCGTTCGAGCAGTTTCGGCGCCGTGTGATTGAATCGCAGGATTTCAGCAACAAGAAGGTAATGCTCACGCCGCAGCAGGTTCGAACGTTGCGCAAAGAAGCCATTAACGCCGCGGCTCGAATACTCGAATCCGGTCTGGCGATTTGAGACGGAGAACGACATGTCGCTGGGTTGTGTCTCCACTCCCAATTCCGACAGCAACCGTACTAGATTCGGATAGGTTCGATCATTGTGGACGATGAAGCCGGTATCTACAGGAATAGGATCGCCGCCGTTCTCCACGTTGACGGTATTGGTGTGTCCGCCCAGGCGGGGATCCTTTTCAAAGAGAGAGACTTCATGCTTCCGGCTCAGGTACCAACCTGCCGCAAGGCCAGAGATGCCACTGCCGATGATCGCAAAGCGCATTGGATACCTTCCAGCATCCTGCTTTTGAGAATCCGAAATGACCGCAAGTAGCGTGCGATGGCAAGATAGCTCAGGACCTTCAACACTTTATAGGCAAGATCCACTTTCCACGAGCAAAATCCCCGACGACAAATGGCCATCGAAAAATGATGCTATTGCGCCAGCCTTCACCAAACGTGAGCAGCGCCAGAAACCAGTTGTTGCGGCTGTGGTCCAGCGTGTTGAAGCGACAGCCGGTTGGCCGCCTACCAAAGAATGCACTTCTGCCCGAACACCAGCGCGGAGCCGCCATCACGAACTGCGCGCCTCGCCACAGTTGTAACTGATATGACTGAAGTACAGGTGGTTGCCGACCGCCAGACCAAGCATCCGGATCGCATTGGTTGCTGCTGTCAAGAGCGGCAGCCAAGGAGTGAAGCGCACAAAAATACAGTGATCACGCTAAAGTGAATCAGAACAGAGAATTAGACTGCTCCAAACCGGTAGTTGGTGAATTCAAGCTCATTAACTCTCGTTCGCTGCCTGTCAGGAGACCAATGGATTGAGGCTAGCCTGACTTATTCGTTTTGTCAATCATTTGTCATGGGCGGAGACTGGACAGAGTCAAGCTCGCGGAATACGGTGAAAGAGTGAGTTTGAAGAGTCCGGCGCGGTATCCCATTCGCGTCGCAGCGAATTTGGTTGGCCTATATTAGAAGCGCGCGGTCTTTTGAATTGGAGGATTTCTCGGAGTTGTAGCAGCATCTGGCCAGACTGAAAAAAGGAGGGCCGATGAAATCACTACTGAAGTTTCTGTTTAGCGGAATCTTCGTTTTCATGGTCGTGACGACCATTCGCACAGACCTTTCCGTAAGCCTCCGGGGGGCGTGGCAGGGCTACGCCGCCAACCCCTGGGCCATTGCCACGCTCTATGACGCGTACTTCGGCTTCGTAACGTTCTATGCGTGGGTCTTCTACAAGGAGCGGAGCGTATGGGCGAGAGTGTTGTGGTTTCTGCTCATCATGGGGCTAGGCAACATCGCAATGTCGTTCTATCTTCTGATTCAACTCTTCCGGCTCAGGCCCAATCAACCAGCCGCGGCAATCCTGCGGAGGCGAGCGGCATGAGAGAGACAGTGTGGTGCCGCAAAATCGTGCGGCCTATCCCGGAGTTCCTCCGTCAGGGCCTCACACCGGAGGAGCTCTCCTTCACGATTGCATTGGGGATCACGCTCGGAGTGACCCCGATACTAGGTTCGACCGCTCAGCTCTACCTGCTCCCGGATTCCATGCTCTGCGGCATGCGCAACCAACTGCGTTCCGAGATAGGAAAGTGATCATGCTCAACTTGATTCTGACTGGAGCGGTTGCAGTCTGCGGAGTGATGCTCCTGCTGTGGATGATTCATTTTCCCCTGCGCAATGCGGCAATTGTGGATGCTGGATGGGCCGGTGGGCTGGCACTGCTAGGCGCCCTCTACGCAATCACGGGAGTTGGCTGGGCGCCGCGCCGCGTGGCTGTTGCATTGATGGCGGTGACTTGGGGGCTGCGCCTTGCGCTCTATCTGCTGTTTACGCGGGTCATCGGCCACGCCGAGGAAGGACGCTACGTGCAGCTCCGCAAACAGTGGCGTACTAATATCCCGCTGAAGTTTCTTTTGTTTTTCGAGTTCCAGGCCGCGCTGTGCGTCCTGCTTTCGGTACCTTTCCTCCTTGCTTCTGAGAATCCTGCGCCGGCGTTTTCTTTCTCGGAGTATGCCGCAGGCATTTTGTGGATAGTGGCGATTGCAGGTGAGATTACGGCGGACATGCAGCTTAATGCTTTCAAGTCCAACTCCGCCAACCGCGGCCAAACCTGTCGCGCCGGTTTGTGGAAGTACTCACGCCATCCGAATTACTTTTTCGAGTGGCTTATCTGGGTTGCTTTCTGCTTGTTTGCAATCCAAGCCAGATACGGCTATCTGGCGCTCTTCCCGCCCGCGCTAATGCTGTACTTTCTCTTCCGAGTCACCGGCATCCCGGCCACCGAAGCGCAGGCCCTGCGTACCAGGGGCGAAGGCTACAGGCTCTATCAGCAGACCACGAGCGCCTTTGTGCCGTGGTTACCAAGGAACAAAAAACATGCAAACTGAAGCACTCACCGCTTCACCCGTCGTTGAAGCAGGTTACAGCGCCTGGCTCGAACGAGGCCTCTTGCCCGACTGGCTCGTCCGCATCGGCATCCGGCGCCTGGTATCCGCGCGCCTGCGCGAGGAACAACAGGGATCTCCAGCAGAGCAAGCGGAGCGCTTGATGCAGTTTGTCGCGCAACTGCGGCAGGGTCCGATCGCAATCAGGACTGACACCGCCAACACTCAACACTATGAAGTCCCCGTGGAGTTTTTCCGTCGTGTGCTCGGCCCGCAGATGAAATACAGTTGCTCGCTGTGGAACGACGACACGAAGGATATTGCTGAGGCCGAGGAGGCCATGCTCGATCTGACCTGCCGTCGCGCCTTCCTTGAAGACGGCCAGGACGTGCTCGAACTTGGCTGTGGCTGGGGTTCTCTTTCGCTTTTCATGGCCCGTCGCTTTCCAAATAGCCATATTCTGGCGGTCTCAAACTCTCGCTCACAAAAGCAGTTCATCGACGCCGAAGCCGCTCGCCGCAGAGTCGCAAACCTCACCGTGGTCACTGCGGACATGAATGATTTCAGTACCGACTTGGGGTTCGATCGCATCGTCTCCGTCGAGATGTTTGAGCATATGCGCAACTACGCCGAACTGCTGCGGCGAATCGCATCCTGGTCGCGGCCAGGGGCATTGCTCTTCGTGCACGTTTTTACGCACAGCCGCTATGCCTATCCCTACGAAGTCGAGGATGCATCGGACTGGATGGCGCAGCACTTCTTCACCGGCGGCGTCATGCCCAGCGACGATTTGCTGCTTTACTTTCCGCAGCACTTCAACATTCGCGAGCACTGGCGAATCAGCGGCACACATTACCAGAAGACCTCCGAAGCGTGGCTTGAGCGTCTGGACCGGCAAAAGAAGGAAGTGCTCGACCTCTTCGCCGCCGTATATGGCGAGGATGAGGCTAAGCGATGGCTGGTCCGCTGGCGAGTCTTCTTCATGGCATGCGCTGAACTGTTTGGGTTCGCTGGCGGAAGCGAATGGATCGTCTCCCACTATCTCTTCGAGAACTCAGCCGCTCGCCTCATTGGAGGACAAGCATCATGATTTTCTTGCCGACCGTTGTTTTGGCGTCTGCGATGATCTCCACGCTTCCCATTGGCGAGACCCTGCCGCCTCTGCGGGGCGAATTCCTCACTGGCCGTCAGGCTCAGCTCCCCGATGCAGCCTCAGGCCGCGTCGCCTTGCTCGCGCTTGGCTTCACTTACAATTCGAGATTCCCGGTCGAGGCTTGGATTGGCCGCTTCCGCAAGGACTTTGGCAGCAATCCACACGTAACGTTCTACGAGATCCCGATGATGGGCGGCATGGCGCGGCTGGGGAAATGGTTCATTGACAGCGGCATGCGCAAGGGGACGCCCAAGAACGACCAAGAGAACGTGATCACCGTCTATGGCGGTGCTGATGCCTGGAAACAGCGCGTGGGCTACCAGTTGCCCGATGCGGCCTATCTGGTTCTGCTCGACAAGCATGGCGTGGTGCGCTGGAGCCACAGTGGCGCGTTCGATGAAGGCACCTACCATGATCTCTATGCGCATGTGGCCGCTTTGCTTCGCGAGCCGTAGCGGAACCTTCAAAAGCCGTGAGAAGGAGTGAGTGCAATGACCTATATATTGCGACGTGAGCAGTGGATTGCTCGTCCCATCGATGAGGTATTTGCATTCTTCGCAGATGCTCAAAACTTGGAGAAGCTTACGCCTTCTTGGTTGGGCTTCAAAATCCTCTCGATGAGTACAGACTCAATTGAGCAAGGAACCACAATCCATTACCGCCTGCGATTGCACGGTATCCCAGTTCACTGGCAGACGGATATCTGCGAATGGAATGCTCCTCACTGCTTTGTCGACGAGCAGACAAAGGGTCCATACAGGCAGTGGCATCACACGCACAAGTTTGAGGCGCACGGCAGCCGGACAAAGGTGATAGACGAAGTGCAATACTCGCTGCCTTTCGGTGTTCTAGGGCAGATTGTCCACGTGCTGAAGGTTCGCAGAGATGTCAATCGGATCTTCGATTACCGCCGTTTACAAATTGATGCGCTGTTCGGCCAGCCGGGGAAGGACACTGCGTGAAACCTCTTGTTTTGATTGCTGGCGCCACGGGGTATGTGGGCGGGGAGTTACTGAATAAGCTCTTGGACGCGGGCTACACAGTGCGCTGCCTTGCCCGGCGTCCTGCAGCTCTCAATGCGAAGGCGCGTTCAGGGCTCGAAGTCGTCGAAGGAGACGTTCTTAATGCGCCATCGGTTCGGGCCGCAATGGCGGGCGTCGGATCAGCATATTATTTGGTCCACTCCATGGGCTCGGCTCAATCCTTTGAGGAACAGGACCGGACAGGGGCACAGAACTTCGCCAACGCTGCCCGCGACGCTGGGGTCAAGCGAATCATCTATCTCGGTGGCCTCGGTCGCAGCTCGGATCAGCTCTCCAAGCATTTGCGCAGCCGCCAGGAGGTAGGCGAGATTCTCAGGTCGGCTGGAGTCCCAGTCATCGAATTCCGCGCGTCGGTCGTCATCGGATCGGGCAGCCTTTCTTTTGAAATGATCCGCGCGCTTGTGGAGCTTCTTCCGGTCATGATCGCGCCGCGCTGGGTTTCTGTCGACGCGCAGCCGATTGCAATCGTCGATCTGCTCGCTTATCTGCTCGCTGTTCTTGACCATCCGCTCGACTCCAGCGCGATCTTTGAAATCGGAGGCTCGGACCGCGTCTCCTACGGCGGCATGATGCGGGAATACGCGCGGGCGCGGGGATTGAAGCGTCTCGTGATCTCCGTGCCGTTCCTCACGCCGCGCTTGTCCAGTCTTTGGCTCGGTCTGGTCACTCCCCTCTATGTGCGCGTTGGCCGAAAGCTCATTGACAGCATCCGGCATTCGACAGTCGTGGAAGATCCGAGGGCATTGACCGAGTTCAGTATTCGACCTTGCGGATTTCGTGAAGCCATTGCGGCAGCCATCAATGCTGAAAACAAGCATCTGAAGACAGATGTCCGAACAACTCACGTGAACGCATCTCCTGAAGAGGCTTTCGTCCCGATTCGCCGGATTGGAGGCGCCAGAGGCTGGTATTACGCCAACTGGCTGTGGCAACTGCGTGGGTGGATGGACACGTTAGTCGGAGGGCCAGGAATGGGACGCGGCCGCCGCGATCCAGATTTACTTTGTGTCGGCGATGTTGTGGATTGTTGGTGCGTTGAGGCGATCGATCCCGATCACTTCTTGCGCCTCGTCGCCGAGATGAAGCTCCCTGGCCGCGCCAGCCTCGAGTTCGAAGTGACAGGCGATTCCACCGGATCCATCATTCGCCAAACGGCAACTTTCGATACCTTAGGGTTGCTCGGTCGTGCCTACTGGTACTCCGTGCTCCCTTTCCACCATTTTGTCTTCAGCGGCATGCTTCAGGGGATTGCCGCCAACCTCGGTGATCACCGAGCTGATAAGTAAGAATGGAGTTTTCGGCTCACGCTGCATGGATTCCCTGCCAACCAATATCGAGAGTCGCGGCGATCTGGCGCAACTTTCGCGCCAGCCTCGTGTGCTTGTGCGCAGGAGCCGTACGCCGCGCACAGGCGGAAGGTGCATTGTTTACTGGATGCAGCGCGCGATGCGAATCTTCGATAATCACGCGCTCGATGTGGCCATCGAAGCGGGGAACCTTTTGGGCCTGCCGGTGGTGGTATACTTCCAGGTGATCCCAAACTATCCCGGCGCGAACCTGAGGCATTACCACTTTCTGCAGCAAGGGTTGAGGGACGTAGAGCAAGATGCAGCCGAGCGTGGCGTGGGCTTTGTGCCGCGCCGTTCCCCGGAGAATTCGCTCGAAGCATTCCTCGAAGAAGTGGAAGCGGTTCTTCTGATCGGTGACGAGAACCCATGCCGTGAGCCGGAACGCTGGCGCAAAGTTTTGGCGAGGCGGCTGAAGCTGCCCTACTGGACGGTGGACGCGGATGTGGTGGTTCCCTCGCGGATTTTCGATCGCAGCTTTGTGCTGCTGCACCACTTCCGTCCGCATCTGAAGGCCGAGTTACCCAACTACCTTGTTGCACCGCAAAATCTGACTCCGCTGCACCTGTGGAAACCCTGGAAGAAGCTGGACAGCTTTTCGTTGGAACAAGATATTACCGCAGGCTTCAGCAAGCTGGACCGCAGTATTGGCCCGGTGGAATGCTTCACCGGTGGAACACTGGCCGCACTCAGACGGCTGCAAGAGTTTGTGAATCTGGAATTGAGAGATTACGAGATCAATCGCAACCACCCCGAAGTGAAGGGAACCAGCCGGCTATCGCCTTATCTGCACTTTGGAAACATCGCCCCCATCACCATTGCACTGGCGGTAAACAGAGCTGTGGACGAGGGCAAGGCGAGTGCTGAGGCGGGCGAAAGATTCCTGGATCAGCTGATCGGGTGGAGAGAACTGGCGGTCCTGTTCGTGCTCCACGAGCCAAACTACGACAATTGGGAATGTGCCGCGCCGTGGGCCAGGAAGACGCTGATTGAGCACACCGGCGACTCGCGGGTGCATCGCTATAGTCTTGATCAACTGGAGCGCGCCGAGACCGCCGACGAGCTTTGGAACGCGGCTCAGCGCGAGATGGTGAATACCGGCTGGATGCACAACTATATGCGCATGTACTGGGCGAAAAAAATTCTGGAATGGGCTCCCGACCCGGCCAGGGCCTATGAGTGGGCGGTATCTCTCAATGATCGCTACGAACTGGACGGGCGCGACCCCAATGGATATGCGGGCATAGCTTGGGCTATTGTAGGACGGCACGACCGTCCCTGGTTCAATCGGCCTATCTTCGGGCTGGTGCGACCTATGTCCGGGGCTTCGACGGCCAAGAAGTTCGATGCGACGGAGTACATTCGCCAACAGAGCTGGAAAGGCTGAACGCTTCCGGGCGGTCGTTTCGGTGGACGGATGATTGCTTACGACAAGATGGCCAACGGCTCATGTAGGTCTCTTGGAAAACGGCGCTCCAGCGGTACGTCGGACCTCTACATAAACTGCATGACTCTAAGCGACTTGTTCAGATTTACGAATATGCCGATGTGGAATAACTAATGTGGCCGCGGATGTACGATCGCCAATTGAGGGTTACGCGCCGATTGGATATGAGCCGATCTCGCCAATGTTGATAGAACCGAAGGCCGCCAAGCCCAACCGGCGAGCATGAGTGGAGATCTTCCACAACGGCGTCTTCGGGCCTGCGGAACCTTTCCGCACTGTGGTGACCTTCAGAAATGTCAACCCGTCGACCGGTTTGTCCGGAAGCATGTTGCATGCGAGCGTTCCCCTTGACGTGCCGGCACAGTGCGAGCTGCTCGAGGGATCGGGTGCAGATTTCGGTCGGGATTGGAAACGAGCTGATCGCCGACCTGGAAAGCGCGATCCGTCAAGCAAGTCCGCGCATCCTTGTTGCAATCGAGTATATAAATCCTTGCCGAATTGTGGAAGTTGCGTAACAGACGTCGCACACAAAAGCGACACTTCGCCTCGATCAAACTGGTCTGAGGGCAAATGCAAGTTGACAGCCTATCCAATCTACGTCACACTGTTTTTACCGCAACTGCACGACGCAGAGTTGTAGGGTTTCGGAATATATGGCATTCATTTCCCACCTTTCGCTTGCCTGTCGCGCCATCTGTTGTCGCTGATCCCATCAACGGCAACTAGGCATATACCTGCGTAGGCACAATCGCACACTGACAATCGAAAACCTGGCATACCAGAGGAAATTCTTCTGCGTATGGAATCCAATCACAGGAGTTTTTCCGTTCACGTGAGCAATTTATGACTGACCGTAGAATTTCTCTTGTTTCTGCCGCGGCCGTGGCCGGTGTCACTGCCGCACAGCCAATGCTCGGGCAGATGGCAGAACGCCAGCCGCCAAGGAGTTATCCCGGCTTCCGCAGGATAGGAACGCCTAATCCCATGTTCTCTATCCACACCCAACCCGCCTCTCTGCCAATGTGCTTCGTCTTGCAAAGCGCACCCTTCCGCTGTTGTCCTTCCCCCGCAAGTTAACGCGCGGCCGCGCGGATTTATCCAAGATATTTCATCCCCGTGAATATTCCATGCCGAAAGTGTATTCGGCGTCGCCGAAGGTCTGCCTGCAGCAGCGGACTTTCTATCACTTTCTTCATTCTCAGGAGACTTCAGATGATCTCAATACGCAAAGTATTCATCGCCCTTTTCTTTTTTATCTCAGTGCCGCTCTTCGCACAGTCCTACCATGGCGAAGTTCGCGGACTGGTGACAGACTCCAGTAACGCAGTCGTTTCCGGAGCCAGGGTCACGCTCATCGACGAAGCGAAAAAGTTGACGCGCGTGGCCGTCTCGGATGGTGCCGGGCTCTACACGTTCAGCCAGGTTGACCCGGCCATCTATCGCGTCGTCGTCGAGAATGCGGGATTCAAGCGCTTTGAGCGCGGCCGCATCAATGTCGGCACGCAACAATCTGTGACGGTAGACGTGTCACTCGAAGTCGGCGATATATCGCAGACCGTTGAAATTTCCGCGGGTACTCCACTGCTCGATACCACCAACGGTTCAACGTCCACAGCATTGGAAGAGCAGAAGCTCCTTGATCTACCCGTCTCGACCAGCGACGGACGAAACCAGTACACGGTCATCAATATCTCGCAGAATGTGTTGCCGGTGATTCGCGGCGCTGGATTTATTGATCAGAGCGATACCTCGACCGTCTCAATTGCTGGCAGCCCCGAGTCCACCAATCAGTACTTGATAGACGGCGTGCCTATCACCGACACTGTCAACCGCCCCGTCATCATTCCCGCCACCGAGGCTACCCAGGAACTCAAGGTTCAGGTGACCACGTATGATGCCGAAGTGGGAAGAACGGGCGGTGGCGTTTACAACACGCTGCTCAAGTCGGGTACCAACAATCTTCACGGCTCGCTCTACGGAGTTACAAGCCAGTCCGTCTACAACGCCAACGACTTTTTTGCCAATCGCGCGGGCGTCCCGCGTCCCAATACTCCCTTCTACAGTTATGCCGGCTCAATCGGCGGCCCAGTGATCATTCCTCATGTTTACAACGGAAAAGACAAGACATTCTTCTTCCTTGCCGAGGAGGGTTTCAACGAAGCAAATTTCCTGCGAGACAGCTATCAAGTGCCCACAGACCTCGAGCGCACCGGCGATTTCTCTCAAAGTTTTGTCCTTGCGAATGGAGCCCAGGTTCCTATCACCCTCTATGACCCTAATACCCGGCAGCCGATCTCTGGCAACAACCTCGCTAATGCAAGCATTCCAATCAGCACAGTCGGACAGAACATCCTCAGTTACTTCCCCCATGCCAATGTGAAGGGATTGCCTTCGGGAGGATCAAACTATCTTGCGGCCGTGCCGGGACCGTCAAATCGCGGCGATGAGTTTGTTGGCAAGATCGATGAACAATTCTTCAAGTGGTGGACGGCCAATGTCTCCTATCTGCACTACTTCTGCCTGATTCCCTTTGGCAATGCTCTGGGGACCGTACCCGGATCTGAATCCATCACTTATAACCGGCACGTGGACGCGGCAAATCTGAATAACATCTTCACCGTCAATCCCACCACTATTCTCAGCGTCCGCTTCGGCTTCAACCGCTTTCCCAATGTCATTCTGCCGCTGAGCACGGGCTTCAGTCCCACTACACTCGGACTGCCCGCCTATAACTACCAGCAGAATTTCTTTCCGCCGGTCAATGTAACCAACTTCACCTCTCTGAGCGATTCGACGGCGACCCGAGACTTCTGGTACTCCAGAAACCTTTTCACCCAGATTGCCAAGGAGGCCGGCAAGCACAGCATCAAGGCAGGCTTCGATTACCGCTCCATCGACCTCTCCTTCACTGACTTTCAAAGCGCCCCCGGGGCCTTCACTTTCACCGGCAACTTCACAGAACAAACTCCCAACACACCCAATGGAGGAGCATCAGGCAGCGCTATCGCCGACCTTCTTCTGGGCCTTCCGACCAGCGGCCAGATTGAGGAGTCACAGCGCTTTTATCAGTACATCAACTACTGGGCAGCCTATGTGCAAGACGAATTCCGAATTTCGAAAAAGCTCACCCTTGACCTTGGCCTGCGCTACGAATACGAGACCGGCCTGAAAGACTCCAACAATAACGAGGTGGTTGGGTTCAACCCAACCGTAGCAAGCCCGCTGGCTAGTATTGTTCCGGGCACGGTTGGCGGACTAGAGTTTGCCGGAACAGGCGGCCGCAATGAAACCGGACAGCTCTCGAAAGCCAAGTTCGCCCCTCGTCTTGGATACTCATATGCGCTTGGACAAAAGACAACGATCCGCGGCGGGATTGGAGTCTTCTATTCGCCTTTGCGCTACGATGCAACAGCAGCGCTGCAAACCGGCTTTACCACCGAGACGCCGCTCGTCTCCAGCAATAATGGCGATCTGACTCCTGCGCCGAGTTTCTCGCTCAGCAATCCATTTCCCGGCGGGCCGCAAGCCCCCACTGGAAACGTCAACCGCCTGCTTACTGGCATCGGCGATCCCATTGCGGCATATAGCGAAAACATCAAGTCGCCGGTCATCTACCAGTTCTCCACCGGCGTACAGCGCCAGTTAGCCCACAACACAATTGTGGAAGTCGACTATGTAGGATCGCGCGGTCATCATCTGCTGCCCTCGCCACAGGGCGGAGGCAGCGTATCGCCTGCCGGCGGAGGCCGAACCAATATCGACCAGCTCAACCCATCCCACTTCTCACTCGGCGCGGCAGCATTGAGCGCCCCCACCGCCAATCCTTTTTATCAATCGGGAGGTCCCGGACTGATCGGCCAACAGACGGTTCCTTATTATCAGTTGCTCTTGCCTTTTCCGCAATTTGCTTCTGTCAACGTAATTACCACCGACAGCGCGTCGAGTTATAACTCGCTCGCCGCACGCATTGAACGGCGGTTCACGTCAGGACTGACTTTCCTTGGCACCTACACCTGGTCGCGCAACCTCGATGGCTCTTATGAGACATCCAGTCCCTCGGGCGGCTCCAATTCAGGTCCTCAGAATATTTATGATCTGAAGTCGGAGTGGGGGCGCTCCTTTATCGATGTTCCAAATCGCTTTACCTTGGCTGGTTCCTATGTTCTTCCTTTCGGCAAGGGTAAGAGATTCCTGAGCGATGCGGGACGATGGAATTACGTTATCGCCGATTGGCAACTGAGCGCCGTAACTTACTATCAGAGTGGATTTCCTCTGGACATCACGCAAAACAACCAGAATAGCTTGTTCGGCGCGGCCGTTCAGCGACCCAACATCAATCCTGGTGTCAGTCAGAAGACATCCGGCTCTCTATACAGCCGGGTCAACGGATACATTAACCCAAACGCCTTTACCGCAGTGAACGAATTCCAGTTTGGCAACGAATCCAAGGCTGACACTGTACTGCGCGGCCCGGGTTCCGGCGCGGGTAACTGGGATGCAACGCTGATCAAGACTGTTGCCATCAAGGAGCACCTGAACGTCGCCTTCCGCGCAGAGGTTCAGAACATCCTTAACCATCCATGGTTTGCACTGCCTAATACCACCCTGGGCAGTTCGACATTTGGCCAGATAACCTCTGATTACAACACTCCCCGGCAAATTCAAATTGGGGGTCGCATCTCCTTCTAACTGTTAAGGGCAAGCAGGCCGCGCAAGATTTGGCGCGGTCTGTTTGCCCTCTTCACTCAACCGAATGCACTTGATCTCATGTCCCAGGGAGGACCCGATGTTGAATCGACGCAGTTTCCTTTCGGCCGCCGCCGCCACGGCCAGTCTTGCACTCGCCAAGCCATCCTTCGGCACGAAGGCAGCATCCACGTTAAACCACAAAGAGCGCGTTGACCGGGCGCTGCTCGGTCAAGACGTGGATCGCCCCCCATTTACCTTTTATCACCACTATAAGAGGCCGACGGCACAATTGGAGGCGCAGGACCATCTCGCATTCCACCGCATTTACAACACAGATATCGTCAAAGTCATGAACGACTTCGCCTATCCGCAGTCGACGACCAGCAAATGGTACGAACTCAAGGCTCTGGACTCTCCGTTTCCGGAGCAACTCAGCACTTTGAAAATCATTCGCGACGGACTGAACGGAGATGCTTATTTCATCGACACAATCTATGGCCCATATATGACAGCCATGATTCTGTTTCAGTCGCAACCGCAGTTCGCCAGTCAGGGAAAATCCGAGGAAATCAAGGACGGCCAAATCAGAAGCCTGCATGAATTCCAGAAGGAGAATCCGGACGGATGGCATAATGCATTGGAGGCGATTACTCAATCTACTCTTAACCACATCCAACATATCAAGGAAATCGGAGCTTCCGGAGCTCTCGTCAGTATTTTCAACGCGGAAGCCCAGTTCGGCTCTGTTGCAGACTATGAGCGATATACTCGTCCCTATGACAAGCGGGTCTTCGACGCACTGGCTGACACAAAGCTGACCATCCTCCACCTTCACTATCTTGAGAGGCCATATATCGGCCAGTTCACGGATTTCAATGCACCTGTCATTCAATACTCCGTGAAGACCAGCGGAATTCCCATCTCTGAAATCCGCGCACAATTCTCGCAGCCAATCGCAGGAGGAGTGGACGAGATTGACTACGAAAAACTGACGGCAGCGGAGATACGCAAGCAGTGGCAAGCAGCAAGAGAACAGGCCGGAGCTAAGTACATCGCTGCGCCTGGATGCTCCGTTCCGGACGCTTCTACGCCGGATGAGCTCGCGCGTTTTCCACGTGCTTTCGGTATATGAAGGCAAGCTAACCTTAGTTCACGAATTGGGAAACTCTGCGCGCTCGCCTGATTTGCGAATGCGCAGTTTTTCCCTGTTGAGATGGCCCGCCCGATGTTTTGTCCCAGCGAGTTTGTTAGCCGATGCTGACGAAGATAACATCGCGCTCATCGCCTTGTACTGCTTCGAGCGACTTGATGAACAACAATTCGTGCGGAGGATCGCCAAAGAACTTCTCACAGTCCGGCTGCTGCCGGTGCGGAAGGCAGCCTCCAGAAGGACCGAAGTCCTCCGGTACTGGAATAGGTCGGCGAGGTGATCGCCTCCTCCTGTCCAATGGTCGGCTAATTCGGCCAGCTCGGGGACTCCCTCAGCTTCAAGTTCGTCAAGTGCCTGCAAGCAAGCAACTAGCTCCTCAAGACCGCTGACGTCTGCCACCAAGTCGGCCCGTTCTGGGGTAGGAAGAATCGACTGACTTCCTGTAACTTATTGATAAATGTGGTTGGCGCGACTGGATTCGAACCAGCGACCTCTTCCGTGTCGAGGTTGCAGCGATAAGCATTTCAACAACTTACAAGATCCCGATTGCACCCTAACTCCTTGTAAGAACGTGTTACGCCGAGGGCCAGTGTATCGCAAAACTTATCGAGTCTTGACCAGACAACCTGCCATACGCACCACGTGAAGTTGACGCCATAGATGAGGCGATACCGACGGCGGCGAGCGCCGCGAGCAAAGTGCGAAGGGTGATTTCCATATTGCATCATCGAAAGAACTTTGTCAGCCAGCTTGAAGCAAGCGCCATTCGCTTCGCTATTTGGAGTTCAGCGCGCCAGCCACCTTCGTAATGTACTCGTCGATCCAGGCCTGTCCCTGTCCCTTCGAGTTATACAGGCGGTCGACGGCGATGCCAACGATCTTGTTACCCACAGCCCCCATCCATTTCCCTGAGTAAAAGATCACATGACTGTCCTTGCAAGGGTGGCCGGTGATCACTGGCCAGGTCTGCTTGCGCCACTCCAAAACTCCGCCTTTGTAAGCCTGCTTGCTCACTGGCTCATCAAGGACTCCCGTCTGGGAGCTATTCGACGCTGGATCCTGGGGCGCCTTGATCATCATGTCGATGACGATCTTGCCCGCGGGATTCAGGCTCCATCCGTAACTGAATTCAATCTTCGGGTCGCTGAAGCAGGGGCTCATGCTGTCGTTGGCCTTTGTCCCCCGGACCCCATAGCTGTCGGCGGCGGCGCTCATCTGGGCGAACAACTTCTCCGCCTGCTGATCCACTTGAAATCCGCTGGGCAGCGCTGGCAGACCCTGGCCATTTGCGGTTGGAAGCGCCAAAAGCGTCACAAGCAAAGTGCTGAAAATTACTTTCATTACGGCTCCTCGAAATATTGTGCTCAATGCGGAAAACTCAGTGCGTGTTTCCGCCGGTTTTCACGGTGGCGTCGCCGGTGGATTTGCCAGTGCCAGGATCGGCTGATTCCGGGCCGGGAGATTGGGTCTCCCGACCCGGCAGTACGCCGATGGCAAGCGGAGCTACTGGCTAATCTCGGCAGTGGCCATGGCAGCGCCGCTCATGCTGGTGTGTATTGGATTACCTCCAGCGACCATCACCTTGCCGTTCCACAACAGCAATGCCGTATGACGGCCGCGTGCAGTGACCAGTGAGCCAGCCGCGCTGAAGGTCCCGCTGGATGGGTCGTAGATCTCGGTGCTGGACAGCGGGTCACTCGGACCAATACCGCCAACAATGAGTACCTTGCCATTGGGCAGCAGCGTTGCGGTGTGGTAGGTCCTGGCGATAGTCATCGATCCGGTAGCGGTGAAAGCTCCGGTAGACGGGTCGTAGAGTTCGGCTGTTACGAGGGCCTCATAGCCGGTGTCGGGTGACTCTCCTCCGGCGATAAGTACCTTGCCGTTGGGGAGCAGGGTGGCGGAATGGTTGTACCTTCTGATGGACATCTTCCCTGTTGTCGAGAAGGTTCCGGTGTCCGGGTTGTAGAGTTCGCCGGTCTGACCGGACATGGTCTGCACCTCGCCGCCGGCACAGGTTATGTCAACTCCTCCCGTGACAAGCACTTCACCGTTGGGAAGAAGAGTGGCTGCATGGGCGGCCCTGCATGTCTGCATCGATCCTGTCTTGGCGAAAGTTCCGGTCGACGGGGTATAGAGTTCCGCGGTTCCAATCTCGCCGTTCTGGGTTCCACCGCCGGTGAGGAGGACTTTGCCGTTCGGGAGCAGAGTTGCCGTGGCTTGACCTCTTCCCCTGGTTTCGGCAAGGCTCCCGGTTGAAGCGAAGGTTCCGGTAGCGGGGTTGTACAGCTCTGCTGAGTTCATGCCGTAGTCGCCGCCGGCAAGCAAGATTTTGCCATTGGGCAGCGCCACCGACACGGAATTGATGCGGAATTTTGCTGTGATCGAGCCCGTCAACGTAAAGAAGCCAGTGGCCGGGTTGTACAACTCCGCAGCGGTAACGTTATTGAGGGACGCATCGCTGCCACCGGCGATGAGGAACTTGCCGTTCGGCAGCTTGGTAGCTGTGTGGTAGATGCGCGCATAGTTCATGTCGCCGGTCGAGGTGAAGCTCTGCGGCGGGGGATCCTGCGGATCGTAGAGCTCCGAGCCGGAGAGCGCGTCTAGAGTTCCTGATGGGGAGTCCATCGGCGCCGGTTTGCTTTTGACCGATCCACCAGAGCCGGAACGCGCCCCGGAACTGGCACCACTGGTCAGGTCCTCTCCACCTGCAATCAGAACCTTGTTGTTGGACAGCAGGGTGGTTGTAAAGCCGTCCCGGCCCACGGACATGGAGGTCGGAACCAGCGTGAAGGTCTGCGCCAGCGGGTCGTAAAGCTCAGCGCTGGCCAGAGGGTTAGCGTCCGCGCCGTCTCCGCCGACCAGCAACACATGGCCGTTGGGGAGTAGAACGGCGCCATCTCCCGCTCTGGCAGCGTTCATCGCATTGGAGACGGCGGTGAAGGCTGCGGTGGTTGGATCGTAGATCTCCGCACTGGAGGCGATGCCAAGCGCGGAGTTGCCGCCAGCAATCAGTACCGTTCCGTTCCAAAGCTGAGTAGCCGTGTGACCCATGCATCCAAGTCCCATCGACCCAGTAACGGAAAAGCTGCCGGCCACGGGGTCGTAGAGTTCAGCGCTGTTCAGGTAATTGCTGGAAAGACTGTCGTATCCGCCGGCGATCAGCACCTTGCCGTTCGGCAGCAGCGTCGCGGTATGGGCGTATCGCGCCGCTGTCATTGAGCCGGTGCTCGAAAAACTGTCTGTCGCGGGATCGTAAAGCTCCGCATCCGCAATACTGTCGCCATTGCTTGCCATTCCACCGGCGATCAGCACCTTGCCATTGGATAACAGCGTCGCCGTCTGGTTATATCCCGTCGCGGTCATTGACCCGGTTGTGGCCGTAAAGCTCTGCGTGGCTGGGTCATACAATTCCGCACTGGTCAGCGTGCCGTTGGAACTGTCCACGCCTCCGGCCAAAAGCACTTTGCCGTTGGGCAGCAGCGTCGCCGTCTGGTTGTAGCGGGCGGAGACCATCGACTGGCTGACGATGGCTGTGTATTTGCCGGTTGATGGGTCGTACAATTCAGCGCTGTCCATAATGAAACCGGCGCCGGATTTGCCTCCGGCGATCAGCACCTGTCCGTTCGGCAGCAGCGTGGCCGTGTGATACATCCTCGCCGTTACCAGCGAACCGGTGCCCGCAAATATGCCGTTTCCACCCGGAGCCGCTATTGAGACCGTCGCGGTGGCCGTAGTGGAGGTTCCGGCGTCATTGAATACGTTCAATGTGAAGGTGGTGGTGGCCGTGATGGCTGCTGTACTCACTGCAACACCGCTGGACACGATGCCCACGTTGTTGTCGATGTCTCCCGTCCCGTTACTGAATACAGCCGTCAGCATGGATGTGCCGCCGGAGGCCACGGCCGCCGGATTTGCCGTGAAGCTGACGATGGTTGGAGCAGCCACGACGGTGACGGTTGCCTGCGCGGTTGTGGAAGTTCCTGCTGCATTGGTTGCAGTCAACGTGTAAGTGGTGGTGGACGAAGGCGAGACTGTAACAGCAGTTCCGCTGGTGATGGCGCCAACACCGTGGTCTACGCTTCCCGTGCCGTTGGAGAACACAGCGGTCAGGGTTGTGGAGTTACCTGCCGTGATAGTGTTCTTGGCCGCCGCAAAGCTGGAGATGGAAGGTGCGGCAGCCACAGTGACTGTCACCTGGGCCGTGGTAGTGGCGCCCCCTGAGCCAGTCACCGTCAGCGTGTAGGTAGTGGTGGCCGTAGGCGAGACCGTGACAGCAGTTCCGCTGGTCACAGCGCCAACACTCTGGTCCACGCTCCCCGTGCCGTTAGAGAAGACGGCGGTCAGGGTTGTGGAAGCGCCTGCCGTGATGGTGCTCTTGGCCGCCGCAAAACTGGTGATGGAAGGAGCGGCAGCCACAGTGACTGTCACCTGGGCCGTCGCGGCGCCTGTCGAGTTAGTTACGGTCAGCGTGTAGGTTGTAGTGACAGAAGGAGAGACGGTGACCGCGGTCCCGCTGGTGACGGCGCCGACACTCTGGTCCACGCTCGCCGTGCCATTCGTGAATACGGCGGTCAGGGTGGTGGAAGTGCCTGCCGTGATGGTGCTCTTGGCCGCAGTGAAGCTGGTGATTACCGGTTTAGGCTTGGGGTCCGCGCACCCGGCGAGCATAACCAGTGTGCCGAGGATCGCAAGACCCGCGACTGCGGCGAGCCCCTTCTTGAAAAACTTGGCGATTCCAGATATGGATTGCGTATCGACGTTCATCGTCGTTCCTTTCTTTCCGGAGCGAGGCAGAATGCGAGGAATTCCGAGGATGCACCCCCCGATCGCGCATTGACCCCTTGCTGCAGGCGCCTTCTCCGGACCGCCGGCCGTCCACGTCGGAATCGGCCGGGCAGCGGGGAAGCCGCTCTACTGTGCTAAAGCGCAAAAGCGGAAGAAATCGGGTCAGATTATTTTGGAGTGTCTTTTAGCGAGGTAAGGTGGGTTGGAACGTTTCCGCTGAAAAAATAAGTTGTTCTACTCGATCTATTGAAAAAAACTGCTACTTCTCTCTGGATTCCAGCTTCCGGCGCCATTCGTCAGCTTTGTCCGGCTTTCCCCAGGCGGCATAGAGGCGCAACAGCCGCTGGCCGGCTTCGGGCGGGTTGGCATCGACGGAGATCGCAGGACTGAGCTTCTCCAGACCCTCATAGCCTGCAATAAGAAGCGGCTCTGCCTCGGCGTATTTACCCTGGCCCAGCAACGCCGAGCCGAGTAGGCTTTGGCGATAGGGAACGTCCCATATTTGAAGATCGTGATCTTTGATGCCGCTCACCGCTTCTCGAAGCAGTGCTTCGGCTTCAGGATATTTTTGCCGCGCCAGACGCAGGCGAGCCAGTCCCGTCAGGCAGACGCGCGTGATATACCCATCGGGTTGCGCCTTGCGATCCATGGCAAGCGCTTCGGTCAGCGTTGTCTCTGTCTCGTCGGAATCCGTCTTACCTTCGTTCACGAGGAGTAATCCCAGAAAAGTCGTTGCAAATGCGGCGTCGTAGGGTCCAGCTCCCTGATTTCGCCGCCATAAACTTAAAACGGAATCAAGCAGCGGTCTGGCCTCCCTGGAATTACCTTGGGCGCTGTAGATTTGGGCGAGTATACGTGCGACCGTAATCGTTCCAATGTTATTCTCCCCGTAAGCGCGGCGAAACGCCTCATAACTCGCGGCAGCGACCTTCTCCGCTTCGGCGAATCTCCCCATAGCCTCCAGTGCGGTTGCTAGACGGCGCTCGTAGCTGAGCGTGTAGAAACTATCCTTGCCATTGACTCGCCCGCTTGTCTCCACCAGATGGGAAAGAATATCGGCAGCTTCCCGGTCGCGGCCCTCTTCGATGTAAACGGCGGCCAGGTCGTCGATTCTCGACATGGTGGATACCCGGTCCGTCCCATACAGCCGCTTCTGAGTCTCAATCTGCTCCGCAAGAATCTTCTCGGCCTCTGCATATCTCTTCGTGCCCGTATAGACCCGAGCCAGAATTTGCAGAAGATTCTGCGTGTCCGGATGGTTTTCGCCAGAGGTTTGACGCGATAGTTTCAGGTATTCGACGGCGACGGATTCGGAGGCGGAATAATTCTTCTCGAGAAAATAGATCTTTGCCAAATAAGCGGCCGCGAAGACGAGTTTCCGTGAATCCCTCGGGTAGAGCCGCCGCCGCGTTTCCAATACGTGGCGCAACAGCGATTCTCCCTCCTGGTAATGACCCGTGAACTGCGACAGCGACCCCAGATCCACCATCGTATCCAGCGTTCTGGGGGCATTTTCTCCAATAGTTTCGTTACACGCCTTAAGTACCTGCCGCAATAACTCTTCTGCCTGAAGACTTTTAGTTTCCTCGGTGTATATTTCTGCCAGATTTTCGAGGCTGTGAAGAGTATCAGGGGACTTATCGCCTTGGACTTTGCGTCGTATTTCGACTTCCCGCTCGAGCTGACTTTCAGCTTCCGAAAGAAGCCCAAGATCGAAATAGCTTCCGCCGATAGTGTCGCGAACCGACGCCTCAACCAGCGGCTGGGAGGCAAATCGACCCTGAATTTGCTTTGCGGCCCGATCGAGCGCGGTGCGGACTTTCAGATCGGGATCAGGTTTGGTATCCAGAGTGGCCTGCGAATCGGGGCTGGCCTGCGCGAGCAAATCGTCTTGAAGAAAAGTGTTGATTGCTTTCGCGGTTGCCGCTTCTTTGTCGGCGCGGCGACTCTCTTGGAGAGCGCGGTTTTTCTCCTCCGTGGTCTTTATCTCGGCTGAAACCGCGCGGTCCCGATCCGCCGCTGCGGATTTTTCAGCCGCGACCGCGCGATCGCGTTGGGACTGTGCCGTGCGCTGCGCACTGGCCGCATAATCCCTCTGCACCAGGGCTTCGTGCTCGGCCTTCCGCGCGCTCCTGGCCGATGCCGAGGTAAAGACAATGCCCCCAAAGAGTGAAAGAACGGCTACTGCAATCGCCGCGCTCTGAATCTTGTATCGCAAGATGAGTTTGGCTGACCGCCGCCACCACGGCTGGGATACGGCGCTGACCGGCGCGCCTTCGAGCCATGCTCTCAGATCGCGGGCCAATGCCTGAACGGAAAGATAGCGCTCAGCAGGATTCTTGCGCAGCGCCTGCAAAACGATGGCGTCCAGTTCGCCGCGTAACTCGCGTCGCCAAGCGCCGGCCACGCTACTAGGCAACCGCGGCTCCTGTCCGCAAACAGCCTGCAGCGCCAACAGAGGATTCGATCCCGGTTCGACGAAAGGGTGCCGCCCAGTGAAGAGCTTGTAGAACAGCACGCCAAGAGCGAAGACATCCGTGGCCGTTGACATCCGTTCGCCGCGCACTTGTTCAGGGCTGGCGCACTCGGGCGTCAGCAGTTGCGTGGTAGCATCGTGCTTCTCGCCGCTTTGCGCCATCAGCATGGCAATGCCGAAATCTAGCAGCTTCGGCGAGCCACTGGCATCGACGAGAATGTTGGCAGGCTTCAAGTCGCGATGAATGATCAGTTGGCTGTGCGCATACTCAACCGCGGCGCAAACCTTCAGGCAAAGCTCGATTCGCTGGCGCAGAGTAAGCTGATTGCGGTTGCACCATTGGTCGATGGGTTCGCCATCGATATACTCCATCACCAGGTATGGCGATCCATCCTCAAGCATTCCGCCATCAAGAAGCCGGGCAATCAAGGGATGATTCAGCAAAGCCAGAATCTGCCGCTCTTCACGGAAGCGGCGCTGATCGTGATCTGAGAACAAGCTGGCGCGCAACAGCTTGATAGCGGCGCGCTGCTCAAACTGCCCGTCATCCCGTTGCGCCTCCCACACCACTCCCATGCCGCCGTGGCCAATCTCGCGGACCAGCCGCCAGGCCCCGACTCGGCGACCGGTAAAAGCAGACGCAAATTCACTTTCGTCGTCCGGCAGTTGGGCCGTGACATCTTCGAGAAAGTCGGGGGACTCCAGATAGTTGGCCAGCAGGGATCGTGCTTCCGCGATCACCTCGATTGGGTCCGACTGTGCGGCGATGAACCGCTCCCGCTCGGAGGAATGGCGTTCCAGCGCGGCTGAGAACAGTTCCTTGGCGCGCTTCCAGTCGTCATCCTTCATGACGCTCCCCACCCCCGACAAGACGCCTCCGGATCCAGGTTTTGGCAACGGTCCATTCCCGTTTCACAGTGCTCTCCGAAATGTCCAATGCATCAGCCGTTTCTGGAATGCTGAGCCCGCTGAAATAGCGCAGTTCCACAATGCGTCCCTGCATTGGATCAAGCCGCTCCAGTTCTTCCAGCGCCGCGTTCAACTCCAGAACTTCAATCTCGGGTGGGTTGGATATGGCGTCCGAGTCGACCAGAGAGAATTGCAACGCTCCGCCGCCCCTCTTTTTGCTCTTCTTGGCGCGTGCGTAGTCGATCAGAATGGATCGCATCAGCCGCGAAACAAAGGCGAAAAAGTGCGTGCGGTCGGTCCAGCTCGCATCCTGCTGCTGCGCCATGCGCAGCCACGCCTCGTGAACCACAGCCGTGCATTGCATGGTTGAGGAACGGTTTTCGCGTCGGCAGTGACGCATGGCAATCCGGTGCAACTCGGGATAGGCCAGATTGGCCAACCGTTCCGCTGCCGAAGCGTCCCCGCTTTTCCAACCGTGCAGCAGAGCCGTGATATCCATTGAGGACATTCGTTCCTCCCCGGATCTCGATTGTTAACTTATGCCGATGCAAACACTATACTGTATTCGCCGGCCAGAAAAACAACTGAAAATCCAGGAATATAGCTCTTGCGAGGTCTGCCTGTGACTTAGCCTGCCGCAACAGAACAGATCTCAGCCGTTTATCGACACCTCCTTTTATATTCGAAACCTCCTTTTATATTCGAATCCTTGCTGCAACTGAGCGGCAAACCATCTTGCTTCGGCCAATGTCGCGTAAATAGAACACAGCATGGCCCCTACCGTTGCGGCGGTTGTTTCACGTTGAATTTCAGTTTGATTCTGTTGCCGTTCTTCTCGGCCCTCTGCGTCTGATTTGACAGGCTCAACTGTGTACTTAGCCCGGCCATTCAATAATCGGCCGGTGAATAGCCGGGCATGAAGCAAAATCCATGACGAAGGCGCCAGCGGCGTCTCCTTTCAGTGCTTCACAATGGAAATCAGCGTGTCTGAGTTATGGGTGCCAGTTTTCATGTTCATCCACGGGCTCTGCAGGGTAGTGCTGACTCCGTTCAGCTTGAACATCGCTCCCTTAGCGCCCGTGTGGATGATTGTGATGCCTGGCAGTTTGCTGTAGAAAGCAACCAGCTTGGTTAAATCATCAGCAGAACGGTAGCAGGCCGCCTGCCCGCCCATTTGCGCAACGAAGGCAGAAGTGTCTGCGTCGAATTTTGCTCCGTCGTAGACCTTCACTCCGAACTTGTCTTCGGCTGATGACGGCGTCAGTGCGGAAAAGAGAAGTAGAGGAAGCAGAAATGTGCTTCGAACTATACGCATGATTCCCTCTCAATCACAATCCATTCAATAGCAAGGTGAGTTATTCTCTTTCGCCAATTCTGGGCGCTTACTTGCGGACAAACTCCACACGGCGGTTTTGCGCCTTGCCTTCAGGTGTGTTGTTGGTGCCGATCGGCTTGGATGAGCCAAATCCAGCTGTGGTGAGACGGCCCGCGTCGATGCTGAATTGCGACACAAGAATATTCTTGACTGCCTCGGCGCGGCGCTTTGAGAGTTCCAGGTTGTGCGCGGCTACGCCGGTCGAATCGGTGTGGCCATCGATTTCGAAATTCAGATCCGTCGCTTGCATCAGGCCCTTGGCGATGGATTGAATGACAACAGCCGACTCCGGCTTCACATGATCGCTGTCGGTATCGAAGAGGATGCCGTGGGTGACGAACTTGCCCGAGGAAGTAATCGTCTGGCTGAAGTCGGGGGAGGACTCGGCGAACCGGACACGGCGGATGGCCATCGTCTTATCACCGGTCCAAAAATTCATATCCAGCGAGGCGATTTCGCCCACCTCGACCTGATTGAAATCGAAGATGCGATCGCCATTGATGTAGAAACGGACACGGCCGTTCTGAACCCACATGGCGACTTTGACAGGTTTGTTCCATTCCGTGATGAGAGTCTTTTGGCCCAGCGCTTCCTTGGCATCCCACAAACCGATGCGCCATTCAACAGCCTTTTTGTCCTCGGTGACTCTGTCCATGCCGATCCATATCTTGAATAACCATTCCTCTCTTCCGGATTTGGAGTGAAAGTAATAGTTAACCGACCCGCAGCCGTCAACAATGCCGGCCTTTTGTTCTTCGCAGAGCATGTCCATTTCCATGGTGAAGTTCTTGGGCAGGCCGGTGATATTGGGGTAGATGTCGTATCTGTCGCCAATAAGCGCCAGCTCGCGGGTGCTGCCCGCCACGCGCAACTCGGGAGTAGCGCCGCGAATCTTCCAGTGCGGCGGGGCGTCGTCGCCGGCCATATCGGAGAAGTCGTCAAAGAAGACCGTCTTCTCGCCGGGAAGGAATTCAGCCTTGATGACGGTGAAGTTGAGCTGATCGCCGCCGCCGCTCGCGTTTGGATCGGCAGACGACGTCAAGGAGGTGAACGATTGAGGCGCCGAGGGCGCGCTGGAGGCGTGCGATGCAGGAGCCGCAACCGAAGCAGCGGATACACTACCGCCCGCGCCCGGCGACGTACCGGGCGTGACGGCGTGGTCGCCCACCTGGAAACCGGAACCGCTAACCACATTGCAGACCGATGAAGTGTCGTCCACATCAGCCGCCTGGATGGTGCCGATTGTGGAGGTGAGGCGGCGGATCACCTGTCCCGTGGCCGGATCCTTGATCTCGCGGCCCACGCGGACCACCGTGAGTTGATCGCCGGAATGGATGCCGGCGCGCGCACCGGCGTTGAGGATGATCTGACCTCCGTCAACTGCGGCAATAAGCGCATCGATCTTGACGGCGCGGACGGTCAGGCGGCTTGCCTGCGTGCCCAGATCGGTGGCCAGCGCATCCACGGCTTTCTTGGTTGCTTCTCCGATGATTGTGCTCTGAAAGTTGCTGGAACCGAAGTCGACGTTACCGGCCCCCATTCCCTTCCAGTTGCCGCCGCCACCGCCCAGCGCCAGGCCGGAGCGGCTCGACTCACCCTTGCCTTCAGCCGCGGCAAGAATCTCGGCGGTATCGACATTGATGATGCGGGCATCGATGGCGACGTTGGCCTTGGAATTGGAATGACCAATGCTTCCCACGCCAAAGCCATGCCAGTTGCCGCCTCCTCCTCCGACATTCTGCTTGTTCGTCTCATTGCCGAACTGGGTAATCGTGCCGACAATAATGTAGTCAACGCCCAGGACCTTGCCGATGCGCGCAGCAGAAGCTGGGTCAGCGCGATTGGAATTGGAGAAATTCTGCTCCGCCAGGACCTTGCTCAGCGCATCCCGATCAATGACCGAGAAGCTTCCATTCCTAACCAGGTTTGTAACCAGCAACGCGGAGATTCCTCTTCCAATGTCCACGTTGGTTCCAAAAATCGAAGACGAGGCACTCATGACAGTGCCGTAATCAAAGTCAAGCACGGCAACGCGCGGCTTGCGATTTGCAGCGCTTTGCGCTTGAAGCTGAAGGGGCACGGCAGTCCCCAATGTCATTAACATGGCAACGGCGGTGATTAAACTTCTCATTTTCATGACGCATCCTCGCGAGAACAATTTGGAAACACCTGGAAGCCCCAAATGCAAGGTGAGGATTCTGTCGCGCTGTATGAGCACTTTGTGGCGAAATGTTCTTAAGGCTAGAACATAGCCTGAACATTTCCCGGTCTCAGAGCGCCAATCCGATCACATTGGGAACAGGTTTTCCGTTCCACATTGCAAAGCGTAAAGCGGCGCAAAACCGGGTCAGGTAAATGCAATTTCTTAGCTTTGCTGCGGACAAGAGAGCCATCATGATGGGCGTCAGCCACGCTGACCGCCTTTTCTCCAACGGCGCGGGCTACGCGGTGGATTGGATAGCGCCAGCGTTCTATTGCCGGGTTCAACTCAAGGCACTCATCGAAAATGATTTACGCGATAGAAGCTGGATAGATAACAACAAATGTTGAATTCAGACGCCGAAGCATCCAGCAATAGGACCGTGCATCGCTGGGGCGAATCCAGCGAATAACAGCTTCATTTCCACCTGATGCTGGGCCAGTTCCTGCGCAATAACCCTGTCAAATTCAGGTTCCCAGGAATGCGCGCTGCAAGTAATGCAGGAATCTCGGGTTGAGAAAATTAGCTGAATCTCTGTAAGCTATTGATAAATATGGCACGACTGGATTCGTATCGTTATATAAGTGTAGTTATATCAAAGAGATACTGTGTCTTGTGTTCGAAATACCCCCAAATATACCCCCATAGATGCGGATGGGCTCCCTATTGGCAGGGGCAACACATCATTTGTAACTGAACACCAATTGGCTCGCGGAGATTAGCGATACGCTTCACCACCCTCAACCGGTTGCAGCCTCTGCAAGCGGATTTTCTGAAGAACGCCCACTATTGTGCAAAGATCTGCGAGGAATTGCGCGAGAGGAAGCCATTTGCCGAAGCACAGCGGAAACTGCAAGAAGCGATCAACGATGCTTTGGACATTACGGACCTATAGCAACTAGACTCGGGAATAGGCGTACGCATTTCGAATATTTGCATGTAGAAATTTCCCTTTGGAGCCTGCCTCCATGAACTGCTGGTACAGGGCCTGTGGGACGTTGTAGTACTGATAGACGGAGCCATCTAAGAATTCGACTTCGAGAGTCTCTGCGGCTGAGTCGTATCCGATTGATGCAATATTTGAAGAAGAAACAAGCTCTCGTTCCATTGATTTGATCTCCTGATCTGTTAGGTTTTCTCGCTGGGGTCTGTTTGCAGCCCAGCGGGGATTCTGCGCCCGCCACGAGGCAGCGATGCGCTCGTAATCTTCCTTAATTCGAGGCATGGCCCAATGCTCGGAGACGTTGGGGTCTTCGCTGCTCGGGCGATTTTCCTCCGATGGCAACGTAATACGGCACCGAATGGGCAGGCGTGCTGCATCGCCGGTGATAATTGCTTCACCCGTGCGAAGAATCGGCAAGCTATCGATGACTCCCGCGAGATTATCAGGGAGCGTACCCTGAATCTTGTTACGGTCGCTCGTATTTGAGAGACGCAATGCAATGAACGTTCCACACTGAGAAAGTATTGTCTCGTCCACCTCCGATGGACGCTGACTAATGATCATTGCGCCGATGCCAAACTTTCGGCCTTCTTTGACAACCCTCTGAACCATGACTCGTGCAGGACCATCGGCATCTTTGGACAAATAGCGGTGGGCTTCTTCCATCACTATGAGAACCGGGCGGCGAACGCCACCCTCACTCTTCTCCCGCCCCCAAAAGAGGCTATCACAGATGATCTTGAGAATTGCCCCTATCAGACGCGCAAGCACGACGCTAGGAATGCCAGAAAGGTCGAGAATGGTGATTGGCTTATCGTGGCCGAACCACGTCGCCAGCAAATCGGGAATATCCTTTGTGACCTGGGCGTTCAAATCCGGCTCCCAAGGCCCCGGATGGAGAAGAAAGTCATATTGCTTATCAAGTAGCCGAGAACGCATTTGCTCAAGAGGGCGGCGAATCCCTAGCACCCCCACATTATTGATGTAAGGGGCGGTATTGGTGGTGCTATGCAATTTATATTTTGGCGGCGTCAGAGTGTCGGCGTCCCCCGGTGTAATTAAGGCTGGTATAGTGCGGTCTTTATCGTCCCAAGTCTTTACCTCGGGATCGATGAGATCAGACCAAAGCTGCTTCAGACTGAAGGGAATGGGGCTGTCGATTGTCATTGACGACAGATCAACTCCAGCTATTGCAGCATTCTTCACCCTGATCATTCTGGAGTCAAAGATGCGATCAAGAATCTGGCTGAGCGGCTTCTCATCTATTCCAGCCATGAGGAATGACATCAACTCGGTCGCATCAAGCGCCCAGAAGGGAATATGGAGCGGTTGTTCGCCTTTATTCGGATTAACGCGGAAGATTGTGGCAACGGACTGGAGAGCTCGCCCGTATTCACCATGAATGTCAAGCAGCAGTATTCTAGCGCTTGGAAATCCGCCTGCATCATGGCCTGATGAGCCAAGAGCGATAGATCGGAGCAGGCTTGCAATTGTCGTTGATTTCCCTGCGCCGGTGGACCCTACAACCGCACTGTGCCTTGTAACGAGCTTATCTAGATCGATTCTTACCGGAATTCCTTCTGCGTTTGCCAACCGTCCAATAACGACCTGCCCCGATTCAGTCGTTCCATAAATGCGTGCCAAGTCCTCTTCTGTGACAAGATGCACTTCGTCATTTACGCTCGGATACTGGCTAATACCGCGCTCAAAGGCTGCGCCTACGATTTCACCGACAAGCTGGACGGTCATCCAACGTTCGCCGCGTTCAAGCACTTGTTGGAGTGCCTCTGGGGTGGCGTTCGCACCTACCTCTGCAACGATTCCATAAAGATCATGATAGCCCTGCGGTATCCGCACGAAACTGCCAACTTGGCCAACACGGTAGCTCTTTCCACCAATAATTGCGATGCCGGATGCAACGCCAGGTGACTGGCGCACGCTAATCGTTGAGCCAGACACCGAGCCGACGAGTCCGAGTAAGGTTGGCCGCGAAGTCATGGAGTGGTCCCTGCTGTCGTTGCCACGGGGGCAGGCGGTGGAATCGTGAGAGACGATCTAGACGCCGCAAAGAAGCGCGCGAGTCTATCGAATTGCCCAAGCAAAAATTTAGGCGGGTTGCTGCTGCCCGCAGTTCCCCAGTAGCCCGCACGAATAGGGTCCCAGTTTCGCGCTGGCGGCTCCCCTGGTAGCCACGGTGCCGGAATTCCGTTGATCATCGCTTTGTCAGGCGAGTAGACGCTCATGTTTGGCCGACGGCTGGCAATATCGCAAGCGCATAACTCTTGATCAAGATCTTTGAATTGAAATGCAAATACGCTTGCAGATGAATTTGCGGCCAAGCACTCGTCGATCCTCGCCGAGATATGAGCGTCGGCAAACGAAAACCCCGTCGCTCACTGCTGTCCAAGATAACGTGAGGTGTTCTGGGCGGACGTTGATCTGACAGGAAATAGGGCTGCGAACCCTGGCTTTAACGGAGCGGGTTGGACAGCTTCGAGTTATGCGTCGCGTTGTCTGCT
>Ga0302155_10000495_pt1 | contig 31440 bp, 14 predicted proteins | sample I_Bog_N3_1_FD_193508 | JGI IMG/M metagenome (GOLD analysis project Ga0302155, IMG submission 193508) | Peat permafrost microbial communities from Stordalen Mire near Abisko, Sweden - I_Bog_N3_1 | ecosystem: Environmental > Terrestrial > Soil > Wetlands > Peat | place: Sweden: Abisko, Stordalen...
CGCGAGCGGGGTCTTAATGCCATCGATGCCGAAGCCGAGACCAAAGTCCCGGTCTGGCGCAATTTTGCCCAACTGGTCGTGCGTCATGAGCTCAACCGATTTGCGGCTGAGGATGCGGACGTTGCCCAGTTTGCCTCCATCGAGCAACATCTGGCAGAAGCGAGCGTAGTCCATTGCAGTCGAGTTCATGCCGGCACCACCCGAAAATAGTTTCTTGGCGCCGTGATAGGGATAGTCGGCGGAATAAATGAAGGGACCCTCGGTGATTGGTGTGTCCGGAAAAGGCGCAAGCCCTTTGTCGGCGTAGTAGGTATAGGCGGTGGCGAGACGGTCTAGTTTGTTATCGGGAGGAAAGAAATAGGTATCTTTCATGCCGAGAGGTTCGAAAATGCGGGTGCGCAAGAACTCATCAAAGGTCTTGCCGGAAACAACTTCGACAAGGCGTCCCAGGACGTCGGCGTTCAGACCGTACTCAAAGCGTTCTCCCGGATTGAACAGGAGCGGCATCTTGGCGAGACGGTCGACGCTGTCGGCGATGGTGCCGTCGTAGGGAAGCATGCCGTGACCGACGTTGGCGTCCTTATAGAGCGGACCCAAATCGACATTCCAGTTATAGCTAATTCCGGAAGTATGGCGGAGCAGGTCGCGAATCGTGATCTCGCGGGTGGCCGGAATTGTGTAGGGCGTACCGGTCGATGGTTTGACCAGGACCTTCGGATTCTTAAACTCGGGCAGATACCTGGAGACGGGGTCGTCCAGGAGGAAGTGACCCTCTTCGTAGAGCATCATGACGGCGACGCTGGTAATGGGTTTGCTCATCGAGCAGATGCGGAAGATCGTGTCAGGCCGCATGGTTTTCGCCGCTTCGCGATCCTGCATCCCTTGTGCTTTGAACCATGCCACCTGACCATGGCGGACAACCAGCGTGACAGCACCCGTGATGCGATGGTCGTCGATCGTTTTCTGAACCGTGGCGCTGATGCGATTGAGGCGCTCGGAGGAAAGGCCGACGGACTCAGGCTTGGCAACGGGAAGGTCCTGGGCGATGGCACCGAGGGAGAGAATCAGAATGAATAAGAGAAGCCAAGAGCTGGAGCTGACTGGCGAAATCCGGAAATGCCCGGCGTTCTGAGAGCGCGGATTCTTGCACATTGTATGAACCATTCAGTTCTCCTTATTAGTATTATTTCTTGCTCATGCAAAATGACTGACAAAGAGCGTGCGCGACGTAGCCGGCAGCAGTTGCAAAAGCTCGGCCATCGTAGTCCATAACTGCGGAAGTAGGATTGACGCCTTCGGAAATGATCCCGCCATCCCAGCGACTGGTGCGAAGTATTTTGAGAGCTTGCTCTCGTCCTGCCTTGAGACCTAAGTGGTCTGCGACGGTCCAGGATGTGGTGAAGGGAAGGCGGTAGCTACCGGGAAGGCCAAAGGGCTGGTCGAAGTACGAATATTCGTAATTCTTCGAATGCAGCCATTGATAGGTGCGAACGAAGACGGGATCGGTCTCCGCAACAAAGCCCAGCGCGGGCAGCTTGAAGAGCGAGCCTGGGGGGACGTCGGCAAATATCGGCGACTTGCCATCGGTGGCCGAAACGAAGATGGGGCCGCCGGCACCAGGGGCATCGCCGGAAATGCTGTATTTCAGGATTGCCGCTCGAAGGGCGTCAGCGCGCTGCGTGATGTCCTGTGATTTATGGGGATTTTGGAGACGTTTGAAGAGGTCGGCGAGGTCGAGCAGCGCCTTCCAAACGAGCACGTTGTCGTAGGTGGAAAATTGCTGTTTTCGGTATTGATCCTGCGCGTCCTGCAAGGTCCAGTAAAGGCCAGTCGGGGGATCGAAATGAGCGAGGGTGCGATCAAGAAGTTGTATAAATGCGTCTCTGTGGGACGTCAGAAAGGCATCGTCGTTGGTCCGCTCGAGATATTGGCTCATCGCAATAATGGGCGCGACGGCTTCGTCGAGTTCGAAACCATCCTCGAGCACAACGCCATCAATAAACCGGCTGTGGGTACCGGCATTGCGAAGTTGGATCGTGAGCGCGTAGTCCAAAGCGTTGCGAGCCTTCGCTGAATCGACATCGAGTAAGGCGGGGAAACTCCATAGCATGGCGTCGCGATCCCAATATGCGGCCGAAACGTAATAGCGCGGGCTGCGCGAGGTGACTCCGGCAATCTGTTCGGTGTCGATGGCCTTTCCCCAGGCGTAGAAGGAAGTGAATAAGAAGTTGCGGTTCATGAGGAGATCGAGATCGGGCTGGCCTGTAGTGCGAGTGCGGGCCAGGCAGCCTGCCGCTGTCTGCTCGATCATCGCGTCGATGCCGGCGCGGTCGATGGCATTCTCCAGCACGTTTGCGGATTGTGACGCGCTGTATTCTTCGAGCCCAACACCCAGAACAAAGTGCGCTTCGGCAGTTTCGCCGGGAGCGAGTACCACTGCATGTTGCGCATCAAGCGCAGGTGATTCCGACAAGGGAGGCGCGCTCAACTTCGCTTCGGAGCCCGGGTAGTAGAGAGACCAGGCGAAGTGGGTATCGGAGGTGACGAAGGTAAAATCCTGTGCCGCTTTCTCCCAGGGCGCTCCGACAATCGAGCGGTCACCGCGAAGTCGAACTGGCGTGTAGGTCACTCGATCGAGCTCTCCCCATGAAGCTTTCAGTCCCAATGTGACTGGCACGGATGTGGCGAGGTGATTGGTGAGTTTCATTTGAATGAACGCACCCCGCGAACCGAGCGGAGCACAATAGGTGATGGTGGCGTCCAATCCGTTGACGGTCATGTGCGCGACTGGGATCCAGTATTCAATCAGTTCCCACGCCGGATTTTGGAAAGCGAGCTTCTTTCCATCCAGCAGAAAATAAGGTTCGAGAGCGGGCGCGCCACGGTCACCATCCACTTGCAGCAAACCACGATCCCGCATAGAAAGAACGTTGAAGTTCACCAGGGCGCCATCGGCTGCGCGGATCGTCGGTAGCGCAATCCACTCGTTGCCGGTTGCGATGACATCGTCGGGCTGGAGGGAGATTGGGAAGTGGCGGGTCGCGTCGGCCGCCCATAGGATATGCGAAAAAAGGCAGAGCAGAGTGACTCTGAGCCCGGCTCGCCTGACTCGATGCACGACAGTCCTCATAGTTTCTAAGGTCCCCAACCCTCTTATAGTCCCCCAGCTAGTCCCCCAGCGCGACAACGTTTTCCTGCGAAAACTGGACCTGCCGGCGAGGGCTTCTGGTTAAAGCGGCGAATTAGAACTCGCGAATCAAAACGACAGACCATGCTTCGAGTGGACGCTGCAAGCTGAAAGTCCCCGCACCGTCCGCGTGCACAAGTTCTTTATGAGTTGCCCAGGCTGCATTTCGCAACGCGTCTGTTTGCCCTCGCGTTGGAGTGGGCGGCTCACCCATTTGTTCCCAAGCTGCGGTTGCATTCCCGTGATCTTTGTCGAGGGTTTCAATGAGGAGGGGAGCGTTTGGAGAGAGGCCGGACAACGTGATGGACAGCGACCGAGCCTTTCCTACCGTAGTGATGGCATCCGCTTCGGCGAGCGACGAACTGGAAGGAACGGCGTAGGGCATCTCCAGAGGATAGTTGTAGGCGAGCGCGATCAGATGGCCGGACCGGCTATCGCGGCTGACGATGGCGCCTGAAGTCTGAGAGATCAGCTCGTCTCCCAAGGCATTCATGAAGCGATAGGCGTGGAAGACCGGCTTGGGAATTCCCTGATAATTGATCATTCCAAAGCCGCCGTGGAAAAGAGTATTTCCCGCGCCCTGCTCTTCAAACACATCGGTGAATGTCCAGTAGGAGAGAGAATCGACTAGGCCGATGGAATCGAGATTGCACTTAACGACAAAAGCGGCTGCCGGAAGTGAATCGTGGGTGTGATCGCGACTTGAAGAGCTCGAGCTCCACTCCGTAAGGTGGATTTCAGCATGCGGATAGGGGCTTGAGTCTACCATCTTGCGAAGCAATCGCAGGTCGTCTCGCGTCGAATTGACGCTGCGGTGCATGTTCTGGCCATGCGCCGTGAAGTCCATGGGATAGGGATGGGTTGACAGGAAATCGACGGGGAGGTGATTTTTCTGGCAGTAGTCAAAAAAATCTTCAATCCAGGTTGGGTGCCACGGCAGGTTCAGAAGATCGGCGCCTGGAGTCGCTTCGGCTTTTTTCAAGACGTCGTCCGCGACGTGAAAGTTGCTGGTGGCGGGACCGCCCACGCGGAGCTGGCCGTCGACCTGCTTCAGAGTTTGAGCTGTGATTTTGTAGAGGTCAAAATACTGTGCTTGTGTGCCAGTGAAAAAGCCGTGGAGGTCGGGTTCGTTCCAGACCTCGAAGTACCAGCTGCGGACTTCCGGCAGGCCGTAACGCTGGATGCAGTGTTCCGTGAAATGGCGAATTAGTTCGGCCCACTTACTGTACTCCGAAGGCGGCGAACCGTTTCCTTTCCACCAGAAACCGGTGCTGCCTTTTTCCGAAGTCATGTCGGATGGGGAAAATCCAAGCTCCACAAAAGGACGCGCACCGTTCGCCAGCATGTGATCGAAGAGGTCGTCGATATATTGAAAGTTGTAAAGCGGAACGCCTTTGTCCTCGTGATACACGAACATGTCGTCGTGGAAGAGCCCATGAAAGCGAACATAATGGAATCCGTCATTCGTTACCGCCATATGCAGCTGCTCTTGCCAACTGGCGCGGAGCCCTTCATTGGCGCGGCCGGCGCCGACGGTGGTGCTCCAAAAATGTTTGAGAGGTTTCGATGTATCGTGAACGTCGGCACGAATCTCAATTGCGCCCGAGGGACGAGTCTGTTCCTGGGCTTCCATCGTCCGAGCGGACGGAATGAGTGCCAGCAGCAATGCCAGGCCAAAGCTTTGGGCGAAGATTGCTCTCCAGTATGGTCTTAACATTCCCATTCTACGAACATAACTGTTGCTGCGAGAGACTTCTATAAGTAAAGTCATCGGCTATTCCGAGAAAAGAGTCGGCGCGGCCGCAGTGACGAATGCAAGTTCGTGCGTTTCTTAAGAGCGTGAATGTATGATGCGAGTTCTTCTTTCAATCTAGGAAGGCAGGTCTAATGCCCAATTCAAAATGGACGCGCGTCATTCTGCTTTGGCTGGTTGCAGCGGTCGCGGGTCAAGCTCAAGAGCATCCCAAGGTTGAGCTATCGAACGGAGTTCTGCGAGCAACTATCTATCTTCCCGATGCGACGACGGGATTTTACCGCGGAACCCGATTCGATTGGGCGGGGATGTTCGCAAGCCTCGAATACAAGGGGCACAACTATTTCGGGCCGTTTTACGAGAAGTTTGATCCGGCCATCGCGGACGTGGTCGTGGCGGACCTGATCGTTGCCGGAACGAACAGCGCGGCGAGCGGTCCAGTCGAAGAGTTCATGTCACCGGATGGATCGAGTCTCGGATACTCGGATGCGAAACCCGGGCAGCCGTTTTACAAGATTGGAGTCGGCGTTCTGGAGAAGCCGATGGAAGAACACTACAGCTCCTTTCAACACTACAGTCTTCTCAGTCCGGGTCAGCGGAGGGTTGAGAAAGGAAAAGACTGGGTCGAATTTTCGCAGCGGGTCGATGGCGGACCTGAGCATAGTTACATCTACCGCAAGACGATTCGCTTCGAGAAAAATAAGCCCGTCATGATTTTGGAGCACAGCCTGGAAAATACCGGACGCAAGTCGATCGATACTGAAGTTTACGATCACAACTTTCTCAGGATCGATCGTCAAACCGTAGGGCCGCGGATTTTGCTGACTTTCGCCTTTCCGCCAAAGGCGACAGCATCCATGGAGGGCTTCGCCGAGATTCGAGGAAATCAGATTGCTTTCCTGAAGCCGTTGCAGGGCAGCGATATTTTGTACACTCCGATCGAAGGCATGAGCGATAGCGCGAAAGACTACAACTTTCGGGTGGAGAACCGTGAAACCGGCGCTGGAGTGTGGATTACGGGCGATCGCCCCATGACCAAGTTCGCGCTGTGGGCTATTCGAACCGTGGTTGCGCCGGAACCGTTTATTCGCGTGAAGGTGGAACCGGGTCAGGTCTATAGATGGAGCTACAAATACGAATTTTATGAGACAACTCGTGTTGTGGGCCGAACAACGGCTGACCAGACGCAATAATTTTCCTCCTGATTCTTTTGCGATATCCCAAAAGGCGACGGCGAAGTCCGAGTTCCTTCTGGGGTCATCACAGACGGAACGATAGCCTCCGATCTAGTATCTGCGAGCACGAGGGTCAGGTATTCCTATGTGGCGTTCTCTCATTCTTGTTCTGATTGTCGAGGCATTTTTCTGCACGGCAGAAATGGATGCTAAGGCCGGCCGAAGTTATACGGACGCTATTACGTTCGATTTGACGAAAGTGCCGTTCAGTCGATTCGGATCGTACATGGCGTTTTCACATGTCGTGGACGGCTCGATGGGTGATGGGCTTTATCTTCGATCCGTTCATCGCGGCGTCACTCCAGAAGTTTTGCGCGTGGATTTGGTTCGTGACGGGAAGGCCGTAACTTTTCGAGCGACGGCTTCGCCAACGGTCTTGCGTCTGGAAGCCGAAGACGGAATAGTTGAGATTTGCATCAGCGAACCCTACCTCTTAAGGCTGCGCGGAAGAGGGGTCGGGCTGCGATTGTCGAAGCCTCCGGATGCGGCGGGGTTCGCCTTTCGTCGAGACAAAACGCATTGGGAGTTCAACAGCGCGCAACAAGACATTCGATTCATGCTGACCTCATTGCGGGGCAGCCTGGAAGTTAAACACGAATGGAATGGGACATTTGCAAGAACAATGGTCGCCGAGTTTCTTCCTACTGATGGGTCGCGTGACTTCCAAGCTGCAATCGAGGAGTTTCGGTCAGGCTGGCACGAGCGTCCGTATGCTGATTCGTTTGACGATGTCGTTAACGGCGTAAAACGCGACTACCAAGAGTGGCTGGACACGATGCCCGCTGTGCCAGAGGAGTTCCAGGCGAGTGCTGACCTTGCGGCCTATGTGGATTGGTCGGCCATCGTTATGCCAGAGGGAAATCTCAGGCGGTCTGCAATGCTGATGTCAAAAAACTGGATGAATGCGGTGTGGAGCTGGGACCATTGCTTCAACGCCATGGCTTTGGTGTCTTCGGATCCGAAGCTGGCATGGGATCAGTACATGCTGATGATTGACAAGCAGAATTCAGAGGGCGCATTACCCGATATTCTGACGGACCGGCAAATTACATGGGCGTATACCAAGCCGCCAGTTCATGGCTGGGCGTTGGCGTGGCTTATGCAACATAGCGATTCCATCGATGCAGAACGGTTGGGTGAAGTTTATGTCCCCTTAGCGGACTGGACCAACTGGTATTTCAGATTCCGAGACGATGACCGCGATGGTCTCCCGCAATATGACCATGGCAATGATTCGGGCTGGGACAACTCCACTGTATTTCGACTTGGTCCCGCGATAGAAACACCCGATCTCGCCGCCGAACTGGTGCTGCAGATGCAAGCTCTGGCGACGATTGCGCAGCGCCTTGGGCATGATGGGGAAAGCGCTGAATGGAAAACTCGAGCTGACGAATTGCTTCACAAACTGCTGACCTCGTATTGGCATGAGGGTCATTTCGTTGCGCTTCGCTCTGGCGACCACGCCGTTATCGAGTCGGACAGCCTGCTTCTGTATATTCCGATCATCCTTGGCAAACAACTTCCGGAGTCTGTGCTCTCGAAGTTGATCGCCGACTTGAAAAAGAGCGGCGAGTTTCTGACCGCAAATGGCCTGGCCAGCGAGCGGCTTGGAAGTCCGTATTATGAGGAGGACGGATATTGGCGCGGGCCGATTTGGGCTTCTTCGACATTCATGATCGTGGATGGCCTGGAGTCGTCGGGACAAACGGAGTTCGCTCGCGAATTGAAGCTGCGCTATTGCCGCATGGCAGCGAAGAACGGACTAACGGAGAACTATGACGCCGTGTCCGGACGCGGGCTGCGCGATGGAGCCTACACCTGGTCAGCCAGCGTGTTCCTGATTTTCGCTCATGATCTTCTGCGTTGAAAGTTCGCTGAGAAGCGCTCTCTGCGATGGAGATTGGTTGAGTTCCTCGAAGCGGCCACTCACAACGCCAACAAGCCGGCGTCGGTTGCGATGTTTTTATCAGAAACTTTTCCGTGATCGTTACAGATTCCCGGGTGATGCAAAAGTACTATTCCGCAGTGAGAAGAGGTCTGGCCCGCTGCCGATCGTCTTCCCATGTCATCCGGTCGAGACCGAGACGTTGCTCCGGAGGAGCCCAATGAATTTTCGGTTTGTGCTGTCCCTTGTTCTTATCCCTACACTCTGCTTTTCAGCCCTCCCCCTGCTCGCACAGCAAGGTACCGGTGCCATCACGGGTCACGTCACGGATCCTTCGGGAGCCGCCGTTCCGAATGCTCAGGTCGCCGCCGTGAATGCAGCGACGCAGGTGCGCACTGTCACCTCCACGAACTCTACCGGCATTTACGAATTGCCGAATCTGATTCCCGGAACCTATTCCGTGGAAGTGTCCGGCACAAGTTTTAAGAAGGCTCTTCGGCCCGATGTTCTGGTGCAGGTCGAAGACCATATCGGTCTCGACTTCACTTTGCAGGTAGGAAGCTTCAACGAAATAGTCACCGTGACCGCAGAAGCGCCGCAGTTGCGCACCGAAGACGCGCAATTAGGCGAGGTGGTCACAGAAAGCATGATCGAGACATTGCCCCAGTTGAACCGAGATCCCCTGCAGCTTTTGACTCTAGCCGGGAACGTTCAGGGCAGCGGGCAGGAAGCTGGCTGGAACTTGGGGCTCAACGGAGGGATTTTTAGTGGCCCGGCCGACACCCGAATCAACGGCGGAAGAACGGCTGGCGTCGAATACCTTGTGGACGGGGTTCCCGCCACGGGCGGGTTCATCCACAATGTGGTAAACGCGAGTCCAACGGAAGAAGACGTTCAAGAATTTAAGGTCATTACCAACGGAATTTCGTCTGAGTATGGGAGGCTCTCTGGCGGCGTGGTGGAGGTCTCTACCAAGTCGGGCACGAACGCAATCCACGGACAATTGTTCGAGTATCATCAGGACGCGTTCCTGAACGCCAACAGCTGGGGTAACGACAACCAATGCGGCGATGGGATCAACAGCGCCTGTGCCAAGTCCAACTTTCGCCAGAATGATTTCGGCTTCGCCGTAGGTGGACCGGTGTTGATACCACATCTGTATAACGGCAAGAACAAGACATTCTGGTTCGCGAACGCCGAGTGGAAGCACTACAGCGCGTCAGGCAATTCCAACATTGGCGACACCATTACTGACTATGAGCGTGACACCATTCCTGATCCGTTCAACGGCGGTACCGTTAAGAACCCAACCCCGTGCCCGGCGAATACGGTTGCCGGCATCCCCAATCCCACCGGCAACTGCGCGGATTTAACTGATATTGGAGTGGGTCTGAACGACCCTAACTATCCCTGGGTGCAGCTGGGCGATCCGTGGGCGCCGATAGATTCAAATGGAAACAGGACTCCTTCCGGTGGCGACGCCCGGCATATCCCCTTGAGCGAAGTCAATCCCGCGATTGAGCGCTACGTCTCGTTGATGCCCCATGCCAACATTAAGCCCTTATACGGACCAATTGGCGGCAATTATCAGTACCGGCAGCCCACCAACACCAAAACCGTCTCATGGGATGTTCGTGGGGACCATGTCCTCAATGACAAGCAACGCTTGTATGGCCGATTTGCGTATAACAGCCAAACTCAGCTTACAGCCGCCTCCTATCCGAATTTTGCAGCTTCCGGAGCGGAACTGCATGGCGGCTTTGGAGCTTCTTTACACTACGACTACACAATTTCTCCCACTCTAATCCTCGACTTGACTGCTGGCGGCAACTATAGTCCGTCAAGTTTTGGCAGCTTCGTGACGGGCAACGCCGCCAGCACGGCGGGCTGGGGCTTTGGCCCGGGAATTACCGATCTGGTTGGAAATACTCTGCTGAGCATTGGCCAGGTCCGTGGCACAGACGCTGAAGTGACCAACAATACGATCGGGAGCGGCAATCTCAATGGGCCCAACACCGTCTCGCTCGACACCACAAACTTTTCGTACTCCGCCTCGCTTACAAAGATACTGAATCGCCATACTTTGAAGTTCGGTTATGATGCCCGGCGGTACTATGACAACTTCACCCAGGCAGCCGGCTCAAGCCCGGCCGGCGACGGTTTTTTCATCACGGGAGCCGGAAGTTTTCTGAACGTTGCCGACGATGGAAATATCTGGGGTAGTTCGCAGGATGACGCCAATAACATGGGCACGTTCCTTTGGGGCCTAGACTCATGGAGCCATGCCACCGCAGCCACGTCGCGGGCCATGGCGACGAACTACTACGCTTCTTATGCGCAGGACGATTACAAGGTCAACAAGAAGCTTACGGTCAACCTCGGCGTGCGTTGGGAGATGCAAACGCCAGTTACCGAGCGCCATAACAATCTCACCGTGTGGGATCCGCTCGCTCCGCCTCCGTTCGCTCTGAACCCAGGCTACAACTTCAATCAGGCGCTTTTGAACGCCGGGCTCACTCCAGCCCAGGCCAATCAAGTCCAGATTCCCGAATGGGCAGCGAACGGCGCGTTTGATCCGGGGGCGATCGTTTTTGTAGGCTCCCCTGAGCATCGTGCGCGCACAGCGACCGATTATCATCCGTGGAACTTCGCTCCAAGATTGGGTTTCGCCTATGAGGCGGTGCGAGACACGGTGGTGCGAGGGTCTTTCGGGATCTTCTACCTTCCCATTGGAAATAACATAACCAACTACGGCGATACTCCAAACGTGGCTTACGCCACAACGTCGAGCACAGAGTTCGGGAATAATTCCATCAACTATCAACAAGGTTCAGGGTTTCAAACCATCACGAATCCATACCCCTTGCCCAACATTGAGACGGCCTCATTCGGGCACAACAGCCAAGTGGCGAATTTGCAAACGGCCTCGTTTGGCAGCGGTTCAGGCGGAGTCTTGATGACCTCGCACATGCCGCACGAGTTTGACTGGAGCTTGGGAGTGCAACGGCAACTGCCGCACAACTGGCTGGTCGAACTGACCTACAACGGGAATCACAGCGGAGATCTTCTGGGGCTTGCCTATCCTAGTCGGTTCCCGAAAGGTCTCTACACCGGCGGTCCGAGCGGCACGAACTGGAGCCTATATTCGCTCAGCGCGGCCAGCCCGATTTACGTAGCTTCGCCTACTGCGGGCCAGATCCCTGCCGGCGGATTCACTGGCGGAGCGACGGTACCGCTGGCATCTCTGGAATATGAGTACCCCTATTTCGGTCCGGTCAACGTAGAGGATGCAAACATCGGCACATCGAACTACAACGCTGCCAACCTGCGGGTTCAGAAGCGTTTCTCAGACGGGTTCCAAATCCTCTTCAACTACACCTATTCCAAGGCTCTCGACAACGTAGGCGGGGAGAACCAAACCTCGGTCCCGAGTCAGGCGGGGCAGGGCAGCCTCGGTAAGACGTTCCAGTCGGTGGATACGATCAACAACGTTTACGGTCCATCAGCGGGAGATGAAACCCACCGTATCATCTTCTTCTATAACTACCAGTTACCGTTCGGACGCGGTCGTCGCTGGATGAATTCTCCGCACGATTTCGCATCCAACGTGCTCGAATATGCCGCCGGAGGCTGGGAATTCTCAGGCACTACGGGATGGCACAGTGGTCTGCCGGCGGGAATTAGCTTCAATAACACAAATGTCGACCAAAACATCGATGTGTATTACACGACCGGTAATCTGGCTCCGGGCGAGACGCTGCAGGATATCAGAGGTTCGGGGTACGGTAACCTCCGTTCGACGCTGTGCGACGTGTCCTGCGCCTCTAACATTCCTGCAGGCCACCCAACGGCTCTGAATGTCAATGCGCTGGCTAACGGCGGAGATGCGCAGACCTTCACCTATGGCGCTGTACCGCCAACGATGACATTCATCCGGCAGCCCGGCGACTTTACGACGGATATTTCGATTATGAAGAGGTTCCCGGTGCTGAGTAGAGAAGGAGGCCGCTATTTTGAGCTTCGCTTGGAAGGTCAGAATATATTTAACCATCCAGGGTTGGGCAACTACGACACCACGACGACCGACAGAACGTTTGGGATGATCACGAACTGCGCCAGCCCCAACAACCCGTGCGTGGCAAATCAGGAGCGGCATGTTCAGATTTCCGGGCGGTTTGTGTTTTGACGGACGTTTTTGACTGGCTAAGGGGGCGGTGTAGCCCGCTCCCTTTTTCTTTTGTGACAATCTTTTGAGAAGATCCTTGGATGAATTGCGGTTGGGTAGGCCTTTGTCGTAAAGCTGCGGGCTGGTTCGTGCTGCCAGCCCTATTTCTATTCGTGCCGTTCCTAGCGGTAGGAAAAGGACAAGCACAACGACGAAGTCCGGCGACGCAGGATCGTACAGGCGCCTCCGATCATTTGCGGAAAGGTATGTGGCTGGCGCAGAACAAGCAGTGGGCGGCGGCGGAAAGCGAGTTTCGAATCGCTCACCAGCGTGAGCCCAATTCCACTGATGCCGAAGTCGCGCACGCGGAGGCTTTGGTTAAGATCGGGCAGCCCTTCGATGCTGCGCTGGAGCTCCAGAGTTTCGTGCGCGAACATCCCGACGCTGCGCGCGCGCATGAAATCTATGCCGTGATCACCCTTAGCACCAGCGACGACTTTCTCCTGGCGCAAAGCGAAATGGAGCGGGTGGTTAAGCTTTCTCCGAATGACGGACCAGCCTGGAAATCGCTGGGCGATCTTTATCTCGATCACACGACTCCCAAGGACGCGATTGAGGCCTACAAGAAGGCGTCGCGGCTGCGACCGCAGGATCCACTGGTGGTCGCTTCGCTGGCCAACGCTTATTCGCAGGCGGGAGATAATCCGGCGGCGGAACAAGCTTTTGCCAAAGCCATCAAGATGACGGAACCGGCGCCGCATACGCCCGAAGCGGGTAGGGACAGAGGCGGCGTGCAGTACATGTATGGACGATACTTACTAAGCCAAGGGCGTGCGAAGGAGAGCATCGCGGCCACCACGCGAGCGTTGTCCTACAATTCGCATTCTTCGGTGGCACTCTACAATCGTGCGCGCGCTTACCTGGCGCTTGGGGACTATAAGAGCGCGGAGGCGGACGCTTTACAGGCATTCGGCTTTACGCCTCACGATAAACAGGGGCCTTTGTTGTTGATCGATATCTACCGTAAACAACAGGATCCCGAGAAGGCGCAGAAGTACGCGGAACTGGCACAGAAATTGGTCGACGAGGAGCAACAGCGATCCGCATTCGGACGTGATGTCCGTCGATTGCTGGGCGCCGCTGAAGGCGCTCTGCGAAAAGGCCAATTCAGCGAAGCGATTCCTCCCTATGAAGAGCTGATCGCAAAGGTGCCAACGTTTTATGAGGCCTATTTCGGCGTAGGAATGTCGTATAGCCAGACCGGCCGGTTGAGCGATGCCGAGACGGCGTTGAGGAAGTATCTCTCATTCCAACCGGTTTCTGGCGATGGACACGCAGCCCTCGGCGTGCTGTTGTTGCAGATGAACCGCGGATCTGAAGCGGTCACCGAATTGAAACAGGCCCTGCAAATTGATCCCACCCTCGATGAGGCGCGGAAGGCTTTGGCCAGCGAGTATCTGAATGAATCAAAGCCGGAAGAATCGCTGCGAATTCTAAGAGCGGCCCAGAATACCAAGGATCCACAGTTGATCGTAATGCTGGCGAGCGTCCTGATGCGTCAAGGCGATTCGGCTGGCGCCAAGCGGGAAGTAGGCCGCGCTCTAACTTTACAGCCCGATGACCCGGATGCCTTGCGGCTAAAGCAGGAAATGCTGGGCAAAGGCAGCCCGCCGAACTAAAAGCGATCAGACTTAGCTCACAAAAAATAGCGGAGGTGCGGGTTGCGATTCGCGCGCGAATGTCGGTGCCATTTGTCACAGGTTCAGCAGCGGCTCTTCCTGGCTGCGATGAGAATGATCAGCATGGGCTGCGTCCTGTTGCTGACCACTCTGTGCCAGGCACAAATGAAGGCCGGAGCTGACATGCCCGGGTACGCGGAAGTCTTTGGTCTGGAAAAAGCCAGGCTGTCGACCGGTTACAAGGTCGAAGAAATCGCGGTGGAAGCAGGCGCCAGCACCATGGCCAACGTCTTGTGGCCTCAAGAAAAGCTAAGTGTCACTCTGCATTTCACGAACGAGACGCAATCCGAACTAAAGGCGCACGGGCAGGTTGAGGTCGTGAGCTACGGCACCAGCGTTCCGCTGGGCGAAGTTTATGTCCCGCATGTGTTCAAGATTGCCGAGGAAGGCTCGACTGCGTTCGACATCGATCTGCCGGCGTTGGGATCGCAGGACATCACGATTCATCCGAAGCTTCCCGAACGCTTTGGCGGGTATGCGCTGATCACGGATGTTGAGGGACAAGGGCGTGCCTTCGCGGCCACTGTGGTTCGCACCGTTCGACCAGATGAAGGCCGCGTGCAATTTCCTACCTACGCGCTCGACATGACGTGGGATGAGTTCATGAACGAAGGAATTTTTGTCTTGTTCCAAAAGCTTGGCGTCAAAGGGGCGCGCATGGGAGGGCCGTACGAATCGAAAACCGAGCCGGATTACGAGCATAGTGCGTCTCGGCTTGACCGTTATATGGACTGGGCGCGGAAGCACGATGTCACTGTGATGTTGACACTGGGCGACGGGGACGGATGGGGAGACCAACCACTCGGCCGGCCGCGTCCCTGGCTCGATGGCGAGAACCGGATGCAGGATACTAAGGATGATCGAGCGTGGTTACCAGCCTACGACGACGATTTTCAGCAGTGGGTACAGCGGATCGCTTCGCGTTACGGGTGGCCGAAAGGCAATCTGAATGCGGTGGAACTGTGGAATGAGCCCTGGGAGTCTATCTCCATCTCCGGGTGGGGCGCGGACATTCCGCGTTACCGTGACATGTACAAGCATATGGCCGAGGGAGTGGAGGCGGCGCGCAAACAAGCCGGCGTGCAAGTGCTGATCGGCGGTGCCTGTTCTTCCTCGAATACCCGCGACAAGCTTTTTGCCGATGGATCGGACCAATTCTTGAAATGGCTCGATTTTGTGAGCATCCATTACCAGGCGCTGGCGGCGGATCCGGCGTTGGTTCCCGAATGGATGCATCGCACCGGACCCTATGGTCCAGTTCGCGTCTGGGATACCGAGAGTTGGATCGCTAACTCAGAGGATCGCGTAGCCGGAGTGATTGCATCCATGCGGGCGCAGGGGCAGAGTCGCACCGCCGGAATATTTGATGGAAATGTCTACCAAAGCAAGAACGTGAAACTGGAAGGACATGTCTATCCAGTGGTTCAGGCTTGGTCTCCCGCTGCGGCAGTGGCCGCTTCGCAAAAGTTTATTGGCCAGAGAGCTTTCCGCGAATTGCTCTTCAAGAATGGGCTGCCGTGGGTATTTGTCTTCGATGGTTTGCAAAGCGAAGGAATCGGACAGAGGAATCCCGATGATGGCACGGTCGTTATCCTGGGGGATATGAAGAAAATTTATGATCCTGAGCGGACGCTTTTCCGTTCCATTGAAGTTGCTCAGGATGCTCACCTCACAATCAAAACGCCCGGCAATTTATTTCAGCTTTACGACTTCTATGGGAATCCGGTGGCTGCCAAGGAGGGCGTGATCTCCATTCCTTTGAACGGTCGCGGTTATTTTTTGCGCACAAACGGCAAGCGCGGCTCTTTTGACAAACTGCTAGCGGCGATCAATTCGTCCCAGAGCGAGGGGTACAGCCCGGTCGAAATTGTCGCCCACGATCTAACCGCTCCCGTCGAAACAAGTCCTCTACTAAGACTGACCGTCACCAATGTATTGAATCGAGATGTTAGCGGAAAACTGGAGGCGACCTTAGGAGGACTCATCCTTAGTCCCGCAAGTGCAGCGATCCAACTGAGAGCGAATGAAACCCGAGACTTCACTTTTGCGGTGAAGTCGGGCAAGCCAGTCAGCAGCAATCTCTACCATTTGTCGACGACCTTCTCCGGAGACGCCGGTAAGACGGTGCGGGAAGAGGATCTGCGTGTGAACTACATCGCACGGCGGAGTATAAAAGTTGACGGCGATCTCAGCGATTGGCAAGGCGTGCTGCCGCAAGTTGTGCCAGGAATCAGTTTTGGTCCCAACCTTACGGAAGAGGCCTGGCTGCCATTTAAGGATTTTGGAAATTCCGTGCCCAATGGGCTGGCGACCGCGTATCTTGCCTATGACGACGATAATTTTTACTTCGCGGCTAAGATTGCGGATACTACGCCGGACGCCGGAATGGTCCGGTTTGCGAAACGAGACGACGACTCTTATTTTTATCCCGAAGAAGTAACTGGGCGTGAGGGACAGAAACTGGCGTGGCCGAGTGGTGTTCGACATTATTCTTACCGGAAGAATTTCGATATTCCGTCAGGCAGCGGAGAGCATGACAATGTTCTGATCGCCTTCAATGTGCTCGATGGCAAACCATGGCTGCCGAATCCTCCGGGAGTCATGCCGCATTTCATAACCTACTGGGATACGGACTATGAATTTGCGCTGAATCCTGTGGCGGATGAATACGGCGGTGGGACCGAGATCTGGCGTTTATTGGCTCCGGGGATGCCACGAAAGCATTTTTTTCCTCGACAACCGAAGTCTGTCGTCGATGGCGGGCCGGTGGCAAATGCCCAACTGGTGGTCCGGCGCGAAGGCAACACACGACTGGTAGAAGCGGCAATACCGTGGAAAGAAATTCCAGAAGTGCGGAAGCGGATTCAGGCGGGTCAAACGGTCAAGTTTTCGTGCCGCATTAACGATAACCAGGGACCAGCCCACGAGCTGGCAGCCGGACGCAGCGTTTCCAAATCAAACAGCGTCACGTTTCATGACGACTGGCAGGAGCACTGGGCCAACGAAGTGGAATTTGGCGCAGAGAAATAAGGTGGACGGAGGGGCGCAGTTTGTTCAAGAGTAGGCCAACCCGCTATTTTCGCGGCGGTTCGCGAAGAGTCAGAATTTGGTCGGCAGCGACATTGTTCACAATTTGTTTGATGCCGCTGAGCCATGTCACTTCGACCTGATCAACCTTGCTCGCGGCGCCCAAGCCGAAGTGCACGCGTTTATCGCTAGATGATCCGTATCCGACGCTGGTGGTGGCGTGATTGTATTGCACCCCTTCCGAGGTAACAATCTTGATGCGAGACCCCAGGCCGTCGCGATTGCTGGACGTACCCACGAGATTGATCAGCAGCCAGTGGTTCGAACTGGCCGAGCGGTTCATCAGTATTTCCGGACGACTGTTTAGACAGTTGGTCACGATATCGATTCGTCCATCGTTGTTAAGATCGCCAAAAGCGGCGCCTCTGTGAGTGGACGGAAGGTTGAAACTTGCGCCCGCCAATTTGCTTACATCGGTGAATGTTCCGTTGCGGTTGTTTCTCAACAGACTGTTCGGCAAGGGGTAGGGGGTATGGCTCACCTCTTCGGAGTTGTCGAGAATGGCTGCGTTGGCGGTAAAGATATCTTTCCAGCCATCGTTATCGAAATCGAAAATTCCCGTCCCCCACGCGGTGAGGTGGTGGGTGGCCGCGCCTACGCCGGAGGTGATCGTTGCGTACTCGAATTCTCCCTTGCCAGAATTCTTAAATAAAAGAAAGTTGTCGTTATACATGGCGGTCTCGAAGATATCGGGCAGGCCGTCGTTGTCGATGTCACGAAAATCAACTCCCATGCCGGCGACGCTCTTGCCGTTTTCAGGGTAGGCGACCCCGCTGAGCAATCCCACTTCCGTAAAGGTGCCGTTCCCGTTGTTATGGAACAGGAAGTTGCGGAAGGTATCGTTGGCGACGAAAATGTCGACAAAGCCATCGTTATCGTAGTCGGCGAAGGCCACACCCATCCCTTTGCCCACGAGCTTGAATATCCCGGAAGCCTCGGAGACATCGGTGAAGGTGCCGTCGCCATTGTTGTGGAACAAGAGATTCGGCAAGCCCTCATAACTATCGGGAGAGCAATAAGCATGGATAGCATTCGAGACACAGTTCGGTTCAGTGGCCACCGACCACTTCAGGTAATTGACGATAATTAAGTCGAGGCGACCGTCATTGTCGTAGTCGAACCAACCGGCGGCGGCAGAAAACACGTTTGCTAACTGGGGATGAACGCGCGGCAGACCGGCATGGCTCGTGACGTCGGTAAAAGTGCCATCCCCGTTGTTGTGGAAGAGTTGATAGCCATTGGCGCCAGTGAGGAGAACATCCTGATATCCATCGTTGTCATAATCCGCGACCGCAACTCCGATGGCATAGCGGGAACCCGCAACTCCTGCTTGTTCCGTGACGTCGGTAAAAGTGCCATCGCCGTTGTTGCGGTAGAGGCGATTGTGAAATCTCGGGTCTGCCTTGTTCATGTCGGGCAGGTGCGCGCCATTCGTGAAGTAGAGATCGAGCAAGCCATCGTTGTTGTAGTCGAAGACCGCGACTCCTCCGGTCATGGTTTCCGGCTGATATTTTTGCGGCTGGGTGCTGTTGTCGAGAGTGAAGGAAATGCCTGACGTCTTTATGACATTTTCAAAGGAGATTGCCGATCCAAGCGAGCCGGATTTCAAGGCTGCCGGTTTAGTTTCATTCGCGAACGCCTGCAGAGCCCATGCGGGACTGCTGGCAGCGGCTAAGCCCAGCCTGGTCGCCGATTTCAAGAACTCGCGCCGTAGGATGGTTCGGTCGCCCATCTCAGTGAGACGCTCCGGAAGCCGGCGCCGGAAGCTGGTCTGCCCCGGCCGGCTCTTCAATCTTTGCGATTTGATCGACGCTAATTGGGCCGAGATTTTGCACGATGCCACTGGGCCAGCGGACCTCGACGTTCTTGACCGTCGTCTCTGCACCCAAGCCAAAGTGGACGCGGCGATCGCTGGAAGACATGAACCCGATACTTGTGGTGACGTGGTTGTAGAGAGTGCGCCCCGAAGCGGTGACAACTTTAATTCTGGCGCCGATCGCGTCGCGATTGCTGCGATGCCCCTGCAGGTCGAAGAGCAGCCAGTGATTTCGGTTTAACGCGTTATTCATGAGGATGCGTGGTCTCTGACCGAGCGAAGTCACAACGATGTCCAAGAAGCCGTCGTTATTCAGATCACCGAACGCGGAGCCGCGTTGGAATCCGAGAGGGCGGAAGTCCGGGCCCATCTGCTCGCTCACATCTACAAAGGATTTCCCGTCGACATTCTTGAACATGGTGTCGCGTTGTTTTGAATTTGGAGCGAAATTGTCGACGTCCCCGTTGGCGGAGTAAATGTCTTTCCAGCCGTCGTTGTCATAGTCGATAAATCCCATGCTCCAGCCGGAAAGAGGCAGGCTGAGAGCCTGCAGATGAGTTTGACGAGTCACATCGTCAAAAGAATGCCCACCCACGTTGCGGAACAGCCCGAAGACTTGTCCGGCGAGATCGTTGTAGACAATATCGACCATCCCATCATTGTCGAAATCTTTAGCGTCGCTGCCCATGCCAGAGACGGTCGCCCCAAGTTCGTTATAAGCGACCCCGTAAAGCAGACCTTGTTCCTTGAAGGTTCCGTCGCGCTGATTGATGAAAAGGAAATTCCGTTCGGTATCGTTTGCGATGAAGATATCCATCCAACCGTCGCCGTTGAAGTCGGCGATGTCGATCCCCATGCCTTTGCCGAGGACACGCCCGATGCCAGAGGAGTCGGTGACATCCTGGAAGTGTCCATGGCCGAGATTGTGATAGAGGCGCTGGGACACGCTCTTGTAATTCATGGGCGCGCAAAAGATCTCCTGATCGCCCATTTGGCAGCGACGGTCGCTTGCGGGCGTCCATTCCGTATAGGTGGAGACAATCAGGTCCAGCAATCCGTCGTTGTCATAGTCGAACCAAGCGGCGCCCACGCTGAGAACATTGTCGGGCTTGTGGTCGAGGCCCGAGCCCTGGGTGACATCGGTGAAAGTGCCGTCGCCATTATTGTGGTAGAGGGCGTCGCGTCCAGCGTTGCAGATGAAGAGATCTTCGTGGCCGTCGTTATCGTAATCGCCGGCAGCAACTCCCATGCTGTATCCAAGATTGGCGCCGTTGAGCCCCGCTTTTTCGGTCACGTCTTCGAAAGTGCCGTCACCTTTGTTTCGCAGGAGGCAGCTGTAATAGGACGGATTTGTCTTCTTTAGTTCGGGCAGCTTTGCGCCGTTGGTAAAGAAAATATCCATCTTGCCGTCGTTGTCATAATCGAAGATGGCGACCCCTCCGCAAATCGGTTGAAGAAAATATTTTCTAACGAGGTAGTCGTTGTTGGTGTGGTAGGTGAAGTTTGACTGGGCGGAGATGTCGGTGAACCATACGGAGGGAAGTTGGTGATCGCCGCTGTGGGGGGACGGTGAGGGGCCAGATTTCCATCCCAGTAAAACCACGGTCAAGGCCAGAAGAACACTCTGAAGAATTTTCGACGTAGTCATTCGGGAGCGCGGGACACTGGCGGCCTTTCTGGTGAAACTTGTCAGGAAGCTTAGCCGTCGGGCAGAATTTTGCGGTATTCGCGAGGCGTAACTTGAATCAGCCTGCGGAATACGAGCCCGAAATAGCTCTGGTCGCCGAACCCGACGTCACGGCCGACTTCAGAGATCGGCTTGTCTGTGGACGCCAACAGAACCTGAGCCTTGGCAATCCGAAAATGGTTGAGGTAAGTATCAAAAGAAAGTCCGGTCACTTGCTTGAACGAACGCATGAAGTGCGCCTTGCTCATTCGGACAATGTCGGTGGCCTTGGAAAGCGAGATGGGCTCGGGATAGTGCACTTCGAGAAAGTCAAAAAGCGGGCGGAGACGATCGAAAGCACGGCGCCTGCGGTCGCAAACGCCGGCGAGCGCAAAATGACTCTCGTAGTGATTGATCAGGAGGACCAGAATCATCGTGAGGTAGGTTCGAGCGGCGAGTCGGCTGTGATCGGTGGCTGCGGGCAACATACCCTGAATCTTGGTGATGAGGCTGAAGACCTGCGCGGGCACTCCCGTTCGACGCGAAATTACGTGAGGGAACTGCGAGTCCTGCAGCAAGAAGGGCATGAGATATTGCACGTTCTCGCCAGTTGTCTCGGTGGCTCGAAGAACGTCGGGCAGGAAATAAAAAACGACAGCTTTGAACGGAGGCTTTAGAACCTGGCTGAGACGGTGATAAATCGCACCGTTAATGACAATGAGATCATTCTCTTCGGCGACGATTTCGCGGCCCTCGAATTGGTATAAGGCTTTTCCAGAATAAACATAAAGGAGCTCAAAATAGTCGTGTCGCGTGAGTGGCCGGTGAAGATCGGAACTGAAAGTCAAGGATCGCACATCGAGGGGGAAGGTTGGATCGAAGGGCCAGACGTGCGAGCCATCCTCACGGATTTGCGTTTTTACGAGGGATCGATCGTTTTCCCATCGCATTGCCGGAGAGGTCAGACTGCGAGCATAGGGTGTAGATGCCATGCGAGGGGCTCCTCGCTGAATGTTGCATCGATATCAGCGCATAGGTCTTTTAACACGAAAACAGGCCGTACTTCAAGGATGATTCGAGCCAATCTTGGGTTTCCCATTTTGGTACCGGGTAAGACGTAAATCAAACATATGAAAAGACATATATACATTGACAAAATTGCGCGGAGCGGGTTTTACCAAATCGTTATGGTCAGACGAAAAGGCCGGAAATGATAGTTTTGTTAGAAACCTGGTAGCAACTTATCAGAGAAACCGGAGGGCGGCAGAGAAGTGGTCCAGGGTCAATCGAATTGGATATCGATGTGTTTCTCGCCGCCGGTGTGCGACGTAACCCGAAGCGTCACTAACCCGCTCTCAGACGTGGTGCCGATAATGGCATCCGAGGTCAGGGCTTTTGTAAGTCGGTGGGTCCCCGCATGTACGGTGAACACGCTCGTATAGTTGTCGACGGTTTGTATGTGCAAGGACAACATTTTTTTTCCCGCATTCCAGGACTCGTCGAGTAATTCGACCCCTCCCATGGTGACGTGACGGTCGGTGCCAATGACTTGGGGGCGATCCAAGTCGGGTCGGAGAGAAATGACCGCTGACGCGTGGCTGGGAAGGTTGATCGAGTAGGAGTTGCTCACCTTCCCGAGGAATTTCTGTTCCCAGAAGTCGAAAAGAAGATAGGGCCGACCATTTTCGAATCCCGCTTTGGCGAAATCCAGCGTGAGCTTTCTGGGCGGAGGCGGTACGAGTGAAATCGGAACGGGAATCAACTCCAGGCCTGGGGGCTTGTTTGAGATTGCTTCATAACTCTGATTTAGGGCAACGACTTTCTCGATGCGCGAACAGATTGCCATTGTCTCTTCCCAGGAGTGATGAGAACCAAGCAGGGCATCATTGTGCGACAGAACAGAGGCCGCGCGCGCCAGATCCGAGTCCAACATTTCCTGGCCGTCCGAATCCCAATTAAACAAGCCTGCGACGGCCCACGAACCGAAAGAACGTTGGACATGGAGCACCCAGCACTCGGCATCGCCGGCGAGCGGATAGAGATCCATTGGAGTGATGTCCGAGGGGGGGAGAATTTTGCGTAGCAACTCTTTTCGCTCCTCCGGCAGAGCACCCATGTTGTCGCTCAGCATCACGAGTTGACCGGTCAGACCGAGGGCTGAGGTCCAGGTCCGCGCTTCATGCAAAGGCAGCGGCGGACGAACGACGAGGACGTCGGGATCTCCATACCACATTATGTTGTGTGTAAAATAGCCGCGCCTGACGGCATCTAACATGGTGCGCACTCCGCGAAACGACGGAGGCTCGCCATCGGCAACCACGTCGCCGCCCAATCGCGCAGCTTGCGCGATGCCCGCGGATTGTGTCGGATACACAGGCCCGCATGCGGAAAAAAAGATGTGCGGCCGGGCCTCCATGCCTTTGCGGATCTGTTGCAAAGCGCTGCGAAAAGCATCGTTCGGTTCGAGCGTCGGATCATAGGCACGAGTGCGATGGGCGGCCCAGATATCGCGCGTGTCGTTTTCGCCATCGAGTTTGAAGTAGTCGTAACCCCACTCGGTTGTGTGCTGCCGGTAGACCTCTCGAAGATGCTGTTGCAAATCGGGATTTGAGAAATCCGCGACATACTTTCCGAACCAGCTCCCCACATTTGGATTTCCGTCAGAATCATGCAAAAACCAGGTTTTGTGGTTCTCATAAAACGCGGGATCGCTGTTTCCGAATGCGGACAACCACAAACCCGGCTTCAGTCCGAGTCCTTGGATCTCTCCGGCAATCCACTTCATGCCATGCGGAAATTTCGAGTTTGGCGTTGACCAGCTCCCACCGATGGGATTGCCGCTCTCGCCGTCGCCATCCAGTTGCCAACCAGAATCGATGAGGCAATATTCCAACCCAAATTTCTTGAAATCCTTGGCTACGGCTGTGGCATTGGCCAATATGTCTTGCTCTGTGACGCGCACGAAGTAGTAATACCAGGAACACCAGCCGACGGGAGCCTGTGGCCACAGCGCCTTATCGAGGGGGCGATAAAACGGCAAACGGCGCGAAAAGACGTTGTCGACGATTTCGAAACGGCAGAAAGGAGCCGCGTTCAATGTTCCCGAAGCCGACACGCGAATCTCTGCACCGCTTGACGAAAACGTCGTTTCGCGAGCGAGCACTTTGATGGCCTCGTCGCGAAAACGATCGAATACGGCGTTGTTGCGAGTGCTCAGAGCCGGGCCGCTCTTCATCTGCAGAACGCCATCTTCGACTCCATCGAGACGCGCATGAACCGGGTCGCTTCCAGCATGGACGAGTGCGGTAACTGTGGTCCGGCCCTCGCCGTTCCGGTCATCGAGGGAAACAACAATGCTGGGTCCGGCCCGACCAATCAGAAACGTCCAGGGAGTTGCCGCCGCTACACTCACAATCCAGTTCTTGCCTGAATCCTCAATGCGAAGGCGATTGCCGGGCTCGTCGGATGAAAAGTCACGGCCGCTTGAATTCACGGAAATCTTCAGACCGGTGATCCGGGGCAAGCCGTTATACGAAAGTTCGACATACCTTCCGTCTGGGCTGAGTTGGATCGACCACGAGTCCGGCAGTTGTGCCGAGACACATGGTGCTGAACCTCTTGCCGGGTCGCCATCATTTTCCGCGGAGCCATGATCGGGGGGAGCGGAACTTGAGGTGCGAGAGAGCGAGAGCGCCGACGGAATCGCGATTCCGGCCGTAACTAGAAAATCTCGTCTTGATTTAGAGGACATAAAGCGGCACCCACCTGATCACCACAGTGCGAACGAGCGATCTTTGCATCTACTGGTTGTTGAAAACGATTTGCCATTCGACTGGTTCGGACTGACCCATGAATGTAACTTTCAGGGTTCTCGCGTGCTGAAACTGTTGGATGGCAACCGGCGTTCCTCCGTGCGCAAAGGCTTTCAGCGCGCGGACGCTCTGGCCCTGCGGAACATAGATGAATAGAGTGTACGGGTCGCCAGAGACAGTCTGCGAGGAGCCTGCGAGCTTTCTTGTGGCGGCGTCCCAGCGTAGGTTGAGGATCGAGTATGCCCCGGTGATGTGGCGCGAAGTCCCAACTACTTGAGGATGATCCGTCAGGGGATGGATTTGGAAAACGCGCGTATCGTGCGGCGCGATCTTCACTTTCAGAGCACCTTTGAAGACGCCGTACAGTTCTTGATTCCAAAAATCGAAGGCAAGGTAGGACAAGTTGGGATCGAGGCCGAGCTTCGCAGAGAATAAAAGTTCGCGGGTTTCATCCCAACTTCGCCAATTGGTCATTGCCACAACATCGTAAGCGCCAGCCGTGGCGTTCACCTTCAAATCAAGAATCTCGGGATAATGATGGATGTAATCGTCGGGAGTCACGTGCTTGAAGCGGTCCCACTCCATATCAGTACCCCGGCTGAAAAGGTCGATCGGGACGATCGGCATGGTGGGCAGTGTCTTGCTTAGCAAATCCACTCTTTCGCCGGGAAGATCGGGCATCACGCTACCGAGTGAATAGGCGACGCCAGTGAGAGCGACGGTGCTGACGACGGTGCGCGCTTCGGGCAGGGTAGTGCCGAAGCCGGTGAGCGGGAATTCGCGCTCTTTCTCGGTCTCGATGACACTTGGATTTCTGCTTTTACTTCCCTCGTCAAGACTTACTCGTGGCTCAATCGCCATTCCCTCGCCAGGCATTGTGTACACCACGATGTGATTGAGAAAGGAATTTGCGTTGATGGAACTGAAGAGCGAGTACATGCCCTGCCAATTGTCGTAAAGATCGTGTCCGTTGAAATAGGAATTAATGTATCCAATTCCGTCTAACGGAGTGCCTGCCACGTCGCCCTCGATGAAGCGGTCGGGTCCAATTGTATTGCGAATCAAAGCAAGCCGGTTGCGGTAGGCCGCTACGGGATCGATCGATTTATCGAACAACCTGTCACGATCGACTCCGGGTACATACTTTGGCATGGCGTGTTCGCCGTCGAACTTGTAATACTCAAAACCCCAATTGTCGAGCGTGGTCATTTCGTTTGTTAAGAAATTCAGCACCGCCGGATTGGTCGAGTCGAGCGCGGGGGAGTTGTAATCAAAAACCGGCTTGCCGTTCTTGTAGTACAGATACCAGTCCGGATGTTCGGTAAAAGCTGTCGCCGAGGAGTTCGGAACGAGCCAGATTCCGGGACGCAGACCTTTCTCGTGAATGTAGTTGGCCAACCATCCCGGACCCCGAGGGAATTTCCCCTGATCCCAGTTGCTGATCCAATAATGCTCGTTCTTCGATCCGCGATCATAGCCATCGTCGAGTTGTACATACTGGAAGCCGTAAGGCTTGAGATGGGCGGCGATCCAGTCGGTATTGCGAACGATGTCTTGCTCGTTGACTCTCTCGTAGTAGCTCGTCCAACTTGACCAGACCATGGGAGCGGTCGGGAAATGAGAATCATCAAAGGGCACGTAGACCGGCAAACCCAGTACCTTTGTGAAGTAGTCCGGAATGAGTCGAACGGACACCGAGTCGGCGAGAGGCATGGTGACGTTCAGCACATCCAAATTGTCGGCGCTGCGGGACAACGCTGTGTCTTCGGGAAATTCAATGGCGACGTCAGACGGACGGTCGAAGAGGCCGTGCATGCCGGTAGCCGAGACCTGACCCAGTGCGTAGTAGGCGCAATCCGGATTTCGCCGCGGCAAGTGTGAGACATTGTGCGTGTGCGTGCCGCCGTAAGTGACTTCTACTTCTCCCGTGCCCACCCAGTCTACGGCTGTCCCTTGCGGGTCCAGCAGGCGAGCGATAATGCGCTGCGAGGACGCAGGCGCAACCCCAGTAAGTACGGCATCGGACGAGGTGCTGGAAACGAGTAACTCGTTGTCTCGGATCTCGAATCTCCACAGCGTTCGAGGATCGGCGGTCTTGACCGTCACTTCATTGTCGCCGTTCGCTGCGGCTGCCCATGTTTTCGCGCGCAGAAGGTTCGCTCCGGTGCGAAGATTCAGATGAACGTTTTGCACGATCGTTCCCAGTGATGCGTGAGAGATGGTAAGTTGGGCGCGGGCCTCATCCGCCGTAACGGTCCAGCCGGACCCTGTGATAGAAACCTCTTTTGCCCACAGGTTGAGCGTGCCAGTTACGATCCATGCCAAAATGAAAGCCATACAAAACAGTTTGTTCACGGTCTCTCCTCAACACAGTTCTAACGATGTATGCAGCGTTGCGGTTTGCGATCTAAGGATGAAACGATAGATACATTTCAGGGAGGGCTTCCCGAAACGCATTTTGGTTAAGAGCCGGATCCCCACGGTCGTAAATGCGAAAGGGAGATTTTGCTGAGGTGAGGCTGTAGGTAAAGGTTCCATCGTCGGCAACCTGTAACGCGACGGGCTGTAAGCGGTTGGTCAAAATCGTGTCGGTCGGCAGAACTTGATCTGCGGGAAGGATGCGAAAGCTGCCATCATTCCGGCGAACCAGTCGCCGATTCGATATTTCCATCCAAAGGGCCGTTTCCCAAACGTGATGGACGTGCGAATGCAATTCTTTGCTGGCTTGGGTGGACATTTGTCCGGCTGGGCTCGGATCCATCGCGCGCAGGAAATCGCATTTGCAAGTGCGGTTGAGAGCGTAGTCCAGGTAGCTCTGCAACTTCGGGTCCATGCGTTCAATGAAATGCAAGTCGGGCAGATTCCAATAGGAATTGTGAGGTTCGTAAGAGAAGGGGCCTCCCTTCGTTGCACAGGGATAGATATCAATGGGCAGATCGGAACGGAGTAAGCGGACCGTGGCGTTCGGGTCCAGGGCGACGTTCCATTCCAGATATCCGCTGGAGGAAGATCCTGCGGAAAGCAGAATCCTTTTTACTTTTTGGTGAAAGAGTCGCGGGTCGCGATTGAATGCAACTGCAATGGGGCGGGCAGACCCAAAAGACATTATGGTGACGCGTTCGTGACTCTCCTTCAAGACTCGCAGAATTAATTCCACTCCCTGCTGCTGGAATCCCGGGATGTCGAGCATTTTGTCTTCGGGGGTTCGCATCATGGTGAAGGGGCCGGCTGCGGCGGGCACGTTTCGGTTGAAGATATAGTTAAGCTGGAGAACGGAAATAAAACCAGGATCGCGCGGTCCATTCTTGTCGGCATCGTGGAGTATGGGATGGGTGGAAATCTGACTGCGGAATGCGGCGTGTGCGTCGAGGATGACAGCCTTCAACTCAACTTCCGGAAGCGCGTAGGCAGTGACTAGATCGAAATTGTCTCCCGGATCCTGAAACGGCTGATAGAGGTCCGTAACATCGATCACGGGAATCGGGGTCGCGGACTTCGATGTAGATGTTCCCAGCCTCGGCGAGCGTCCCTGGGCGTGCAGTCCGCAATTCAGCAGCGTCAAAAATAGTAATAGGGTGAAGCGACCGCAAAAGCGCCACATAGTTGCATCCGTTCCTACTGCACTGGATTTAATTGCACACGAGCCTCGTTGCCCATATAAGAAATTTCTGCGTCCGCGGTGGACGAGTCGATCCCAATTCCGTGGCCGGCCCGTACCAGCACGATGTGAAAGAGAATCGCCGGTGGCATTCCTGGAAAAGTCCCCTGTCGCGACCCGATGATCAGGGTACGGGTTGATTCCTTCCATTCGAGGGGAATTGTCGCGTAGACACCCTTTTCATAGTCGTAGCCATCCCCTTGATCGTCGTATAGAACGAATTGCGCATCGTGCCCGGGATAAACCCGCAACTCGATCGGACTTTGCTTTTCGGTGGCGTATTGTATGACCGGTCCCATCGGGACAATCGAACCCGCCTTTACATAAACCGGAATCTTGTTCAAGGGCGCATCCGCTCGAATCGTTTGTCCCCCAGTTGCAGTCTTTCCCGTCCAGAAATCGATCCAGGCGGATTCGTTGGGAAGATAAACAAGACGACTAGTTACGCCAGCGGCGGTTACAGGGTTGATGAGGAGAGACGGTCCGAACAAATACTCATCAGCAATGTTGGCCACATTGGGATCAGTTTGATAGTCGAGCGGCAGGGCCCGCATCAGGTTGTACCCTGGCTCGTGATCATCCAGGCTGAGGAGTAAATATAAGGAAGGAGCCGATAGTGGAACACATCGAATTTGCGGAATGTGTCTTCCACATCCGCACCATAATTCCAGATTTCTGTTTCGCTCTGGTCGCCGTGGATTCGAAACAGTGGACAGAAGATGCCGTATTCGAACCAGCGCGTCAGCAACTCATGGTACGCAGGTGATTTGTATTGGTCCGTGGGCCGATTAAAGCCCCCCACGTCCGTCGTCCAGTAAGGCATCCCGGTCATCGTGAAATTCAGGCCCGCGGAGACTTGGCGGCGGAAAGTCTCCCAGTCGCCCGCAATATCTCCCGACCAGACTGCGGTCGCGTTCCGCTGTTGCCCTGGGAATGCGGATCGCGTGAGTATCACGACTCGTTTAGCGGCAGCAGTTTCACGCTGGCCCTGAAAGACGGCTCGCGTGACATAAAGCGGATAGGCATTGCGCAGTGCGTTTCCGGGCCCCATGAAGGTCTGGTTATTTTTTAGAATGTCGCCCTCAGGTTCGGTAGCATCAAGCCACCAGCCATCAACGCCCAGTTGGAAAAGTCGTTCTCGCATGGACGACCAAAACAGCGCACGCGCTTGCGGGTTGAAAGCGTCGAACCACTCACTACCCGGAACCAGTAACGATCGTGCCTTCATCTGTTTGTAAATGTCGGTCTGAGAGTCAAATTTTGACCACACAGAAATAGCAAAGTGCAAGTTTTCGGAATGCAAGGTGTGAATCATGCCGGCTGGATTGGGATAGTGATCGGGGTCAAATTTCATGGCGTTCCACCCGAACTTTCCCCAGTATTGCCAGTCCTGCACCATAACGTCGACCGGAATGTGGCGTTGGCGGAAGCCGGCCGCGGCTTTGAGAAGTTGGTCTTGACTGGAATAGCGCTCGCGGCACTGCCAGAATCCGTAAGCCCACTTGGGGAACATGGGCGCGACCCCCGTCGCGTCGCGATATTGTTTGATCACTTCATTTAGATTCGGGCCATAGAAAAAGTAATAATCAATCGTCTTTCCGACTTCCGAGCGAAAGCCGGTGGTGTCGGAGGGCGGGCGTACATAAACTTTAGCGCCTTCGCTGGCGCCCTCCATTGTGAGCGTGTAGTCCGTGTTCGGTTGCAGGTTGAGAATGCCGCTTCCGGAGTAAGGGACAAGATATCCATCCAGTGCTACAACAGATTCTCCATTCACGCGCAGGCCGAGGTGCTCACGGCCGGTACCACCTGTGACCATGAATCCGTAGACACCTGACTCCACGCTGCGAAACTTCCCGCTCTTCGTGACGGAGTCGATTTGTACGACTTCATCGGTGGGATTGAAATCGGTCAGTGCCGCACTGTTCCACAGGAGGCCATAGCCTTTGCTGGACAGGACAAACGGCATGGCAATATTAGCGTCCACCTGTTGCAGACGAAGTGGAATTCCGCGCCAGTTGAAAAATCCTTCTTGATGCTGTCCCAAGCCATAGAAGGCTTCGTCCGGAGGCGAAAGAAATTTCTGTTCGGGTCGCCATAGGGTTTCGCCTCCGACAACAGCGGGGGCGAGGGTCTTCCCACTCGAATCCGGTTCCTGCAAAATGACGCTGTCGTTGCGATCGAGGAATGTGATTCGTCCGTTTGCAAGTTCTACAGCCACTGTGAGTTTTGCGGTGGAAACACTAACGATGCCATTGCCCTCGACTATTTTGAAAGGAACTGGATTCGAGCGATCTTTATCGATGATGATGGGGACCGTTGAAGGCGGAACCGGTTCTTGCAGGCTGTAGAGAATATGAACCATGCTTTCGGAGCAGACTCGAACTTCGAGAATGCCAGGATGAAGCGTGAATAGCACTCCGTCTTCTTTTTTCGAAAACGAGTTTCGCGGAGAATCCTGTCCGATGCCGACGGTGCTGATGCAGCACAGCGCGGCGATAGCGAGCCAAGATCGGGCTAGTCGGTTTAAGCGCATAAGGCGAAACTCTTTTGACGTCGGCGTAGCGTCTGCCTTTCAAAAACAACATCGCTTCAGTTCGAACGATCGGCCCCGATCCAAGCAATCCAATCCTGATTGTCAGGAGGACTGATTGTTGACTCCTGAGTGGGTAATGAACTCGTTCCGCTCCATTGCCCCGAGCGGGGATTAAACCAACGGACGAGATTGGAACTCATCAATTCGTCAACTTTCAGATGAACGGTTTGGCCGACAGGAAAATAGAGCAGGGCCCAATCTCGCTTTTGGGACCTCGCAGCGGCCACAAACGTGGCAGCATCTCGATCGCCCGGCTGGTCGACAATCAGAGCGGGATCCGGCAGCAAGGTCCACCAAGACAAAGAGGTGAACAGCTCGTAAAGATATTTCATATTCGAGCTGCCGGGAAGGTGGATCGCATCGAACCAGGGTTGTGCCACTCCAGTGTCGGGATGATTCATGGGCACTGCGGGGCGAGTCTCCCAGCTCCAGATACCGTGAGCTCCATAAGTGACGCCCGCTGGCGGCGAGCAAAGAAGGCTCCAGTATGCGGCGCGGCGCACGGCGTGAGCGTCGAATCGCAGATGACTGTTGAAGTTCATATGGTTCTCGTAATTCGGCTCCAGATTGATGATCGGATGCACGGGATTCGCGGTCCATTCCGTGGATGGTGGACCCTGCCACAGCCATCGAAGCTGCTGGGAAGCGTCGCTATGTCCGCTTTGATAGCCGATTAAGCCAAACCACGGTTCGTTGGCGAAGGCAGCGCCAACCCACTTTTGCCCTGCGGGATGAATGGTCACAACGCGCGAAGGGTTGTCGCCAAACACCGCCTCGCCAATGCGCTTCCATCGTTCTGCTTCTTCATTCTGGTAATCTCCGTCTCCCGCCAATATCCATATGA
>Ga0302155_10000497_pt1 | contig 31205 bp, 22 predicted proteins | sample I_Bog_N3_1_FD_193508 | JGI IMG/M metagenome (GOLD analysis project Ga0302155, IMG submission 193508) | Peat permafrost microbial communities from Stordalen Mire near Abisko, Sweden - I_Bog_N3_1 | ecosystem: Environmental > Terrestrial > Soil > Wetlands > Peat | place: Sweden: Abisko, Stordalen...
ATTTGCCAATTTTGCGATACTGACTTTGTCGGCACCAACGGTGAGGGCGGCGGTAAGTTCAAGACCAGCGATGAGGTGTCGCAGGCGATCAACCGCTTGTGGCCTGCTTCGTATGCACCCAGTAAATATGTGGTGTTTACCGGCGGTGAACCTTTGCTGCAACTGGATCAGGCTCTGATTGCCAGCATGCATGCGGTCGGCTTTGAGATTGCCATCGAGACCAATGGCACGATTGCGGTTCCGCCCGGTGTCGACTGGATTTGCGTGAGTCCCAAGATGGGCTCCGAACTGAAGGTCGTCAAAGGTAATGAGCTTAAAGTCGTCATTCCGCAACAGGCACAGGTGCTGGCCGACTATGAAAAGCTGGACTTCGAGCATTTCCTGTTGCAGCCTATGGATGGGCTCGAGGCTGCACGTAACACGCGGCTGGCAATTGAACAGGTTAAGAACAATCCGAAGTGGAAGCTGAGCATTCAGACGCACAAGCTGTTGCAGATACCTTAACAACATCAAGTCCGGCATCTGCCAGTTCTGACAATCCGATTCCATTTTTAAATCAAACGAGCCTTCATGCTGACTATTACTCGCAAACTCGAATTCGATGCCGGTCATCGCATCCCCGATCACAAGAGCCAATGCCGTAATCTGCATGGTCATCGCTATACCTTGGAGATCACCCTGGTGGGCAAGGTGATTGAAGTCGAAGGCAGTTCCGACAACGGCATGATTATGGATTTTTCAGATATCAAGACGCTTGCCAAGCAGCATCTGGTCGATGTCTGGGACCATGCTTTTCTGGTGTACGAAAAAGACAAACCGGTGCGTGACTTCCTGGCTAGTCTGCCAGACCACAAGACGGTGGTGATTGATCGTATTCCTACGGTAGAGAATCTGGCACGCACCGCTTTTGATATTCTCAACGCGGCGTATAAGGATGCTTACGGTACTGGCTTGCATCTGCAAAAGCTGGTATTGCACGAAACTCCTAATTGCTGGGCTGAAATCAGCGCCGATTGAAGCCCATCACACCGCCTAACCAATGATGCCAAGTGACACCGCCATGCCATTGCCACAGCTGCACTACATGCAGCTGGCGCTGGCGCAGGCGCAGCACGCCTGGGCTCTGGGCGAGGTGCCGGTGGGGGCAGTGGTGGTCAAGGACGGCGAAGTCATCGCAAGTGCTTACAATCAACCGATTGCCGAGCATGATCCGACCGCGCATGCCGAGATTGCCGCGCTGCGCGCTGCGGCCGCGATTCTGGGAAATTACCGTTTGCCCGGTTGTGAGCTCTACGTCACCCTGGAACCTTGCGCCATGTGCGCCGGCGCCATGATGCATGCTCGCCTGGCGCGCGTCATCTATGGTGCTGCTGATCCCAAGACCGGTGCCTGTGGCTCGGTGCTCAATCTGTTTGCGCAGCCACAATTGAATCACCATACTGAACTGATCGGCGGCGTCATGGCTGAGGCTTGCGGACAGTTGCTCAAGGATTTTTTTGCGCAACGGCGCGCATGTCTGAAACAGGAAAGATTGCTACGTCAGGCGAATGCGCATCCACATTCAATGGAAGAGGAATGCAATGACTGACATCATGCTTGCTCCCGAGGTTCGGATCCCGCCCGGTACCTGTGTAGCGATCGTCGCACCGGGCGGCTATGCCCCGGATGAAACGGCTGTCGGCCGTGGCATTGCCGTGCTCGAAGCACTGGGATGTCGCGTCAAGAGCTATTACGATCATGCCGCCCGCCATCAGCGATTTGGTGCCACCGATGTCGGGCGAGCGGCGCATATTCAAGAAGCTGCGGCTGATCCGGAAGTCGATATTGTCATGGCCTTGCGTGGCGCTTATGGCATGTCACGTATTCTGCCGGCACTCAATTACCGGGCGCTGGCGGCCAGCGGCAAGTTGTTCGTTGGTTATAGCGACATAACCGCCTTGCATCTGGCCTTGCTGGCACAGACCGGCGCGGTCAGTTTTGCCGGGCCGATGTTGTGCAGTGACTTCGGTGGCGATGGTCAGAGCGCAATGACGATGGATAGTTTTTGGCGCAGTATGACCCAAGCGCAGCAGACCATCGTCGTCGCCGTCGAAGGCAACCCGCATTTACAGGCGAAAGGTACCCTATGGGGTGGCAATCTGGCCATGTTAGTGCATTTGTTGGGCACACCTTATTTCCCTGATATTGACGGTGGCATCTTGTTTGTCGAAGACGTCAACGAGCATCCTTACCGAGTCGAACGCATGCTGCTGCAGCTGGAGCATGCCGGTGTCCTGGGGCGCCAGCAGGCAGTGCTGCTGGGTGACTTTTCCAGTTACCGGCTGTCGGACTATGACAACGGTTACGACTTCGAGCAAATGCTGGCGTATGCACGTGAACATCTTTCCGCGCCCTTGCTGACCGGCTTGCCGTTCGGACACATCGTTGATCGTCTGACCTTGCCGGTGGGGGCGAGGGCGGTGCTGAAATCCGATGCGCTTGGTTTCAGCTTGCAGTTGGATGCTTATCCGACGCTGGCAAGCGTACGCAGCGGGCGCTAGAGATCACCATAATGCGTTCATAGCAAGGTCTCTCGACACAGGCGCCGCACTGTATAGCCGCTGACTTCAGAGAGTAATCTATGGAAGATATTGGGATTGTTCTTGCGGCAGGCTCCCTTTAAGGGAGAGAGCATTCTCGGCTTGGGAACGCAAATCCGGTGCTATGTAGTTGATGTTCTTTGCGCCATTCTTCACGGCGTGTGTCCATTTTGGGCTAATGGCCGGAATTTCCAGAATGTCCCCGCTCTTGTAGCTGACGATTATTTTTTTACCTTCCAAGTACCATTGTTTCATTTTTTTCTTGAACAATGCGTTGAATTCAGGTGCCGGACATGCGATGTTCAGCCAGGGGTCGACAATGACGATGTCCTCGCTCCATGTATTCATATCGACGCCCATGTCATAACCTATTTCGTTGCCTTCAAAATGATTCGGCAATATCGCGGCAAACGCGTGCGCTCCTTCTATGACGTCAGGAGTGGTAATTCTGATCTGAACAGCGCGCATTTTTTGCAGGGAGAGGAAGTTTGCTGCAAGATAGGATAATTCCCCACAGTTATGCGCCTTGGAGAGCTTAATGTTTTCCAGTTTGTGCTCGGGCATGGTCTCGTATTTCTTATACAACTTTGCCAATTCTTCTCCGGCCTTCGCGATTCGCGCATGTTCTTGCTGCGCTTCGATTTGAGTCTTGAATTTATTGCTGGATTTTAAATTGGGTGCTTTGTAATACGTTTCCCTGACATGGTTTAAAACCTCGTTTGCAATAGACATACGTGCAGTCATGAGCTCTTGTTTCGACAGGGCTTGGTTGGCCGGGCGACTTTGGCTGATCACGCCGATTTGTGTTTGCCGGGCTGTATCGGCGCTTGACGACGCGGCGAGTTCATTGTCAATCTTTGTCCATTTACCTGCGAGGCTGGAGTCTTTTTTTCCACCCAATCCGTGCTCGCGAATTTTTTTCAGGCGCTCCGACAAATTGAGGGAGGCCGGGCGGAGAGTTCCGTCCTCCGAGCGTACGTACTTATGCCCGGAGCGCATGCCGGTGTTAATGTCTACCCAGACATAAATATCCATTCCCGCAGGCGTGACATGGCCGGTCTTGATGACGGTGATCTCTTTGTTCAAGCCAGGAATGCGTCCGAATGTATAGGTATCAGGCGCAAGGCTTTGGGGCAGTGTTGCCATTGACTTCTTCAGATGCGGCAGAATTTTGTTAAGTCGTGGAAGATTGTCTAACATGGAGGAACTGTATCGTATGAAGCTGTCCACTCCCGCTCTGCCGATGGTCCAAGACAACTCTATGCCTGGATCGACCACGCGCAGCGCAGCAATGCCTGCGGCCCTTATCTCTTTTTTGCTGATGGCTTGTGCCGCAGGCGCCAGCACGTGCTGAGAAAAAGTTCGTCCACTTTGGGCAATGAGTGCTTTGAGAGAACTGCCGGCGGCCATCTCTGCGGCAACATTACGGGCGGCGATCAAGCCACCTTTGGCGACTGCCTGCCCGATCTTTATCGAGGGGGAAGACACTTGTCCCAACAGTGGAATGAGTAACATGGCATCGATGCTGCAAGCCAATGCCGCCTGTGCAGCGCGTCCAGCCTTCACGTCGTTTATGCAGCTGTAAAAAGGAATCAAGGACAACAGGAAATCAGATGCTTGTTCTAAACCGGTACGGCTATAGCCATAGTCGTGCAACTGCTGCTTGAATGTCTGTTGATGCTGTAAGGCGACTTTCTCAATCAGAATCCCCAGTTCTTGTCGTTCGGTTTTTAACGTGCCTTCGAGGGGGTGTATTAAGAGTTGGAAATCCGCATCAAGTCTTTGTGCCTGATCCGCGGTTAAAAAATGTTCATAGTCAGAGCGATTCCTGTCTACCCGTTTAACATGGTAGCCGCCGTGTGTCTGGTCATTTTTCAATGAATAAATCTGTTCTTTACCGGCCGCATTGTGTGCGGAAAAAAACTCTACACCTGCAAGTGCCAACGTGAGACTCTTGCGCATCTCTGGTTGCGATGCGCCTGGGATGCCGCGTATTTTGTCTCGCGCAGAAAATTGCGCACTTGCCTGTTTTATTTCGGCAGCATGAATAAATTGACGGTCTTCTTTGGGAAGCTCATCCCAGGCAACTGTCATCAATAAATGATCGAGAACCTCATGCGCGTTCGCTATATCGTTAATTTGCTCCTGATAGATCGTATTGATATTTGGTAAAAAAGGGCGTTGCGTGTCTTTGCCGCAATAACTCCCTTCTCCAAACCTGAGATTGAGATAGGTCTCCAGCTTCCTTTCCGGGCATCTGTCATTGATCATTTCTTGCGCCAACTGCGGACGTGTTTTGTAGTGATTGAATAATCGTTGAAATCTGGATGCTGGATGATTTTGTTCCAGAAAACTGTCATGCTCAGTGACATAGTTTGTCAACGCAGAGGATTTCAGATCGCCGATGTCACTGTCGATCCTGTTTTGCATCACGTAGGAATGCGTTTGTACATAACGGATCAGGCTGGGTAATTTGAAAAACCGACTGTAGTCGTCGACTTCTATGCCTTCCTTGATTTGTGCAAGCAACGATTGGCCTAAAACCAAAGCGTCCTCAAGGGCAATATTTTTCATGTCCTGTTGGGCACTTGCTGCTAGATGCAGGCCGGCATGAATTTGTCCCCATTCAAAATCATGCGGCTTAAGATGTTCAACATCATGCGATTTGAATCGCAGTATTGGCACTTCTTCAAGAATCACATGTTTCCATACCCAATCGCCGACAGCTGGGTCCGTCGATGCTGCGTATGCTTTGTTCAAGCAATCCTGGATGTGTTTTCCGGTGAGAGAGAAGAGGGGGGCATGATCCGCCGCTATTCTTACTATCGTTTGTTCAATGCTGGTGCCAAAAATATTTTGTGCTACCCAATTTCTAATGATGGCATTCTGCGTTGATGCGGGCATAAATTCACCCTCGCTGCCGCCGTATAAGCCCAGACTATTCTGTATGCATCTGGCCAGATCGCGTCTGTCTATTTTAGACGCCCGATCTTTTTCGAGAAGTTCGATTGTTGCTTTGAGCAGATCGCCGCTAGAGAAATGGGGCCTGACCTTGTTCAGAAGATTTTTATCTTGCAAAAAATTTTGTACCTGACGATTTGTTGCTGCAAGTTCACTCTGTTCAAGCAGATCGCCGCCAGCGCGCATCGGTAATGCTTCTGCGGCGGGAAATCTAAGTGGATCCTGCGGCAGGAAATCATGCCGGCATTCTGCGCCAATCTCGTTCTGTCTGCCGTAGGGAGCAGCTGCATTCTCGTTGCTTAGTTGGTCCACCTTCCCTAGATTGGGCAGGTGGACCATGCTGGCGACCTCAAGAAAAATGTCGCAGATGACTTTTCGTAAAGACGGCAGAGATGGAGGGCGATCGTCAGTCAGTTCAAAAGCAAGCTGATGCAACTGTCTTCCTTGTGCTCGCCATTGTTCTTGCGTATTGCATACATTGCCGACATCAATGCCTATGGCATGGTCATCGTCGTTTATGTTGGCGGAGCTAAATTGCGGCGGGATAGTTCTGTCATTAGTACAGTTATTCGTGGTCGATAGTTCCATTATTGCTTCGCTCCAATGTGATAAATGGAAGCAATAACAGAACGGGTGCCGCGATGCTTTCAAAAATGCAATAAAATGCGCACGGTTTTAGTTGGTATTTGAATGGCAATCCAAGTCGTCGCTCCAAGTGGTGCGGGGTGTTACATGGGTTTGATTTCAACCTTGACGCCATCGCTGAGTACCGTAATGGCACCGGGTTCGAAGTGCTTGCCATCCATTTCAAGCTGCTCCGGCTTGAAGGTGTAAATCGGGTAATTTTTCAAAATCTGTTCTGCTGCAGCATTACCGACGGCATTGAGCTGGGGGGCGAATTGTGCCGGCACGCCGGTAATGTCGATCTTCTCTACCATAGGAGCATCCAGACGCACCGCGCGCGTGGCGGCATCGTATTTGAGCGCGCTACTCATGGACAAGCTGCCGGCGACTGGTTTTTTCAGCAGCAATTGGCTGTCGATCTGAATATCGACGGTAGTGAGCAAGCGGTTGCTGTCCGGGTTCAGGCTCAGGTGCGGGTTGCTCAGGGTCACCTCAAACATTTGCAGGTAGCGCATTTGATGTGGAAATTGTGTGGCAATTGCAGTTTGCAATGCCTGCCGGGGGAAGGTGTATTCGCTGGTCCAAAGGTTGTAGGCGGCCCGGCAGGTTCCGGCGGCGCTGAGCAAGATGCTGCTCAATAGCACAATGCTCAACAGGTGTCGCCGCGTCTGGCGTGCGATGTTGGCGGCAGAGCAACTGGTGGTGATGTGCATGGAATCGGTCCTTTTGTGACGGTATGGCTTGGGTTGACGTGGAGAGAAATAATTCCTTGGTGTCAATTTTGCCGCAACGGCACCGGCGCAGTCACGCCGTAGTCCGCCTGCAATGGTAAAATCACCGGTTTACAACCGTATTTCGGCAAATTTCTACGTAAAGGCTTTACCAGTGTTATCGACCGCCAACATTACCATGCAGTTCGGCCCCAAGCCGCTGTTTGAAAACATTTCCGTCAAGTTCGGCGACGGCAATCGCTACGGCTTGATCGGCGCCAACGGCTGCGGCAAGTCCACTTTCATGAAAATTCTTGGCGGCGATCTCGATCCATCGGCCGGTAACGTCAGCCTGGACACCAATGAGCGTCTGGGCAAGCTGCGTCAAGATCAGTTTGCCTTCGAAGAAATGCGCGTGCTCGACGTCGTGCTCATGGGCCATACTGAAATGTGGGCGGCAATGGCTGAACGGGATGCGATTTATGCCAATCCGGAAGCCACCGACGACGACTACATGAAAGCCGCCGATCTGGAAGCCAAATTTGCCGAATACGACGGCTATACCGCTGAAGCTCGCGCCGGTGAACTGTTGCTGGGTGTCGGTGTGCCCATCGAGCAACATCAGGGCGCGATGAGCAATGTGGCGCCGGGCTGGAAGCTGCGCGTGCTGCTGGCACAGGCGCTGTTTTCCAATCCTGACATCTTGTTGCTCGATGAACCGACCAACAACTTGGACATCAACACCATCCGTTGGCTCGAAGACGTGCTCAATGAGCGCAATTCGACCATGATCATCATTTCCCATGATCGCCACTTCCTCAATCAGGTCTGTACTCACATGGCCGACATGGACTACGGCACGCTGAAGGTCTATCCAGGCACCTACGACGATTACATGCTGGCTTCTTCACAGGCGCGCGCACAGCAATTGTCGGTCAATGCCAAGGCCAAGGAAAAAGTCGCTGAACTGCAAGACTTTGTGCGTCGTTTCTCGGCCAACAAGTCCAAGGCGCGTCAGGCTACCTCGCGTGCCAAACAGATCGAAAAGATCAAGGTCGAAGACGTCAAACCATCCAGTCGCGCCAATCCCTTCGTGCGTTTTGACGGCGAGAAGAAGTTGCATCGGCTGGCGGTGGAAACCCAGGGCATCGGCAAGACCTATGACCGGCCCATTTTCAAGAATTTCAGCATCATGGTCGAAGCCGGTGAACGCATCGCCATCATCGGTGCCAACGGCGCCGGTAAAACGACCTTGTTGCGTAGCATCGGCGGTGATGTCGCCGGTCTGCATCCGGATAGCGGTCTGGTCAAATGGGCCGAAAACGCCAATGTCGGTTACATGCCGCAAGATCCGACCGAAGAATTTGCCAAAGGTGAGATGCTCACCGACTGGATGGGCCAATGGACCCAGGAAGGCGACGACGATCAGGCAGTGCGTTCCATCCTCGGTCGTTTGCTGTTCTCCGGTGATGATGTCAAGAAGTCGGTCAATGTGCTCTCGGGCGGTGAAAAAGGACGCATGATGTACGGCAAGCTGATGCTGGGCCGCCACAACGTGCTGCTCATGGATGAGCCGACCAATCATATGGATATGGAGTCGATCGAGTCGCTCAATATCGCACTCGATAAATATGCCGGCACTCTGATTTTTGTGTCGCATGATCGTGAATTTGTGTCGTCGCTGGCCACTCGCATTCTGGAAGTGAAGGAAAACGAGATCGTCGATTTCCGCGGTAATTATGAAGATTATCTGGCTAGCCAGGGCATCCAATAAACTCTGAAAGCATCTGATTGCCATGCAAGCAAGCGCAATGAAGGTCGTCGAATTTGAACGGCCAAAAATGGAGACAGGCAGCAGTTGCACCGCCAATGCCTGGGCCAAGGTGCCGGCCACGCCGTCACCTGAGGAACGGCAGGCATTGAAGGTACGCATCCGGCAACTGCTCAAGGAAAAACAGGCAGTGCTGGTGGCGCATTATTACGTTGACGGCGACTTGCAGGATCTGGCCGAAGAAACCGGTGGTTGTGTGTCCGATTCGCTCGAGATGGCGCGTTTCGGTCGCGATCATGCAGCGCAGACGCTGGTAGTGGCAGGGGTGCGCTTCATGGGCGAAACCGCCAAGATTCTCAGTCCCGAAAAACGCATTCTGATGCCAGATCTGGATGCCACGTGTTCGCTCGATCTGGGGTGCCCAAGCGACGAATTCGCGGCCTTTTGCGATGCGTACCCGGATCGTACGGTAGTGGTGTATGCCAATACCAGCGCCGCAGTCAAGGCGCGCGCAGACTGGATGGTGACCTCATCCATCGGCCTGGACATCGTCAAGCACTTGCATGCGCAAGGCAAAAAAATCCTGTGGGCGCCCGATAAGCATCTGGGTAGCTATATCCAGCAGCAGACCGGCGCCGACATGCTGTTGTGGCAAGGTTCCTGCCTGGTGCATGATGAATTCAAGGGCGTCGAGCTGGAATTGATGCGTAAGGAATTCCCCAAGGCCAAGATTCTGGTCCATCCAGAGTCGCCCGCCGCCGTGGTGGCGCAAGCCGATGTGATCGGATCGACCTCGCAACTGATTGCCGCCGTGACCGCGCTGGATGCGCAGGAATTCATTGTTGCCACTGACAATGGTATTTTGCACAAAATGCGCATGGCCGCTCCCGGCAAGCGCTTCATTGATGCACCTACGGCCGGCAACAGCGCTACTTGCAAGAGTTGTGCACATTGTCCGTGGATGGCCATGAACGGTTTGCAAAATCTGCTGCATGTACTCGAAACCGGTAGCAACGAAATCCACGTGGACCCCGTCATCGGCAAGCAGGCCGTCGTCTGTATCGACCGCATGCTGGACTTCGCCGCCCAGCAAAAGGCCAATGTGCGCCCACTCGGCAGCTTGGAAAACGAACAAAAACTGTTTGCAGGAATCGGCCCAGCATGAGTCTCACTGTCAGCAACACCAGTAATTTGCAAAATCCCTTCGCACCCTTTGACAGCGCCCTGGCAGCTGCTTTTGATGCCAACGTCAATCTGGCCATTGCCGAGGATGTCGGTAATGGTGACTACACCGGTTTGCTGGTGCCGGAAAACGAGTTCGTCAAAGCCCGCGTGCAGGTGCGCGAAACAGCTGTGCTGTGCGGCGCACCCTGGTTTGAGGCAATCATGGCACGGCTCGATCCGCGTCTGCGTGTGCAGTGGTGCTATGCCGAGGGCGAATTGATGCAGGCCGACAGCGAAGTCTGTGTGATTGAAGGCCCGGCGCGCGCCTTGCTCACCGCTGAGCGTGGTGCATTGAATTTTCTGCAATTGCTCTCGGGTGTAGCCAGCGCTACGCGGCGTTATGTCGACGCCATTGCCGGCACGCGTGCGCGCATTCTCGATACGCGCAAGACCTTGCCTGGATTGCGCCTGGCGCAGAAATATGCGGTGCGGGTCGGCGGTGGTTTGAACCAGCGTTTGGCCTTGTACGATGGGATTCTGATCAAGGAAAATCATATTGCCGCAGCCGGTGGCATTACGGCAGCCGTTGGTGCTGCCATCAAACTCAATGCCGGCGTCTCGATCCAGGTCGAAGTAGAAAGCCTGGACGAGCTCAACGAGGCGTTGGCAGCCGGTGCGGCATCGATCCTGCTCGACAATTTTTCGCTGGAGCTCATGCGTGAGGCGGTGCATCTCACGGCCAGGCGTGCCGTGCTGGAAGCTTCCGGCGGCATCAATATGCAGACCGTGCGTCTGATTGCCGAGACGGGCGTTGATCGCATCTCCATCGGCAGTCTGACCAAGGATATCAGCGCCGTTGATTTCTCCATGCGTGTGATCGGCTAGCGGCGGGATTCAGTCTTGCGTTCTGGCCGGGCCAGTGGAGGCCCGGACGATCAATTCAGGTGTGGCGGTAATCCGCGTAGTGCTTGCTGGAGTGGATTTGCTGATCAACTCCAGCAACAGCGTCACTGCCATTTCGGCAGCGCTGACGGTGGGTACTGCAACCGTTGTCAGCGCCGGGCGCGATAGACGCGCCCATTGAATATCGGTAATGCCGATAATCGAGATATCCTGCGGTACCTTCAATCCCAGATCGGCAGCGGCATTTAGCGCACCAAGTGCTGGCAGATCATTGCTGGCGAAAATCGCGCTGAGCTTGGGGTTCGCGCTGAGCAGGGCCTTGGTGCTTTCATAGCCGGCCTCTACCGAGTCGTTGATGAAATGGGTGTGGCTTTGTGCATGCCGGTATCCGGCCTCAGCGCATGCTGCCAGATAGCCCTTGTAGCGCTCGGCGTGTATGCCGTTCACTTTACTGCCAACCAAAGCGCCGATATGGCGATGACCCAAGCTCAGCAGATGACGTGCGGCGATCATTCCCGCGGCAAAAAAATCCACAGCAATGCACGGCAGTTCGGGCGGCACATCAGGTTTTTCCCACATGCAGAGCACCACCGGAGCGCCGCGCCGCTCGGTTATTTTCAAGTCGTCCATGGCAAGATTGGCATTCATCACCAATACCCCTTCGGACAAAGTGCCGGCAATCTGATCCAGATACGCTCGCCCGATAGCTGGATCATCGTTGGTATTGCACACAATCAGGAAGCGTCCGCGCTCGCGCGCTGCACGTTCGGCGGCCAAGGCAAATTCGGGGTAGAAGGGATTGGCGATGCTCGATACCATCAAGGCCAGGGTCGGTGCACCGCCTTCGGCCAATGCGCGCGCAGTTAGATGCGGACGATAGCCGAGTTGTTCGACCGCTGCCAGTACGCGCAGGCGGGTCGGTTCGCCAACCTTGCCGCGCTTGCGTAAGACATTGGAAACGGTCGCGGAGGTGACACCAGCTAACTGGGCGACTTCGGAAAGGGTGGGCATGAAGTGATGGGAAATGTTGGCTCACGTATTCAATCGTCTATCGTGATGATTGTCAATGTGGCACTTAGGGTGGCTTGGTCTGTTCGGGAGCCGGCTGTAATTTCGATTGCACGGAAAAAAGAAGCTTGTTATGATCGAAAAAATTATAAGTAACAACAGCATCATTTTCTACATAACGATGCGGAGACAAACTCAATGAAGTTAAAAAAATCAGCAGTGCTTTTTTTTTGCAACAATAGGTTAAGCGCTTAACCTAATCGTTTTACAAACGACCTGATGCCGGTGTGCTCGTCACATCGAGCGCTATGTCGCATTGCCTTGTCCACTTGTTCAATCCGCAAGGAACAGTATCTATGGCCAGTATTTCTTTACGCTCGGTACAAAAAGCCTATGGCGAGGCTGCGCCCATCATCCGCGATGTGGACCTGACGATCGGGGAGCATGAATTTTGTGTCTTCCTGGGGCCGTCCGGTTGTGGCAAGTCGACCTTGTTGCGACTTATTGCAGGGCTTGAAGATATGAGCAGCGGTGACTTGTTCATCGACGGCAAATTGATGAACGATGTGCCGTCGGCGCAGCGTTCGGTAGCCATGGTGTTCCAGAGCTATGCGCTGTTTCCGCACATGACGGTATTTGAAAACATGAGTTTCGGGCTGACCTTGGCTAAATTGCCCAAGCCAGAGATTGAACAAAAGGTCAGAGAGGCTGCCCGTATCTTGCAACTGGAAGCACTGCTGCAGCGCAAGCCCAAGGAGTTGTCTGGCGGTCAGCGCCAGCGGGTTGCCATTGGTCGCGCCATTGTGCGGCGTCCGGGCGTATTTCTGTTCGATGAGCCGTTATCGAACCTGGATGCCACCTTGCGCAGCCAGACCCGGATTGAGATTGCGCGCCTACACCAGCAATTCAAGGGTGCCAGCGTTGTGTATGTCACGCACGATCAGGTGGAGGCCATGACATTGGCCGACCGTATCGTTCTGCTGCATGCCGGCGCAGATACTGCCGCTTTTGGCAGTATTGCCCAGGTGGGCACACCGATGGAGTTGTACCACCATCCCAAGAATCGTTTTGTCGCCGGTTTCATCGGTTCACCGCGGATGAATTTTTTGCCGGCGCTGGTGCTGCGGGTAGAGCACGAGGACGTCATGGTGCAACTGCCCGAGACCAATGAAACCGTGCTGGTGCATGCCTGTGGCGCGTCCTTGCAACCCGGGCAGGCGGTGACGCTGGGGATTCGGCCGGAACATCTGGATGTGAGTGATGCAACCTCTGCCGGTTTGACCAGAGAAGTGATTCTGGTCGAACGGTTGGGCGAGCAAACCTATGTGCATCTGGAGCAGCCGGGTGGTCAGCCGCTGGTAGCCAAGGCAGCAGGCAATACGGCCATACAGCGTGGTCATCGTCTACGTTTCGGTGTGCCGGCAGCAGCAGCTTATTTGTTTGACAGTAATGGAATGGCTCTGGCCAAACCGAACGCAGCCGCCTGGGCCGCGTGATCAAGATCATCATACGGAGATAAATGCATGTCGATACGCTTAGGAGTTTGCTATTACCCGGAACACTGGTCTGAAGCCATGTGGGAAGACGATGCGCAGCGCATGAAAGCCTTGGGTATTCGGCAAGTGCGCATCGGAGAATTTGCCTGGAGCCGGATCGAACCGACGCCGGGACAATACCAATGGGCGTGGCTGGATCGTGCCATTGCCGTGCTGGCTGCCGCCGGCTTGGAGGTGGTCATGTGCACGCCCACGGCGACGCCGCCCAAGTGGCTCATTGATCAACATCCGGAGATTTTGCCAGTCGATGCGCATGGTCGTCCGCGCGGTTTCGGCTCACGTCGGCATTATGATTTTTCGTCACTGGTGTATTTTCAGCAATCGCAACGCATCGTCACGCTGCTGGCCGAACGCTATGGCCAGCATCCTGCCGTTACTGCCTGGCAGGTCGATAATGAATATGGCTGCCATCTGACGGTCCTCAGTTATTCTGCTGCGGCACAAACCGGTTTCCGACATTGGTTGCAACAGCGCTATGGCAGCATCGATGCGCTTAACCAAGCTTGGGGTACGGTGTTCTGGAGTGCCGAGTATCGCAGCTTTGATGAAATTGATGCACCGGTGGCGACGGTGACCGAAGCGCATCCATCGCACCGTCTTGACTATCGCCGTTTTGCGTCGGATGAAGTGGCGCGCTATAACCGTATGCAGGTTGATATCTTGCGCACGCATGCACCAGGGCGGCTGATGGTGCACAACTTCATGCAGATGTTTACCGAATTTGATCACTATCCGGTTGCTGCCGATCTGGATGTCGCCAGTTGGGACAGCTATCCGTTGGGCGCTCTGGAGGAAATGTGGTTTGCGCCGGAAGTCAAAGCGCAATGGTTGCGTACTGGTCATCCTGATTTCGCTTCATTCAATCATGATTTGTATCGTGGCATGTCGGCGCAACCGTTCTGGGTGATGGAGCAGCAACCGGGGCCGGTGAACTGGGCGCAATGGAACCCCAATCCGCTGCCAGGCATGGTGCGCTTGTGGAGCTGGGAAGCTTTTGCTCATGGTGCCGGCTGTGTTTCCTATTTCCGCTGGCGGCAGGTGCCGTTTGCTCAAGAGCAGATGCATGCGGGTTTGAACACACCCGATAATCGGCTCGATATCGGTGGTCAGGAAGCTCAGCGCGTGGCGGCCGAAATCGAACTGGTCGAGCAACAGGCCGGCGCCTTGTCGCAACCCCAGGGCAAGGTCGCCTTGCTGTTCGACTATGCTGCGAAGTGGTTGTTTGAGATTCATCCTCAAGGCGCCGATTTCCAATATCAGCGCATCGCCTTTGACTATTACTCTGCCTTGCGCTCGCTTGGACTTGATGTGGATATCGTGCCACTTACTGCCAAGCTCGATGATTACGCCATGATCGTGGTGCCACCTTTACCCGTGGTGCCAGAAAATTTGCCGACGCGCCTGCAGGCCAGTGGGGCACAGGTTGTGATCGGTCCGCGCAGCGGTTCCAAGACGGTGTCCCTGCAAATACCTGAAAATCTGCCGCCGGGTTTGTTGCAGCAAGTCTTGCCGATACGCGTGTGGCGCGTCGAATCACTGCGGCCCAATGTGGCGGAATCGGTTGCCGGCGGCGGCTTGCATGGTCAGGCTTATCAATGGCGCGACTTGATCGAAGCCGGTGCCGGGGTGGTCACCGTGGCCGCGTTTGGTGATGGCCATCCAGCCATCGTGCAAGCGCATTGCCTGCACTATCTGGCCAGTGTGTTTGATGCCGATTTCACTCGCGACTACTTCGAGCGCGTTGCACATGCTGCTGGCCTGACGCCCGAGCGTCTGGCGCCAGGTTTGCGCATCAGCCGCCGCAGCGGGCTGTGCTTTGCGTTTAACTATGGCAATCAAGCCTGTGCCGTGCCGCATAGCGCACAAGCGCAATTCATCGTCGGTGCGAGCTCGCTTGCAGCACAGGATGTGGCCATTTATCGGATGTCGCCTTGAAGTCGTGGCGTTATATCGGCAGGATAAAGTGGTATAGGCGCAGCGTTCCGTAGCAGGGCACTTGTGCCGAGACGAAGCAGTAAGAGGCAGTGGTTTGAAAGTAACCCAATAACTAGGAGACAAGTATGAAAAAGTTGTTTTGCAGCAGTCTGCTGACAGCCATGCTGGCTTGCGTTTTTGCTCCGGCCACGGCCGCGACTCTGACGGTCAATATTGCCTACAAGGGAGCGGTTCAACGTGCGGTGTGGCAATCCACACTGGACGAATTCAAGCAGGCCAATCCGGATGTGGATGTCAAGGTGGCTTTTGTCGAGGAAGAAGCTTACAAGGTGCAACTGCCGGGCTGGTTGACGACGCAGGCACCGGATCTCATCAATTGGCATAACGGTGAGCGCATGGCGTTTTACGCCAGCCGTGGTTTGCTGGAAGACTTGAGCGACGACTGGAAGAAAAACAAATGGGATGAAGTCTATGCCTCGACCAAGGATGCTTCTTCCTACAAAGGCAAGCAATATGCGTTACCCACTGTGTACTATTCCTGGGGTCTGTTTTATCGCAAGGATCTGTTCAAGACCGCGGGTATTGCTGCCGAGCCAAAGACCTGGAACGATTTTCTCGACGCTTGCAACAAATTGAAAGCTGCCGGTATCACGCCGCTGGCCGTGGGTGGGCGCGATGCCTGGACTCTGGCTGGCTGGTTTGACTATTTGGACCTGCGCCTCAATGGCAATGCCTTTCATCAGCAGTTGATGGCCGGTGAGATTGCCTATACTGATGCGCGTGTTAAAAAAGTCTATAGTGCGTGGAAAACATTGATCGACAACAAATACTTTATCGATAATGCCTTGTCATATGATCTCGACGGCGCCCAACCTTTCCTGTTCCAAGGCAAAGCCGCAATGATGCTCATGGGTACCTTCATCGCCAAAGGATTTCCGCCGAAACTGGCAGTCAATATGGGATATTTCCAATTCCCTGTGATCGATGCCAAGATTCCTACTGCTGAAGATGGACCGGCTGAATCGGTGCATATTCCCAGCAAGGCACGCAACAAGGTCGATGCCCATCGTTTGCTGGCCTTTATCGGTACACCCGCCATCAGCGCCAAGCTAGCCGATGGACTGGGCTCTTTGCCTGCCAACAGCAAATCGCCGGAACCGAGCGACCCTGTATCGCGTATCGGTTTCCAGATTCTGTCTAATACGCAGGGCGGCATTGCGCAATTCTATGATCGCGACATGACCAAGGAAATGGCCGACGAAGGGATGAAGGGTATGCAGAAATTCATCAGCGATCCAAGTAAGATTGATGATGTGCTCAATGAACTTGAGCAAAGCCGTAAGCGTATCTACAAGAAATCATAAGCAAGCGACGCCGCCCGTGTGCTGTTTCAGCGGGCGGCATTTTGTCTGCTAGCCGGTTTAACCGGAACAGGAGTTCATGTGTCCGTCCAACCCTCATCCATTTCACGGCCGCAGCTTGCCACTACGGCCATGCGCAATAAATCGCACCGTCGCAGCAATGCCGGCAGAGGACGTGCGGCGTTCTGGTTTCTTGCGCCGGCCTGCCTGATGACGGCAGTGTATGTGCTGTATCCGATTTTCTACACGTTGTGCCTGAGTTTTTTTAACTGGGACGGCATGATGAAAGCTGAGTTTGTCGGCTTGGCAAATTATCGTGAGATGTTGCATGCACCGACTTTTTATGTAGCACTGAAAAACAATTTGACCTGGCTGCTGCTGTTCTTGTTGGCACCACCGGCTGGGCTGATGGCAGCGCTTTACCTGAACCAGAAGGTGCGCGGCATGCGCGTGATCAAGGCGCTGTTTTTTACCCCCTTCGTGTTGTCGGGTGTGGTCGTGGGGTTGATATTCAGCTGGTTTTACGATCCTACATTCGGCCTGCTCACGCTCATCCTGGGGCATGGCGTGCCGGTGTTGGGCGATGCTCGCTATGTTACTTACGGCATCATTTTCGCAGCATTGTGGCCGCAGACGGCGTATTGCATGATTCTGTTTCTGACCGGCCTGACTGCGATCAACCACGATCAGGTGGAAGCAGCACGCATGGAAGGCGCCAAGGGCTGGAGCATGTTGCGCTACGTGATTTTGCCGCAACTCAGGCCGACCACGTTCATGGCATTTGTGGTCACCATCATCGGTGCATTGCGTAGCTTCGATCTGATTGCCGTCATGAGTAGCGGCGGACCTTACGAAAGCTCCACCGTGCTGGCCTATTACACCTACGATCAGGCGATCAAATATTATCGTCAAGGTTACTCGGCGGCCATTGCGGTAACGCTGTTTGCCATCATGCTGGTCTACATCATTTATCAATTGCGCAGCATGTTGCGCGCTGAGCGCTGAGAAAGTTGCCATGTTTCCCATGCCCATCGAAAAGTGGAAAGCCTCCAACCGCTTGCTGTACCAGCTGTCACTACCATTGGCCTTGCTGATCTGGCTGTTGCCGATGCTAGCGGTGCTGGTGACGTCGGTACGCTCTACCGATGAACTGATGGAGGGCAATTATTGGGGCTGGCCCAAAGATTTTGCCATGCTGGAAAATTATCGTGAAGCGCTCACCTCGTCACCGATGCTGCATTACTTCTGGAACAGCTGTCTCATTACTATCCCTTCGGTACTGGGGGCGATCAGTCTGGCTGCGATGGCTGGATTTGCCTTGTCGACCTATAAATTCCGTGCCAATACCTTGTTGTTCGCCACCTTCGTGGCATGTAACTTTGTGCCGCAACAGATATTGATGATCCCGGTACGCCAACTATCCTTGTCGCTAGGTTTGTTTAATACCTTGACTGGTCTGATTTTGTTTCATATCGCCATGCAAAGCGGATTTTGCACTTTGTTTCTACGCAATTTCATCAAGCAATTGCCTTATGAAATGATCGAAGCGGCACGTATCGAAGGCGCCGGCGAATGGACGGTGTTTTACCGAATTGTGCTGCCGCTCATCAAGCCGGCGCTGGCAGCGCTGGCGGTGCTGGTCTTTACGTTTGTCTGGAACGACTATTTTTGGGCGCTGTGTCTGACCCAGGGTGACGATGTGGCGCCGATCACGGTTGGCGTGGCGGCGCTCAAGGGACAATGGACCACTGCCTGGAATCTGGTCTCAGCAGGCTCGGTGCTGGCGGCGATTCCATCGGTGCTGTTGTTTTTTCTGATGCAAAAGCAATTCGTTGTTGGTCTCACCTTTGGTGCCAGCAAAGGCTGAAGGCTACTATAAGGTGGCCTTCAGCTTAGATGCTAATGTTTGCTGTTATTGCTGCGCTGTGAGTACCGTTGGCAATGCTTGCGGCAAGGTGTCTGGATAATCGAGGCTGAAATGCAGGCCGCGGCTTTCCTTGCGCGCCAGGGCGCTGTTGACGATCAGACTGGCGACATCGACCAGATTGCGTAACTCCAGCAGGTCGCGCGTGATGCGGAAGTTGGCGTAATACTCGTCGATTTCTTCCTTCAACAAGGCAATTCTGTGCTGCGCCCGCTGCAGACGTTTGTCGGTACGCACGATGCTGACGTAGTTCCACATGAAGCGGCGCAGTTCGTCCCAGTTATGCGAAATCACCACCTCTTCATCGGCATCGGTGACGCGGCTGTCATCCCAGAGCGGTAAGTTGATGCTCAACGCTTGCTCTGGTTTTGTCAGTTCCAGCGCAATCTGCTCGGCCGCCGCGCGTCCCAGCACCAGACATTCCAACAGCGAATTGCTGGCCAGGCGGTTGGCGCCATGCAGACCGGTGCAGGCGGTTTCGCCCACGGCATACAGACCGGGCATATCGGTGCGCCCGGCCATGTCGGTGAGTACGCCGCCGCAGGTGTAATGCGCCGCGGGTACCACTGGAATGGGTTGTTTGGTGATGTCGATGCCAAACTCCAGGCAACGTGCCTGGATAGTTGGAAAGTGTTCGGCGATGAATTCTGGCGGCTGGTGGCTGATATCCAGATCGACATGGTCGAGGCCGCGTTTTTTCATTTCAAAGTCGATTGCACGTGCCACCACATCGCGCGGCGCCAGCTCGGCACGTTCGTCATGCGCGGGCATGAAGCGCGTGCCAGCTAGCGCACCGGCAGCGGCCGGTAATTTGAGCAAGGCACCTTCACCGCGCAGCGCTTCGCTGATCAGGAAAGACTTGGCATAGGGGTGGTACAGGCAGGTTGGATGGAACTGGATGAATTCCATGTTGGACACGCGGCAACCCGCGCGCGCTGCCATGGCAATCCCATCGCCGGTGGCAGAGTCAGGATTGGAGGTGTACAGATACACCTTGCCAGCGCCGCCAGTGGCTAACACGGTATGGCTGGAGGCAATGGTGAGGACCTTGTTTTGTTTGATGTCCTGGACATAGATGCCGACGCAATGGGAGGCCGCTTTAGGATCAATTTTTTGCGCGTTGATCACATCAATGGCGCAGTGATGTTCCAGCAAGGTAATGTTGGGGTGGTTGCGTACACGCTGCTCCAGCGTCACCTGCACTGCATGACCGGTGGCATCGGCAGCGTGGATGATGCGCCGCTGGCTGTGGCCGCCTTCACGTGTGAGGTGGTAGCCCAGTTCGGCACTGGCGTCGCGCGTAAATGGCACGCCTTGTTCGATGAGCCATTCAATGGCTGCGCGGCCATGTTCGACAATGAAACGGGTGGCGTCGGCATCGCACAGTCCGGCGCCGGCAATCAAGGTATCGGCGATGTGCTGATCATGGCTGTCGCCAGAGTCGAGCACGGCGGCAATACCGCCTTGGGCCCAGTTGCTGGCACCGTCGAGCAGCTCACCTTTAGAGACGACGACGACTTTTTTCTTTTCAGCAAGATGCAGGGCAACCGACAAACCGGCAAGGCCGCTGCCGATGATGGCGACATCGAATTTCATGAGGGCTCAGGTAATGAGGAAAGGGAGAGTCGGATTATATCCGGCTCTCCCCGGCCACGCCCAGTAATGAGTAATGGTCATGGTGCAGCGGCCAGGATACCTTAGCTGGTCTTGACCGGCTTGACCTTGGCGGCGGCTTGCTTGGCGCGAATGCGGGCATCTTCGACGTTGTCGGCCGCAGCCAGCGCCACTCCCATGCGGCGGCGCTCGAACGATTCCGGCTTGCCGAACAGGCGAATATCAGCACCGGGAATGCGCAGCGCATCGGCCACGCCTTCAAAGGCAATAGCACGGGCATTGTGCTGGCCGTAGATGACGGCAGAGGCACCCGGTGTGCGCAGGGCGACGTTGACCGGCAAACCGAGTATTGCCTTGGCATGCAATTCAAATTCGCTTTGCACTTGGCTGACCATGGTGACCATGCCGGTATCGTGCGGGCGCGGGCTGACTTCCGAGAACCACACCATCTCGCCCTTGACGAACAGCTCGACGCCGAACAGGCCCAGTCCGCCGAGGTTGTCGGTGACCTTGCGGGCGATGTCGCGGGCTTTTTCCAGCGCCACCGGATGCATGGCATGCGGCTGCCAGGATTCAATATAGTCGCCCTTGACCTGAACGTGGCCGATCGGTTCGCAGAAGCTGGTGACGGTGTCCCCATTTTCTGCCAGCGAGCGCACGGTCAGGAGTGTGATTTCATAGTCGAAATCGATGAAGCCTTCCACGATTACCCGGCCTGCATCAACACGCCCACCGGCCGCTGCATAATCCCATGCGGCTGCCACTTCGGCAGCACTGTCGATTTTCGACTGGCCCTTGCCGGAAGATGACATGACCGGTTTGATGACGCAGGGAAAGCCGATTTGCGAGGTCGCCGCCTTTAATTGTTCCAGGCTGTCGGCGAAGCGGTAGGGGGAGGTGGCTAGACCCAGCGTTTCGCCAGCCAAGCGTCGGATGCCTTCGCGATTCATGGTCAGCCAGGCTGCGCGGGCGGTCGGAATGACGCGTGCTTTGCCGGCAAGCTCCAGCTCCACCAGAGTCTCCGTGGCGATGGCTTCGATCTCCGGCACGATCAGATCAGGTTGCTCCATAGCAATAATCGCTGTCAGCGCAGCGCCATCGGTCATGTCGATGACGTGGGCGCGGTGCGCCACCTGATGGCCGGGCGCGTCAGCATAACGGTCCACGGCGATGACTTCAACGCCCAGGCGCTGCAAGGCAATGATGACTTCTTTGCCAAGCTCGCCGGAGCCGAGCAGCATGACCTTGGTGGCAGAAGGAGAGAGCGGAGTGCCTAGACGAACAGGAGAAGTCTTCATGTGGGATCAGGAAAAGAGGAAGTGAAAGTCGATGAATTTGCGCGACGATACCAAATCCCGAGCATTTTGGACAGCCAAATTATCCATTGCTTAAGTCTGTGCAAATTTCATGAGAAAGCACTTTAAGAAAGCCTTCTAAGTAGTTGTTATTGATGCTCTGGCAAGACCATGCTCAACAAGGCGCTGCTCAAGCATTTGCCGTGCGCATCCAGCGCCAGCGAACGGGTGACGCCGCCAGCCAGGGCGCCATGCATGACGAAATTGAATGCACCCAGATGCGGCAAGGCGTAGCGCTGCACCTCGCCTTGTACGATGTCGCCAAAGTGGGCCTTCACGCGTGCAGGGGTGAGAAATTGCTCCAGTTGCTGGTAATCGCTGTGATCAAAGACGATCACCGAAATATTGGAAATATTGCCCTTGTCGCCGGCGCGGGCATGAGCGATGTCGCGTAGCAGCATGTCAGCTCTCCTGAAAATGGACTTGAGGATGAATCAGTTCACGCGGCACCAGGGTCGACATGACCGCCACTACCTCGCGCGTCGCTTTGCTGACCCCGCCGCCGCCGGCCGGACCGCAGGTGTACAGCGTTTCGACTTCGTTGGCGATGCGTATGGCTTCGCGCAGACTGGCGGTGCGGCCACAGACGCGGGCGCGCACTTCATAGGGCTGCGCTGATGATGCTGATGTTGATAATGCGAGGCCATGTATGGCATTGACACCAATGAGCTCGTAGCGCATTTCACTGGCTTGTACACCCATGATAGCCAGCCGTTCCTTGACGATATCGAGCGCCAGTTGGCCGCGCGCCTGGGCGCCAGGACCGGCATAGGAAATTTGCCCTTCGCCGACGTAGCTGTCGAGATAACCGAGCGTGGTTTTGAGGGTGGCCGGCCGAGCGCGACCCTGAGCGCCGCTGATGGCTACGCGGTCAGGACCGACTTCACGGATCTCGACCTGAGAAAAATCGGCAATCACATCCGGTGTCAGATAGGCCTGTGGATCGTGAATTTCATAGAGCAGTTGTTCCTTGCAAGTGGCGGCCGTGACCTGGCCGCCAGAACCGGCAACCTTGGTGATGATGGCGCTGCCGTCGGAGCGGACTTCTCCAATGGGAAAGCCCAGTCGCGCCAGATCGGCAACATTCTTGACGCCGGGATCGGCAAAATAGCCGCCGGTGATTTGTCCTGCGCACTCCAGCAAATGGCCGACCAGCGTACCTTGACCAAGACGTTGCCAGTCGTCGGCTTGCCAGCCGAACTCATGGATCAACGGCGCCAGCACCAGCGCAGGATCGGCCACGCGCCCGGTAATGACAATGTCGGCACCAGCGGCCAGGGCTTCAACAATGGCTGCTGCGCCCAGATAGGCGTTGGCGGAAATCAGTGTCGTGCCCAGCGAACTGAGCGGCTCACCGTTGTCTTCGATGCGGTAATTCTCGCGCTGCACGATGTCGAGTACATCGTCACCGGTGATAGCAGCAATTTTCATTCCGTGCAGGCCCAACGTACGCGCCACTTCGGCAATTTTGGCCGCACCGGCCAGCGGATTGGCGGCGCCCATGTTGGTGATGATTTTCACGCCATTGGCCACGCAGGGTTTGAGCACTGCCTGCATGCGTTCGGCCAGCAGCGGATCATAGCCTTGCTGCGGATCGGCGCGGCGCGCCTGCTGGCCCAAGGCGATGGTGCGTTCAGCCAGGCATTCAAAGATGAGGTAGTCGAGCTGGCCTTGTTCGGCCAGTTCGACGGCCGGCTCAATGCGGTCGCCAGAGTAGCCAGCGCCAGCGCCGATGCGGATGGTTTTCATGAGGGCTTTCTACAGCAGGGGAAACAGTCCGAGCAGCACGCAGGCAATCGTCATGATTACCGAAGCGCCGAACAGAAATGGAATGGTGTACTTTTGATGATCAGCTAGTTCGATGCCAGCCAGACCGCAAACCAGAAACGTGGCCGGTGTCAACGGGCTGACTGGAAAGCCGGTTGTCATCTGTCCCAGCAGTGCGGCTTGCGCCACCTGAATGGTTGGCACGCCCAACATATGACTGACTTCGGCAATCACCGGCAGCACACCGAAATAGAAAGAGTCGGGATCAAACAGCAGGCTCAGCGGCATCGACAACAGACCAAGTACCACTGGAATGTGTTGCGCCATATCCGGCGGCACGAAACCGACGGCCGTCTTGGCCATGGCCGTGAGCATGCCGGACTTGGTCATGATGCCGGTAAACACCCCGGCGGCGAACAGGATGCTGGCCATCAGCAAGGCCGCCTTGGCATGGGCATCAATGCGTGCACGTTGCATGGCGACATCGGGATAATTGATCATCAGCGCCAGCACCACGCCGATCATGAACATCACCACCGGATCGACCTTGCCGCTGATCATCACACCCAGCACAAATACGGTCAGGATGATGTTGACCCAGAAATTGCGCGGCCGGCGAACCTGTCGATCTTCCTCCGTGAGTGCATGTTCATGCACGAAGCCAGCAGCAGCGCCGCGGCTTAAGCCGAGACGTTTTTCTTCCTTGCGCCCCAGTACATAGGACACGCTGAAGACAAAGACCAGACCCACCAGTTGGATAGGAATAAGCGGCGTGAAGATCTCGCTGACCGGAATGTGCAACGCCGCTGACGCACGAATCATCGGACCGGTCCAGGGCAGAAAGTTGACGCCCGCCGCCAGTGAGGCCACGCAAGCGAGGATGCGCTTGTCGATGCCGAGGCGGTTGTACAGCGGTAGCATGGCTGGAATGGTGATCAAAAAGGTGACCGCGCCGGAACCGTCCAGATGAATCAGCAACGCCAGCAAAGCGGTGCCCGGCACGATGCGGCTGGGCCGACTGCCGACAGTGCGCAGAATGCGGCTGATGATGGGGTCAAGCATGCCGGCGTCAGTGACAATGCCAAAGAACAAAATGGCAAACACAAACATGCCGGCCACGGGGGCGATGGCCGTCACGCCAGAGACGATGAACTTCGACGTTGCCATGCCGAAACCGCCAATGAGCGCAGCGGTAATGGGAATGGCAATCAACGCCACCAGCGGCGACATTTTCTTGGTCAGGATGGCAGTAAACAGCAGGACGATGGTAATAAAACCGAGCAGGGCTAGCATGTGGTCTCCGTTATTGTTGTCGGCGTCAATCCCTTGGCGGGAAAGGCATGGATTCTTGTTGATCCTGATTGCACCTGTTTTGTCTGTTGCTCAGGTTGCGTAGCCAGTGTAGGCAGTAGTCAATTTTGTTGTAAAGTGCGATTTTTCGATTGATTAATCTGTTTTTGCGATAAATAAGAGGCCTCGCATGCAAGCCAATATTTCCACTAAATTGTTGCAGGCCTTTCTGGCACTGCACGATTGCCGTCATTTCGGTCATGCTGCACAACGTTGTCACGTCTCTCAATCGGCTTTCAGCGTCATGATTCAAAAACTGGAGGCCGCCGCCGGTGCACGCCTGTTCGAGCGTGATACGCGCAACGTGACCCTGACACCGGAGGGCCAATTGTTTGTCGAAGTCGCGCGTGGGCTCATGAGCGATATCGAAGCCGCATTCGCCAACATGAGCGACTATGTCGCGCGCCGCAAGGGCAGGGTATCGATTGCGGCCTTGCCTTCGCTGGCAGCGGGTTGGCTGCCGCCGGTGCTTGCCGCCTACCGCCGGCAACATCCTGGTGTTACCGTCGCGTTGTTTGATGCGATTTCAGACCAATGCCTACATTTGCTGCGGCAAGGCAAGGCCGATATTGCGCTGACTGCACCGGGGCCGAATTTGACCGAGTTCGATACCCAGCCGCTATGTCAGGACCCGTTCTATCTGGTGTGTCGAAGAGATCATCCGTTGGCTAAGAAACGTCGTATCACGCTCGATCAACTAGCCGGATGCGCCTTGATTCATCTGGCACGCTCGACTAGCGTGCGTCAGCATCTAGATGCCGTGCTGCAACCCTTAGGCGTGATCAACACCGGCCTTGAAGTAGAGCATCTGGCCACGCTCGCGGGTTTGATCGAAAGTGGTCTGGGCGTGAGTCTGGTGCCAGAGCTGACCTTGTTTCAGTTCCGTCATCCGAATCTGACAGCGATTGCCTTGAATGCGCCGCAACTGGTGCGTCCGCTGTTGATCGTCAAGCCCAAGGAACGCAGCTTGTCGATCGCGGCCCAAGGCCTGCTGGCCTTGATACTGGAAAAATCTCAACAAGAAAAAAGCCGGTCAGGAAAATCATCCTGACCGGCTTGAGTACATCCCACTGGAACCGATGAATCAGTCGCCTGCGTAGATGTCGTTGTCTTTGGTTTCCTTGATGAACAGTGCGCCCAAAACGAAAGTTACCAGAGCGATGATGATCGGATACCAGAGGCCATAGTAGATGTCACCCTTGAAGGCGACCAACGCGAAAGCCGTGGTAGGCAACAGGCCGCCAAACCAGCCATTACCGATGTGATAGGGCATGGACATGGAGGTGTAGCGGATACGGGTCGGGAACATTTCTACCAACGCTGCAGCAATCGGACCGTACACCATGGTGACATACAGCACCAGGATGAACAGCAACAGCAAGACCATCGGCTTGTTCATTTGATCAGAATCAGCCTTGGTCGGATAGCCGGCCTGTTTAATGTCGTCGGCCAGTTCTTTGGAGAACGCCTTGTCCTTGGCCGCAGCATCGTCCTTGGACAGCCCCGCCGCATTATACGAAGTGAGGACCTTGTCGCCAATCTTGATGGTCGCTTCCGAACCAGGAGCGCCGACCACGTTTTCGTAATTGACGGAAGCCGCAGACAGTTTTGCCTTGGCGATATCGCACGAAGAGGTGAACTTCTTGGTGCCGGTCGGGTTGAACTGGAACTGGCAAGCGGCAGGATCGGCAGTGACAATCACCGGTGCCTTTTGCAATGCCGCTTCCAAAGCTGGATTGGCATAGTGCGTCAGACCCTGGAAGATCGGAAAGTAGGTCAATGCCGCAATCAGGCAGCCGCCCAGGATGATCGGCTTACGGCCGATCCTGTCCGACAGCGAGCCGAAGATGACGAAGAACGGTGTCGCCAGCAGCAGCGCCAGCGCGATCATGATATTGGCCAGCGCACCGTCAACCTTGAGCGATTGCGTCAGGAAGAACAGCGCATAGAATTGACCGGTATACCAGACCACGGCTTGACCGGCAGTCAGGCCAACGAGCGCCAGGATCACCATTTTCAGGTTTTTCCATTGGCCGAAAGCTTCCGACAAAGGCGCCTTGGAAATCTTGCCTTCCGATTTCATTTTCAGGAAAGCTGGCGACTCATGCATTGACAAACGGATCCAGACCGATACGCCCAGCAAAATGATCGAAACCAGGAACGGAATACGCCAGCCCCAATCGGCAAATGCGGCTTCGCCCACCGAGGTACGCACACCCAGAATCACCAGCAGCGACAGAAACAGACCCAGGGTCGCGGTGGTTTGAATCCAGGCCGTGAAGGCACCGCGTTTATCATCCGGAGCATGCTCGGCGACATAGGTTGCAGCGCCGCCATATTCACCACCCAGTGCCAAGCCTTGCAGGATGCGCAAGCTGATCAGGATAATAGGTGCGGCGATACCGATGGCATTGTAGTTCGGCAGAATGCCTACGATGAAGGTGGACGCACCCATGATCAGGATGGTCATCAAAAAGGTGTATTTACGACCGATCATGTCACCCAGGCGACCAAACACCAGCGCGCCGAACGGACGCACGATGAAGCCGGCGGCAAATGCCAGCAGCGCAAAGATGAAACCGGTATTAGGATCGGTACCGGCAAAGAACTGTTTGGCGATGATCGCCGCCAGTGAGCCGTACAGATAGAAGTCATACCATTCAAATACGGTACCGAGCGAAGACGCAAAAATCACTTTGCGTTCTTCCGGGGTAATGCCGCGCCCAGTGGATGCTGTCGCCATGCTTGTCTCCTTGTTTTATTTATAACTTGTGATAGATGTGCAAATCGACAATCCGGAACACACAGACGCCATTTGCGCACCGTTGCAGTGTGCGACGCGAACCTTACGTCATACTTGCTTGAAACTTACATAAGCTTACAGTGGGCGATAGGGTTTTCCAGACACAAGCTAGTTCTTTTGTGCGAATAGTTGTTTCCTATAAAGAGGGAGTAATTGGCGAAACTGAAAAAGTCGAACGTCAAGGGAAGTGGGCGTGCTTGGAGATATTCGCAGCTGAAGTTGCCCGCAGCGACCTTGCTATTGAGGCCTCGTCCAAGACTGGATGATCGTTTTGCAATGTTTGTCGACATTTTTGCAGTACGAATAGTGCTGATAAATCAAAATAATTTGATCTTCGTGATCTAGTTTTTTTGCGCCTCTCACTTTCAGACTTTTACTATATTTTTTGCCGCATGAATTTCCTAGACTTTGCGCTCCATCCCACCAAGAGCGCAGGTCAAGGAAATGAACAAGCATCGCTATTGCGTCGTTTTCAAGCAAAAAAACAATGTCCCCACCGTCGTAGCGGAAACCACCCGCAACCGCAGCAGCAAAGGCAGCGCTAGCGCCGTCACCGGCAGCATGCCATCGCGGCTGCACCTGGTCTTGGCTCCTCTCACGTTCATCATTGCCGCCCTGGTTGGCAGCATCAGCGTAGTGCAAGCGCAAGTCGTGGCCTACCGCAACGCCCCCGGCAATCAACAGCCCACGGTTTTACAGACCGGCAATGGCATCCCTCTGGTCAACATCTAGACCCCCAGCGCCCAAGGCGTCTCGCGCAACCTCTACAGCCAGTTCGATGTCGATAGCCGCGGCGTCATCCTCAACAACGCCCGCAGCAACGCACCCACCCAGCTCGGCGGCTACGTCCCAGGCAATCCCTGGCTCGCCACCGGCAGCGCCCGCGTCATTCTCAAGGAAATCAACTCCAGTGACCCCAGCAAGTTGCACGGCTATATCGAAGTCGCCGGCAACCGCGCCCAAGTCATCATCGCCAACCCCGCCGGCCTCTCCATCAACGGCAGCGGCTTCATCAACGCCAGTCGCGCCACACTGACGACCGCCACGCCCACCATGCAAGGCGGCAATCTCGACGCCTACCGTGTTCACGGCGGCAGTATCAACATCCATGACCAAGGCCTTGATGCCCGCAGCACCGACGTCACCGACCTCATGGCGCGCGCCATACGCATCGACGGCAACGTCTGGGCCAATGACGTCAAGATCAGCACTGGCATCAACCACATCTCGGCCGACCACCAGGCGATCACCGCCAACGGCAACGCCAGCGGCCCGGAACCGCGGTATGCCATCGACGTCGCCCAGCTCGGCGGCATGTATGCCGGTCATATCTATTTGGTTGGCACCGAGCGCCAGCTTAGTATGCACAACGCCGGCACCATTGCCGCCACAGACATCATCGTCACCGCCGACGGCCGCATCGACAATCACGGCAACATCAGCGCCAGCGACCAGCTCAACATCACCGCCGACGACCTGCACAATCAAACCGGCCAACTGCAAGCTGGCGGCGAGCTCAGTTTGCGACTCGGCGCCGGCCAGCTCGACAACAGTAGCGGCCTGATTCGTTCCAGCGGCAGCGCCACCGTCAGCGCAGGCGAGATCCTCAACGCCAACACGCAAAGCGACGCGCTCGGCATCCAAGCGCAAGTCATTGCACTCAACGCTCGCAACCTGCACAACCAATCCGGCGCGATCCGCGCCAATGCTGATCTGATGATCAACAGCGCAGGCCAAATCAATAATCGCAACGGTCTACTCAGCGCCGGGCAAATGCTGGCGCTGATCGACACCCCAGTCAGCGGCGCCGCCAAGACGCTGGCCATTAGCAACACCGACGGCAGCCTCATCGCCGGTACCCAACTCAACATCGACAGCGCCGCTTTGGGTGGCGACGGCAAGGTGCTCAGCCTGGGCGATCTGAGGCTCAAGTTCGACGCCGACTACATCCACAGCGGCGTGACCCAAGCCGACGGCAACGCCAGCATTGAAACCAGCGGCCAATTGAACAACAGCGGCCGACTGTTCGCCGGCCAAAGCCTTCACACCAGCGCCGCCGCCATCACCAACCAGAGCGATGGCAAGATCATCGCCAACCACAACCAATTACAGGCCGAGCACATCAGCAACTACGGCCTGATTGACGGCAGCTACACCATCCTGCGCGGCACCACCATCGATAACCTCAGTGGCGCACGTCTCTACGGTGACCACCTCGCCATCGCCGCCAATACACTCAACAACAGCGGCAGCAGCGACGACAGCAGCGCCCCCGTCATCGCCGCCCGCGAACGCTTGGACCTGGGTGTGGCCACCATCAACAACAGTGAACACGCGCTGATCTATTCCGCCGCCGACTTGTACACCGGCGCTACGCTCGATGCTAATCAGCACGCCAGCGGGCTGGGCGACACAATCCACAACAGCAGCGCCACCATCGCCGCCGACGGCAACGCCACGCTCAGCCATCAGCGCCTCAACAACCTCAACGCCCATCTGGAAACCACCACGCAATACAGCAGCGGCGAGCGCATCATCGGCTTCCGTCTGGATGGCTCGCCCGATCTGCTCGACGGCAACACGGTACGGCTGGTCAACCAAAGCAACGGCGACGTTCTCGCCCCCAGCGACTGGCGACGTATGGGCGACGACGCCAACTACCGCCTGGTACTGCCTTCCAGCACTTATCCCTTCGCCCGCTACGGCGCCGCCTTCTACCAGACCCCCTACACCCCCAGCGGCAGCAGCAACACCAGCGGCGACCGCGAGCCCACCATCTATCCCGAAGTCCATGCCTATCTGCCCACCGCCCCGATCTGGCACATCATGGGCGTGCCGCCGCCCGTGTCCGCCAGCCTGATCGGTCCCGCGCCAACGCCACCCGGGCGCGAACAATGCAACGGCGACAACTGCTACTACCTCCCCGGCACCGCCGCAGAAACCGCCGCCTGGCAAGCCGCCTACGCCGACTGGGAGCAGGCTCACGCGCAACAACAAGCCAGTTACCAAGCCCTCAACAGCGCCGTTGCCGCCTTCAACAACAACCTCGACAGCCGCATGCACAGCGCCTGGAGCATCTACGACGGCACCGAACAGATCGCCCGCACCCAAGTCCTCAAAAGCGACCCCGGCATGATCAATATCGGCGGCCATCTGCATCTGAACGGTGACACCCTCAACAATGTCAACAGCCAGATCATCGTCGGCGGCGACCTCAGTGGCGCCCAGCTCAACAACACCGGACTGCACGGCACACAAACCGTCACCAGCATAGGCCAAGCCAGCTACACCTACACCAAAAGTCACGTATTCCAAGCCGACGACCGCCGCTACGAAAACCGCGATTACCAAAGTCAGACGCTGCAAACCAGCTTCCCGCTCGACATCACGCCCACCGATGGCCGCGGCGCGCAGCAAGACAAGACCCGCCAAAGCACGCCCAGCAAAGCCGCCGACGGTGACGGCAGCCTCAACAGCAGCACGCTCACCACCAGCAGTATCGACAACCACAGCCAGTACCAGGCAGAGAGTTTTAGTGTCGGCACCAGCGGTGCCGGTCTAGGCAACAGTGCCGACAGTGAACACAGCCGCACCAACGCCAGCATCAGTGACGCCAGCATCACGCTCAACGACCAGGCCCAGCAAGACAAGACGGGTCTGACGGCAGAGCAAGCCATCGCGAACCTGGACCAGACAGCGCGAACCGGTCAGGACAGCAGCAACAGCCTGCTCAAGAACTGGAACGGCGAAGAGCTGCGGCAGGATGTACAGGCGCAAACACAGATCACGCAAGCATTTGGGCAGCAGGTGGCCAAAGCCA
>Ga0302155_10000498_pt1 | contig 31189 bp, 21 predicted proteins | sample I_Bog_N3_1_FD_193508 | JGI IMG/M metagenome (GOLD analysis project Ga0302155, IMG submission 193508) | Peat permafrost microbial communities from Stordalen Mire near Abisko, Sweden - I_Bog_N3_1 | ecosystem: Environmental > Terrestrial > Soil > Wetlands > Peat | place: Sweden: Abisko, Stordalen...
ATGGGTACAGTCCACTGGAGTGAACCCATTTGTTGAGACATACTGCCCTTGGCATACTTGCCATTGACGGAATTTTGCGACTCGATCTCCTTCAAATTGCACGGAGGCGGGAACGGTCCACGGATTGACAACTCGGCTCCTGGACGAAACGACGAATGGCTTGCGTGGCGAGGTTGGCGCGGGAACTGCGGACAGAGGGGCCGAGGCGGGGCGGAGGGATTCGAAGTCTCGTTCCCGAGTGGCCACTATGCCGTTTTCTTTGTTGGATTTAACGGCAAAACATCACCGCATCAGGGACTTGCCAGAATTCTCGGGCGCACCCTTCTTTCCCAATTTTCTCACCGATCGACAGAATTCCGCAAGAACTTGGTATCACTGGTATCATCCTCCTTACAAAGCTCAGCCTAAAGGCGTACAGACGCCGTATCGCCATGTTCAATGCCATGAGCGTTGCTGTCTTCGAACACCTCGATAAGCTTGTCCTGCGCTGAGCGAACCTTTGCAAGCCTTCGGTCATTTTCCGAAGATCTTCACGCGCATAGGCCGGCACTCAGTGCCGGATAGCGATCGAGAAAGATGAGAACTTCAGAGTCAGCGATCGACTGTTCCAGGTTGGTGATTAGGTCCTTTTCGTCCTCGATTCCGACGGAAATCCATACTTGATCTTTCGGCATATTCCGTCGCGCAAGCAGCTCCGTTGAAAGCCTGCATGAGACGAGTTCCTGGCCTGATTGATCGACGGATTGATATACCCAAAGCTGATTTTGATGCGAAACAGCCTCGTGTTCTCGACAACTATTACGATGCCTCTGTTGACTCGATGGTAAAGCTGGGCTTTGATCCGTGTCGCGTGCTCGGGAACGATGAGATTATTTCCGCTCGTGCCGCAATCAGGATATTCAGGGAGGTCTCCATGGTCGCAATGCCAGCATAAAGGTTGCTGAATACCCTTAACTCCCTGCTGCAAACCTCCGGGTGCGGGTAGATAGCCTTCGGGATGTTCAAAAAAATGCCTTAGGCTTTGTCTATTCCTTAGTTTGCGAAAAGATATTGATCATCGACGGGCCTCAGTGAGCTCGATGGGTGTGATCTAACTCACGATTCGTCTTGCAACTTACAGGGGAGCTGAGCCTCAATCGTTATCCCGATGCGCTCGTCAGAGCCGCGGCATAGACTCCAGACATTCCCCAGACTAATTCAAGGAACACGCGCCCTTGATGTGTCGATGCGTGCTCTCTCCTGCAAACGCTCCGTTGATCTTTGCGATCAGCGAAGTTTGGATGCGGTTTGTTTCGCCTTGATTTGTGGCAAAGTCTCCGACTGACCGGGAGAAGCAATTCGAGGTCACAGGGGATGATGCTAGCGGTCCTCAAGGCATCGAGTTGCGGTACATAATTATTGAACCAGGAAGGAAGTGACAATGAGACTCAATCACTCGTCGCAACCACATTTGCGCTCTTGGGTGATGAAAACGTGTTTCTGATCCTTTTCCACACAATTACGCACGCGGATCTAACTAACGTCATATGGTAGCACCGAGCGGTCTTCGCCATCTTGACTCCATCGATCAGGTGAGGCGTCTATCGACCAAATTATCGAAGACGCTGGAGTGATCGGATCGTAATCTGGCTGGTACTCCAATTGCAGAACGAAACGCGATTCCTGCGCAACTCGAATGTGGGGAATCGGAACAAGAGGCCCGGCCTGGCGCACAGTGTATGCGCCCTCCAAGGATCCAAGCCTTCATATGCGGGCCTTTCACAAGCAGTCACTTATTTGAGGGGGCACCATGATTCGAAAAGTCGTGTTAGTGGTTCTTTGTCTTTTCATTATTCCAGCCACAATCCGCGCTCAAAGCGCAACCGCCTCTTTGCGAGGCGTCGTCACCGATACAACCAAGGCTGTCGTGCCGGGCGCTGAAGTCGTAATCACGTCGATCGGCACAGCCCAGCAGCATGTGGAACGAACCGACAGCCGTGGTGAGTTCTCGTTTCAGGAGCTCTTCATCGGCGACTACCGGGTCGAGGTGCGGTCTCCGGGCTTCGCCGCCTGGGTCAACTCGCGGATACACCTCGATGTTGGAAACCAGTCACAGATCGCTGTACAGCTTGTTCCCCCCACTGACCAGCAGACCGTCGAGGTGAGCGCTCAGGCCGCCGGACTGCAAACCAATGAGAACGCGCAGGGCGCGGTCGTCAGCGAAACCGAGATTGCAAATCTACCGCTCAATGGGCGCAACTTTTCCCAGCTCGGCATTCTGCAACCTGGAGTACGTCCCACCTCCGCGGGATTGACGGTGATGGGCAACTTCCGGCGAATTGGACAAAATTATGAAGTCAACGGCATGCGTCCGGAGTCCAACACCTTTCTTGTGGACGGCATGCGTGACATCAACCGCATGGACGGGGGGTACGCGTATCGGCCGCCAGCCGATACCATGGCTGAGTTCCGCATCCTGACCACCACAGCTCCGGCTGAGTTCGGAGGAACAAGCGGGGGCATTACTACTATCGTCACCCGTTCAGGCACGAATGAGCTCCACGGAACGCTGTACGAGTTCCTGCGCAACGACGCGCTCGACGCCAACAACTACTTCGCGCCGCGCAAGGAAGAGCTCAAGCAGAACCAGTTCGGCGGCACCATCGGCGGGCCCGTGGTGCACAACCACGCCTACTTCTTCACGTACTACGAAGGCCTCCGCGAAAATCAGGACATCACGCATGGTGTAGTGGTGCCCACGGTGGCGGAGCGCAGTGGCGACTTCTCGGCCGACGCGCCCATTCTTTTGAATTCCACACGAGCGCCCTTGGGCAACAACCTTTCCGGCCAGATCAACGCGATCACCGCTAAATACCTCCAGTTCTTTCCCACTCCCAACACGTCAGAAAATCCGCATCTGGCCCAAACCTCAAACCTGAGCCAGTACAACAGCGACCAGGGCGGGGCAAAAGCCGACTGGTTGCTGCGGGACGCGGATGTTTTAAGCGCGCGTTACAGCTACTCGACGACGGGACTCCAAAGCCCGTATTCGGAACTCGGCGCAGATGTTCCAGGGTTTCCCGTTGGCTACTACGCCAATACACACCTGGGCGGACTCACTGAAACGCACACCTTCTCTCCGCAAACGGTGCTGACTGCCAATGTCAGCTTCTTCCAGAACCACGTCGTTCTGGATAAGCGATTCTCTGGCTTCAGCCCTCAGGCATTCGGCTTTGGGTACGCGTCCACGTGGGCTTCCGCAACGGGCGCTCCGTTGATCATGACCCAGGGCTATTCCAACGTGGGCGACCCGGTCATCAACCCGCGCGACAGCACACAGAACGACTACGCATTTAGCGCGAACCTGGCCCACACGCAGGGCAAACACGTCACCAGCTACGGTGGCCAATTCCGCCGGACCCAGCTCAATGGGTACCAGGCAAACTTTGCTTCGGGCACCTTTTCCTTTACCACCCAGGGCTATACCAACAACTCGTTGGCTAACTTCCTGCTGGGCAAGCCGGATATATTTACCCAGGCCGGGGGTGACTTCTCCCGTGACCTGCGTGGCTGGGAGTTGGGCGCATACGCACAGGATGAGTACCGCATCAGTTCGACGCTTACGCTGAACTATGGCGCGCGTTACGAGATCACGACGCCGTTCCGGGACATCCACAATCGCATGATGGAATTTGCGCCGGGCCACCAATCCACCGTTTACCCAAATGCTCCAAACGGCCTTCTGTTTCCCGGCGACGCCGGTGTATCCGACACCATTGCCCCCATCTTCAAACGTGATTGGGCGCCTCGTATAGGCTTCGCATGGAACCCGTTGGGCAACAAAGGCACCATGATCCGTTCAGCCTACGGCATCTTCTACGACGAGCTGCTCAATGGCGTGGGTATGCCGTTCCGCGCCACCAGCTCCGCATTGGGGCAAACAGTGGTACGCACTCTAACCGGATACACGAAGATCAACTATGCGAACCCGCTCGGTACCGTAACCAACCCGTTTACTCCCGGCCAGTTCGCGCTGCCCGCCTCCACCTTCACCATCGATCGCAATCTACTGCCGCCCTATGCGCAAGACTGGAATCTGACCCTGGACCAGAACATTGGCAAACAAATGCTGTCGGTCGGATACATTGGGTCCAAAGGAACGCGCTTGCCGCGGTTGGTCGAGGCCAATCCCGCTGTCTATCAACCCGGTGCAACCTTCGCCAACTCTCCCCGCCGCCGGGTCTACTCCGGCTGCACGCTCACCACAGGCACCTGCACGCTGGGCACCGCCGGACTGGTTGAGGGAAATGCGAACTCGACCTTCCACTCCGCGCAGGTCTCGTTGACACGGCGCAGCACGCCAGACCTGAACTACACCCTGGCATACACGTATTCCAAAGATCTGGACGACTCCTCAAGCCTTCATATGTCCGGACCCGCTCCATGGATGGTCCTTGGAGAACTCGACATAGCCCAGAACAACCAGGACCTGAGCGCTGAACACGGGCGTTCGCTCTTTGACTCGCGCCATCGTTTCGCCGGAAGCGTAACCTATGCCGTTCCGTTCGCGCGCAACCTCACGGGCGTGCCCCACACTGTCCTGGATGGCTGGCAATTCAATGCCCTGCTAGCCGTAAATTCCAGCACTCCCTTCACGGTCTACGACTCTGCGAATGTCTCATTGCAGGCGCCGCACCCCGGAGTTTCCGGCATGTTCGGAGACCGGCCCAACGCCGTCGGCAATCCGAACAGCGGAGCCCCGCACAAAGTGTCGCAATGGGTATCTCCTTCCGCATTTCAGCGGCTCGATCCGGTGGCGAACGCCGGACAGTTCGGCAACGAGGCGCGAAACAGCGTCGATGGCCCTGCCTATGGAAGTCTGGACGCTTCACTCGACAAGAGCTTCGCCATCGGTGAAAACACAAAAATTCAGTTCCGGGCAGAAGCCTTCAACGTGACAAACCACGTCAACCTGATCCCGCCCGTATTCGACATGAACTCACCTGCATTCGGGCAGATAACGGAGGCTCAAGCCCCACGCGTCTTCCAGTTTGCGCTAAAACTGCAGCGCTGATGCGGCCAGCATGCCAACGTCTGAGGCCCCGACCGCTTCGTGAGTACGTCCGGTTTTTGGCAGCATTGAGTCTAGTCTGAAGGGTCGCCTGCAAGCGGCCCTTTGGCTCCCACCGATCAGCAGGACCTGAAAAGCGTGTAAGGCTCCACGATGTGAATTGTGTTTTTTTGCAGTTGGACCTTGTTTCGTCGATTGGGGCGCGAACCGTCCAATCGAGACCACATCAGCTTCTAGTAAACGGCGAGAGATTTGGTCCTTCCAAATGAACAACGACCTTTCGGATACCCAGCAGTCATTCCGAGTGCATTTCATACGAGTAAACGGGCCTGAGTCCGATCCTATGGTCCGAGTTCTCTTGGTTGAGTCGACCAGCGCGCAGTCGATTTATGAAAAATTCGGAACCTGGTCACAATGCAGGCGCACGATTGTCCAGATATCAGAATGCGCAATCTTCGGGGATCAGTTTGCAGATATTGAGAGACGCCTTGAAATGAATCGCATGGGCTCGATTAAAGACATTCACGTTTCTGTGTGCGACCTTGAGTCCGCAGGATTTCGTCGTGCGGATAGCTAGAAAGAAAGGCCGATCCCAGACGGGAAGATCCTTCTGTATTGGCCGGTATGCAACGTCAAAAAACTCAGGCCGAGTTAGAGTTAAGTCTTATAGTTGATCTAGACATGTGACTTATGCCACTTATTGCGATGTCACTCATTCAATCACTGTGATTGGGACCACATACAGGCACAAATGGATCAACGAACCTCCACCTATTGAATGATGCTGGCGATCCATCGATCTGTTGAAGACGCAAGTCGGCGATAAAGATAGAGTCGTAGATAACTTTCGTCGCGGAGTTTTCACGGATTCAACGGATATTCAGAACATGTTTGAGCTGGCCTCACTTGTAGAAGTTACTACTCGGCTTCATTCCTTCCTGTTCACTCATCCCGTGAAAGCTAATCTCGGCAAAAAGAAGGAACGAATGCTAATTTGGGGAAACGAAAAACGGCACAGTAACACGGCTGGATATATGGTTGCACTCGCGCTCGTCGCATGCCTGGCGCCTGGCATTGTGCCGGCGGCGCATGCGCAGCAGGAGAGTGCTTCACATAGCGTCGAGTTAGGCATTATTGTGACAGCCACTGCCGCGGGAGCCCAGGAAGTAATCAAGGAATTCAAGGCAGGCACAGACTTTGGTGTGCTGGCCAAAGAGAAGTCCATCGATTCAACGGCGGATGACGGTGGATACCTGGGACGGCTGAGTCCTGTCCAATTGCAGCCTGAGTTGCGGGATGCGGTAAATACCATCAGCACCGGTGAGATTTCCGCTCCATTTCGCATGTCGAATGGATTTGCAGTTGTCACCATTCTTTCCGCGCCACCGCATCCGCAACATCTGATGGATCGAAAAGAACTGAATGCACTCATCTCGACTGGTGTAATACGGTCCAACGCTGACGTTGGTGGACTCAATGAGGCCGAAAGTGCGTTCACATCTTTTCCAAAGCCCGAGGGATGGAACCGCGACCTTCACCAAATCTGTGAGATTCGCAAGCAATCACACGCTGGAGCAACCCTTCACATGCAGCAGGTGATCGCCACCGGAGATGCTGTACACGCTGAGCAAAGCCAGCCTGGCGATCTGATCCGGGCTCATCTGAGCTTGTCGCAGATGTACGCCTTTGACGGGAAAATGGAAGAAGAGATCCAAGAACAAAAACGTGCTCTTGAGATTGCTCAATCCAGCGTTCCCCAGGCTGAGCCTTTCATTTGGCAGATGTTGGGCACGGCGTACCTCCATCTTTCGGAAATGGAGAATGGCACTTACCACAGCGTAGGGAATCAGGGCATCTTTCCTCCCGTGATACCAGGTGAACACTACGAAAAGCAGGAGGAATCGAAGCTCGCAATTGAATACTTCAGCAAGTACCTCGAACAGCAACCGGATGACAGCCAGGTTCGATGGCTGTTGAATCTCGCATATGCAACCCTGGGTGAATATCCTGACAATGTTCCCCCGGCACTCCTTATTCCGCCAAGCGACTTTCAATCAGCACAGAATATCGGGCGTTTCAAAGATATCGCACCGGCAGCGGGAACTGATGCCTTTCTTGAAGCTGGGGGCGTCATCGTAGATGACTTCGACAATGATGGGTTACTCGATATTGTCGCGTCGAGCATGGACGCGTGCGATCCCTTGCACTTCTACCACAACAATGGCGATGGAACGTTCACCGATCGAACAGTCGAGGCAGGGCTTGCCGACCAATTGGGCGGACTCAATCTGGTACAGGTCGACTACAACAACGATGGCTGCATGGACATCCTGGTGCTTCGCGGCGGGTGGGAGTTTCCCATGAGGAAATCGCTGTTGCGGAACAACTGCAATGGAACCTTTACCGATGTAACAGAGCAGAGCGGATTGGGGAAGACGGTCACCTCAACAAACTCCGCGGTGTGGGCCGATTTCGACAACGACGGCTACCTCGACGTGTTCATAGTGAACGAAAAAGCTCCTTCACAGCTCTTTCACAACCGGGGTGACGGGACATTCGAGGATATCTCCCACGCGGCGGGCATCGACAGGAATTCATTCAGCAAGGGGGTGACGGCAGCGGACTATGACAACGACGGGTATGTCGATTTTTACGTGTCGAACGTTGACGGGCCCAATTATCTTTACCACAACAACCATGACGGCACATTTACGGACATAGCCAAACAGGCTGGAGTGCAGGCTCCGGGCAGCGGTTTTGCCACGTGGTTTTTCGACTACGATAACGACGGCTGGCCGGATCTTTTTGTAACCAGCTATCCAAGCTTTTCCCCGGACGAGGTTGTGCGTAGCTACATGCATCTGCCGTTCCATGCCGACACGATGAAGCTCTACCGCAACCTTCATAACGGCACGTTCGAGGACGTGACCGCTCAAGTCGGCCTCGACCGGGTTTTTATTCCCATGGGCGCTAACTTCGGCGATGTCGACAACGATGGGTTTCTGGATATCTACCTCGGTGTTGGACAGCCATCGTTCGGCGCGATACTACCGCACGAGTTGTTGAGAAACGATGGCGGCAAGGCATTTGTCGACATCACGGCTTCGTCCGGTACCGGTGAACTGCACAAGGGGCACGGCATCAGCTTCGCAGATCTGTTCCGGCGCGGGCACGAAGACATAGTTGCGAATGCAGGCGGCGCGATACCAGCAGACAGGCACTCTTTGCGATTTTTTGAGAACCCTGGAAATGACAATGACTGGATCAATGTGCGGCTGGCCGGTGTGAAGAGCAACCGGGCCGCGGTGGGAGCCAGAATCACGGTCACCGTAGAGAACGACGGGAAGGTTACGCGTTCCATTTGCCGCACTGTTGGGTACGGCAGTTCCTTTGGAGGTAACCCGATGGAGCAGCATATCGGACTCGGCCACGGGGCGCGTATCACCGGCCTTGATATTTGGTGGCCTGCGACCGACAAGCGGCAACATTTTTCGAATGTGGCAAAGAACCAATTCATTTTGATCAAGGAGTTTGCCAGCGACTACGCGAAACTTGATCGGCAGCCGGTCAATATGAGCAAAAGCAATGTGGCCGCTGGGTCAAAGTGACTTACAGGATAGGCATCAACTGTGAGCCACAGAAGCATGCACTTCACGAATGGGAACGGGAGTATGCAGTGAGGCTGGGCTCTCTCATCGCAATGGTGCTGGTGGTATCGCGCGGGATATTTGTATTTGGGCAGGACCCCAGCCAGGGGCATGGGGCGCCAACACCGTTATTCGATGCGGTTGCCGAAGCAGAAAACAACAACACTCAAGTTGCGGCGGCAGATCATGCCTGGCGTGCTTCGGCCCACGTGGCGCAGTTAGTTACGGCGATGGCGGATCTGGAATCTACGCAGCGGAGTGCCGGCCCGGGCGGTCCGAAAGCGATTGCAAACTTCAATTACAACAGAGTCACCGACAGGGACGTGAACGGGACACAGAAACAATCGTATTTCGGCGATCTGCGTCCATGGAGCGAAGTTGCACGGCGCGAAGCAGAAACGCAGAAAGCACAGATCGACATCTACCGAAGCAGCATTGCAGATCAGGTAAAGACAATCTATCTTCGATTGGCCTATCTGTACCAGATGTACGATCTGGACGACCGCGGAGCAGCAGATTTCGCGGCGCTCATCCAGACCGAGTTATCAAAGTACAGCCTGGGCCAGGGAAGCCAGGCTGAGGTCTTGCAGGCGCAATTGGAGCGCACCAAACTGCTGCGCGAGACAACTCTACAGCACGAGGAAGTGGGCGGGTTGCAGGCGACTCTGAAGGCGCTTCTGCATCGCCCGCCAGACTCGCCCGACATTATTCCGGAATCGATCGCCGTGACTCCACTGAAGCGGGCGGCGGACGAACTGCTTCAGAAGGCTGCGAGTCAGAGTCCCACCTTGAATGCCGACAGCAAGATGATTGAGGCGCAGGGAGCACAACTGGACGTGGTCAGAGCAGATACCAATTCCGACTTCAGCTTTGGCTACACCTTCCCGCAGGGAGGCGAAAGCTATCGCGACGGATATGTTTTGAGCTTCAACGTGCGGCTTCCGCGGGGCAAATATCTGGATTCGCAGATTGCCGCAGCCACTGAAAAGCTGGACAGCGCGCACGCTCAGGCAAGCGAAGACCGATTGCGGCAACTCGCGGAAGTGCAGAAGCAATATGTCGTGGTGACAAGTTCAGATGAGTTGATGAGAGAGTGCAAGGAAGGTCTCATTCCTCAATCGAAAGCTGTTTATCAATCGAAGCTTGCCGGGTACCAATCGGATCGGGAAAAGTTCAGTGCGGTCATTGAGGCTTTTCTGGACGAGCTCACCTTTGAGGACGATTACCTGCAGGCGCTTCTCGAGCATGAAACAGCGTTAGCGCACCTTGAAACGCTAACGGGAGAGAAATTGCGATGAACAAGATCATTTTGCGTACCTCGGTTGTCTGGCTGACGATCTTCGCCATTGTTGCGGCGTTGCTTCTATTCCGTGCCCATAACGAGCAAGTGGTGAAGGCCAGATCGCGTGAGATTGTGCCGGTGGCTATGGGGCCGGAAGCTACGATGGCAGAAGGGCCGCAAGGCATGGAGCCCGCCATGGATGTGCCACTGGCGCCTGTGCAACTGTCTCAGGAGAAGATGCAAAGCATCGGGGTGGAGACTGGCACGGTGGAATATAAAGAGCTAAGTGATGGTGTGCGCGCTACTGGCACAGTCGATATAGACGAGCGCCTCGTCTCTTATGTGCAGCTCCGATTTCCGGGATATATCCGCCAGGTATTTACGAATGCGACTTATCTAGAAGTCCGCAAGGGACAACCGCTTTTTACCGTGTACAGTCCGGATCTGGTGCAGACGCAGAAAGAGTTTCTGCTGGCGCAGCAAAACCAATATGTGTTGAGAGGTAGCAGTGTCGATGGGGTGAAATCCAACGCGGCATCGCTGAGTACAGCAGCAGAGGAGCGCCTGCGGCAGTGGAACATTCCAGAGAGTGAGATCACAAAACTGGAGGAAACAGGAAAACCAACTACAGATGTTACCGTCTATTCGCCCGCGTCTGGTTTCATCATCGAGCGCAATGCTCTGCCTAATATGTACGCCGATTTGTCAACGCGACTCTATACAATTGCCGATCTATCGCAGGTGTGGGTAAACGCGCAGGTGTTCCAGGACGATATCGGGCGGGTGAAGTCAGGAGACCGGGCCGCAGTGACGATCGACGCCTATCCTGGCCAGGAATTCCAAGGCAAGATCGAGAGCATTCTTCCCCAGGTGGATACAGCGACGCGGACGGTGAAAGTGCGGCTGGAGGTAATGAATTCAGGGGTGAAGCTGAAGCCGGGAATGTTTGTCAACGTGGACCTGAAGGCGAATCTCGGGCGGCAGCTTGTAGTGCCCGCATCAGCCGTGTTTCAGTCGGGACTCCGGCAAATCGCGTTTCTCGATCATGGGAACGGAAGCTTGGAGCCCAAAGAGATTTCACTTGGAGCGCGGGTTGGGGATGACTTCATTGTTGCCAAAGGGCTCGCTCCCCATCAGCGCATCGTAACCTCGGCGAACTTTCTCATCGACTCGGAGAGCCAGTTACAGGCAGCATCGAGCGACGCGGCGCCGATGCAGATGGATGCGGCTGCCTCCGAACCTTCCGCACCCGCGGAACAGTTCAAAGTGGACTTTGCAACCAACCCGAATCCGCCTCACAAGGGTCCCGGCAATCAACTGAGCGTGAAGATCACCCATGCGGACGGGACGCCGGTAACCGGTGCGGATGTCAGCGTAGCCTTCTGTATGCCCGCGATGCCGGAGATGGGCATGGGCGCGATCAACACGCCAGCGCATTTGAGGGAAAGCTCCACCGGTGTTTACAAGGGCTCGGTGACGCTGGAGTGCGGTGGGCGATTCCAGGTAATGCTCCGCGTAAAACAGAAGCAGAAGTTAGTAGCGACGCGCCAGTTGAGCGTGCAAGTAGAAGGCGCGATGTAATGCTCTCTCGGCTCATTGAGGTCTGCGCGCGGAATCGCTTTCTGGTCTTCACCACCGTGTTGATGTTGACGCTGGCCGGCATCTGGAGCCTTGGCCACGTGCCGCTGGATGCGCTGCCCGACATTTCGGACGTGCAGGTAGTGGTGCACACGGCGTGGGAGGGAGAGCCGCCGGGGATAATTGAAGATCAGGTAACTTATCCCATCGTGACCAGTCTCCTGGCCGCACCGCATGTAAAGGCAGTGCGCGGGCAGACGATGTTTGGCGACTCTTATGTGTACGTCGTCTTTGAGGACGGCACTGATATTTATTGGGCACGCTCGCGCGTGCTCGAATACCTGCAACAGATCAGCGGCCGTTTACCGCAGCAGGTGCATCCTGTTATCGGTCCTGACGCGACTGGCGCTGGCTGGGTCTATGAGTACGCTATCGTCGACCAAAGCCACACCCACAGCCTTGCCGATTTGCGCAGCCTTCAGGATTGGCATTTGCGTTATCAGCTTGAAACAGTGCCGGGTGTGGCAGAGGTAGCCACCATTGGCGGCTATGTTCGGCAATATCAGGTTCGACTCGATCCGCAAAAGCTGCTGGCTTACAACATTCCACTCTCAACTGTAATTGACCGTGTGAAGACCAGTACGAATGAAGTAGGTGGACGCGTGCTTGACCTGAGTGGCGCGCAGTACATGATCCGCGGCCTGGGGTATCTGCGTTCACTCGGCGACCTGGAGTTAGTTGCGGTCGGCAGCAAGGATGGTGCGCCTGTTTTGTTGCGTGACCTTGGAGAGGTAAGCTTCGGTCCGGACATTCGCCAAGGCGTAGCGGAGTGGAATGGCGAAGGCGAAACCGTTGGCGGCATTGTGGTGATGCGCCAGGGAATGAATGCGCTGAATGTGATTCGCGGCGTGGAAAGCAAACTCAAGCAACTGGCTCCGTCGCTTCCGCCGGGGGTAGAGATTGTTTCCGGTTACGACCGCTCGGGGTTGATCCATTCATCGATCTCCACGCTGCAACGTGACTTACTCGAAGAGTCGGTCATTGTTAGTGTGGTTATCGTTGTTTTTCTGTTTCACTTTCGATCGGCACTGATCGCTATTGTTACCTTGCCTATCGCGGTGCTGATTTCGTTTTTGCCCATGTACCTGCTGGGGGTAAGTTCCAACATCATGTCGCTGGGAGGGCTTGCGCTTGCCATCGGTGTGCTGGTGGATGCGGCAATCGTCATGGTCGAGAACGGGTATCGACATCTCGCGGAACGACAGGAACGCGATTTAACGCCGGTCTCGAATGCGGAGAGACGCGACATTCTTATCGGCGCGGCCAGGCAGGTAGGTCCCGCAATCTTCTTTTCGCTGCTTATCATCGTCGTGTCATTTCTGCCGGTCTTTCTGCTGGAGGCGCAAGAGGGGCGCATGTTCAGGCCGCTGGCGTGGACCAAGACCCTCGCGGTTGGCTGTTCGTCGATCCTGGCTATTACGTTGGTTCCTGCGCTGATGGTGCTCCTGATCCGCGGAAAACTGCGCCCGGAGAGCGCCAATCCTGTATCTCGCTTTACGCAGGCGCTGTATCTTCCGGTGCTGTTATTCTGCCTGCGACATCGAATTCTCACGCTGGCACTGAACCTCGCATTTCTCGCGGCCACAGCGCCGCTTGCATGGAGACTGGGCAGCCAGTTCATGCCGCCGCTGTACGAAGGCGCGTCGCTCTACATGCCCACATCGCTTCCTGGTATCGCGATTGAACAGGCCAAAACACTCCTGCAGTCGCAGGACCAGGCGCTGCGCAGCTTTCCTGAAGTGGAGCGCGTGTTTGGCACCGCGGGGCGCTCTGACAGCGCAACCGATAATGCGCCTCTGGATATGTTTGACACAACTGTGACTCTGAAGCCGCAAAGCGAGTGGCCCGCCGGCATGACCTACGACAAGCTGGTGCAGGAGATGGACCAGAAGTTACAGTTCCCGGGCATCAGCAATACCTGGACGATGCCCGTGCAAAGCCGACTGGATATGGAGTTGACGGGCATCAAGACCCCTCTCGGTCTAAAGGTTCAAGGACCGAACGTAGATGGTATTGAACAACTCGCGGCACAAATCCAGAAGGTGCTGGGCGGTATGGGGCAGGTGCGTTCGGTGTTTGCGGAGCGCGTCTCGCAGGGCTTCTATATCAACGTGGAAGTCGATCGTGCGGAGGCAGCGCGCTATGGGCTTTCCGTGGCGGATGTGCACACAGCCGTTTCCTCCGGCGTTGGAGGCCAGAACATTGTCGATAACATCGAGGGGCGCGAACGCTACCCCATCAATGTTCGTTATGCAAGCGACTTTCGCGATAGTCTCGAACGCATACGCAGTGTGCTGCTGGCTACGCCTTCAGGCGCGCAGGTACAACTCGGAGAGGTGGCGAAGATCTCGTTTGCGCGCGGGCCCGCGATGATTCGCGACGAGGACGGATCCCTGACTGGTTATATCTACATCGACTTGAAGGACGCCAATTATGGCGATTTTGTAACGCTTGCGAACCAGCAACTGCGCACGCATTTGCAACTGCCGCAGAATTACACATACCAATGGTCAGGCGAATATGAATTTCAACAGCGCGCCAGGCAGCGGCTCAAGCTTATTCTGCCGGTGGTGTTCCTTGTGATCTTTCTGCTGCTTTATCTCATCTTCCATTCGGTCAAAGAGGCCGCTATTCTTATCTTTCCCACGTTGTACGCCATGAGCGGCGGATTACTGCTGCAGTGGCTGCTGCACTATAACTTCAGCGTCGCGGTATGGGTAGGTTACATTGCGCTGTTCGGCATTGCGGTTGAGACAGGCGTGGTGATGGTGGTGTATCTCCACGAGGCTTTTGAACGGCATGCTGCGAGCGGCAAAACAATGACTCATGAGGAATTGGAAGTTGCCGTGATCGAAGGAGCGGTGCAGCGGTTGCGCCCCAAACTGATGACCGTAACCGCGGTGCTTGCCAGCCTGGCCCCGATTCTATGGGCGTCGGGCATTGGATCGGATGTGATGAAACCGATTGCGGCGCCCATTGTCGGTGGAATGATCACCTCCACCATTCATGTGCTCATCCTTGTCCCGGTCTTCTTCCTGATGGTGAAGGAAAGGACGCATCGGACAGGTTCTATCGCCACCGCCGAGTCAAGCTGTTCAACCTTTGCGTGAGCGTCATGAGCGAACTTTCCCCACCTGAACGTGCTCCTCGGCAATCACGGTACGTTCTTTTCCGGTCGGACACCTGCGGAGTTTGCTCCGTGAAGTGGAGCTGGGGCGGCGATGCAGAGAGTGGCGGAAGCGCGTGTGAGTCGAACACACCGTCGCCCGTTAAGGACGACCACCGGTTTTGAAGACCGGGAGGATCACCGGAGCCTAAGCACTTCCTAAATGCGAACGCGCTGTATTCAAACCTCAGCGCTCTGCTTAGTATGTTATCTGAGCATGGAGGTTCCAATTGGCTGGTTCGACAGAAGTCAGGCTGACACAGACAGTGAAGGCGGGCGGATGTGCCAGCAAGCTTGCGCCTGGCCTTCTCGCAGAGGTCTTGTCCAGACTTCCAACGCAGAGCGATCCCAATATCCTGGTTGGTTTCGACACATCCGACGATGCCGGTATCTACCGGATCGCCGCGAATCTCGCACTGGTACAGACAGTCGACTTTTTCACTCCACTGGTCGATGACCCATTCACGTTCGGTCAGATCGCAGCTACCAATGCGCTCAGCGATGTCTATGCCATGGGAGGCGAGCCGGTAACGGCTCTCTCGGTTGTGTGCTTCCCGCAGGATGGCGATCTGGACATCCTGGAGCAGGTTATGCGCGGCGGTATGTCCAAAATGGCGGAGGGTGGTTGTGCGGTCGTAGGTGGTCACAGCGTTCGGGATTCAGAAATAAAGTTTGGTTATGCCGTAACGGGGTTGATCGATCCGCAGCGGGTGCTTACGAATGCAGGAGCACAAGCGGACGATGTGCTGATCCTCACCAAGCCGATAGGCACCGGAGTGATTACTACCGCGATCAAGCAGGGCAAGGCGAGACCTGAATGGATTGCGAGTGCAATTGAATCCATGACGACACTCAATCGCACGGCTTCGCGGCTGGTGGTGGCAGCCACCGGCGTCCACGCGATGACCGATGTAACGGGCTTTGGGCTGATGGGACATGGCCGCGAGTTGGCACTCGGCAGCAGGATGAGGATCGAGATCGCAGTAAACGAGGTGCCTCGAATCGATGGAGCGTTGAATGCCATTCATCTCGGCGCAGTCCCGGCCGGTCTGCTGGCCAATCGCGAATTCGCCGAGTGCATCAGCGCGATTGCGCCAGGCTCTCAGATCCCGGACGATTTGCGCACTCTGATGTACGATCCGCAGACCGCCGGTGGTCTGTTAGTCTCAGTTGAAGCCGATTCCGCGCATGCCCTTCTTGAATCGCTTCGCGGCGCGGGGTTAAATGCAGCTAAGATCGGCTCAGTGCTGGGCCCCTACACTGCTGGCATGGGTAGCTCGGCCATTCTGCTCCGATAACACGAGATAGTGCGGCAAATCCCTACCGACAGCGGTTGACCTATGAAGAGTATCGAACAACCGGACGACAGTTGCGAAGCAGGCAATCTCTACAGGCTGCTGCCTTCTGTGAACGATCTCCTGCTCACTGCCAGATTTGTGGAGTTACTCCAGCTTCACTCGCACAAAGCGATAACCGAGGCTGCACGCAACATACTTCTTCGTGTACGCAAAGAGATAGCCGAAAGACAACACACCCAAGCCAGCCTTGCCGACCGAGTAAATCATCTCGATCATGCGGTCGCTGAAGAACTCAAGATCAACAGTCGCTTTTCGCTACGGCGAGTTATCAATGCAACCGGCGTCATCCTTCACACCAATCTCGGGCGTGCGCCTCTTAGTGCATCCGCACTTGAACACATTGCCGAAACTGCGAAGGGTTATTGCAACCTGGAGTTTGACCTTGAAAGCGGCGAACGGAGCCGCCGCGGCGTTCATGCAGAGGAACTCATCCTGCGGCTGCTCGGGATCAACGCCAGCGATCTCGACGGACGCGATCCGAAGACGGCGACAGCCGCGGTGGTGGTCAATAACTGCGCTGCGGCTACCTTCCTTGCGCTCAATTCGCTTGCTGAGGGTGCTGAGGTGATTGTCTCCCGCGGCGAACTTGTCGAAATCGGCGGAGGCTTCCGCATCCCCGAGATTCTAGCCAAATCCGGCGCACGTATGCGGGAAGTTGGAACGACGAACCGCACCCGGCTTTCCGATTACGAAAGCGCGATCCGGCCTGAGACGGCGCTTATCCTTCGCGTCCACCAGTCCAACTTCAGCATGGAAGGCTTCACCGAACGCCCGTCTCTTGATGATCTGGTCTCGCTGGGGAGGCGTACCAACATTCCTGTTTTTGAGGATCAGGGCACAGGCTTGTGCGTTTCCCTTAATGCGCTGGGTGTCGGCGCTCAACCAACTCTGCCCGATAGCTTCCGTCTCGGAACCGACCTTGTCGCCGCAAGTGGAGACAAGTTGCTCGGTGGGCCCCAATGCGGTCTTCTCGCCGGCCGAATTGATCTGATCGCGCGTATAAGAGAGAACCCTCTGTTGCGAACCTTTCGCGTTGACAAACTGACGTACGCAGCATTGGAAGCAACCCTGATGGATTATCTGTTAGATAGGACAGAGTCAATCCCTATAGTCAGGATGCTTCGGACTTCTGCCGCCGAAATTCTCAAAAGATGCGAGTGGATTTCTGCTCAGGTCGACGGCACCGACCTTGCTACGGACGTTGTTCCCGCGCTCAGCCTGATCGGTGGAGGGACAGCACCGGCGGCTCGTTTGGCAAGCTCAGCAGTTGCCATTGGCCACAATGTGCTGCAGCCCCAGGAGCTACTGCAAGTTCTTCGTCAACTCGATCCGGCCGTCATCGGCCGCATAAGCGAGGACCGAGTATTGCTGGACCTCCGAACTGTTGAGCCCGAATTCGATGCGACCCTCGTCTCTCTTCTGCAGCAGGTCGCAAACAAACCAGCCATGAATGAGCGGTCAAATCCGGTCTAAAGAATCCCAACCGCATGAGTATGCCGATCAGATCCGTCGTCATTGGGACCGCCGGCCATATCGATCATGGCAAGACGGCGCTGGTGCGCGCACTCACCGGCGTAGACACTGATCGCCTGCCGGAAGAAAAGCGGCGTGGCATCACCATCGACCTTGGCTTCGCATCTCTGGATGCGGTAGCGGACAACTCTCCAGTAAGAGTCAGTTTTGTCGATGTCCCCGGACACAAACTCTTCATTCGCAACATGCTCGCGGGAGCCGGATGCGTCGACGCCGTCCTGCTTGTCATCTCCGCCGAAGAGGGCGTCAAGCCGCAGACCGAAGAGCATCTCGCAATCTGCAATCTGCTCGGCGTCAGTCGAGGCTTAACTGCTATCACCAAGGTTGATGCCGTGAGCCCGGCCCGTCTCGAAGCAGTCCACGCCAAGATAAGAGCGTTTCTGCGCGGTACGTTTCTCGAGGGGAACATATTTCCGGTCAGTGCGCATACCGGTGGGGGCCTCAAAGAACTCCGCGAAGAGCTTCTATCTCTGGCAATGCAGCCAGTTGCCGGTTACCTCAATCATCTCCCTCGCCTGCCAATCGATCGTGCATTCGCAATGAAGGGATTTGGTACCGTCGTCACGGGAACGCTCCTCTCGGGACCGATTAGCATCGGAGAAGCCTTAACGCTCGAACCCGGCAGCCGTGGAGTGCGCGTGAGAGGATTGCAAACGCATGGTCGCGCAGAAGAGAGCGTCCACTCCGGCTCGCGGGTGGCTCTCAACCTCGCCGGGGTCGAAGTTTCCGAGGTGACCAGAGGGCAGACCCTCGTCGCGCAGGATACGCTGACCGCCGCATCCACGATCGACGTTGAAGTAGCTCTGCTACCCGGCGTCAGGAGCTTGAAACATCGCGCCGATGTTCACTTTCACGCCTTTACTGCGGACACCCTTGCGACCATCTCGCTCTATGATTACAGACCAGTTGAGGCGGGCACTCGTCGACTGATGCGCCTAAGGCTCAGCAGTGCTCAAGTGCTCGCGCCAGGAGATCGTTTCGTGTTGCGGCAATGCTCTCCGGCCTGCACCATTGGCGGCGGGGTTGTGATAGATGCGCATCCCCTTCCCAACCTGAAAAAGGCGAAGTGTCTTGAGTGGTTGGAGGTCGTGCATGAAGCTTCGCTCGAACAACAGCTTTTCTTACGCGTTGCGCGTCGAGGCGTCGCGGGCCTTACCGTGCACAGGCTCATGGCTGAGACGGGTCTCAATCGGGAAGCGCTCATTCGGCTTGTGGGGCCCTTGATGAGCAACAATCAGCTCGCTTGGATCTCCGGCGATCTGCTCATTACCGCGGAAGCCTTGAATGCCGCCATGGAGCAGATCGTCAATCGATTGAAACCGGGTGCGTCTTCTGCGGAGCTCAAGCGAGCCGAGCTAAGGAGTCTGACCGGATTATGCAAAGAGGCATTCGATTTTGTCATCGAGAAACTGACACGCGAGCGCACAGTCCGCTTGAATGGCGAACTCATTTACGCTTGCGAATCGGAATCAAACGCTATGGTCCCAGATCGGGCTGAGTTGTCCGCGATTGCGGCGGTCTATAACGCTGCCGGGCTGACATCTCCCCCGACCGCTGAAGTCGCGGCGCAGCTAAACCTGTCGGAAACAGAAATGAGAAGGCTGATGACTCTGCTCCTCCGCGAAAGAACACTCGTCAAAATGGGAGCGGAGGCTGTGTACATCCACCAGAACGCCCTCGCGCAATTGCGGGCGACAATGAGCAAACTGCGCGGACAACCGCTCGATGTGACCGGCTTCAAGCAATTGACTGGACTATCCAGAAAATACGCGATTCCTCTATTGGAGTATTTGGATCGAGAGAGAGTCACCCACAAAGACGGAGATCGTAGATGGGTGCTTTAGGCCACTACCATTTTTCAGAAGAGAGACCTCTGCGGACTTCCTGCCCTGAATTGGGCTGAGTTTTTCGATTGTGTTCCTATCGGCGGTCAGAGATACTGATAACGCTTCTGGATTTCAGCTTTCCTCAAGGTGTCGAGCGATAAACCATGGTGATGAAGAGAAAGACAAAGCGCTGGCTCAGTGGCACATTTGCCGCGCTTTTCTGCCTGTGGGTTTGCTTTGTCGCCTATATCGACTGGGCCATGCACCAGCCGCCAGAAGTCTTCGGTCATGTCATGGCGCACATGCCCATGCCTGCCTACTTCCTCTTTCCCTTTGAGACGATGTGGACAGATGCGCGCAAGGGTACGCTCAGTGCGGGCGACTTGGCGCCTGATTTTACCGTCAAGACGCTCGATACGAAGGTTCCAACCCAACTGGCGTCCTTGTGGGCAGACAAGCCAGTGGTCCTCGTTTTCGGGAGCTATACCTGACCGCCTTTTCGGCGGGAGGTTCCCGCCCTGAACAAATTGTCAGAACAGTACAAGGGTAAGGTCGACTTCTACGCGGTCTATATCCTTGAGGCGCATCCCACCGACGTATGGGAAATGCAGAGCAACGTTCGCGACCAGGTGTTATTTCGTAGCCCACGCGACGAGGCGGAGCGCGCCGCGGTAGCAGGTACATGCGTGAGGAGGCTCGGGATCAAGTTTCCTGCCGTGGTGGATAGCTTCGACAATCAGGTGGAGAAGGCGTATACGGGCTGGCCCGACCGCCTATATCTGATCGCCCCTCAAGGCCGCGTGCTCTATAAGAGCAAGCCCGGACCATTTGGCTTTCACCCTGCCGATCTGACCGCTGCTCTTCAAAAGGCAGTGGGCAATCCCTGAACAACGTTTAGCGGCAGATACCCAGATTTCCTGGCGGTAGAGCCAAAGAGCTTCGCAGTCTCCACATTCGGGGATCTGCTGATGAATTCAACTGGCGGCAAGTGTGCCAATTGCAAATTATCTCAACCGTGAGGTTTTCCCTCAGTGAACTATGCCCATACCGTGCCCACGCTCCTTCAAGTTGGGCGTCATCAGGAGCATACATATAGCAATTGAAAGGAGGGACGGAGCTTGTAAAGTGCAGAAAGAATAGAAAGTTATAGCAGCCGGAAACAGGAGGAGCGAGGCCAGATCCGACGGCTCTAAACCAAAGGGTTGAAGGTTCGTTTCCTGCACTGCCCAAGCAGCCAATTCTTCAAAGCACTTGCCAGCGTTCCCCCTTTCGAATTTCGTCCAAATGGGTCCAGCTATTACATGCCCCGACCCCGCCTCAACCTGAGCATGCTGCTCCGTCATCTCTTGGCTCGCTCCTGAATCTGGCCTAAAGGTAAATCGCTCGCGTGCCCACGAGCGTCGAAAACCTCTGGTTGCTGACGAGTGCAAAGTTCGTCGGCCAGTGATAGCGACTTGCTCCATATCCCCGTATCAGAGCCGTTGAAATCAGAAGTTTTCGTAACGCCACCGGTCTTCCGGTGCATCAGTATGTCATTCAACGCAGGGTCGAACGTGCGAAGGCTCTCCTCCGCAGCAACCATCTTTCGATTGTGGAAGTCGCCTTACAGGCGGGCTTTTCTCACCAGAGTCACATGGCTCGCCACATGCAGCGCGTGATGGGGGTTTCGCCACTCGTAATGAAACGCCTCATCAACGAAGTTACGGAGGAAGCGACAAACGTTTCCGCAGTCACGAGCTAATATTACTGTCCGTTTGTGCTCAAACTCGACTGAACAAGCGCGCAACTTGATCCTCATGGCAGCCATACTGGATCCATGAAGGCTTTCGACGAGAACTCGTACGGTCACTGTCCCAGTGTCCAAAACCGCCGCTGGTTTCTGGCAACTTGCCTTTCCATCGCTGCGGCATCTGCTTTGCCCAGGCGCTCGCCGGGCGATACCAACCATACGGCCATTGATCCCGCGTGGTATCACTCGCATCTCCGCTATGCGCAGCTATCCATGTGCCGCACCGCTTATGTTGAGAGCGGCCGCGGCCCTGCGGCGCTCTTTCTCCACGGCTATCCGCTCAATGGCTACCAGTGGCGTGGAGCTTTGGAGCGCCTTCACACGCATCGTCGCTGCATAGCGCCGGACGTGATGGGCCTTGGCTACACCCAGGTCCCGGAATCGCAGACGATCACGCCGGATACGCAGGTGGAAATGCTCGTAGCTTTTCTCGATGCTCTGCATGTCGACAAAGTTGACTTGGTGGGCAACGACAGTGGAGGGCTTCTCTCGCAACTGTTTATCGCCCGGCATCCAGAGCGCGTCCGCACCCTCTTGCTCACAAACTGCGATGTCGACGAGAATAACCCTCCCCCGGGCTTCCTGCCAGTTGCCGATCTCGCGCAGAGAGGCGAGTTCGTCGATCGGGTTATCGTTCCCGAACTCAACGACAAAAGGATTGCTCGTTCCCGTCAGGGACTGGGCGGCCTAACCTACACATGGCCCGACCGGTTTCAGGATGAGACGATCGAAATCTACCTCCGTCCCATGGTGGAAACGCCGCTCAAGAAGGCGCAGGCAAACGCTTACGCGGCGGCTCTGGCAGCGAATGTCCTGGTGTCAGTTCGCGACAGGCTTCGCGCCTGGCGAGGACCGGCACGAATGGTTTGGGGATTGAAGGACACATTATTTCCCGTTCAATGGGCCGATTGGCTCGACAAGACGTTGCCGGGCTCACGAGGCGTTCGCCGCATTGGAGAGGCGAATCTCTTCTTTCCGGAAGAGATGCCGGATGTCATAGCCGAAGAGGCTCTGCTTCTATGGAGCCGTTCGTGATTGCAGTTCATCTGTTTCCATGACCAGCGACGTCAAGACAGCAATTGCGCATCGAGCTACCGGCGCCTTCTCTTCGCGGCGGTCTCTTCGACTGAGCGGACGAAGGCACGCAATGCGGGCAGGGCGTGTTCCCGATCCCGAATAGCGAGGCCAAGTTCACGCCTGATTCGGGGCTTCAGCGGAACAAGGGTTACACCGGGAAGTGCCAAGGGGAATGCGAGCCGGGGCACAATCGAAAAGCCCAGGCCTTCCCGGACCATGCTGACCAGGGTTCCGAGATCCTGGACTTCGAAGCGAATGCGTGGGGTAAGTTTATGGCGTGCAAAGGCGGCATAAAGAAGTGGTTCGCTGGTGTAGCGGGACATGATGAAGGGTTCGCCGGCAAGGTCGCGGACGGAGAGCCGGCGACGGGAGGCAAACTCCGATTTTGCCGGCAAGATGGCGCAGAGTTCATCGTGCATCAGCGCTGCGGCCTCCATTCCGGTGGCAGGAAGCTGCACCAATGCCACATCGATCATCTGCGTCTGAAGCCATTCCTCCATTGGCTGTGTGCTTTGGCTCGGTTCTTCAAGGAGCACGACCTCTACATTGGGATGGATTCGAGTGAAGCTGGCAATGACTTTGGGGAGAAAGGCTACCGCGGCACTCGGGATGGAGCCAACTCGTACGCGGCCGGAGAGCAGGCCGGCGGAGTCATCGGTCTCGGATTGAATGGCTTCGAGTAAGGCCAGAATCTGACGTGCGTAGGGCAGAACGCGCCTCCCGGCATCGGTTGGCTTGGCTCCATAGCGACCCCGATCAAGGAGTCGAGCGCCCAACTCACTCTCAAGCGCGGCGATGGCATGGGACAGCGAAGACTGTGACAAACCGAGACGGATGGCGGCGGCAAGGAAAGAGCCCTCGGCGGCAATCGCATCGAGCGCTCGTAGTTGATGAATCTCCATACATGCATAATATCGATAGTAAATATAGAATGCATCTATTTGATTCATGTAACTATTTCTCCTAGACTGCGAGCAAGGTGTTGTTGTGAGAGGAGAACCGCGGTGCTCGATCAGACAGGCGAAAAGCGGGCGGTGTTCGACTTCGAAATCGATTTTCTGAATGGCGGCGGCATTCAGGGCCAGGGTTTCCGCATAGACATTGACGGCGGCGAGATCACTGACCGGGACCTGGGCGATGCGATAGTGCGTGACCTTCGCCTGCTGATGGTCGGCAATGTACGCATTCTGAATAAGCGGATCATCCAAGAGCGCCACAAGCGGAAAGCCGCACAAAGCGCGGTTGCGAATGGTTTGGGTATACCGGTGCACGTGGACCTGAGCCACACGGTCTATGAAGGCCTGATTACATATAAAGGACTGCCAGCGCCTGTGATCTGCGACTTCCTAAGCCGGGAGGAATCGCGGAAATTCTATGACGAGGGCACCAGTTTCCAGATCGGTCGGATCGACATGGTGGCGAACACCGGAACTTATCTCGATTGCCCGTTTCATCGTTTCGAACATGGGAAGGACCATTCTGAGTTGGAGTTGTCTGCGTTGGTGGGATTGGACGCAGTCGTGGCGCGGGTGACGGGTCTGACCGGCCGCTCCATCGACAGAGAGGTATTCCTGCCCCTCGATGTACGCGGCAAGGCGGTACTGGTGGAGACCGGGTGGGCGCGCCATTGGGCCACCGAGCAGTACTTCGAGGACCACGTATACCTGACGCGCGATGCCGCTGAATATCTGAGGGATGAGGGTGTCGCCCTGGTGGGGATCGATTCGTACAACATCGACGACACCAGGGATGGTGCACGGCCTGTCCACACTGTGCTCTTAGGCGCAGACATCCCGATCGTCGAACACATGTGCAATCTTGAGCAGTTGCCGCCAAGCGGCTTTACCTTCACAGCCACGCCAGTGAAGGTGAAAGGGATGGGCACATTTCCGGTGCGAGCGTTTGCGACGCTGGGGAGGACATAATCGTGCTGGCCATTGGGATGGACGTGTCCGGATGGGCCGGTGGGCTGGTGTTGATCTCTGCCTATGCCTTGGTGTCGTTTGGAAGGATTTCCGCACAGGGCGCGGCTTTTCAGAGCTTGAACCTGATCGGAAGCTTGATGCTGGCGGCAAATTCGGCCTGGCATGGCGCATGGCCGTCGGCGAGCGTGAATCTGATTTGGATTGGAGTGGGAATCGCCGCTCTGTTGCGAGACCCGCGAACACGGAATGCAGGAATTCTGCCCAGGAGATAGATGAATCCGTCAATACACAATTCGCGACACAGGAATGCGCTTTACCCATTCACGAAAAGATAGGCAGGAAAATGCCCGAACTGATTGCAGGACTGATCGATGTTTTTGCCGATGCGCCGCTGACGGGCAACCCGCTCGCGGTGGTGCAGGACGCGGATGGGTTGAGCGACGAGCAGATGCGGCGAATCGCCGGAGAATTGAATCAGGCTGAGACGACGTTCATCCTGCAAAGCGTGCGTGCGGATGGGAGACTACGTTCGTTCACTGCGAGCGGCGCGGAAGTCTTCGGCGCAGGTCACGATGCTCTTGGCGCGTGGCTCTGGCTCGGGGAACATGGCGACCTCGGTCCCTTAGAAGTCGCTCGGACCCTTCATCAGGAGATTGGCTCGGAGGTTCTGCCGATCGAGCTTCAGAGGGTCGGTGGCCGCGTACATGGCCGGATGCGCCAGGCGCCATTGCGCTTATTCGATCCGCTGGAAGATGTGGCTGCACTGGCGCAGTCACTTGGACTCGAAGACGGCGATATCCTCTCCGAACCTAAGCCGCGTCCTGCCGACACGGGGGCCACTCATCTGATGGTACGGGTTCTGGATGCTGAAACTGTGGATAAGGCGCGTCCGCAGGCAGACAGACTGCTCGCCGTTCTTAAAGACGCGTCGGCGGAAGGTTGCTACATCTATGCCTTCGATGACCATGCACCGGAAACCGCCTACACCCGGTTTTTCAATCTGACCGTGGGCCTGTGGGAGGATGCGGCGACCGGTACCGCGGCCGGGCCACTGGCAGCCTATCTTGCGAGCGAAGGCAGGCTCAAGAACAATGAGTTGGCCATCGAACAAGGTACGAAGATGGGCCGCCGAAGCATATTGCGAGTTCGCTTGACCCCCGATCCGGAATTGTCCGGTACAGGCATCGTTGTGTTGCGCGGCCTCATCCGCATCTGATTGGCGGTTCAGTCCATTCTCTTTGAGCCCGCGATGCCTATGATATATGCTTCCGCTCTCTGAAAAGAAACGTACCGCAACATGCCAGGACGAAGCATCGAGTTGGACCAGATTACAGGTTACGATCAACGCGCAGGCGCTTGGAACCCTTGCTGATCGAGCCATTGGATGATCGTGGTTTCAAGAGCGATGCGATGGTCGCTGAAGGGGTGATCCGTCTTGATCTCGATACGTGCGGATTGTGTGTTTCCGGCTTGCTTGAGAAATTGAAACAGTGCTTCGCTGTTCGGCCCGGTGCCGTCATTTGCTGAAATCAACAAAACGGGGCGTTTGCCAAGCGCTGGAGCAAGCTTCAGGAAGTCCCATTCGTTGCGATGATCGAAGACCTCACCGCCAAGTGCGCTCGCGGAAGTGCCAGCTAGGAGCAGTAGATCGACAGGATTCGCCCGGCCTGCATATTGCGCAATGGCCTTGTCCCTGTCTTCCGGTTTCAAGTCGGCGAAGCGATGGCCGAGTGAGGCACCGGAGATCGAAATCGCCGCGACAACGCCGGCGTTGTGAGCCGTGGCGGAAAGCGCTGCATACCCGCCCATAGAGTGTCCTATCACGATAACCCGAGCGGGATCGACGCGATACTTTGCCGCGACCTCTGCAGAGGTGAGCCACTCTACTTCAGCATCCGCATCCTCGATGACGTGCTGGAACGAGAAATTCCCCGATACGCCCCAACTGCCGCGATAGTGGACGGCAAGCACGTTGTATCCCGCACGGCGAAGCGCCTGTGCGAGATCGAGATTCTGCTCATAGCCGGGAAAGCCGTGATAAATGATTACAGTCGGGTGCGACTGAGTTCCGGAGGCCAGATAGAAGGCACCCAACAGTTGCGCGCCATGCGAAGGCACAACGATTTCGACGAGGGATGCGGGATTAGAAGAGTCTGCTGGAGGGTCGGCGGAAATGGCAGAAGGTACGGATTGTGCATGAAGCGCGGCAGTCATTAAAAGCATGCCTGCCAGGAAAGCTGATCGCATGGAGTGTCTTGTCCTTTCGCGGGATGAATATGCGACTCCCGAGAATGAGTGGCGCAGTTGAATGGCTACACTCGAGTTTGAACGTGGGCGTTACGTCGATTCTCATTCACTGAAATTCTATTTGTGCTGCTGACGACGGACGTCTATCTCCACAAGTTCATCTCGATTGAGAATGTCGCTAGCCACAGCTTCTGTAAGGACAGCGCACGACGTCATTCTGGAGGAACTTCATAACTAAGTAACAGAGAGATGCTCGATCGCCTTGTTCGACCGAGCATCTCTTCGGATACGGTCCGATGAAACGAAGGTTATTGCTGTTGTGTCAACGCAGGCAATGCAACGGATGCGCTCTCGGTCTTCGCATTTTCGGCGAGCAGTTTCTCGATCTTTGCGGTGAACTCCTCCTGCAATTGGGTGTTGAATTCGCCGCTGGCTTGCGAGGCAAAACCGGAGTGGATGCCTTTGACGAGCCCATCTCGACCTACGAAAATGGTCGCTGGCCACGTATTCAGATTGACGGCCTGCGGAACCTTCTCCCACATTTCGGAGGGCGCTCCCGCGATCAGGTAGGTGTAGTTGACGCCATACTGCTTCACAAAGGCGCGCTCGCGGGCCAGTGAGCCCTGCTCCTCAGGTTCTTCAAAGTCGAGGGCCACGATTGCGAGGCCTTTGTCACGATACTTCTTGTCCAGTTGAACGAGGAAGCGTGCTTCATCGTGGCAGTTAGGGCACCAGGTGCCGGTCACGATGGCAAGAACCACTTTACCCTTGAAGCGCGGGTCGTCGCTCGAGACAAGCTTTCCGTCGGCATCGGGAAAGTTGAAGGTGAACTTCTCGTTCGCATTGCGAACAGTAGTATGGGTATCGAAGTTGTCCGGCTCAGGAAAGCCCTTGGCGCGGGCCACTTCCGGGCGATAGGCAGTGAGTTTGTCGCCTCCGCCATATTGCTTATTGTCTGCACTGGCGGTCTTGGCCTCAGGGGTGTCGCCCAGGATTGCCTTCTTGAGAGCCTCATAATGCTGGATAACTTCAAGCGTCCCATCACTCTTTGCGATCACTTCGATAACGCCAGGACGGTGCCCGTCGAAGTGGCTCAGAACCCATTTGCCATCCTTGTATGTACCACTGTACGCACCGGTATCGCCATCAACGCGGAGGATCGAAACTTCCGCATATGCTCCACTCTGGCGAGCGATCAGATGAAAGGCTTTCTCTCCCTTCGCGCTTGGCGAATCCAGTGGAATCTCCCATTGCCCTGCAATGGAGGGCACATTTTGCGCTTGTACCGCCGACTCTTCCACGTGACGTTTGGCTTCGAATCCGTATTCGAGGTGGTATGAAGGTCCACGCAATGCCACATCCCCGGTAAGCTCATCGTTCTTCAGCGTGGCCGTAATTGTTGTGAGATAGTGCTCGGACCTCAGGATAAGTTTTCCATCCTGATAGGAAGCACTTGTCGTCTCTTCGTACGGCTTGGAGCCGTCGTAGAAGGTACCTTTCAGCGTCGGGCCCGATCCTGCGATGTCGAGCCGGAAGGGGACTGCCGGCCCGTTATTGACGAGGCTTGCATCCCAGCGTCCATCAATGGGAAGCTCTGCGTTGCTGGATTGGGCGACGGCCGCCGATGCTCCAAAGGCCGCAAGAAGGATGGCGAGACCTGCATTTCGGGGAACGGTTCTCACTGGATGAATTCCTTTCTGGTGGATGTTTGTGAACTGCAGCTTCTGAGGACCTGGACATAACTCCTGGGTGCTCCTCCAGGAGTTTCGTTTGAACATTTCGTTGCCAGCGACTGATCCCGTCGATTGAAAGCTCATCCCTGAATTCCATGGCTCGCAAGAATACGGAATTCGAAAGATCGCGGAGACGAAAAGACGGTTATGATCGCGATCTGGAATGATCCAGAGGTCATTTTCGGAGCGAGGGAGCAATCCTCGAATTCCCAGCGAACGGCGATGAGCCTTGAGATGGGTTCAAACAGAAAACCCGCTCCGGAAGAGTCACTGGGCGGGTCGGTCAAGCATCAAATGGATCGATGCGATCACATATGATTTGGTTGAACGCGACTTTCCCGATCGCCAGCGGAGATGCAGGACGAACAACAATACGTTCCGGGAACAAGTCGCATAGGTGAAATTTACTACTGCATCGACAAGTTGTCAATCAGTACTTGGGTGGCCAGTACTTAGTTTGCCGGGCCTTCCAGCCGTGAGCGTGATCCTGCGCTGCACATGGCAGGCATCGGTTTGGGACGGATCGATGTGGCTGGTAACGATTTAATGTGTTGTCGTGGCGATCAGGAACAGTCCCGCGTCGGTCGACCGCTGGATTGGCATGTTTCCGGCCCATTACCATCGAATCAGGTTGTCTGTGTCTTCCACCAGGACGACCTCATATTTGGCCAGCATCGGCAGAAGGATATTTTCCAGCTCACCCTTCCAGAGTTCGCCTTCATAAAACTTCGCCTTCATCGGTTCGCGTGAAGCGATGTCGGGAAAGCCGCGCATCCAGAAAAATGTGTCTGGGTCTTCCGCTGAGAGGAATGGACCCATTATCTTCATGCCGATTTCCGCGTGCGCCGGGATTGACTTTGCATGGAACACCTCAAGGAACCTCGAGCGGCTCCCGGGCGTGGTTTTGTATGTCCGCATTTCTATGATCATTTCTGAACCCCCGTCTTGAGAGTTGCATGCGTTGCGGGAAGAAACAAGAATGCACTTTGCGGTAATCTGGTTACCATATGGAAACCCACCCTGCGGTACAGGACGTCGATAAGCCGTTGCCTGCCTCGACGACTAAGTGCCCCATGACAGCGGCGCTGAATGCTGTAGGAGGCAAGTGGAGTTTGATCTGTCTTTATTGGCTGGATTCCGGCACCCGGAGGTTCAATGAACTGCGCCGATTGATGCCGGGTATTTCCCACAAAGTTTTAACCGCAACGCTCCGAAGTCTGGAGGATGAGGGACTCATCTGGCGCACTGTTTATGCGGAGGTTCCCCCGCGAGTTGAGTACGGCATCTCCAGCCACGGAGAAACCGTGCGCCCGATCATTAGAGCCGTCAGGGCGTGGGGACGCCAACATCTTGAATGGAAATCGAAAGCGATTGAGTCGACTCCTTCCAAGCAACCAGACGCGTCCGAGGGGCGAAGGATGCGAGCATCGGCAATAGGGGAGACCGAGAAAGCTAATCGCCAATAGCAGGATGCTTCCGGGTCGCACCTGAATCGCGGAAAATGTGAGTTTCTCAAACTGCGACAGTGCACTCCGCGCCATTGAGCCAGGAGTCTGGGACTATCTTGCGGAGACCATGGGAAGCTCCGGCGGTCGGGTGGCAAAGCTAACTTTGCAGTGTTGTCTCAAAGCTGCGATGTAATATCGATACGAGATGACGGATACACAGAAACAACTCGAGAGCGGTGAGGGGCCGGTGGACGTTCTTCTCTTCGGTGCGCATCCTGACGATGTGGAATGGGGTGCAGGGGGAACAGCATTAAAACTCCAGGCAACCGGCACTTCATTCGGTATCGTGGATCTTACTCGAGGTGAAATGGGATCTCGAGGTACGACTGAGGAACGCGACAAAGAGGCGGAGGAAGCCGCGTCCTGGATGGGCGCCAGGTTTCGTGTAAACCTTGGCCTGCCTGATTGCGGAGTTATCGACTCCGTTGAAAACCGGAAGCAAATAGCGAGTGCTATTCGGAGATGGCGTCCGAAGATGGTGCTGGCGCCCTATTGGACAGATCGACACCCCGACCATGCAGCAACTGGAAACCTTATTAGGAATGCTGCTGTTTATTGCACGCTTAAGAAGTCGAATGATCCGAATCCGCCGCACAAGCCTTCAACTTACCTGTATTACCTTTTGCATCACTTCACCCACCCTGGCATAGTCGTCGACATTTCAGAGATCTACCACCGTAAACTCGAGTTGCTTCGGATGCACGCCTCGCAATTCTCAAAAACCGCTGAGGGCTTTGGCGTTGTGCCGCTCGGAATGAACGATTATTTATTCGGGCTGGAATCGCGCGACCGGTTCTTCGGCTCGCTGATCGGTGTCCATCACGGGGAAGCGTTTGTGAGTGAGGTCCCTTTGAAACTAGGCAGTATCAGCGACCTTCCGTCACTTCGCTAATCGGCGACTACACTTGCCGGCAAAGTCCAAGAACCGCGGCTATCGCTCATCGGCTGGACCGATTCTGAGGAGCCTCGCTTGGGGGCACAACAGGCAACCCCATCGCGCGCCATGCATGAAATCCACCAACCATGTCCGTTGCGCGCCAGAGTCCAAGATCCTGTAAAGCTGCGGCCGCCAGGCTCGAGGTATAGCCTTCTGAACAGAACACGATGACTTGGATGCCATGATCGGTCGCGATCGGCAGCCGTGCGTCGGAGACTGGGTCGAACCGCCACTCGAGCACGTTACGTTCTACTACCAACGCGCCCGCGATACTGCCCTCAATCGTACGCTGGCCTTCAGGTCGAATATCGACAAGTATCGCCTCTGTTTTGGTCAATGCCTCAAAGGCTTCATGCGGAGACAGCCGTCGCAGTCGGGAACGCGCCGCCGAAAGCACCTGCTCAATGCTCAAGGCGCAAGTCCGCTCTGCGGGCTTCGGGCTCTGCATACGCCATTCCTGATCGAGCGTCTCA
>Ga0302155_10000499_pt1 | contig 31181 bp, 28 predicted proteins | sample I_Bog_N3_1_FD_193508 | JGI IMG/M metagenome (GOLD analysis project Ga0302155, IMG submission 193508) | Peat permafrost microbial communities from Stordalen Mire near Abisko, Sweden - I_Bog_N3_1 | ecosystem: Environmental > Terrestrial > Soil > Wetlands > Peat | place: Sweden: Abisko, Stordalen...
CGCCTCGTCAATAAACCGATTCAATTTAGGGTATTTTAGCTTATGGATTATCCGTGCCAGCTTCTCAGGAATGATGGTGGGCCGGTAAGTGATTGTGTCTTTCATAAATTCCTTTTGTGGTACTTATTGTACCACAATTAAACTAAAACTTTTGCCAATCACCCAATTGGGTGTTTTAAATATTTTTAAACGTATTGGAGTCAACTCTGAGGCACAATAGACTTTTGCCATTCTGTCGAGAAATTTTTCGTGTCTTATACGTGTCTTTCGTAGTCGGATTTTAGTGCCGTTGACTGCCAAAAAGAAAAAAGGCTCCCGACCAAATATTTAAATGGTCAGAAGCCTAATTTTTCGCTAAGGACAATGAGTTTGAAGGTATTACAGTCGCTTATGAAAAGAAAAAAATGGTGCCCGAGGTCGGACTTGAACCGACATGACCGTGAGGTCGATAGATTTTGAGTCTATTGCGTCTGCCAATTTCGCCACTCGGGCTTGAGTGGAACCCTTAGAACCAACAAGGGGCAGGGGGGGTATTCTAGAAAAACAGCCCCTAAAGTCAAGTATTTATGGGCTATTTTGCCATTAACATATCCTGATTACTTCAAACCATTCCAAAAAGAACTTAAATCTTCCGGCAGAGGGTCTTCCCACACCATTCGTGACCCCGTCACGGGATGATCTAACTCCAACCGTAGCGCGTGGAGCGCGGTACGCTTGAGCAAAACTTTTTGCGCCAACCAATCACTCCAGCCTTCTTCAATAAAACGTAAAAAAGTCTGATCATCGCCCGAATAAAGTTTGTCGCCTACCAGAAAATGGCCTTCGCTTTCGAGATGGACGCGGATTTGATGGGTTCGGCCCGTAAGCGGCTTGGCTTCAACCAGCGAGAAATTACCTTTGGTTTCCAAACATTTAAAATCGGTAATAGAGGGTTTGCCCTTCACCGGATCGATACCCGCCTTCATACGGATAAGCCCGCGCTTTATCGTCGCGATGGGTTTTTCAACCCGCCGTTGAGACGGATCAAATTTTCCGAACACAATAGCCAGATAGGTTTTTTGAACTGTGCCCGCGGCCCATTGTTGAGTTAAATGCGGCATTACCTTTTTGTCTTTGGCGATGAGCAGCAAACCGCTGGTCTCCGAATCGATGCGGTGGACAAGCTCGTAATTTTCAGCTTCGAGCCTTTCGGCGCGCAGAATGTGCATGAGGGTGTTTTGAAAATAAACCCCGATAGCATGAACCGGCAAAGGCGCCGGTTTAGAAATAACCAGCAATGCGTCGTCTTCATAGACAATCCGGTAATCTTTCCGCACTTCGGGTTCATCCCAGGGTTCCGTGGTATAGGCCAACTCATCCCCCGCTCTTAAGGGCTGCCCGCCGGAAGGCTGTAACCCGTTTACCTTGACCCGGCCCGAAGCGATGCGGTCAAGCCATTCGGCTTCGTTGTGATAGGAAAAACGACGGCAGAGATATTCCAGAACAGTTTCGGAGCTTTTATGCCCGATACGGGTGACCATTGTCACCGGCTCGCCGGGGAGGGATTTTTTGATCACAACATGCTCTGCGGGTCGATATCCACCACTCTTAACACACCCGAGGGAACCGTCATACGGCTGTCGAGATTCTGGATGAGCTGGCGGATGGAGCTGGCCTTGGCGGCCTTGAGCAAAATCTGAAAGCGGTAATTGCTTTGCAGTTTAAACATGGCGGCGGGGGCTGGCCCGAGAACTTGAACCTGATAGGCGGGGGCGGCTTTATCTAAAAGCTGACCGACCTTTTCAGCGGCTTCCCTGGCTTTTTTTTCGTCGGGTGACTGGTACATCAAAATCGCCAGACGGCAAAAGGGCGGATAGTTGAGCGCCTGGCGCAGTTCGAGTTCGTTTTTCCAAAAACCGCCAGTGTCATGCCTTTGGGCCGCCTGAATGGCGGCATGGTCGGGGTTGAAGGTTTGCAGATAAATAATCCCCTCTTTTTCCGCGCGGCCCGCACGGCCCGCCACCTGCACTAAAAGCTGAAAGACCTTTTCGGAGGATCGAAAATCCGGCAGGGCTAACCCCGTGTCCGCCCCTACAATCCCCACCAGGGTTACCCCCGGAAAGTCGTGGCCTTTGGCGATCATCTGGGTGCCCACCAGCAGGTCGATTTCGTGGTTACGAAAGCGGGTAATAATATCCTCATGGCTTCCCTGTTTGCGGGTGGTATCCAGATCCATCCGGCCAATACGGGCACCTGGAAATTTGGCCTTCATTTCTTCTTCCACTTTTTCCGTTCCCAACCCCACCTGTTGAATATCGCCATCCAGGCATTGGGGGCACTTTTCGGGCACGGGGCCTTTCCAATCGCAATAGTGGCACAAAAGAGCGGGCTTGCCTTTGACCGTCAGGCCCCGGTGAAAGGTGACCGGCACTGAACAATTGGGACAATGCACCTGTTCACCGCATTTCATGCAAAGGGTCAAGGTGTTAAAGCCCCGGCGGTTGAGAAACAAAAGCACCTGTTCTTTTTTCTCTAACGTTTCACGGATGGCGGCTTCCAGCGCCATGGAAAGAACCGGGCGGTCCTGGCCGCGAACCTGCCATTCTTCCCGAAGGTTAATGAGTTTAATTTTAGGAAGCGGCCTTTGATTAACCCGGTCCGGCATGGCCAGAAAGGAATATTTACCAGTGCGGGCGTTATGGACCGATTCAAGAGACGGTGTGGCGCTGCCTAAAAGGGCCACAGCCTTACCAATTTGGGCTCTCATCACCGCCGCGTCGCGGGCGTGGTAGCGGGGAGACTTGTCCTGCTTATAAGAAGATTCATGTTCCTCATCGACCACAATGAGGCCCAAATTTTTGGCTGGCGCGAACAGGGCGGACCGGGCACCCACCGCCACCTTGGCCTCGCCCAGCGCCATGCGGCGCCATTGTAAAGTGCGTTCGCCCGGCGAAAGACGGCTGTGAAGCACCGCCACCTGGTCGCCAAAACGGCTGGTAAAGCGTTCTACTGTTTGAGGAGTGAGCGCGATTTCCGGAATAAGCACAATCGCCTGCTGGCCTTTTTCAATCACTTTGGCGATGGCCCTTAAATAAACCTCCGTCTTGCCCGAGCCGGTGACGCCCTGAAGCAAAAAGGTTTTAAAACTTGCCGCCCCCAGAGCGCCCTCAATGGCCGACAAAGCGGCCTGCTGTTGGGCGTGAAGCACGGGCGGCGCCTGGGCTTTGCCCAGCTTGGTTTTATTTTTCGCGCCCGAACGCCGGCCCTCAAGGCTGAAGCGGATAAAGTTTTCTTTTTCCAAAGCGTCGGCCAATAGTTTGGTACGGGGCGTGAGGGCCACCTTGCCCGCCTGAAGGCTTTTAAAATTCACGCCCCTCAATGGCGGCAGGCTTTGAAGCAGGAGCTCCACCTGGGCTTGGGGGGCATCGGGTAAAAGCTCGATATAGGTAATCGGGTTTTTGCGGTGCTCCACGGGAAGCATGGCAAAGAGAGACTCGCCCAAGGAGCAGTAATAGTAATCGGCGATCCACTGGCCCAGTTGAAGCAGGTCGGGAGTCAAGGAAGGTTCGGTGTCGAGCAAAGAATAGATCGACTTTATGACTTTAACGCCGGCGGGAGCTTTGCCCACCAACCCCGTTACCAACCCCACCGTGCGGCGGCGGCCAAAGGGCACCAGACAGCGCATACCCGGCACCACCAAATTCTCAAGCGCTCCAGGAACACGATAGGTAAAAACTTGTTTTAAAGGAGTGGGAAAAACCACTTCCGCGAATTGATCAGCCACGCCTGCCACTTCCCCTCAAACGTGGATCCAGTAAATCCCTCAAGCCTTCGCCTAAAAGGTTGTAACCCAAAACGGTGATAAAAATCGCCAGACCCGGAAAGGTGACGAGCCACCAGGCATCGGTCAAATGGTCTTTGCCTTCCTGTAGCATATTGCCCCAGCTGGGTGTGGGAGGTTGAACCCCGAGACCAAGAAAGCTTAAGGAAGATTCAGTCAGAATAGCGCCGCCGATACCCAGTGTGGCCACTACCAAAATGGGCCCCATGGCGTTGGGCAGAATATGTTTCATAATAATCCGGACGTCTTTCATGCCGATAACCTTGGCAGCCTGCACAAATTCCCTCTCTTTCAACGACAACACTTCACCCCGAACCAATCGGGCCACGTCCGTCCAAGAAGTCAGCCCGATGATGATCATAACATTCATAATGCTGGGGCCTATAAAAGCGATCACCATAAGGATGAGAAAAAAAGTGGGAATACATAAAAGGATATCCACCAGCCTCATGAGAAGGGCGTCAACAATTCCGCCGTAATAACCCGCCACAGCCCCCACAAAAGTACCGATAAAAATGTAAATGGAAACAGCCACCAACCCCACTGCCAACGAAATACGCGAGCCGTAAAGGAGGCGGGAAAATACATCTCGGCCATATTGGTCGGTACCCATGAAATGGTGAAAAGAGGGCGCCAATAACCGGTCAGCAAGAGTTTGTTGAATGGGGTCCAGTGGAGCTAACCACTGACATCCCACGGCAGTTAAAACCAGAAGAGCGATGATGCCAACGCCCCATAACATCAGAGGCTGGGTTCTGAGATGGTGTTTAATCAAAACGAATCCTTGGGTCCAGCCAGGCGTAAGCCAGGTCCGCCAAAAGATTTCCGGTAAGCGTCAAAAAAGCCGTGATGACGCCGATGCCCATGAGTAAGGGATAGTCATGGGTAAAAACCGCCTCCAGCCCCAATTGACCCATACCGGGCCACGCGAAAAGGGTTTCGATAATAAAACTGCCGCCGATTAACCCTGGCAGAGATAACCCCACCAAAGTCGCGATGGGAATGAGCGCGTTGCGCAAAGCGTGTTTAAAAATAACCTGAGTTTCGGACAAACCCTTGGCCCGTGCGGTGCGGATATAGTCCTGCCGGATGACTTCCAACATGCTAGTGCGGGCATATAAGGAAACCGAAGCCAGCCCGCCAAAGGTGGTGACAAACAAAGGCAAAAGCAAGTGAGACAGCAGATCCCCGATTTTTTGATACCAGGGCAGATAGTCGGCCTCGGTGCTCATCATTCCCGAAATAGGTAAAAGATTCAGCTCAACCCCAAATAGCAGCATGAGGATAAGCGCCAGCCAGTAGCTCGGCATGGAATAGCCCACGAAGGTGAAGATTGAAACCAGCCGGTCCAGCCATGAGTTTTGATAATAGGCGGCGGCCACCCCTAAAGGGACCGCCAACACGAAAAGTAAAAAGAGGGACAGACCAGACAATAGAAAAGTGGCCGGAAGTCTTTCACCAATAACCATTAACACAGGCCTGTTATCGCCAAAGCAAGTACCAAAATCCAGGGTACAGATGCGCTTGAGCCAATGCCAATACTGGACCATCAGGGGATCATTTAAACCGTAAGACTGCCGGAGCTTTTCCAGATAGGTGGGATCAATTTTTGTGTTCATCGCGATGCCAAGCGTCGCAGGATCGCCGGGGGCCAATTGCATGATGACAAAACTAAGTAAGGAAATACCCAGCAAGAGAGGAATCATCATCAGCAATCGCCGCAGGACGTACTTTTTCACGAATTAAACCTTTTCACCATACTCCTCTTGTTGGGAGTATGGTTCAAAACTATGGCTTATATTTTTGCTGGTTGAGCGGCACATACCAGGCTTCCGGATGGGTCAGGATACCGTTACTGTTCATCTGATAACCCTTAAACCTCTTATGAATAGCCGTCAACTGGTGAGGCACATACAAAAACGTATAAGGCTGTTCCTCGTTGAGGATGGAATGAATCTGCCAGTAAATTTTCTGGCGCTTTTTTTGGTCCAGGGTATGACGTCCTTCGATAAGTAATTCATCTAATCTGGCATTTTTGTAGCTAATAAAATTAAATTGATGCTCTCCCATTTGGCTGGAATGCCATATGGAATAACAATCCGGGTCCGCCGAAATGGTCCATCCTGAAATCACCGCGTCAAACTTGCGGGGATTCAGATATTGCGAAATAAAAGTCGTCCATTCCACGATTTGAACATCAACCTGGATACCCACCTGCTTAAGCTGTTGTTGAACGATGGTCGCGATGCGTTCCCGGCTCACATTGCCCTGATTGGTCATGAGGGTAAATTGAAAGGGCGTGTCTTTGTGGTTAATCATCTTATGCAACAATCCGTCTTTACCCGGTTTCCAGCCGGCTTCCTTCAAATAGGCTTTGGCCTTTTCCACGTCAAAGGGCCACGCCTTCACCTTGGGATTCATAGCCCAGGTATGGAGCGCGAAAGGTCCTGTGGCTACAGTGCCTTCGCCGTAAATGGCGTTTTGGATAATCGCATCCCGGTCCAAAGCCATGGTCAAAGCCTGGCGGACTTTTTTATCTTTAAAGAGAACGTTTTTCTGGTTCCAGCCGATATAGGTGTAGGCCAATTCATCCGAGGAATAAGCTTTGTAATAGTCCTTGAATTTGGGCGTGTCGAGCTGCTTGTTGTATTGTTCCGGCGTCAAGGTGCCGTGCAACCAGGCTCCGATACAATCAATGCCCCCGTTGAGCAGTTCCAAAAACTGGGTCGATTGATCGGGGATGATGCGCATCACAAATTGTTTGAGATGCGGTTTGGAACCCCAATAATCGGGATTGGCTTCCAGAACAATTTTCTGGGCCGTATCCCATTTTACAAACCGGAAAGGTCCGGTGCCAACGGGATGCCGGTCAAAATCACACTTGTTAATGTCTTTACCTTCCAATAAGTGCTTGGGCAGGATGTTATCAAAGGTTGAGGAAAGAGCGGGAGCGAACGGCTTTTTGTAACGAACCTGAACCGTATAGGGGTCAATGATACCTACGTCTTTAATATCCTGATAATTCGCGCCCTGGGGCGTGTTGGTTCCGGGGTCGGAGTAAACCTTATAGGTAAAAAGAACATCGTTAGCCGTAAATTCAACGCCATCGTGAAACTTTACGCCCTTGCGAAGGTAATAAGTGATCGTTTTGCCGTCTTTAGAAACAGTCCATTTTTCAGCTAAGCAGGGTTCGAGTTCTAAATTTTCGTTATAGCGAAGAAGACCCTCGAAAACCAAACCGTCGATATCCGCGCCACCCACTTCATCCACCAGAGGCGGATTAAGATGTCGGGCGTCACTAACCGAAGACTCTACTAAAATATCGCCGTCCGCCACAGGCCCATCTTGATCGTAAATTTTAGAGTCCACTTTGCCGCAGGAAGAAAGAACCATTACCATCGAAAGAATTAAAAATATTCTTTTAATCATTTAGAAGCCCCATGGCATTTCTTGTATTTCTTACCGCTGCCGCAATAGCAGGGATCGTTCCGACCGAGTTTGGGCTCGTCCCGACGAATAGTCGCGACCTTGGCCACCGGCTGTTGAGCCTGATTTCCCTGGGTTTCCCAGGGCTGGCCGCCCATGGGAGCGTTAAAAGCGGGAGCGGCATTTTGACCCATCATGGCTTGAGGCTGTGGGGCTGCCACCGGTGCCGGCGCTTGGGCCACCGCCGCCTTGGAGTCAAACTCCGGATGTTCTTCTTTAATATTGGATGGCAAAGTGGATTCAAACAGCTCGTCGTCCGGGTCGACTTTCTTAACCAAAAGAAGCAGTTTGAGAGAGTCTTCTTTAATGCGGCCGAGGAGTTCATTAAACATGGCGAAACCTTCACGCTTGTATTCAATCAGAGGGTCTTTACCGCCGTAAGACTGAAGACCGATACCTTCTTTCAAATGATCCATGGATAAAAGATGGTCTTTCCACTGGGTATCGACCATTTGAAGAATGACCGCTCTTTCCAAATTACGGGTCACTTCGGGAGTCAGCGCTTTTTCTTTTGCCTCATAGGCTTTCATCAATTCTTCTTTTAAAGCGTTATAAAGGGCGTCCCGATCCAAATGAATCAAGTTTTCTTCTTTCCAGTCCAGGGCCGTCTGAGTGAGGCCATGGAACCACTTTTTCAAACCTTCCAGATCCCAGTCTTCCACTTTGGTTTTTTCGGCGGCGTACAAATCCACCGCTTCGACCGCCACATCATCAACTATGGCCAACATGTGGGCGCGGATGTCTTTTTCACGCAAAACCCGGTTACGTTCGCGATAAATCACTTCGCGTTGTTTGTTCATGACGTCGTCATATTCAAGCAAATGCTTGCGGATATCAAAGTTGTGGGATTCTACGGCCTTTTGCGCCCGTTCGATAGACTTGGAAACCCAGGGATGAGAAATCACTTCCCCGTCCTGCATGCCCAAACGGGTCATCCAATCTTTGAGACGGTCGGAACCGAAAATACGCATCAAATCGTCTTCCAAAGAAACATAAAAACGCGATAACCCCGGATCACCCTGACGGCCTGAGCGGCCGCGCAGCTGATTGTCGATACGTCGGCTTTCATGGCGTTCGGTGCCGAACACCGCCAGCCCGCCCACGTCTTTCATGCCGGCTCCCAACACAATATCCGTACCACGGCCTGCCATGTTGGTGGCAATCGTCACGGCGCCAGGCTGACCCGCCGCCGAAATAATTTCGGCTTCCCGTTCATGGAACTTCGCGTTCAGCACTTCGTGTTTGACTCCCCGCTTTTTGAGCATTTCAGAAATCATTTCGTTTTTCTCGATAGAAACCGTACCCACCAGAACCGGCTGGTTCTTCGCGTGGAGGGTCGCCACATCGTCCACAATCGCGTTGTATTTTTCTTTTTGACTGCGGTAAACCGCGTCCGCCTCATCTAGACGAACCATGTTGCGATGGGTGGGAATAGTGAAAACTTCCAGCTTATAGATTTCCGCGAATTCGGCGGCTTCGGTTTCGGCGGTTCCGGTCATACCCGCAAGTTTTTTGTACATGCGGAAAAAGTTTTGGAAAGTAATGGTGGCCAAGGTTTGATTTTCCGCCTCAATCTTCACTCTTTCCTTGGCTTCGAGAGCCTGATGGAGCCCGTCGCTATAGCGGCGACCCTGCATGAGACGTCCGGTAAACTCGTCCACAATCACCACTTCACCGTCTTTGACGATGTAATCCACATCCCGTTTAAAAATAACGTGGGCTTTTAAAGCCTGAGTGACGTGATGAACCAGCTGAACGTTTTTATGGTCATAAAGATTGTCAACTTTGAGTAGTTGTTCCACATGGCGGACACCAGTTTCGGTAAGGAAGGCCGAGCGGGTTTTTTCCTCGACGTCATAATCCTTTTCCTTGCCCTTTTCGAGAGCGGGAATAATGCGGTCGACTTTGTAGTAAAGGTCCGTGGATTCTTCGCTGGGACCGGAGATGATCAGCGGCGTGCGGGCTTCGTCGACCAGGATGCTGTCCACTTCGTCCACGATGGCGTAATTAAGTTCTCTTTGAACCGTGTGATCGATATGGGTGGCCATGTTGTCGCGCAAATAATCAAAACCCAATTCATTGTTGGTTCCATAAGTAATGTCACAGGCATAGGCTTCCTGACGGGCGCGGTGAGAAAGGCCGTGTTTAATCACACCACAGGTCAAACCCAAAAAGTTATAGATGGTCGACATACCTTTGAAAGAACCCCGGCCCAAACTGTCGCGTTCGGCCAGATAATCGTTTACCGTCACTACGTGCACGCCTTTACCGGTTAACGCGTTCAAATAAACCGGCAGAGTGGCGACAAGGGTTTTACCTTCACCGGTCCTCATTTCGGCAATACGGCCCTCGTGCAGAATCATGCCTCCCAATAATTGAACATCAAAGGGGCGCATACCCATAACCCGTTGGGAAGCTTCTCGAACCACCGCGAAGGCTTCTGGCAAGATATCGTCCAGGGTTTCTCCCTTGGCGAGTCTTTCTTTAAATTCGGCTGTTTTCCCCTTTAATTGTTCGTCGGTTAAAGCCTTCAGGGCTGGCTCAAAAGAGTTCACGAGGTCGACTTTAGGCGCCAGGCGCTTCATTTCTCGTTGATTACGGCTTCCGAATATTTTCGTGAGTAGGCTGTTAATCATGATTCCTCGTTTATGAATAAACTACGGCCATTGGGGCCAAAAGAGGGCTAAGTATAAGGTCTTTAATAGGGGGGTTCAAGGCAATCGGGCCAACTTATCGGAGTAAAAGCCATAAAAATCCGGCTCTTTCCCTTCTATGGTTTCAGGGAAACCGCTGGAGTTTGAAGCGGGCTTAATTTGGATTGAAGCTGTTGGATTTTATCCTGAATGGCCTTGGTATTCTGATCCTGAGCAAAAGCCTGAACCTGCGCTTCTTCGGAAGCTTCCCGCAGTTGGGCAGACTGCCACTGGGAAAAAGCCAGTTTTCGCCTTTCCACCGACAGTTGAAGTTCCAGGTCCGCCTTGTCCCTTTGGCCCTGCGCTTTGGCTTTGAGACTTTTAGCCGCTTTCAACCAGCGTTGATAAGCCCTCTGGGCTCTTTGATCGTAAAGGGTGGTTTCAAGACGGGCCCTGTCCCATGCGTTTTTGAACTGCTCGACCGCAGCTTTGGACTGATCGAGTTTTTCACCCATATCCCCCATTTCCGTTACGGAAGGGGTTTGAGCCAAAGCCGAGCCAGGCAATAGACAACAAAGTCCAAACCAAAGCAGAACAAATAAAGAAGAATAAAAAAATGGTTTTAAATTATTTTTTTGAAGCAACGCATTTACCTTTTGCTTAATTAAAACCAATTAATTGAGAGCCATCTATTGCGAGATTTTTCGAACCAATTGGTTATTGGTATCCACGACATAAACATTTCCGGAACTATCCGCCGCTATTCCAAAAGGAGAATTGAACGTGGCTGAAGTTCCGTCCCCGTCGGTTGATCCGACCGCGCCGGTTCCCGCAAGGGTCGTTACGACACCAGCGGGAGTGATTTTTCGGATCAGGTTATTAACCTGGTCGGCAACATAAACATTCCCCGATTTATCAGCCGTAATTCCAAAAGGCCGATTGAACAAGGCGGCCGTCCCTGTTCCATTGGTGGATCCCGCAACCCCGGCAGATCCGGCTAAAGTCGAGACTACCCCCGATGGTGTTATTTTACGGATGAGATCGTTGACCGAGTCCGTGACGTAAAGATTTCCATCCCCATCCAGTGCCACACCTTCCGGAAAGCTAAATGACGCGGCATCGCCGGTTCCATCAGCGGCACCTGTCGTTTTTTCAGAGCCGGCCAAAGTCGTAACCGTTCCGTCAGAGGTTATCTTGCGGATAATATTGTTTCCGGAATCAGCGACATAAATGTTTCCAGAACCATCGACGGCAATCCCAGCCGGTTGGAAGAACGACGCGGCGGCCCCAATCCCATCGGCAGATCCATAAACCTTTGTGGACCCCGCAATGGTGCTCACCACCCCATCAGGTGTGATTTTACGAATAGTGGCGTTCAATTGATCGGCAACATAAACGTTTCCCGAAGCATCCACCGCGATTCCCCATGGATGCCAAAATGAAGCGGCGGTCCCGGCGCCGTCAACGGACCCCGTTACCCCGGCAGACCCGGCCAAAGTGCTTACTACTCCATCAGCCGTGATTTTACGGATAATATCGCTATTGGAATCGGAGATATATAAATTTCCCGAAGCGTCCACCGCGATTCCCGCGGGACCATTGAACGACGCGGCGGTTCCGGTTCCATTATCAGACCCAACCGACCCAGACCCCGCCACCAACCCCACCTGTATCCGGCTACCTGTTGTTATTACTTTTTCAACGGCTTTTACCGGTTTAGCCGGATGATGCGCCGGTTTAACCGATTTTTTGGGTTTCTTGACTGTTTTGACCGGTTCGACAGTTGGCGTGAAGATGGGAACCACAGCGGTGGGGGAAGGTTGAACCGGTGGTTTGCAATTCAAAAATCCGCTTTTCTTGACACAGGTAAAAGACAACAACAGGATTAAGATCAACAGGACAACGATGGGCCAGATATATTTTTTATTCATACTTCCCCTCTCTTTATGCTGTTTTTTCGACTGGAACGTCCTCTTTTTTCACAGGCTTATAATACCAACCTTTTCGACGAACAGACCACCGCATACCACCATCGGCTTAATTCGAGACCAACCTTTAACTATATTTTTTGACCATAGCGTTGAACTGGTCTTCCGTGATTACTTCCACACCCAGTTCTTTGGCTTTTTTTAGTTTGGAACCGGCCGCCTCGCCCGCCACTACATAGGTCGTCAGTTTGGATACAGACCCGGACGCCTTGGCGCCCAGTTTTTTAGCGGTGTCTTCCGCTTCTTTGCGGCTATAGCCTCTCAGTTCGCCGGTAAAAACAAAAGTCTGTCCCAAAAAGGGTTGTTCTCCGGAGGGTTCTTCTTCTTTAAGACGTTTTAGGTTTACCCCGCTCTTTTCCAGCTTTTTTAAAATTTTAATGTTGGAAGCTGTATCAAAAAAAGCCGCGATGGAATGCGCTACTATCGGGCCAATACCGTCGATGACCGTAAGTTCTTCAACAGCCGCTTCACTGACCGACCAAAGATCTTTGTAGCGGGTCGCTAAAATCTCGGCCACATGGACACCTACGTGACGTATACCCAATCCGAACAAAAACCTCCCCAAAGTGCGTTTGCGGCTTTCATCAATTTGGCCTATCAGATTCTGGGCGGATTTTTCTGCCTTGCGTTCCAAATTCGCCACGTCCTTTTCTTTTAACGTGTAAAGGTCGGCGTAATCACGAATCAATTTTTCGTCTAAAAGCTGTTTCACCACCGCCGGACCCGCGCCTCGGATATCCATGGCGTCACGGCCGCAAAAATGCTCAATGCGCCTTTCCACCTGGGCATCGCAGGCCGCGTTTTCACAGCGCCAGGCCGCTTCCCCCTCTTCCCGTTCCAGCTTGGAACCGCACACAGGACAGGTGGACGGCATTTTGAAAACCTTCTCGCTTCCCTTGCGCTTTTCGGGCAAGGATTGAAGCACCTTGGGAATCACCGAACCGCCTTTTTCCACAATCACTCTGTCCCCGGCCCTCAGGTCTTTTCGTTTAATTTCGTCTTCGTTATGTAAAGTAGCCCGGCTGACTGTAGTGCCTTCAAGCAAAACCGGTTCCAGTTCGGCCACCGGCGTAATGGCACCGGTGCGCCCCACTTGAAGCGTAATGGCCTTTAAAGTTGTTTCCGCTTTTTGCGCGGCGAATTTAAAGGCGATGGCCCAACGAGGAATTTTGGAGGTCGTGCCCAGCTTTTCCCGTTGTTGATAGCTGTTTACTTTCAAAACCACTCCATCGCAGTCAAATCCAATGGAATCCCGTTTGGCCTGATATTCCTCGCAATAAGCATGCACCTCGCCAATGGTTTTGCAAAGCCGATGATGGGGGTCTTCGGGGAACCCCAGTTTCTTAAGCCATTGAAGACTTTCTTTTTGGGTCTCAAAAGGCAGTTCGTTGGGCGAAAACACATAATAAAGCAGAATATGCAGGGGCTTTTTAGCCGCCTCTTTCGGGTCGATGGTTTTTAAGGTTCCGGACGCCGTATTGCGGGGATTGGCGAAAAGAGGTTCATCCTGTTCTTCTCTTTCCCGGTTAATTTTCTCAAAATCCTCTCGTGTAAAAAAAACTTCCCCGCGGATTTCGACCCGCTTGGGAATGTTGGTCCCTTTCAACTGATGGGGCAAGCCCCGGATCATTTTGACGTTTTCTAGCACATCGTCTCCCTTTTCGCCGTCTCCCCGGGTTAAGGCGTGAACCAAAATCCCTTCTTCGTAAACAAGTTCCATACTGACCCCGTCAATTTTCAACTCGCAAACATATTCGTACTTTTCAGCACCCAAACCCTTTTGAACCCTTTGATCGAATTCCTCTAACTCTTCCAGAGAATAGGTGTTATCCAGGGAAAGCATGGGAACCCGGTGAGGCAATGTTTTGAAATGTTTGTTGGTGGTGCCGCCCACCCTTTGGGTAGGTGAATTTGTTGTTTTCAAGGAGGGATATTGGGTTTCTAACTCTTTGAGTTCCCGATAGAGACGGTCATACTCAAAATCAGAAATTTCAGATTCCGCTTCGTCGTAATACTTTTTGTCATGATAGCTGATTGTTTTTTGAAGTTCTGTGGCCCGTTTTTTCGCTTCGGGCGGTACCGTCGTCTGTTTCATTATTTATCGCTTCTTAAAATAAATTCAAGCCATAGATTTATAAGATTCATGGAATTTTAAAAACAAAAAATTTAAAGACTTTTTCTTTGACTATCTGTATGCATCCCATGAATCCCTGGTAAAGACATGGTTTTGATTATCTTTATTCCAAAAAAATTTGTCTAATTTGTGTAACTGTGATTATTTACCCGTCGCAAGCCTATTCGCTAAATAATCCGAAAGTCCCTCCTGAAGGGTTTTTTTGGCGGCTGTTTCATGATCATAATCGAGGCGGCGGATGGCGATGTGTTTCGTGTCCGAGTCATAGACCACATAACAGGTTTGGGGGTTTCCATCCCGCGGCTGTCCCACACTGCCCACATTCACGATATAGCGGCAGTCTTTTTGAAGCGTCGTTTCGGTTTCTTCTAAAAACCTCACCGTTCCATCTATTTTTTGTTCGGCGATGAAGGGTTTATGGACGTGCCCGAAAAAACAAATGAAACCCTGAAAATATCGAAAATTGCGTTCAAGGTCCTCCAACTTGGTGAGGTAATGCCATTCCTCGCTTTGAAATGGCGAGGAATGAACCAGTTGAATTTCGCCGATTTCCTCGCGAAGACGCAGACTTTTGAGCAAATCAAAATGCTGGGGCTTGAGTTGTTTTTGAGTCCAGCGGATAGCGTCCGCGGCGGGAGCGCTGAAACGGGAAATATCAGTAGTGCCGATACAGCCGGCGTCATGATTTCCCAAGATGATTTTCCAGCAATGGAGGGATTCGATTAGATCAAGTGTTTCGACAGGATTCGCGTAGTAACCTACCAAATCACCCATGCAAAGGTAGTCTTGAACCCCTTCGCTTTTCATGGCTTCAGCCACCACCGTCATGGCTTCTAAATTACTATGAACATCTGAAAACAAACCGTATTTCATAATTCTCCCGAGAGAAGGACTGACGGGAGTTATTTTATCACGGACTTTAAACGACAAGCATTAAAACCAATTGTTTAAAAAACGTTTTACACCGGGTTGGTAGAAAACCTAAACAGCCTTCTTTTGAAGCAGATAGCTCAATATCCGCAGGCGATTTTCTTGTTCAGCGTTGAAGGAAATGAACTGCTGAAGTTGAGGAAAAAACGGCGATTGTTGGTTCATCCGGCAGATCGAACCGCCGTCTTTCTGTTTTTCGGTCACAAAAATACCCAGCTCAATCAGCTTTGAAAAGGGTTTCTCCACCTCAACCTCCGTCCTGCCCAAAAGCTGGGCGGTTCGTTGAGGCGTGTCAATTTCCGCAGAGCGTTGAGATGAAAAGATCAAAAGATCCCACATCACAAAGGAATCCACCACATGATCGATAAAGTTCTTAATATGTTCCGGTATATCTATTTCCACTGCATACACTCCACTTCAATTACTTCTTCTTTTCCAATTTATCCAAAATACCGTTAACGAATTTACTCGAATCGTCCGTGCTATATCTTTTGACGATTTCGATCGCCTCGTTGATTGCAACTGATTTTGGAATTTCAGAATCATATAGTATTTCATACGCTGCTAACCGCAATATGTTGCGGTCCACCGCCGCCATACGGGTTAAATCCCAATTAGCCGCCAGCCCCCGTAAATGCCCGTCTATATCCGATAATTTATCCCAAGTTTCCCGGGTAATTTTCAGCGCCATAACCTTCGCCGCTTCAGGAGCGCTGGCCTGAGGCAAAAAGTTCTCTTCCAAATCCAACAGTTTCACTGTTCCCATGTCCATTTGGAACAGCATCTGCAAAGCTAATTCGCGGCTGCGTCGTTTTAATCCCATGACGGTTCCTTAATGAATCTGATGCAAGACTGTCAGGGTCTCGAGAAGATGCAAAGCCGCCTCAGCGCCTTTGTTATCACTGGTCTCTCCGGCACGGGCCAAAGCCTGGTCCAAAGAGGCCGTTGTTAAAAGTCCGAAAGCTACCGGTAGACCGGTTTTATCCGTCAACCGTCCTAAAGCCGCCGCCACTTCGTTTGCGATATATTCGTGATGACTGGTTTCGCCTTGAATAACAGCGCCTAAAGTTATAATGCCGTCAAATTTTTCCGTTTCAGCCATCTTTAGAGCAACCACCGGAATTTCCCAAGCACCCGGTACCCAGGCCACTTCAATATGATTGTCTAAAACTCCATTTGATTGCAAGGTCACCAGAGCGCCTTGAAGCAACCGTTGGCCGATCAAGTCGTTAAAACGACTAATCACAATAGCAATTTTGAATTTCGCGCCTTCTGGTTTCCCTTCAATTATTTTCACCGCCATCGCTCAAATCCTTTTAGACCCCTCTCCAACAGCATGTACTGGAAATCGGGCGTCAGTTTATTCTTTTACGACTCTTTTTGCTCTATTTTTTTGTTCAATAAATGTCCCATTTTCAAACGTTTGGTATCTAAATAATGAGCGTTTATTGCATTCGGTTGTATTTCAATGGGAACCCGCTCCACCACATTTAACCCATAGCCTTCCAACCCTACAATTTTTTTGGGGTTATTGGTCAAAAGGCGTATGTCTCGAAGCCCCAAGTCGACTAAAATTTGGGCCCCAATGCCATAATCCCGCAAATCCGCGGGAAACCCCAGCTTTTCATTAGCTTCAACCGTATCCATCCCCTGGTCTTGTAGTTGATAAGCCTTGAGCTTATTCAATAAGCCAATCCCCCTGCCCTCTTGGCGCATGTAAAGCACAACACCTCGGCCTTCCTTGTCGATTTGATTCATGGCGGCATGCAGTTGATCACCGCAATCGCAGCGCTGGGAGCCGAAAACGTCGCCTGTTAAACACTCGGAATGAACTCTCACCAAAACCGGATCGGAGTCAATCGTGCCTTTCACAAAGGCCAAACTGTCATCGTCTTCCGTTTGAGTTTGATAAACAATTACATTCCAGTCACCCGTCTCGGTCGGTAAAGGAATTTCCAAAACCCGTTTTACGAGTTTTTCTTTTTCTCTCCGGTAGCGGATCAAATCAGCGATAGAGATCAGGGTTAAGGAATGCTTTTGGGCAAACTTTTTTAAATCATCCAATCGGGCCATGGTGCCGTCGTCATGCATGATTTCCAAAAGTACGCCGGTAGGCCTTAAACCCGCCAGTTTGGCCAAATCGACCGCCGCTTCCGTATGTCCTGCGCGGCGAAGAACGCCGCCCGTCCGGTATTTCAAGGGAAAAATATGGCCAGGACGTACCAAGTCAGATGGTTTAGAATTGGGGTTCGCGATCACTTGAATAGTTTTGGCTCTGTCCTGAGCCGAAATGCCTGTAGTGGTTCCCTCTTTCGCGTCAACCGATATCGTAAAAGCCGTCCGATACTGGTCTTCTTCCCGGGTCACCATCATGGGCAAAGCCAATCGTTCCAAATCTTCAGCCACCATAGGAACGCAAATAAGACCACGGGCTTCTTTCACCATGAAGTTAATCGCTTCAGGCGTGACTTTTTCAGCCGCCATAACCAAGTCGCCCTCGTTTTCACGGTGTTCATCGTCCACCACGATTACCATCTTTCCCTGACGGATATCGTTAATTGCCTGTTCAACCACTTGATAATTCATAAATAGAGATCCATCAAAATGCCCCGAATCTCGTCGAGGACCGTTAAAATTCTCATTGAATCCTGCTGGCCCGCTAATAGAAGCTGACCTAAATTCTCTAAAGCTTCATCTACCCTTTGGGTCATGAGATAGACCACAAATTTTCCGTCCTTTTGCCGACCTTGTTTTTCCTCAACTTTAAAAGAGGTTGAAACCATCTTATCCATAAATTTTTTGACTGCCGTCTTATACTCATCAAACTCTTTGCGGTTTTTGGAAGCGAGAAGCTTTTTTCCCTTTTGCTCCACATCCACAATGAAAAGGCTCATTTCAGAACGCAAAACCGGATCAGTCACTTTTTTAATCCGTTCATTTAAAGCCGGAGCAAAGTAAGCAGAAACAGCGCTCAGTTTTTCCAGCTCTTTTTCTTCATCACTACCATTGCCAATCGGTTCGATTTTCATGATTTTACTCCCTGATAATTTGCCGAGAGTTTTTCAACGTATTTGGCCAAAATATCCACTTCCACGTGAAGCAAATCACCGACTTTTTTAGAACCCAGGTCCGTGTTTTGAAGGGTGTGCGGAATCAATGCCACTTCCAATTGATTTCCTTGTAACGCAGCTATGGTAAGACTAATCCCGTTCAAGGCAATACTTCCTTTTTCAACCATGTATCGGGATAAGTTTTGTGGAACCTTAACCGCCATTCGCACTCCCTGTCCTTCTGGATCAATGGCCGTAATTTCCGCCAGACCATCCACATGCCCCTGCACAAAATGCCCTCCCAAAGGATCAGAAAGAGTCAGCGGTAATTCAAGGTTCACTTTGGAACCTTCTTGAAGAAGGCCCAAAACCGTACGATTCAAAGTTTCAGGAACTGCCTGAAAAGCCAATAGTGAGGTTTGAATATCCACAACCGTTAAACAGCATCCATTCACCGCAACACTATCGCCCAACTTCACCCTGGACGATAATAGGGGCGCTTGTAAGGTTAAACGAAGGTCGTGTCCCTGTTTATCCGTTTTTCGAACTAATCCAACTTCTTGAATTAAACCCGTAAACATTTCATTTCCTCAGGCGGGCGGTTAATAAATAATCCTCGCCCAATTTTTCAACATTTGTATGCAAAGCCACCCACGCCTTCGATGGATTTAAAATCCCGGTTCCGCCCACCCACCCTGGTGCGGGACCTCCAAAAATTTTGGGAGCCATAAAAAGAGCTAATTCATCCGCCAGCTTTTCCCTTAAAAACGAAGCGTGAATCTCAGCCCCGCCTTCCACTAAAACACTTCGAACCGATAAAGAGTAAAGGGTCTTTAAAATAACTTCCAACGATAGCATTTTTTCTTTTAAAGGAACCCGAAAAACTTGAACGCCTTTATGCCGAAGAGCTTTTTCACGAGAAAGGGAGGCTTGGGGCGAGGTGAAAACCAAAGTCTTGGAAAAACCCTTAAAAATCTTAGCCACTGGCTTCACCTGTAACTTGGAATCTAAAAGAATCCTAAGGGGCCAACCATCTTTTCGATGATAGTTGGACAACCGAACCGTTAATGACGGGTTATCCAGTAAAGCCGTTCGGCTCCCGACCAGTATGGCGTCCACCGACGAGCGTAGCTGATGGACTTTTCGCAGGGCCAATGATCCCGTAATCCATTTCGACAAACCCGAAACCGTGGCTATTTTTCCATCCAAGGTCATCGCGACCTTTAAAATGACTTTGGGCCGTTGATAATCCACGCTGAATATAAAGTTTTCATTCAACTTTTTGGTTTCTCCTCGTAAAACACCGTTTTGAACCACAATTCCTGCTTTTTTCAATATGGCAAACCCTTTTCCGGCCACCAGCGGAAAAGGATCTTTCATCGCCGCAACCACTTTCACGACACCCGCTTTAATCAAGGAGTCAACGCAAGGAGGTGTTTTTCCGTAATGACTGCAGGGCTCTAAAGTCACATAAAGCGTGGTGCCCCTGGCTTTGGAACCAGCTTTCTTTAACGCCACGATTTCAGCGTGTGGACCGCCGTATTGTTGATGGGCCCCCTCGGCGACTATTTTTCCATTTTTAACCAAAACCGCGCCCACTTTGGGATTAGGCGAAACATACCCGCCTTGTGTTTGAGCCAGCGCTAAAGCTCTTTTCATGTATGACTGGTCTGAGTTTTTCAATTTGATGGCCCGTGGAATAAGAATAACCTCAGTATGCTACAGCCTGCAGGTGGGTTCAACCGCTCATGCGGGCTTTGTAACTCGCCCAATTGATAAAACCTTTACGCTTTCCAAAATGGTGTTCAGCAGTTAAAATTTGACTTCTTTTCGTGATCCTTTAAAAACAAACTCGGTCTTTTCAATACTAAAGAGGTCAAAATGCCAACATTAGTTCTGGTTCGTCATGGTCAATCCCAATGGAATTTGGAAAATAAATTTACAGGCTGGGTTGATGTGCCCCTTACCGCACAAGGCGAACAGGAAGCACACAGGGCCGGAAAACAATTAATAAACCTTCATTTTGATATCGCTTTTACCTCTGATCTTCAAAGAGCCCAAAAAACCCTCGCCATCATTTTGGGTGAAATTGGCCAGACAAACCTGCCGATTATCAAAGACAAAGCTTTGAACGAACGACATTACGGTGATTTGCAAGGTTTGGATAAAGCGGAAACTGCCAAAAAATTTGGCAATGAGCAGGTGAAAATCTGGCGTCGCAGCTACGATATAGCTCCGCCCAACGGAGAATCGCTTAAAGACACAGCCGCGCGTACTTTGCCATATTTCGACGCTCAAATTGTACCTTTGCTGAAAGAAGGGAAAAATATCCTGGTGGCTGCCCACGGCAATTCTCTTCGTTCAATTGTGATGCATTTGGAACATTTAACCAAAGATCAGGTATTGGAATTGAATTTAGAAACCGCTGTTCCTCGGGTTTACGAACTGGATGAAGATCTCAAAATCTTCTCCGCTAAAAATCTACAATAATTTAAATTCAAAGGAACGTTCTAATCTGTGAACTTCAAACTTCTGTTTTTTCTTTTGATTCTGGGACTAGGCGTTTCCTGCGCCCCCCGGCAAATGATAGTTCAACCAACACTACCCAATAAATCCAGCAACATAATACCTATTTCTCCCGCGCCAATTTTGACAGATGACCATTTATTGGGTTTTGTGCCGCCTCCCGAAATGATTGAAGATCCCGAAACCGGGCATCGAGCCCTTCCCGGAGTCATGCAGGCCTTCTGGCGTTTTAAAGAGCGGGCCAAAACAGATGGATGGAATCTCATTTTAGTATCAGCCTACCGTTCCTATCGGGACCAGCGCCGGGTTTGGAATCAATCGGATGATTCTTATCTACAGCGGGGAGCCACGAATCAGAAAAAAAGAGTGGAAGCGGTCATGAGCTTAGTTTCGGTTCCGGGACTTTCTCGGCATCACTGGGGCACCGAGTTGGATATATCCGAAACTTCCATTCGCGGACAGTTGGTCAATGTAGAGCCAGACACACCCGAAAGAGTGCTAAAGTTCTACGCTTGGATGCAAAAAAACGCGCCCCAATACGGCTTTTGCCAGGTTTATCTGGGACAAAAGGGATCCGTACATAACGAGCCCTGGCATTGGTCTTATTTGCCTTATTCTAAAACTTATCAAAAACAATTTATGGGTATTAAAAACTTCAAAAGGATTTTCGACGTCAACGTGGAAGATGTGGACTACTTAATGAGAAACTTTAATCGAATTCTCAAAGATGAGAAAAACTCCATCAATCCGATCTGCGGCAACTAATCTTTAACACCGATGACTTTCAATGGACGCGGAGAGATTTGAATTTTTAAACGATCTCCCACTTTAAATGGTTCGGTCAAATTAGAACCATCAACAAAAATTCTACCCTGTCGCATATAAGAGATAATTTCCAACGTTTGTCCTTTTTTTAAAACATCCTTTAAAAATAGACGGCGCCCGAATTTACGATGATAAACTTCACGCGCAACAAATTGAAATTGTTTGGCTGTCGCCTGAAATGATTTGCCGCCAGCCGAAAGCACCGCCGCTGTTGAGCCGGCCGCGCTGCTGACCCAAACACCGCTGGACATTTGCTCTTCCGAGCGATTACCCACTTTAAGGATGTACCGCGAGGTACCCGCCGGACTAAGTGTTGAAATCAAAAGATCGTTCAACACTGGAATTGGATTTTTCTTTCTATTGATAAAAAAGTCCAACCTCCAAATCAATGCGGGTTTAACACGGCCAGATAAGTATCCATCCAATACTTTCGAAAAGTTCTCGCCATCACTCCCGCTTAATCGCGCCACACTTTGCTGCGGATCTGAATTGACCCCCAAGATAGGCGTTTTCCATAGATGGTGAGAGCAGTCTAAAAAGGTTCCATCCCCGCCAACCGAAATAATCAACTTAAATTTACGGTCTATATTTTCTAGATTTTTGACCCTGCTACGAAGAAGAGTCGTAACTTTAAACCCTTTTTGCTTCAAAACCTTTTCTACCGTTTGTAAAGTTCCAAGATGCCTTTCATGACTTTTTCTTAAAACATCCCAAAAACGATTCTTTTTAAAACCCTTAACTAAGTTTGCAAAGGAACCATAACGACTGTAGGTGCTTTCTTTATAAACAACCAAAACATTGGCGCTTAACATAAAGTTTGAACTTTCTATTTAATAATTGATGTGATCGCCACACGGATCATCATGACCGCATATGCGGAAAGCAGAAGGGCCGCCAGCTTAGAAACGGCTTTAGAACCCGTAACTCCCATGAACTTCATTAAATAACTGGCGTTTCGAAAGATGATCCAGGCAATTAAAAGGTTTAACAAAAGACTTCCTGCAATTTCCCAAAAAATAAACCGATTCCTCAAAAGTATCAAAGTCGCGAGAACCGCCGGCCCCACTAATAAAGGAATTCCAATGGGAACAATGCCAATGCTGTTATCGCTCGAATCGTCCATTGAAAACATTTTCTGTTCCCAAACAATGTCTCGTAGGGCTATCACCAGCACCAACAATCCACCCGCTATCTGAAAATCCCCCACCTTTAATCCCAATGCCAGCAAAATGCGGGGCCCCAAAGGAATAAACAAAATACCAACTACACCAGCCAAAAGGATAGAACCGTTCAAAACTTTTTGACGGCGTTGAACGGATAAATTTGATGTCATTTGAACAAAGGCGGGCAGGATACCTAAAGGATCCATCGCGACAAAAAGAGGGAGAAACAAACTGAGAAAATCTGTCCAAGCCATATTATTTGGCTCCGATAATTTAACCGAAAACCGACCTACAGACTTATTATTATGATGATATACCGCCCTACCGACAAAAGATCACGAAGATTACTTGATGAAGAAAAGTACTTCAACCGGTTAAAGTTACAATTTCATCTCATAACCGGTTGTTACGGTCCAGAAGATATATTCGGTACTGGTTGGGTTGCCATTTGAATCACTACCATTATTTTTAGCATAGATATAATCGGCCATGGCCGAGAATTTTAACGCAGAATCCTCCGCCAGTTTTAAACGATAGGCAGGACCCAGTCCCAACAATAAACCCCCGCCGTTATAATTAATTATTGAGTCGCTTTGGAAAATATACTTTATTTCACTCGCTAAAGAAAAATCATCAAAAGCATAAGTCGAATCAGCATAAACTCTCGGACCATTCGAGTTGAGGCTTTCAGTCACCAATGGACCCCCATTAGTACTCCAAGCCGAAGGTAAATAAAACTGTCCACCCAACTCAAAAGATAACGCTTTAGGATTGCTCCAATTATAAGAAGCGTTAAAGTTAGTTCCCAATTGATAAAAATTCTGACCATTTTCAACAGTGGGAAAGGACTGATAAACTGAACAGCGAATAATCTCATTTTCATCATTTTTAAACGGCATCACCCGATTTAACGCAAAAAATACAGCACTTCCCAAGCTTAAGGAATTGACTGTTGTAACATTGCCATAACTAGGATTAAAAGCACCCGAATATAGATAACCCACACCAACGCCGTATTCGCCTCTTCCATCCGGTAGAGAAATACCATAAAAACCACTCGCCCCCCACCCTCTTCCGCTATAACGACTGTCGATAAATTGGGTCGGTGGAATAGAGGATTGTTCTTTGGTGTTCCAGGTTGTATCACCGGTAGGAAAATTGACAGCCGCGTTAAAAATGGACTTGAACGAAAAGGTCTTAAACGTTAACTCGCCTCCTAAAACCGTATCCGAAAGATTAGACAAATTATAAGTTTGAGGAGACGCCCCGTTAACCGTATAGGTATCCCCAGCCGTCATAAACTCGCCCTGACTGTAAATGTTGAGATCGGGAGTAAATCGATAAGAAATTGCTACCGGGAACAATACTTCGTAACCATTGTCTTGTGCGGGGGCTGCGTAATTTGTATTCCAACCGTCATAGACAGCACCCACACTCAGTTCACCTTCCGCCCAAGCTCCCGAAGTCATCAAAAACAAAACCGCGATTATTTTTAAATTTTTATTAAGCATAAGCTTTCCTATTTTAAAATTATTAATTACCCACATAAGGCTTAATAGTCACATTTGAGCCGCCTTGAACGGAATTCAAGGTCTTGTTTTGATTAACGATAATATTGTCTTTGAATTGTTCATTCAGATCGTTCAATCCCGTTGAGCTATTGTCTGGAGGCGTGTTTGATAATTTAGAAAGGTCCGTTTGAATATCTTTTTCAAATTTTACATAAGAGCCCGGATGGAAAAAAAATTTATTACCCTTTGTATCAATTGCGTAAACAACCCCTTCGAAAACCCTCAATTTTACTTGTGGATTAGATTTTCCATCAGATTCGAATGAAAATTTTGTTCCCCGAACACCGCAAACCACACCGCCCGCTTCAATTTCAAAAGATGACCTGGAAGTAGTCAGTTTTTGAACCGCCGCAAATAACTTACCCACAATAAGTTTAAACCGGAGAATTTTATCTTGAGTGGCATCTGTCGGCTTTTGAAGTTTTGAAAGAACAAATTCCGTATTAGGAGAAATGTCTAATGCGGAACCGTCAAATAAACGAAGAGTTGCTGTGGATTGATCCTTGGCGATGATTCTATCACCTTGGAAAACTGTCATATCTTTTTCAGCCGTTTTGGTCTTGTGCCCTTTTTTCGTTTTCACTTCAACTTTACCCGTAACCGCCGTGAAAATCCCTTGGTTCTGATTTGTCTGATTATCCGCCCACACTGATGAGATCAATAATCCCATTAAAACAAAAGCAAATAAAGTCTTTTTGAATAACTCCATAAGTCACTCTCCATTGTCACGGATCACTTACATGCCACGAATAAGTGGCATTTTATACAAATCAAGCCAAACTGGGTGTTAAAAGTTAAAAAATATGAGAAGAAGTGTTGTTTATAGTTTTTAGACGACTTATTTAGTTTTCATCACAAAAACCCCGTCCCAATCCACTGCGGGAGGGTGTTCTTTCAACTGTTTGCATCTTTCCACAAAAATAGGGGCGGGACCATCATGGGGATCCAGCTCGATGCATTTTTTAAACTGGGCCGTCGCTTCATCCCATTTCTGAGAACGATATAAAGCCAATCCTTCATGAAAAAACTGAACTTTTTCATGAATGTGAGGCTTGGCTTTAAACTGTCGATCCACCAATTCATAAATTCGGATAGGCTTGGTTTTGCCTTTAACTTGAATCATATCCAGTTCCCGACACAACATGTCCATTTTGACCATTTCATAGGTGGCTTCACTAATGATAATTTCAACATGGTATTCCTTGGTGGTTCCCTCAAGTCGGCTACCCAAATTAACCATATCTCCGATAAGCGTATAGTTTTTGATCGCCTGAGAACCGACAAAACCAACAACCATGTTACCTGTGTTTAAGCCAATTCCAATTTCAAGTTTTTCCTTGCCTTCAGACTTCCATTTAGGCCAAAGGACGTCATGAAGGAATTCACTCATGCTTAGAGCAGCGCTACAAGCCCGATAGGCATGATCTTCCTGAACAACCGGCGCCCCCCAAAAAGCCATAATGGCATCGCCGATATATTTATCCAAGGTTCCTTCAGTTACGAATACCATATTCGTCATTTGAGTTAAATATTCATTCAAAACACCGATCACTTCTTTAGCCGTGTGTTTTTCCGAATAAGTGGTAAAACCCCGTATGTCCGAAAACATAACGGTCAATTCCTTTTCCTCGCCACCCAACTCAATGCCGGAGGGCAGTTTCAAAATGGCATCAACAACTTTAGGCGTCACCATGCTCTGGAACATATTTTTCATGTGTCGGCCATGACGCACTTCGGTTCTGAATTTATAAGTCGTAAGAGCGCCAAAGCAAAGTGTCATGGCGACCAATGGATGGGTTAAATCAATCACCAAACCGGAATAAGTGAACAAGAGGCAGGCTACCAACACATACCCGATGAAGAGCGCCAGAAAAGCCGCCGTCCCCTGAACAGGTGTTAATTTCGGAATTAAATACCACATTGCAAAAGCAAGTAGAACAATTAAAAGATATTTAAAAATTTCCGCTGCTTGTCTTAAAACATTGCCCGAAATAGCGTTTTCAATAATATTCGCGTTAATTACAATTCCTGGCGAATTACGGGTAAACGATGTGGGACGCACATCATCCAATCCATCGGCCGTCGCACCTACTGCCGCAATCGAATTTTTTAGTTCATCTTTTGGAATGCGGTCATACAAAACATCGCTAACTGAATAAGTAGGAAAATTTCCAATTAAATAATTCGGCGTAAGTGTTGTCTGTCCACAAAAATTAATGAGCGCCGATCCATCTTCCAATATAGGTATTTTCGTTTTGCCAACTTCGGCATACTTCCCATCATAAATTTTAACTGGATCAGAATCATCTAAGAAACCGCGAGCCACTTGAAGCGACAAATGAGGTATTAACTTACCCTGATAGTCAATAACCGTTGGATAGTAACGAAAAATTTCATCGCCCTTAGGAAAACATCGGGTATGACCCAAATCTTTTGCTCCATCTTGGATAACCGGAATATTAACGATTAAAGATTTACAAGAAATAAAATCTGAGGTGAATCCGCCGAAAAGCTCTCCTTCTGTCAATTTCAAGGAATCAGGATCAGGAGTTCTTCCCTGTTTATTCACGATTGGTTGCATTAATAAATAAACATTTCCCGCTTCTTTCAGCGCAGCGCCCAATTCGGCATCATCGTTATGGGATTCTTGAAAACGGCGCACATCAGCCAAAACCTTTTGACGAAGGGCATTGGTTTGTTTGTCTGAACCTGCCATAGAGGTATTCAAGGTACGTTGTAACTGTTCCAACATTTTTTCGGAGTTGGTTTCGGGTTCCGAAAACTGAACGTCGTAAAAAACACACTTAACGCCGTCTTCTTTGAGTTTGCGAACAATCTGGGCGTGAATCGCTCTAGGCCAAGGCCATTGACCGATTTCTCTGATGCTTTTTTCATCAATGGCGATTATTTTGACAGGAGCCTGAGGTGTGCGAGCGCCCCGGGCATTGAATCTGAAATCAATCGTTTGATTTTCAACTTGGAGAAGAACGTTAAAAGCATTGAGAACAATGACAAGAACGATAATCGCCAAAGTCGCCCACAAAGCGATTTTCGGGTTATAGCGAACTAATTTTTTTTCAGAGACTTCGGGCATGGCGCTTATTGTAGGTTTGAGCTAAAAACAGGTCAAACACTTTATCCCAGATCCTTAAGAAGACGCGCTTCGATAACGCTTAAGACCCATGCTCCAAAGCCATGTTGTTATTAACAAAAACGAAACGCCGATAGCGCAGGCATAAAATAGTCGTCCGCTTAAAAGACCGCCCACCAACACTTTGGCAGGAAAGTTAGAAACGACCAGCATGGGGATAGCGGTTAAAAGCACCATTCTTAATCCAAACCGGTAAATCTCACCGGGATAACGAGTGAACTGGGTTAATTGGTAGTAGAGTTCAAAAAGGTTGCTGGCCCGACCGATCCAGAAGGTTAAGATGGATAAGCAAAACATCATGGAATACAAAATAAAAATGCCGTTCAAAACCAAAAGCAAAAACAATAAAACTTCGACCGGTGTAATTGCGGTTCCCAGCTTGTGCAATGCGAATCCAATCATGGCAAAGCCCGCCATGCTGTTGGTAATCGAAGCGTAATCTGTATATCTCAGTGAAACCATAAACTGAGAATTGATCGGCTTTACCAATACAAAATCTAGATCGCCGAGACGAATTTGATCCACCAACTTGGTGCAATTATCAAAAAAGAAAGCTTCGAACAATTGGTTGATAATGTGATTAGTCCCTAAAAGGATCACCATTTCCCAGACATTCCATCCACCGATGCTTTGGGTCAGGCTATAAAGCACTTCCACGTATATAAACTGCATCCCTAGCCAAATGACTTCGGTAAAAAGACGAATGATAAAATTGGATCGAAATTGCATTTCCCTGATCAAACAATTTTTCATCATCAAAAGGGTCATTCGACAGTAGCGCAGAAAATCCTTCATGGTTTATCCCCCTACCGCGGAATAACGCTGGGTTCCCCATTTCCAGCACAGCTTCACCAGAACAAAGAAAATACCAACCCATAAAAAACCGATACCCAAGACGGTTCCCATTTGATCGGGCTGAACCTTGCCGATCAAAATCATACAGGGCCAATAGCCCTCATAGGCAAATGGCAGCCACTGGACATAATGCACGATGGCCGAAGGCATAAGATTCAAAGGTATTAAATGGCCCGAGAGAAAGAACTCCATCGTCATAATGACAAACAAAAAAGTCGATATTTCCAAAAACCAAAAGGCCAAACACCCAATCAGGAATGAAAAAAGAACACCGGTCCAAAAAGCGATGATCAATGAAATAAAAAAACCAACCCATTCCAACACCGTAGGTGAATGTTTTAAATATTCCCGAATCAAGTAAAACACTGGCGGAAACGTAATGAGCGCTGCCAACCAAAAAATCAGCTTGTGGGCCAAGCGGTACATGGTTTGATACCAAAAATAGCTAATGGGCCGAATCAAATAGCGGTTGAGTAACCCATCTTTAATATCAAGGCTTATGTCCCGGGTCATGCCCGGCATGCTGGAAAAGCCCCTAGCCACGAACATAATGGCGTAATAAGAGACAATATCCGGCAAGGTCATCTTACCCATGCGCCCTGACCCGGCGTATCCAGGCGAATTGAAAACCGCATACCAAAGATAAATAGTGGTCAAAAGCGGTAAAAAACGAAAAAGAGCACCCACCATATAGTTAGCCCGATAAGCCATGTCTTCCTGGGTACGAGTAGAAAGAATGACCCAATATTTCCAGGCAGACGTGCCTTTTAGAAGTGCTTCCATCATGCTTGCGTCTCCGAACTCACAAACACCTTTTGAATAATTTCTTCGATCGGCACTTCCTCAATGTTGATATCCAAGACTGACCATTTTTCCAGAATTTGATTGGAAACCTTTGTCACTTCTTCCCTTTTCACTTTCAAGACAGCCTTCAGTTTTTCACACTCCAGCACTTCTCCAAACTGTGACAAATCTTCTTTGGAAACCCCGCCATTTTCAAAGGTTAGGCTGATCAGTTTTGAAGCTGAGAATTTTCCGATAATGTCGTTTAATCCACCATCAAAGAATTTCTTACCGTGATTAATAATAATCACCCTGTCGCAAAGGGCTTGAATGTCGCCCATATAGTGACTGGTGAGAAGAATAGTGGTTTTCGTCCGGTGGTTATATTCCTTAATGAATTCACGGATATTTTTTTGGGCTACCACATCCAATCCAATAGTCGGTTCATCCAGCAAAAGAACCCGGGGAGTATGTAATAACGAAGCGATCAGCTCAAACTTCATTCGTTCGCCTAGGGAAAGTTCTCTTACCATGACACCCAAAAGCTTTTTCACCTGAAGAAGCTCAGTCATTTCATCAAGCACTTTCTTATACTCATCATCTGGAACGTTATAGATTTCTTTATTGAGATATAGGGATTCCTGAGCCGGCAAATCCCACCACAGCTGATTCTTTTGACCCATGACCAAAGCGAACTGGCGGCGATATTCGTTTTTGCGTTCCCAAGGCGTAAATCCCAGAACTTTGGCGGTACCCGAAGTAGGATAAAGAATGCCGGAGAGCATTTTAAGCGTAGTGGTTTTGCCAGCGCCATTCGGACCTAAAAAGCCGACTAACTCGCCCTCTTCGATTTTAAAAGAGACATCATTAACCGCCCGAACCTCGGTATATTCCCGTTTAAACATGGCTTCAATAGCGCCACCAATGCCCGGTTTCTTTTTATTAACTCGGTAAATTTTGGTAAGGTTTTCAACTTCGATTGTAGACATGGATTAATTTCTCTTTAGTCTTTTTTATTGAGACAACGAGTCGTTATTATAAGAACCGCTTCATAGCTTTCAAAGGTATGCACTAAATAAATCATGTTTTCATAGGAAATCAACTTGCCCAACCCCAACACCTCTAAAATCATAAAAGAACTTCAAAGACTCTATCCAGACACCCGCTGCTTTCTTCACTACAAATCACCCTTTCAACTAACCTGTTCCGTCATACTTTCGGCGCAATGCACGGATGAACGTGTCAACATAGTCGCGCCTGAACTCTTTAAAGTTTTTCCAACTGCCAAAAAAATGGCCGCCGCAAAACAAAAAGATGTGGAAAAACTTATTAAGTCGACTGGTTTCTACCACAATAAAGCCAAAAATTTGATCGGCTTTGCGCAAGGGTTGCTATCTCTCTATGCGGGTAAACTCCCCAAAACTATCACGGAACTGATTCAACTACCCGGAATTGGTCGTAAAACCGCAAACGTTGTGATGGGCGAAATTCATGGGTTATCGGAAGGTATTACAGTAGATACGCACGTCACCCGGCTTTCCAACCGGTTGGGTTGGACCAAGCATCAAGACGCCGTGAAAATCGAGCAGGATTTAATGAAAATTATTCCGAAGGACGAGTGGATACACTTTTCACACAGGTTGATTCAGCATGGCCGAAAGGTTTGTGATGCCAGAAAACCTTTATGCCATGTTTGCACTTTAGCCAAATGGTGTCCGTCAGCTAATCGTTAATTTTTCAGTTAAACATTAAACCGAAAATGAACCACGTCCCCATCTTTCATGACGTATTCTTTCCCCTCGGTTCGAAGTTTGCCCGCTTCCCGAGCTTTGGCTGTCGAGCCAGCGGTATCCAAATCGGTAAAGGAATATACTTCGGCCTTAATGAACCCACGTTCTATGTCGGAATGAATTTCTCCAGCCGCCCGAGGCGCTAAAGTTCCTTTGGTAATTGTCCAGGCTCTGGATTCAATAGGACCCGCCGTAAAGTACGATATCTGGCCTAATGTGTCATAAGACTTACGAATAATAGCGTGCAAGCCCCGTTCTTTAATTCCCAGATCTGCCAAAAACTGATCAGCCTCTTCATCAGACAACTCCGCGACTTCAGCTTCAATTTTCGCCGAGATGTGCAAACAGCTGGCGCTCTGAGAAGCGGCGTATTTTTGAAGTTCACCATAAGCTTTGTTTTGGCGCACATCAGCCAAGTCACCTTCGGAAACATTTCCAATAAAAAGAAAGGGTTTCCGTGTGAGCAGACTCAATTC
>Ga0302155_10000500_pt1 | contig 31132 bp, 28 predicted proteins | sample I_Bog_N3_1_FD_193508 | JGI IMG/M metagenome (GOLD analysis project Ga0302155, IMG submission 193508) | Peat permafrost microbial communities from Stordalen Mire near Abisko, Sweden - I_Bog_N3_1 | ecosystem: Environmental > Terrestrial > Soil > Wetlands > Peat | place: Sweden: Abisko, Stordalen...
CGTTCGTCGTCGCTCAACACTAGTTCGGTCTTCGGTCTGCCTGTTCTCATCGTGGTATCTCCATCAGCAAAGATACCGCATGAGCATGCAAAATTAATGCCAGTTATTTACGGGACGGGACACTAGCACTGCCTACAAGGATTTTAATGCATTTAGTTTCTGCACCGCGTTACCTAGCGTGTCCAGTACGGTACCTAGAACGAACGGTTTGACAATAAACCCCGATGCCCCGTTTTTAATTGCCTGTTGAACGGTTTCTATATCGTTGCTAGCAGTGACCATGAGTACAACAGTTTGAGGCAGTTCTTTTTTAATCTCCAACAGCACTTCCAGTCCATTCATGTCCGGCATGGAAATATCAAGGCAGACAATGTCAGGGCTTAGCTTGAAGGTGCGTTCAAGGCCGGTGACGCCATTGCTTGCCTCTCCAACAACATCATAGGTATCGCCTTGAATGATCGAACGCAACAATGACCGTGTCATTTCGTTGTCGTCGATAATCAATACACTTGGTTTTTTGTTGTTGGTGGCCATGGACATTCCTCCGCAGATTCGATCGTCTTTCAGGCAACTTCATTCGGTTAAGTATTTTTTTGGTGCATCAATAGTAATGTCAAGTGATACCAATACAAAGGAGTTTAGCCGTATTTGCAGTTGGGAAATATTCTTGATGGAAATGACGCGTGTCTGTGTTGCTATGCAGATGACTGGATAGTCTTGGTAAACGTCAGATTTTGATGCTCGTCAGTGCAATGACGTCGAGCGCCGCCAAGTCGCTGGCATTGCACAGACAGATCGCCAGGTGCTCATGTTCAATGATCCGGCAGTTCCACGGCGCATCGCCGATTTCGCCGGGAGCGCGATTGTGTGCGAGTTTGTACAGCGCTTCCTGGCATCCCCACCAACGATAAAACGCTGCCGCGCGCTGCGCTTGCGGCTGTTGCGTCAGCCATCTCAAGCTCTCTTCATCCATCGATGCCGCACTGACAGCATCGATGTCACGTGGCTGATCGCGGTCTTCGATATCAACAGCGATACGGCACGTCATGCTGGTGGCGCAGGCAATCCAGCCATTGCTGTGCGACAGGCTGAAATAAAATTGACTGCAAGCATGGGGTGGCGCCAGCGCCAGCAACGGCGCATTGCCTTGGCGCTCGGTGATGAGGATGGATGCGTTGTCAATACTGAAGATGTGCTGCACAGCGTGCCGCAGTAGCGCACGGCCAAGTAAAAATTCACGTGCGCGTTGGGCTCGCACGAAGTTGTCGTAGCGCTTACGCTCGCTGGTGCCCAAGCCGGTGGCAAGTGAATCGATGTTGGCAGCGTCGATCAGATTGCCATCGAGCAGCCACAACTGGGCTGCTGCAGTGGCAGATGGCGCTTTACTGGTCACCGGCTGAGTGCGATGAAGAAAGAATTTTTTTCATTGGCGATGCTCCTTGAGGTTGGGGCGAAGAGTCCGATGCCTGCTCAGATCCAGCGTTTGAAAATCAGAGAAGTATTGATGCCGCCGAACGCAAAGTTGTTCGACATGACGTATTCGCAATCAATCTCGCGACCTTCACCGGTAAGGTAGTCAAGGTCGCCGCATTCGGCATCGACCTTGACCAGGTTAATGGTCGGTGCAAACCAGTTGTGGCGCATCATTTCTATGGCGAGCCAGGCTTCCAGGGCACCGCAGGCACCTAGTGTATGGCCCATATAGCTTTTGAGCGAACTGATCGGAGTGCGATTGCCAAACACGCGCGCGGTGGCCTGGGATTCTGCAACGTCACCCTGGCGCGTGCCGGTGCCGTGGGCGTTGATGTAGCCGATGGCAGATGGATCCAGTGCGGCGTCAGCCAATGCCATCTCGATGGCCATTCTCATCGTATCGGCATTAGGGTTGGTGACATGACTGCCGTCGCTGTTGGTGCCGAAACCGACGATTTCGGCATAAATGCGGGCACCGCGCGCTTGCGCATGTTCCAGATCTTCCAGGATCAGCGTGCCGGCGCCTTCGCCGAGTACCAGGCCGTCGCGCTGTGCATCGAACGGACTGGGCGTGATAGCCGGTGTGTCATTGAGCACGCTGGTGGCATACAAGGTATCGAACACGGCCGCTTCAGCGGCCGATAGTTCTTCCGAACCGCCAGCGATCATGGCGAGTTGTCGACCGCTGCGGATCGTCTCATAGGCGTAACCGATGCCCTGGCTACCGGAAGTGCAGGCGCTTGAGGTAGTGATGATGCGGCCGGTGACGCCAAAGAAAACGCCAATGTTGACCGGCGCGGTGTGCGCCATCATTTTCAGATAGGTATTGGCATTGATGTTCTTGGTACTTTTTTCGACAAACATCATGTTGAAGTCGGCAGTCGCGTTTGGCGATCCGGTCGATGAGCCGTAGGCGATGCCGACGGTGCCGCTTTTGAGCAAAGCGTCGTCAAGCAGGCCGGCATCGGCCAGTGCCCATTCGCTGGCGCGGGTTGCCATCAAGGCTACGCGTCCCATGCTGCGAGTGGTCTTGCGATTGTAGCGATCAGATAGTTCAAAGGCAGCAGCTGGCGCCGCCAGACGGGTCAGCAGACCGTTGAATTCGGCCCATTCGGGCATGCAGGTGACCGCGTTGCGGTAGCTGCGCAGGTGTTCTTGTATGGCGTTCCAGTCGTTGCCCAGCGGGCTGATGCCAGCCATGCCGGTGACGGCGACACGGCGTTCGCGAATCGTGCGGCTCATGCCAGGCCTCCATTGACCGAGATGACCTGGCGCGTGATGTAGGCCGCATCTTCATGCATCAGGAAGCTGACGGCGGCGGCCACTTCGGCAGGCTTGCCGGCGCGGCGTACGGGGATCAGTTTGAGGATCTCTTCTAGCGGTGCATCCTGGCTCATGTCGGTATCGATCAAGCCGGGCGCGACGCAATTGACGGTAATGTGGCGTTTGGCCAGCTCCAGCGCCAGCGCTTTGGTGGCACCGATGATGCCGGCCTTGGCGGCGCTGTAGTTGACCTGGCCGCGGTTGCCGACGAGTCCCGATACCGAAGCCAGCGTGACGATGCGGCCCGCCTGGCGGCGCTGGATCATCGGCATGATCAGCGGGTAGAGTACATTGTAAAAACCATCGAGATTGGTCTTGAGCACGCTGTCCCAGTCTTCTCCGGACATGGCCGGGAAGGCGTTGTCGCGGGCGATGCCGGCATTGCAGACGACGCCGTAATAGGCTTCATGTTGCTCGATATCCTGCAGCAGGATATCGGCGCATTGCGCCCGTTCACCGATATCGAATTGCAGTACGCGCACGGCGCGGCCCAAGGCGGCAATTTCTGCCGCCACCGCATCTGCAGCGGCACGCTGGCTGTGGCAATGCAGCACAATGTCATAACCATCGCGCGCCAGCCGCAGTGCAATGGCTTTGCCGATGCCGCGACTGGAGCCGGTGACGAGAATAGATTTCTTTTCCATAGGTGTCATGCTTGGTTTTCTAAAAACACGGATTCATCATGCGGCTGAAACACAGATACCGTCGCCTGCGCCAGCTCTTGTTGGGTGTCGCTATCGTGGATAGTGCAGGCAAATGATCCCATGCCATTTTCTGCTTGCAGCAGTTGCTGTACTTCAACGTGCAGGCTGGTGCCCACGGCAAACCATGGACGGCTGCATGCATAGCGCCGTGTACCCAGCAAAAAGCCGACCTTGACCCGCTCGCCGCGTTGCAGCGCCTGGTAACCAGCGTAGGCGGCAATGGCCTGCGCCATGTATTCAATGCCAATCCAGGCGCCGACGCCTTGTTCACCGCAGAACATGCTGTCGGCACGGATGGTGATCTGCGCACACAGTTGCTCTACATCAACCTTGAGTACGCGGTCCAGCAGCAGCATGGGGGCGGCATGCGGCACCAGGGTGGTGATCTCCGGCAATGTCATGCATTTCTCCCCAAAATCAGGGCGGCATTGCTGCCGCCAAAGGCAAATGAATTGCTCAATATATAGCGTGGTGGCCGACCCAGCGCGTCGCCGGTCTTGACCACGTGCAGTGCCGGCAAGGCAGGATCGGCCTGGCCGTCCCATAAATGCGGCGGCAGTGTACCACTGGCATTGTCATCTTGCATGGTCAGCCAGCACAGACCAGCTTCGATCGCACTGGCGGCGCCCAGCGTATGGCCGGTGAAGGGTTTGCTGGAGCTGACCGGCACCGCCGTACCAAACAATTGCGAGATGACAGTCGACTCCATCGCATCGTTTTGCCGCGTGGCGGTGCCGTGCAGGTTGATGTAGTCGATCTGCCCGGCGTCAATGGCAGCGCGTTGCAGTGCCTGCCGGATCGCTAGCGTGGCGCCTTTGCCAGCTGGATCCGGCGCTGAAATATGATGTGCGTCGGACGACTCGCCCCAGCCGCACAGGGCGACCGTGGCAGGCTCCTTGCTCATCAAGAACAGCGCTGCACCTTCGCCGATGTTGATGCCGCAACGATTGACGCTGAGCGGATTGCACAGCTCGGCGCTGACCGAATCAAGCGCGGAGAAACCGGCAATGGTGAACTCGCACAAGGTATCGACGCCGCCGCTGATGACGGCGTCGCACAATCCCATGTTGAGCAGACGCGCAGCACTGGCCATGGCTTTGGCACTGGAGGCGCAGGCACTGGAATGGACATAGGCCGGGCCGCTGATGCCGAGGGTGGCTGCCAGTGCCGCTGCCGGAGAACCGAGCTCTTGCTGACCGTAATGATAGTGAGCAGGGAAGTTGCCGTGGATGCGTTCATGCCGGAAGGCGGCTTCGCTTTCTCCGATGCCGGAGGTGCTGGTGCCCAGTACGATGCCGATGCGCTGCGCACCGTAGCGTTCGATCACGGTGTCAACCTGGGCGCGTATCTGCGCCAGCGCCGCCAGGGCGACCCGGTTGTTGCGGCTTTGTTCGCGCAGTGGCAGATGGCTGATGTCGGGCAAGTCCGCATCGGCCAGCGTGATCGCACCGAGTGTCAATGTCCGTTGCATAAAAGCGGTCTCGGCGCGCAGGCCGCTGTGGCCTGCGAACAGTCGCTGGGTGATGTCGACATGGGTATCGCCCAGGGCGCAAATCATTCCTAGTGCGTTGAGATAAATCGTCATGGTGCGATCACTACCGAGTCGATGGTGAGCTTGTACTGATAATACAGGTTGGTCAGAATGACCTTGCCGCCCCAGGGCTTGCGGTCAGGGTAATCGATGCGGGTGACAACTTTCTGGTTGTGCAGCAGAGTGCGCTGCATTTCGTTGTCCCGCAACTCCCAGCCGGCGGGCAAGGCTGCTCTGATCGCGTTGGCCGGCCATAGCGTCAGTTGCACATCTTGCAGCACGTCTGCACCTTGGACTTCCTTGGGCAGCATGAAGTGGCGCCAGGTCTTGAGTTCTCGGCCGTCGTAATGCAGGCTCATGACGCGCTGCCCGAATGCCAGTCCGACCAGGTCGAGATGATCCGGTTCGATCTCCAGCACCGTGTCGAGGTCGTCGGTGCGTCCTGCGCGTTCTACACGCAAGTGCTGCTGCAAGCTCAGCGAGGTGCCGAGCGCTGCTGGCGACAATTGCAGATACAGACGCGCCGAGTCGGCTGCCGCTGGCGCCGGGCTGGGCTCCGATGTGGTGGCGCAGGCGCTCAGCAGCAAAGCTGCGACCGCAGCAAGCCAGTGCGCAGCAGTTGGCAGACTCAGGCGCATATGCTTTCCAGTGCCGTCAGACGACGCTTGCTGTCGCGCACGAAGGGATTGCTCTGGTCCCAGGCATAGCCGGCCAGGATCGCGGAAATCATGCGACGGATTGCCGGCTCCTGTTGTTCGTGGAAGATGATCTTTTGAAAACCGCCGGCGTACCACGATTCGACGAAGGTGCGGAAGGTGTCGACCCCTTTTTTCAGCGGCACGGCGTAGTCGTTTTCCCAGTCGACCTGCTCACCGGCGAGCATGCGGTTGAGGGTCTCGGTGGCCAGGCTGGCGGACTTCAAGGCGATCGTCACGCCCGATGAAAAGACCGGATCGAGGAACTCGCCGGCATTGCCCAAAAGCGCATAGCCCTTACCCCACAGTGAAGTGACATTGGCCGCATAGCCAGAGATATTGCGAGCCGGGGTGTCCCAGGTGGCGTGTTGCAGCAAGTCGCGCAAGGCCGGGTCTTGCATCACCAGGGTGCGCAGCTTGGTGTCGTTGTCACCGGCGATGGTGTCCAGGAAAGACGACTCCGCCACCACACCGATGGAGCAGCGGCCGTGCGCGAACGGAATCAGCCAATACCAGACGTCGTGATGTTGCGGGTGAATGGTGACGCGGATCTTGTTGCGATCAAACCGGGCATCGCGGATGCCATCGGCGATATGCGTGAAAACGGCGCCGCGCAAGGGGAAACCGGACGGCCGTTCGAGATCGAGCAGGCGCGGCAGTACACGGCCGAAGCCGCTGGCGTCGAGCACGAATTTGGATTCGATGGTGTACTGGCCACCGTTGGCGTCGCGCACATGGGTGCGCGGTTGCGGACCGTCAAGATCGATGCCGGTCACGCTTTGGCGATAGCGGATCTGGGCGCCCTGAAGTTCGGCCTGTTGCGCCAGCAGATGGTCGAAGTCGGCGCGTTGTACCTGATAGGTGGTGCCCCAGCCGGCGCTATGCTTGTCGCGGAAATCGAAAGCGGTCTCTCTTCCACCGCGCACGAACGAGGCGCCGTTCTTGAATTGAAAACCATGTTCTACCACTGCCTGCAGCATGCCGGCCTGTTCCAGATAGGCCATGCTTTGCGGCAACAGGCTTTCACCGATGGAGAAGCGCGGAAACTGTTCCCGTTCGATCACCAGCACGGCGTGCCCATGCCGACGCAGCAAGGCAGCAGCGAGCGCACCGGCCGGACCGGCACCGATGATCAGGACGTCATGTTGTTCGATATTATTTTCTGTTGTCATAAGAGGGCGATACCGGGTTGGCAAAGCAAGGGGAAATGAGCCAGATCAAGGCCATGCCGATGAGCATGGTCAAGCCAAACGCGTGCAAGGGCGGGGTGCTGCTGAGCGCCAGCAAGCCGAAGGAAAGCAGGGCGCTGACGGCCGACAAGCCCACGGTGAGCCAGGCAAAGCGGCGGTAGTGCTCGGTCGGTTCTTGCAAGAAAATACCGTAATCGACGCCCAGTCCCAGCAATAACAGGCAGGCCAGTACATGGAATAGTTGCAGCGGCTGAGCGCACAGACCGAACAAGGCCAAGGTCGCCAGGGTCGCCAATGCCGGTGGCGCCATGCTGCGCCAGGCGGCGCGACGGTAGCGCAGCGACAGCAAGACGAAAATAGCCGCGTACGCAGCCAGCAATGCCCAGCCCATATATTGACGATAATACGTCAGCACCGAGGAAATGTCGGCTACCTTGTCGACCCATTGGACGCCGTCGATGCGGGGCGCGATGCGCGCCAAGACAGGTATGTGCTGATAGTCGTTGAGACCGCGCAGGGCGACGATACTGGCATATTGCCCGCCGATGTTGCCCAGCCACAGTTGTCGCCAGGGTTGACCGGCGGCGCTGGCCAGGAAGGGTTCCGGCAGCAGCGGCTGCGATTGCGCCAGGATGCGTTCACGTAGTGTTTGCTGCCACGACGCCGTTTCACCGATGGCTGTGGCAATGGCTGTCAGCGGGCCTTGCGGCGCCAGCAACGTGGTGGCGATCAACTGACGGTCAGCCTGTTGCTGTTGCTGCGAGGGGACCCAGTTGGAGATGGCCTGAACGCCGCTGATCAGCTTTTGCTGGATTGGCGCTTGCAATAGCTGTTTCAATTGCTCTTCACGTTGCAGCACCGTTTCTGCCGTGTTACCGCGTACCAGATAAAACTGCGCCGGTGTCGGTGCATCCAGCAAATTGCTCAGTTTGATCTGGTCGTCGATTAAATGCTGTGGTGTTTTTTGTAATGCACGGATATCGTCGCTGACCTGCAGGCGCATCAGTCCCGCCAAGGTGAAGACGGCGAATACCGCCAGCATTGCATAGCCGTTGCGGTTGCTGCGCCACAAGGGCCATTTGCCTATGCTGCGACTGTAGCGTTCGGCCAGTGCAGTGCTGCGCAAGGTGTCGGCCTGAATCAGGAGTGGAAACCAGAGGATCACGGTCAACCAGGCAAACAACAAGCCGAGCACGGAAAACACGGCCATCTGACGCAGTCCCGGGAAAGGCGTCAGTGCCATGCCGAAGTAGCCGATCAGCGCCGCCAGCAACATCAGGCCCAGGCCCGGCAAGAGCCGTCGCAGCAATTGCGGCGACGTCAATTGCCCATCGGCACCAAGGCGCATGCACAGGAAATAGATGGCGTAATCCTGGGCGATGCCGACCAGACTGGCGCCAAACACCAGCGTCAATACATGCAGCCGGCCAAACAGCAGCCAACTGACTGACAAGGCACCGAGACAGCCGATGGTAATTGACAGGGCAATCAGTGCGATCGGTTTAAATGAACGGAAAGTCAGCCACATCAGCAGCAAAATGCCGAGCAGTGAGCCGACGCCGATGGTAGTCATTTCGCTATTGGCTTGTGCGCTGCCGGCAGCGGCGTGGAGGATCACGCCGGCGCTGATGACTTCACTATCCGGCACGGCCTGTTTGGCAGCCCGATCAGCCTGATCCAATAAGGGAATGACTTGCCGTTGTGCGGCAATGGAGAACGCCGATTGCTGCAGATTCATGAGCAGCAAGACGTAAGAACGGCCGCCGCTTTCGACGAACAGGTGGCCGTCGCGCGGGCGCACTGGCGTTTCTTGCGCGCGTTCCTGGACCCAGCCGCCGAACAAGCCAAAAGGATCGTCTTGCCAGGCGCCCAGTTTAGGACCACCAAAGGCGCCGTACATCGTCGCCAGAGCCTGCTGGCTCCATTGCAGTGCCGGAGCGTTGCGCAGTTGCTCGCGCTGTTGTGACGTCAGCAGCAGCGCACGGCTATGGTCAAATGTCGACAACCAGGTGTCTTGCAACTGTGCTGCGTCAGACGTCATCGGTTGCAGCAGTGCGGCTTGCGGTGTGATGACGGCGGTATAGGCATCGGCCGCCTTGACGGCGCTATCCCAGTCGCGTGCGCCGACCAGCACGACGACTTTTTGCTGCGCGCTGTCGACCATATGCACAAAGGCCTGCTGCATCGCATCATCATGTCGTGCCGCGGGCAGCAAGGCGAGGATGTCGGTGTCCGGACTGACGCGCTGCACCAGCCACAGGTAAGCGTTGTGACTGAGCAGCAGTGCTACCACCAGCAGCCATGCCAGAGCCAGCCCACGTCCACGCTCACGCAGAGGGCTGCCTGGGGTGTTGTTGCTAACGGCTGGATCAGTCAAACATCGCTCCTTCTTCGGCGCTCATGACGCCGTTGCCGCTCTTGATGTCGGAGAAGACGATTTCGGTATGGTCGCCCGAGGCTTCCTGCATGGTGACCTTGTTGACGTAGGCACCGCCGTCCAGGCGGATGTCGCCGATGGCCTTGGCCAGACCGGGTTCGCGCGCCTTGAGGGCGACCTGCCAGTTGCCGTTCTTGAGCGTGCCGTCGAGTTCAAACAGTTTGTCGAGTTGGCTGAGGTCGCCTGCCAGCAGGGCGAACAAGACATTGTTGATCATCTTGACCACAGGTTCCTGCTGGGCGTCCAGACGCATTGCCACGCGGCCGTTCTGCATTTGCACGATGGCCTCACGGGTGATGCGCAGGGTACTGGGGAAGGGCTGCAGGGTTTGCCACAGGATGCCTTTGCCTGTGGCGACACAAAAGCGCCCGTTCGACAATAAAGGCTTTTTGATGCCGCTGAGCTGCTTGGTCTGGTCGAAGCGGCCACACATTACGGCCGGTTTGGCCAGTGTCGCCTGGATTTGCGCAATCGGTGCGGCGGCATGGGCGGCGCCAGCGGCAGTGATGAAGAGCGCGGCGCAGAATCGGCCCAGCATGTGAGAAAAAGCTAATTTCATATTGATTCCGGATAAGGTAAGCCCAGCTTTTGCCACAACACCGGTGGACTGACAAAGCACATTTCACGTCGTGATATTTCCACGGCGACCTGAGTGGTGATACCCCGTGTGAGGCGCTTGCCACTGACGGCATCGGTGATCTGGTATTCCATCTTGAGGCGGTTTTCCCATTCGATGATGGCAACCCGCACCTTGATACGCTGGCGAAATACGGCCGGGTTGGCGTAGCGTATTTGCAGGTCGATCACGGGCCACATGTAGCCGGACGCTTTCATGGCCAGGTAGTTGTAGTCGATCTGGTCGAACAGGGCACAACGGGCAGCTTCGAAGTATTCGATATAGCGGCCGTGCCAGACGATTTCCATCGGATCGAGGTCATAGAACTGAATCTGCAATTCGATCTCGGCTTGCCAGGGGGATTTGGCAAAGCTGACTTTGCCGCTGGCATCAAGCTTGCTCATACAGACTCCAGGAACGGCTGCGAATACGTTCCAGCAACAAGCGCAGATCGGGTTCCAGCATGCGGTCTTCGACGACTGTCGCGATGTCGGCGGCAAGTGCCTCCTGCATGGCCGCCAGACGTCCGCCTGGCAATTGCGCCAAAGGCGTTTCCGGCCGCAGTTCGCTGCGCAGCCATACACCCTGACGCACTGCAATCAACAGCGCGGCCACCACTTGTTCGGTCAATTCCAGCACACGCAGGCAATCGCGGGCGGCGATGGTGCCCATGCTGACTTTGTCCTGGTTATGGCATTCGGTCGAACGCGAGAAGACTGATGCCGGCATGGTCAATTTCAGGGCTTCTGCGGTCCATGCGGAGGAACTGATTTGCAGCGCTTTGAGGCCGTGATTGATGGTCGCGCGCGTGCCTTTGGCACCCGACAGATTGGCTGGCAGACCGTTGTTGTAACGGCTGTCGACCAATAGCGCGAGTTGCCGATCGAGCAGATCGGCGATATTGGCGACGACATTTTTCATGCTATCCATGGCAAAAGCGATGTGACCGCCATAGAAATGGCCGCCGTGCAGCACGCGCTCATGATCGGGATCGATGATAGGGTTGTCGTTGGCGCTATTGAGTTCGTTCTCGATCGAGCTGCGCAGCCACGGCAGCGCATCATTGAGCACGCCGATGACGTGCGGGGCACAACGAATCGAGTAGCGGTCTTGCAGGCGCTTTTCATTGCGCAGCGGCTGGTCGCAGGCGAGATCAGTTTGCAGCCAGCCGGCCACTTGCTGCTGGCCTGGATGCGGTTTGACCGAAAACAGCGTGGCGTCGAAATGGTGGGCGTTGCCGTCCAGGGTGAAGCTGGCCATGGCGGTGATGCGGGTAGCCAGTTGGCACAGATAGTCGGCGCGGCGGTAAGCCAGACACGCCAGCCCGGTCATGACGGCAGTGCCGTTCATGATCGCCAGGCCTTCTTTGGGGCGCAGGCGTAAGGGTGTCATGCCAACGCTTTGCAAGGCTTCGGCAGCATCGACATGCACACCGTTTTTCCAGACTTGGCGTTCGCCACACAGTACGGCGGCAAGATAGGACAGGGGGGTCAGGTCGCCGCTGGCGCCGACCGATCCTTCCGCTGGAATCAGGGGCAACAGATCATGTTGCAACAGCGCTTCGATTTGTTTAAGCAGGCCCACACTCACGCCGGAATAGCCTCTGCTGAGTGAGGCCAGACGCGCGGCCAGAATGGCGCGGGTCTGCTCCGGCGAGAACAGCGCGCCGAGACCGCAGCCATGATAGGTGTAAAGATGGTGCGGCAATTCGGCCACCAGTTCTGGCGGTACGGTGACGGTGCAAGAGTCGCCGTAACCGGTGGTGACGCCATAGATGGTGCCGTCTTCGCGTAGCAGGCGATCGAGAAAATCAGCGCCGCGCTGGATGCGTGCCAGAAATTGCGGTGCGTCCGAGAGCGTCGCCTGGGCCGCTCCTGCGGCGATGGCGCTCACATTTTCAATGGTCAGCGGTGCCGCACCGAAGGTGACGACGATGGCTTCGTCCGCGTTGTCTATGGCGCTTGCCGATGAGGAACTAGTGTGGAGCATGGTCGCTATCAAAAATGGGTAAAGCCCAGAAATCGTAAAAATTGAACCACTGCAACGGTGCTTGCAGACAATGGTGCTCCAGACGGGCGGCGTAGTCGGCGACCAGTTCATCGAGCAATTGTGCACGCTGCTTGCGCGGCAATTGAATCTGTTGACGAAAATTCTCGAAGCAAACTTCGGCGCCGTCGCGCGTACGCCGGGAGAACATCAGATAGACCGGACACTGCAACAGGCTGGCCAGGACGTAAGGTCCGACAGGAAAGGGCGCTGCCTGACCCATGAAAGGCGCCATGGCCACACGCGGATTGGGCGCTACCGGCACGCGATCACCGGCGATGACGACGAACTCGCCGCGCGCCACTTTTTCTGCCAACAGCACGGCAGTGGCAGGGGTCATTTCCGTTACTTGCATCAGATTGAGCTGGCTGTTCGGATCGAGCTGCGCCAGCAATTGATTGAAGGCACGCGCATGTTTGGTGTGCACCAGGACGGTAAGCCTTATTCTGGCCTGATGATGTGCCAACACGCGACACAATTCCAGATTGCCGAGATGAGTGCAGATCATCAATCCCCCCTGGCCGCGGGCGTTGGCTTCGAGTATCGCGGTGTCGCCGGAGGTGCCGATGCGCTCCAGTGGGAACAGGCGGCCCCACAGCAGCATCTTGTCGAGCAGGCTCTCGCCAAAAGCGGCGAAATGGCGCAGCGCGCCCCACAAACCGGTGGCCATCTTCAGTGCCGGGCGATGCCGTTGCACATGCTCAAGATAGTCGATCGACGCAGCCCGTGCGCGAGCATTGCGTGCCATGTACCACAGCAGAACCGGATACAGCAGCAGACGGAATGGCGCCCGCCCGAGCAAGCGATAGACGCCGAACAGCAGGCGCATGCCGCCGATGAAGCTGACTTCATTGATCTGTGCCCAATGGCGCCTGGACTCAGTGCGGCGGCTGCACGATGGTGCCGATACGGATGGCTTCTTCATGCCGACTTGCCAAATAGTTTGCGCGCCAACAACAGTGGCGCCCGCCACAGCATGCCGAAGAACAGCACCGTATGCAGACGAGAGATCAGGACATTATCGAGCCAGACTTTGAAATGCGATACGCCGTCGCTGGGGTAATGTACGCGCGTTGGTAGATTGATAATGCGCAGCCCGCGCCAGTGCAGACGCACCAGAATCTCAATATCGAAATCCATGCGCATGCCGATTTTTTGCGTCGCTGTCAGCGCCGTGACGGCGGCCAAGGGATAAATGCGAAAGCCGCACATGGCATCACGGATGTCGAAGGAGAGGGTATTGATCCAGACCCAGATATGCGTCAGATAGCGCAGATACAGTCGGACTTTTGGCACGCTGTCGTCATATTGCGGGCAGCCGCTGATGACGGCGTCGGGATGCGCGGCCGCCAGGGCGACAAAGCGTGCAATGTCGCTGGCGTCGTGCTGGCCGTCCGAGTCGATTTGCAAGGCGTGGCTGTAGCCTTGTTGCGCCAGATGGTGCAAACCGGTGATGACGGCGCCGCCCTTGCCGCGATTGACGGTGTGGCGCAGCAGTGTGATGCGTTGCGGCTCTTGCGCGGCGAGTTGATCCAAGACCTGGGCGCAGGCCGGACTGCTGCCATCATCGACCAGCACGCAATGCAGATCATGTTGCAACACTGCCGCCAGCACTGCGGCAATGGCGTGTTCATGGTTGTAGACGGGAATGACGGCGGCAATGTTGAGGCGGGTATTCATGCGGCACTCCCGAGCAGAATGCGGCCGCTGGCATGTTGCGCACCGGAAAAATAGAGACGGAACGCCAACGCACTCTTTTCCCTATCGTGTTCCAACTCCATCATCACGCTGGCGCCGGGTAGGATCACGCATTGGAATTTCAACGCCTGCATTCCCAGAAAATGGGGCGGTAGATCAAAATATTGTCGTCCCAGTTCCCATGCCCAGTTCACTTGCACAATGCCAGGGAGGATCGGCGTCTCAGGGAAATGGCCCTGGAAATAGAGCAAATCTTCCGGTACATGCAATTGCAGTACGACTTGGGTTTCGCTACGTTGTACCAGCGTTTGTTCGGGCAGCACCGGTGGCGCTCTGCCGGGTTCTTCCAGGAGCGCTGCGAGTGCGGCCATGGTGGTCTTTCCTTGCGTATTGGCAGGCATGATTTCCAGATAGCGCCACATGCGCGGCAACGCGACGCTGTCGATGGCATCTGTCAGCAGGGCGCGCAATTGGGTATTGAGCGCCAGCTTGCCTTGCTCTTTGAGTACCGTCCAGCCAGCGCTTGTGGGCACCAGGAAGACGACGATGCGTTCGCGCTGGGCGCGCGCGGCATGCACCATGACACGCACTTCGGCGACCAGCGGCGAGGCCTGCAAGAGACCTTCGATCTGATCGAGCGAAATACGTTTTTCTTCCAGTTTGACGATACGGTCGGCGCGCCCACGTAAATAAAATCGTTGCTGATCGACAAACTCCACGCGATCGGCCATGCACAGCCAGTCGTGGTCGGGCAGGTGCGGCGAGCGCACTTCCAGGCATGCGTGTTCGGTATGGCGGCGCACCTCGACCTGCGGCATCGGCTGCCAGCTGTCAGCCAGTTGCACGTCCGGCAGTTGCTCACGCCAGGCGATGCCGCCGGTTTCGGAGCTGCCGTAGATTTCAATCGGGCAATGCCCGAATAGTTGCTGCGTGCCTTGCGCCACTTCAGCCAACAAGGGGCCGCCGGATGAAAATATGCCTTGCAAATAGGTATTGTGCAGCGTTACCGGATTGTTTGGAAAACGTTTCAAATGGGCCGGGCTGGAGAGCAGCAACCAAGGCCGCGGCGGTGCGATGGCGGCGAGGTCTTCCGGGAAAAAAGCGCTGCGCGCGTGGATCGCACGGCCTGCGCATATCGGCCATAGTACTTTGAACAGCAAGCCATAGATATGCTGGTGCGATACCGTCGATACCACTTCCGATGCTGCCATCCTCGCCCCGAACAGCGCTTCTAACGTGGCCACTTCAGACGACATTTGGGACAGCTTTTTAGGAATGGCTTGTGCTTTGCCGGTACTGCCGGAGGTATAGACCACCAGCGCTACCGAGCTGCCGTCAAGTCGCTGCTGAGTTTGCAGTACAGGATTGCCGTCAGGGATCGCGGCCAAGTCCGGTAGCTGCAAGGGTTGCCATGCTTGCTCGAACTCGCCGATGAAGCCATCGACTTCGTTGGCAAGGTTGGTGCAGGTTTCGTTGAGTGTATCGCTAGGCAGATAAATCACCTTGTTGGCTTGCCAGGCGCCAAACAGTGCCGCAGCGAAGGAAATCGAATCCTGCATGTAGAGCGCAAAACTGCAGCCCTCATGGGCATGCAGCAAGCTTTGCCAAGCTGCGGCTTCGGCCTTGAAACGGGCGTTGCTGACGGCTTCCTGATTGCGCCACCCGACCAGATGGGCATCCGTTCGCCCTGCGTAAGGCAGGGCCAGCATGTCAATGAATTCAGGCATGATGATGGCGCCTGACATAAAACCGCAGCACATATTCGCCGGCGAACAACACGCCCATCACCAGATAGGAAATGACACCTGAGTACAGTGACCAGACTGCCTCCGAAGCCCATATTGCTGTAACGAAAGAAAGCAGTCCGTTGATCGCAAAGAATGCACACCACACTTGTGTTACACGGCGCGTGTAGAGCACCGCGAAGGACGGCAGATCTGGATTTTCCAAACGTGCCAGACGTTCGATGATGGAAGGTGGACGCAACAGACTGACGCCAAACACGGCCAGCATGCCGATGTTGATGGCGACCGGATACAGTTTGAGCGGCAGTAGCGAATCCCAGAACAATGCCGGCAAGCCAAGCGCCAAGGCGCATAAACTCATCCAGCGATGGCGCTGCGTGAGCTTGAATGTCGCCAGCCGCAGAGTCGTCGCAGTCATCAATATGATGGCCAGCAGTCGCGGTTCCAGTTTGTCGTGCGCGTACCAGATCAGCAATGGATACAGCAGTATGATCAGTGCAGTCAACGCAGTGGAAAAATTAGGTTTTTTCATCCGCAGGCAACAAAGTCGAGATCACGTTGACCACATCCTGCACCGTGCGTACCGTACGGAACACGTCAGGCTGTATGCGTTTGCCAGTCATCTGGTTGAGTTTGACGACGATATCGATGGCATCGATGCTGTCAATGTCGAGATCGGTATAGAGATTCGATTGTAATGTGATGTTCGCTTTGTCGAGTTCGAACATCTCGTGCAGCATGTCGACGATCCAGACATAAAGCTCATCTTTGTTCATGGAGTGCACTGGAGTTGTCATGGCGAATTTTTTTCTGTTGGCGACGATTGAGTGATCAAGGCTGCTAAAGACTGAACCGAGGCAAAGTGTTTGCGTGTTTCTTCGGAATTTGCAGACAAGACAATACCGTAACGTTTTTGCAATGCTACGCCCAACTCCAGGGCATCGATCGAATCCAGTCCCAATCCTTCGCCGAACAAGGGTGCGCTCGCATCAATGTCGATCGGACGAATGTCTTCCAGTTGTAGAACTTCAATAATGAGTTCCTTGATTTCATCTTCAATTTTTGACATTGCTTAGCTTTCTTTGGTGAAATATTTTTGCAGGAAATAGGTTAGCTGGCGCGCTGCCAGGCTTGGATTGTCAATCTGACCTATTGCCTCGGTGATATCAATATCCGCGTGAACCATGATCTCAAAATATGGTGTGATCGGTGGCACTTTCCACCATTTGTTCCCTTTGGCGAGTGTACCCGGCGTACAACGGATAGTGACCGGTGTGATCGAATATTGACCGCGAATGGCGACATTGGCCGCGCCGCGTTTGAAATGAATGCGACCGTCAGCCGGCGTGCGCGTGCCCTCTGGAAAGATGATCAGATTGCCGCCGCAGCGTAGGGAGGCGATACAGGCATCAACCAGTTCAGGGCCGTCCTCATTGCTGATGTAACCGGCAGCCCGGACCGGAGCGCTGGTAAAGGGGTTGCGCCACATCGCTCCTTTGACGATGCAGTCGGCGTGTCTGACGAAGGCCATCAATAAGACGGTATCAATAAGCGAAGGATGATTGGCAAGGATCAGTAGTCCTTGGCGCTGCAGTCTTTCCAGGCCGGTAATGTCATATCTGAGCACGCCCAGGATGCGCATGAACTCGACAAAAAGACGAAAAGCCCAGCGGATGATATGACGCGCCCAGCGCATGCGTCTTTGTTGGTTGCGCACCAGTAATTGCATGAACGGAAAAACAAGTCCGCGCAATAGCAAGCCGCCGATGCCGAAGGCCGCAAAACTGAGACCGGTGCAACATACTCGCCAGTATCTATTCAGTGAAATGTTGGGCTTCCTGGTCATGTTCTTTGTTGAATGCGCGGTCGTGGATTCTGGCCGTTTACTCAAGCGATCAAGCATGGCGGCTCCAACGCCACAAACGTCCATTGACGGCGCGCTTGAGTTCGAGGTCTCGGCGCAAGAAGAAACGCAAAATTTCAAGGCCGGCAGGCATGGTTGCTGGAGACGGCATATCTGGAATGGCAAAAAGTGGAGATTCTGACTGATCATGCGCAGACCAGGAAAGTGAAAAACGATCGCCGGCGGTGGCGCTGCTGTTTTCCAGCTTCTGCAGCAGCCAGGCCCAGGCAAAGCTTTCTTCTGGAGCGTCGTTGTAAATACTCAACACAGCCGGCGGTGGACTGTCCGAGACCACCAGCAATACCTGTGTCACGCCATCGGCCAGCAGAGCGCAGGCCTCAATCAATGCGTACTCAATGGTAGCTGGACCCGCTGCAATGGCAATGTGATTGCCATGATCGCCGCGGGCAATCGAGAACAGGCCAGCAGTGGCATTGTGTACTGAGAGGCTGAATGAGGCGGGGGACAGTGGCACCTGGTTTGCCAGTTCGCGCAACAATTCGACCGAACGCGCACATTCACCGTGGCGTGAAGCAAATATGATCGGGATAGCAGCATGTTCGGGCAGGCATTCATAGGCAGCTTCCAAGGCCATTCTTCCCGCTGCACTGGCGCGGCGACGCAGCATGGGCGGCATGCTGTGGAGTGGCGGTTCAGTCGGCACGGAGATGTCCCTGCGGCCTTGCGCCCACTCCTGCCATGCTGCAGCGGTGGCTAAACCAGGCGCCCAAGCTGCATGCGATGCTACAGAAAAACTGACATCCCCAAAACGCATATTTTTATTCGAATGCTGTCGATTGCCGATACTTTCGTCGCAAATCTTATCGTCATGTTGTCCAGAATGACATGACTGAAATCTGGAGCCCGATAATCGCTGCGCCCCATGTGTTGCTTAAAACGCAACATTAAAAGCCGGTGTATCAAGTGTTAAAAAAAGTAAATCGAATATTACGATAAAAGTTCTTACGGAATTTTATTTTTGAATGAATATTTAGACCAGAATCGTAGACGCGAGTGATCGGTTTTTAAGTTGGTTCTTGCTACAAATGTGTTGAAAAAATTCAATCAGCCTGCTGCTTCAAAGAAGCATATCAATCAATTTTTGTAGTGTGACACACTGCCTGAAACTACGATCAGGCAGATGGGAAATCCAAAATAAGACTGGTTTTGTCGTTTGTCTTCAAGTTGCCGTGGAGAGTTGCTCATTCCATTTTGAACAGCATCACTTCTTTGGCAAGTGTATTGGCTTGATCCTGTAATGTTTGTGTTGCCGCCGCAGCCTCTTCCACCAGTGCTGCATTCTGTTGTGTGGCATCGTCCATGGAACCGATGGCCTGGTTGATCTGCTCGATACCGGATATCTGCTCCTTGCTGGCGGCGGTGATATTTCCCATGATATGGGTGACGCTGTTGATGCTTTCCACAATGGCCTGCATGGTCGAACCTGCATGGTCTACCAGTTTGGTCCCGGCACCGACTTTTTCGACCGAATCGCTAATCAAATCCTTGATTTCCTTGGCCGCACTTGCAGAACGCTGAGCCAAGCCGCGCACCTCTGTTGCCACGACCGCAAAACCACGTCCTTGCTCGCCGGCGCGGGCCGCCTCTACTGCTGCATTCAATGCCAGAATATTGGTCTGAAAGGCAATGCTGTCAATGACGCTGATAATGTCGACGATCTTCCTGGAGGAGTCATTGATTGAACTCATCGTCTTGACGACGTCCGACATCACGCTGCCCCCGGTGACGGCGACTTCGGAGGCGGCAATAGCCAACTGATTGGCTTGTCCTGCATTGTCGGCATTTTGTTTGACGGTTGAGGTCAAGGTCTCCATCGAGGCGGCTGTTTGTTCCAGCGTACTGGCCTGTTGTTCTGTGCGCGAAGAAAGATCCAGGTTGCCGCTGGCAATCTGGGTCGATTCGGCTGCAATCATACGAGTACTGGTGCGGACCTGGCTAATGATGTTGACCAGATTGGCTGTCATGTTTTTCAAGGCAAGCAGTAGGCGACCAGTCTCGTCAGTGGAGCCGACCACGATCTTGGCGGTCAGATCGCCATTGGCGACACGGCTGGCCAGATCCAGTGCATAAGAGATAGGTCTGGTGATGCTCAGCGTCAAACCCCATGCAAATAAACCGCCCAATAAAATGAATGAGCCTATCAGTGATAAAACCAGAATCTTGCTGCTTTGCGCAATGTCATCGACTTCATTGCTTAAACTATTGACGGTATCTTTTTGAAAATTCAGAAATTCACGCTGGGAATTTGTATAGGCTTCCGACAGTGGTTTAAATTGTTCAAATAATGTGGCGACGTCGTCATTGCGACCTTCTTTTTTGGCCTTCATGATCTGATCGCGGTTATTCAGATAAGCCTTTCGTGCAATGCCTACCTTGTTGAACAACGCTCTTTCTTTGTCGTACACCAAATGCGCTTCAATGTATTTTTGAATCACCGTTATCTGACTGGTGGACGATTTGGCATCTTCCTCAAAATATTCGGCTAACGATGGGTCGGCACTTTTCACGATCGCCAATTGTCTCTTGAGACCGGCAAATGTGAGGTGATACCACTCTTCGGTCTTACGTTCCTTGATGAGCGGTTCCTGCATCATGGCGTGCGTGTTTGCGGCCACTTCATTGAGGCGCCATACTCCTACGGATGATGAAAGTGTTGCCAGCAGCAAGACGATAGCAAAACCCATGCCAAGTCGCGTACCTATGTTTAAATCTTGAATTCTCATATTGCTTTCCTGTCAACGAAATTCTTCAGATTGTGCAATTTTTGAGCTGAGTCGACCTCGTTTTCCCAGTTTCTTTCTCAGTGAGAACATGAAGCTAGGATAGCTGTGCTGCAAAATATTCACAATCGTTATGGTGCTCGCTTGTGGAGAATTTGATAATGGTTTTTTCGCTCACCAATCTCCACTTGCCGGCAGTTTGATAAAAGGGCCGCGATGATGTCCAGTTTTCTGTGTATGACAATATTGATTATTCGCCGTAGTTGGCAATTGCCATCTGAGCCTCTGGACTATTCACGTTCGCTGAAGTCACCGTGACGACGTCGATGAACTGTTTTTGCTCTATTGGTCGTATGCCACGTGAGGCCTCAATCAAGGTTTTTGCAGCCTGATAACCCATGTGGTAAGGATCCTGCAATATTGCTGAATAAAGCACGCCGTGTTGCAAGGCATCCAGGAATTCCGGACGCCAGTCGAGCGCAACCAGGCGAGGGCGCATATTGAGAGGCATGGCCTCGATGACGCGTACGGCACCATAGGCTACCGGCTCGGCCGGGGCGAAGACCGCATCAATATGGCCGGTATAAGTACTCAATGCTTTGTTGGTCAATTCCTGAGACTCGCGAAAACGATACCCGACATACGTATCGATAACTACTTCCCATCCTCTCTCGTGCGCCATGCTCAAAAAGCCTTTTTCGCGTTCGGTGGTGGAACTGATATTGGCTGCGAGCCGCAGCACTGCAATTTTGGCGCCTTTATGCAGGACAGGTGCCAGACTGAGCGCTGCGGCTCTTCCTGCGGCAAAGTTGTCGGTCGATACTATAGACAGTGCGTTGAAATTCATGCTGCTGCGGTCAACCAGTACCAGCGGCACGGTGAGCGAAATAGGTGTTTTTACGCCTTCCAGCGGCTCAGGCGCCAGAATGATGCCGCTGACACCGCGCTTTAGCATATAGTCAATCAATGTGAGCTGGATATTGTCTTGTGTTTCGAGAGAGGCACCGTCAGCAGGGCTGCGCAGCAGCATATTGACATGCAAATCCTCCGTTGCACGTTTGATGCCTCTGGACATGCCTTGCCACATGCCTAATACCTTGCCGGGCAAAATAACGCCGATCTCCTCGCTGGAAGCGGTTTGTGTTGTTGTGATAAACAGACCCAGCAGCACAGCAAGAATCAAGTGTTTCTGCACGAAAAGCTCTCCATAAAATACATCTGAATATAATATGCAAATCATATTGACGCATAAAATTAAGATCGAAATGCCGAAACAATTTGTGTTGGGGATTCGATAAAAAACTGGAATTCATGAAATCTCACTCTCATCATGATGGCTGGATGGCGTCTATTCTCAGGGTTAAAAGAGGCGGTATTGCCACCTCGTTGTTGATTCGAGTCTGTCTGTTCAGTACGGTGCTTACGCTGATTCTTACCTTCATACAGCTTGCTTTCACCTATCACAGCGAAATATCGCGTCTCCAAAGTCGATTTGATGAGATCAATAAAGTCAATTCGCTCAGCTTGAGTGAAAACTTGTGGGCGCTCGATACCAAGCAGTTGCAGGAGCAACTTGACGGCATTTTGAGCATACGGTCGATTCGCGCCGTCGAAGTGCGAGAGATTGCCGCCTCAGCGCATCCTTTCAGGGTCTTTCGCGGTGAGCGGCAAACCACGCGAAGCATGGTCAAAGAAATGCCCCTATTTTGCTGCGGAGACAATCCGCAGCAAATCGGTGTGCTGCGAATTGAAGCGACATTGAATGAGATATATGACGACTTGGTGTCGCAGGCTTTTCTGATTTTGCTAGGCAATGCAATCAAGACCTTCCTGGTGGCGATGTTCATTTTGTTCATCACGCACCGATTGGCGATACGGCATTTGCTGGACATTGCGATGATGATCAGCCGCTTCACGCCAGGAGTGGAAACCTCCCCCTTGCGATTGCGCCGTCCGCCATGTGATGATGAGCTTGAACAACTGGTTGACGCCATCAACGTGATGCGCAAGAAGCTGCATACGCATGCAACTGAACTTGCTACTGCGAACCGCCGCATGGCGACGCTTCTCGATAATATTCCTGACATGGCCTGGGTCAAAGACACCAATGGGCGCTATATTGCCGCCAATCGCGCCTGCGCCGTTGCGAAAGGCTTTGTAGAGTCTGGGCAGATGGTGGGTAAAACCGATTTTGATATTCAACCGCTGCGTTTTGCATTGGCTTATCGTGCGGCTGATGTCGAGGTGATGGCATCAGGCCGTGGTAAGCGCATCGAGGAAGAGCATGTCAACGCCAACGGCGCCAGGAGTTGGATAGAAACGATCAAGACGACGCTTTATGACGGCAATGGCCGGGTGGCCGGGACGGTAGGCATTGCTCGCGATATCAACCAGCGCAGGTATGCTGAAGAACTGCTGCACGCAAGAGAGCAAGAATTCCGTGCCATGGTGGAAAATTCTCCCGATATGATCGCCCGTTACGACACGCGATGCTACCGTATCTATGTTAACCCCGCTTTGCAGAGAGAATTCGGTTTGCCCATCGATGAGATACTTGATACGACACCGCTAGAGCTTTCGCCGATGCAGGAGAATCAAGATTATATGCAGCAGATACAACAGGTATTGCAAAGCAGCCTGGAAACGCAGATGGAAATTGCCTATGGCAATAATCCGAATGCGCTGCGCTGGGGGCATATTCGACTGGTGCCTGAATTGGGGACGGATGGGGCCGTCATCAGCGTGTTATCCATCATGCGCGATATTACTGCCGTCAAACAGGTCGAACGTCACCTGGAAGAGTCCCGCATGCAGTTGCGCGGTCTGGCGGCAAAAAATGAAGCTGTGCGGGAGGAAGAGCGCAAGAATATCGCGCGCGAAGTGCATGACGAACTGGGTCAAATTCTGACAGGTTTGCAAATGGACGTTTCCATGCTCTCTTATAAGTTTGGACAGGATATGCCAGCGTTGCGCGAGCATCTGGCGGGAACACTGGAGTTGGTGAACAAATCGCTGATGACGGTGCGCAATGTCGCCTCCGCCTTGCGTCCTGGCTCGCTCGATATGGGCATAGTTTTTGCTATCGGAGGTCTGGCTGACAGGTTTTTCAGGGACAGCGGCATCGCCTGCGAAATGTTTGTGCGCGACGAAGACATGGATATCAGTTTGAGCGAAAGTATCAACATTGCGTTATTTCGCATCACTCAAGAGTCGCTCACGAATATTGCCAGACATGCAAAAGCAAGCAAGGTAGAGATTGCTATTTTTCAGAATGACAACGATTGTGTTTTGGAGGTGCGAGATAACGGACGCGGGATTAATTTTGCTATTCTTAAAAAAGAAACATTCGGTTTGCTTGGTATTCGTGAACGTGTGCATATGCTGGGTGGAGAGCTTGTCGTTGACAGCTCGCTAGGGATAGGGACAACGATTAAAGTACGCATACCGACCTGCACTGTCTAGAACGCATTGTGTGACGAGATCAATTTGCTGTTGAGTAACTTGTTTGCCCTGCCTATTTGGTAAAAATAATGATAAATGTATTGATAGCTGATGATCACGCCATCGTGCGCGGTGGTTTGAAACAACTTTTCTCCATGATGGGCGATATTGCTGTCACGGGGGAGGCCACGGATGGATTGGGCGTGCTTGACATGCTCGAACAAGGTGGCAGTTTCGATTTGCTCCTGCTGGATCTGACCATGCCTGGCATTAGTGGGATTAACCTGATTAACCGCATTCGTGTGCTCACTAAAACGCTACCCATTCTTGTGCTGAGCATGCACAACGAATGGCAGGTTGCCCGGCGCGTATTCCAGGCCGGTGTTTCTGGATTTGTTACCAAAGGCAGTCCTCAGGACATGTTGATGGCGGCTGTGCGCAAGGTCGCTGCAGGAGGCCGTTTCGTTGATCCGCTGCTGGTAGAGCAAATGGTCTTCGAAAAACCATCTGTCGAAGAAGATGCTTCACTTGAGAAGCTTTCCGAGCGCGAATTACTTATTCTGAAACTCATCGTCAAAGGGAAAACTGTCAATGCCATCGCAATCGAGTTGTTTATCAGCAATAAAACCGTCAGCACGCACAAGACGCGATTGATGCGGAAAATGAATTTTCAGAATAATGCCGATCTCATGCGTTACGGTATTGAACACGCCTTGATTGAGTAATCAATTCTGAGCGACCTGCTTGAGATTTTGCTCGAACCTGTGTATCTCCATCTGCGCATCTCAAACCACATTATCACTGCAATTCCACTTGTAAGAATTCCCCTACAAGTCATCCTTTCCTTGTAAAAAAATCAAGCTTTCCTGATAGTTGCTAGGAGCAATTTTTGCGACTATGTCAACCAATGGGTACTATTTTTAATCTCTGCTCAGTTGTAAGACTGTAGCGAGAAATTTCCCGGTGGAAATTGCGCGTAAAAGGTCTTGCATTGAGGCGGGATGATATGCGTGATATAGACCATCTCAACACAATAACCGCACTAAGGGTGATTGCCAGCAATGTTCATCGCCATTGGCGTTAAGGGGAAAAGATGTCGCAACCGTACACCGATCTTTTCTATCTTGCGTCTGAATTGAATGATGCGCTGATTCAACTCTCCATCGATATGCGTAAGTTGAAAATGGACTATGAGAGCGATAGATTCAATGCCGATAGTGAACGTAACTTGGCCGTGCTGCGCGAGATACAAACCTTGCTGGAAAGTGTGAGTAAGAGCACCTAACGCGAATTAATAAAAAGATGCCCTTGGGCAGATCACATCAGAACATTCGCGGCCGCCATCAAAATTTGCATTGGTGTGCCGGGTGGCGTAGACCATTGAGGGAGCGGGATCTTGCAAGAAGAGCTTGGATCGAAAAATAAACAGCCGCAGGCACTTCAGGATCATCCAACGCAACAACTGACGCAATACAGCAGTGATCACCATGAACATAAGTGGCGCTTGGGTCAGCAGACCGGCGAGCACCAGGAATTGGAACAGATATGCCACGCCGTATTCGAGTCGAGTAATGATGGCATCTTTTTTTACCGCATCGATGAGTGCAATGGCGGTACAGAATTCATCCTCTATGAATTGAATACCAAATGTTGCGCGCTATGGGGATATTCACGACAACAGGTTTTGTCTGGAAATATTGATCTGTTGGCAATGAATGATGATCCTTCTGCCATTGAGGCCGCGCTCCGGTGCAAGCGACTTGCGGCAGAGGGGCTGCCGCAACGGTTTAACTGGCAGTTTATCCGTATGGATGGAGCGGCCATATATGGTGAAGTCAGCTTGCGCCGTTTGCAGATCGGCAACGAGAATGTGTTGCTTGCCGTCATCCGTGATGTATCAGAACACCATTTTCTAAAGCAAAAATTGCAGACAATGCAAAAGGAGTTTGGCACGCTGATAGAACGCTCTCCTGATGCCATCGCCCGCTACGACAACAACTACCGCCGCACGTATGCCAATGCAAAATTGATTGCTGAACTGGGAGGCGGATCCGCTGCTATCCTTGGTTCTACCCCAGTGCAATGTCCCGGCGGAGAAGCCGCGTTGAAGTACGAAAAAATGCTGCGTCAAGTATTTGATCGGGGTCAAGAATTGCACTTCGAATTGCATCGACAGAAAAAGGGAGGCTCATCCTGTACGCATATTCGCATGATGCCTGAGTTCTCCCCGTCCGGGCAGGTGAGCCATGTGTGGACGGTGGGGCGGGACATCACTGAAATCGATCAATATCGCCAGGAAATTTATCAGAAGACTTTCTTTGATAATTTAACGAAGCTGCCAAACCGCGCACTGATAATCGACCGCATGGAACGCATCATGGATGCTGGCCTTGGCCAGACGCAGCCATTTGGTTTGATGTTGCTGGATCTGGATCACTTTAAGGATATTACCGATATTCTGGGACAGGACGTTGGTGACCGCCTGCTCTGCCTGGTCGCCAAGCGTCTGCTCGATTGCACGCGTATCTATGACACGGTCGCAAGACTGGGTGGTGATGAATTTATGATACTGCTGCCGAGAATTGGCGAGCCCAATGAACTCGACGTCCTTGCAGGAAAGATGCTGCTCACCATTGCCGCACCTTTTGATATAGATGGCAGAGAATTTTTTATTTCAGCCAGTATCGGGGGCGCACTCTATCCGGCTGATAGTGCAGATCTCAATGAGTTGTGCAAGTGTGTTGGCTCGGCGTTGCATTTTGCCAAAACACAAGGGCGCAATAATTTTAAATTCTATAGCCGAGAACTTACTGCTCATTCGAATGAGCGCCTTGAAATGGAAGGCAGTTTACGTCTGGCCTGTCGAGGACATGGGCTGCAATTGTATTACCAGCCACAGATCGATTTGTCGAGCGGGTGCGTGGTTGGCGCTGAAGCTTTGTTGCGTTGGCATCATCCAGAGAACGGCATGATGATGCCAACGCAATTTATCCCGCTTGCCGAGGATATGGGAGTGATCGTTGAGATGGGCGAGTGGGTGTTGGCAACCGCATGTGGCGCAATTGCGGAGTGGAACCAGGGGCGTGCGGCGCCGCTCAAGATGGCGGTGAATCTATCGATCCGGCAATTCATTCGGAATGACTTTGTTAGTTCGGTGCGCAATATTTTGGCGGCTACCGGATGCAGACCGGAATGGTTGAAACTGGAAATAACAGAAAGTCTGCTGATGGACGACAGCAGTGAAATGACATCCATCTTGCATGCCTTGCATGCAATGGGGCTGAGCATCTCGATTGATGATTTTGGCACGGGATTTTCTGCCTTGAGTTATTTACATCAATTTCCGATAAGTCAGATAAAAATCGACCGCACATTCGTACGCGATATTCCCGCTGATCGTGAAAAAAGTGCATTGGTGAAAGCCATACTTTCCATTGCAGTCGCACTACACCTCGAAGCAGTGGCCGAAGGTGTGGAGACGCCTGAACAAGCCCAACACCTCATTGAGCAAGGCTGCCAATTGGCGCAGGGCTATCTGTTTGGAAAACCTGTTTCCAGACAGGATTTCGAAGCCCTGTTCTTATCAGAAAACGGAACCGTTTTTTTTAAACCGGGTTCAATGAATTCAAGCGATGAAAATCAACGTGCAATTGCAAAACAATGACGTGATACAACCAATACTGCTTGGCTAAACAGGCCGTCACGGCAGCACAGTCTTTGCAAGATCAGACGCAACAATTATCCGACATCGTTGCCAAGATTCATCTTGGTCACGACAGACGATCCAGAACGACAAACTTAGCCGTAATTTAACAATGATAAGCAAGCCACTGGGGTAGCTTGTGGGTAAATCAGGGGAAATGTGATGCGCATGCTTGATAATTTCAAATTTGGTACCCGGCTTAACCTGGGTTTCGGGATGTTGTTGTGTCTCATGTCGTTGATCGCCGTATTTTCTTTGGTGCGTTTGGATGCCATTTTAGGCAAGGTGAAGTCCGTCGACAGTATACAGACTGGAAAACTGGAACCCTTGTATGTCGTACGCGAAGCACTAGACCAGACTGGGATGGCGGCTCGCAATGCCTACATATTTACAGATGACAAGGATGCTGCCAAGGAATTGGCGATCCTTGATCAGCAAAAGACTGTTTATGTCGATGCATTGAAGAAATTAGCTCCGGCATTATCGGGGAATGCTGCATTTGAAAAAGTAAACACCGGCTTATTGAAAATGGCCGAAGAATTGAAAAAACCGCGCTTGTTTCGCGAGGCCGGAAAAATGCCTGAGTACGGCTTGTTCCTCGTCAACGAATGCAGTCCTCTGCGCAGGCAGATTGTGTTGGATATCGATACGCTACTGCAATCGGTGAAAAGTGATATTGCGGTTGCCAATCAAGCGTCGAACACGATTTTTACGCAATCCATTTTTTTCATTATTTCTCTTACGAGTTTCTCCGTATTGTTTGGACTCGCGACCGCTTTTGTCATCACGCGCGGCGTGCTCAAGCAACTTGGAGGAGAACCGGCGTATGCCTCTGAGATTGCCGGCCAGATCGCACAGGGCAATCTGGCCATCGATATTGAGACTGGAAAAAATGACGCGAGCAGCCTGCTCTTGTCGATGAAAATGATGCGCAACAAATTGGCTGTCACGATCGCTGACATACGTGGCGGCGCCGAAAGTATCGCGACAGGTTCGGAGCAGATTGCCTCAGGAAATCTGGATTTATCTTCCCGGACCGAGCAACAAGCCACTTCCCTGGAAGAGACCGCATCGGCGATGGAAGAACTGACGTCAACGGTGAAACAGAATGCAGAAAGCACGAAACAGGCAACACAGCTCGCAGTCAATGCCTCTCAAATTGCGGTCGAAGGCGGCGGTGTGGTCGGCCAAGTCATTGCCACCATGAATTCTATCAATGCATCTTCCAACAAGATCGTCGATATCATCAGCGTGATTGACGGGATTGCTTTTCAGACGAATATTCTGGCGCTCAACGCGGCAGTGGAGGCGGCCAGAGCTGGCGAACAAGGACGCGGATTTGCGGTGGTTGCCAGCGAAGTGCGCAGTCTGGCACAGCGTTCAGCAGCGGCGGCAAAGGAAATAAAATTGCTGATTGGCGACTCGGTAGAAAAAGTAAGCACAGGCAGTAAATTAGTCGAGGAGGCGGGACAGAAGATGACCGATGTCGTCGGTAGCGTCAAGCGTGTCACCGACATTGTCAGCGAAATTTCCGTTGCCACGCAGGAGCAAAGCGCCGGAATTGATGAGGTTAATCGCGCCATTGCTCAGATGGACACGGTGACACAACAGAACGCTTCGCTCGTCGAAGAAGCTGCAGCGGCATCGCAGTCTCTGCAGAACCAGGCGGCGAAACTGGCGGAAGCTGTCAGCGTATTCAAATTGAACGGCGTGCAAGTCATGTCTGCGGTTACCCGGCCTGCACTGAATATTTCCTCCAGGCAGCAGGGGGTCGCTTTGTCGATCTGAATCTGAAGAATCCAATTTCGATTTTATGCGTCCGCAACGCATTATTTGAAACCGCCAACTAAGATGAGCCGCGTTGTTGTCGTTACACCAAAAAGGAAAGTAGATGAGTAACTTTATCCATACAATAAAATTTAAAATCATTCTGGCGCTTGGTGTATCCGCACTGCTTATCGCATCCATTGGATTGTTCTGTATTACCGGTCTTTCCAAAATGAATGCAAGTATAAACGAGTCCTATAGCGGGAATATGCTTCCTGTCGTACAGCTTTCTGATGTGCGATCGGCCCAAATGGATATTCGATTGCAGCTCAGGAAAAGTCAGGTTAAGCGAGATCCGGCTGAGATAGCAGCGGCGCTTGAACAAATTCATTCAGATGAGAATCATCAGGATGCATCATGGAAAAAATATTATCCGGATGGTATCTCCAGTGCTAAGGAGCGTGTCATCGCTGACAAAATTAACGATGTGCTACCTCAGTATAAAACCTTGACGGACAAAGCCATTTTGGCCTTCAAAGCCGAGGATTTCGATGCTGCCGCTGTGGCGATAGATATGCTTGTATCGTTTTCAAACAGTCATCGTGAATTCTTGGAGCAAGATATTTCCTTGAATCTGGAACAGGCAAAACAATTCGTCGACGATAGCGAGGCGAGTTTTCGGAGCTTACTGTGGATTGCTGTCGGGCTTGTCTGCGCCGGTATTGTGGTCGCCATGGGGATGTCGGTTTACCTGTTGCGTACGATATCGAAACCACTGGAAAAAGCGGTCAGTGTGGCTAATCATATTGCAGTCGGCAAGTTGGAAAATGGCATACAGGTCGATTCACAAGATGAATTCGGACAGCTCATTTCGGCTCTTCAAAAAATGGATGGACAGCTCAGCGCTACTGTGCGCGGCATTAAACTATCGACCGAGTCGGTTGCGGTGGCGTCGAAAGAAATCGCTGAGGGCAATGCCGACCTGTCCTCGCGTACTGAAGAACAGGCTGCTTCGCTGGAACAGACGGCATCCAGCATGGTGCAATTGACTGAGACGGTGAAGCAGAACGCGGATAATGCGCGCCAGGCTAATACGCTGGCAACGAGAGCGAGCAGCATGGTCGATACCGGCAATGATGTGGTACAGACCATGGTGACGACCATCGGCCATATTAGCCAGAGTTCGGCCAAGATTGCTGACATTACAGGTTTGATTGAAGGGATTGCGTTTCAGACCAATATCCTGGCGCTCAATGCTGCAGTGGAGGCAGCGCGGGCTGGCGATCAGGGGCGTGGTTTTGCCGTCGTCGCCAGTGAAGTACGCAGCTTGGCGCAGCGCTCCTCGGCTGCTGCCAAAGAAATTAAGGAGTTGATCGAATCGTCGGTGCTTCTGGTGCAGAGTGGTTCGAAGCAGGCTGGCGAGGTGGGCGTAACCATGGGCGACGTCAAACAGGCGATTCAACAGGTTTCCGATATCGTCGGTGAAATTGCATCGGCATCAGAAGAACAAAGCCGCGGTATCGAACAGGTCAACCAAGCCATTACGCAAATGGATCAGGTCACGCAGCAGAATGCTGCTCTGGTCGAAGAAGCTGCGGCTGCGGCTGAATCGCTGGAGGAACAGGCGACAAAATTGGCGGAGGCGGTCGCCGTGTTCCAGATTGCCGACGCAGGCTTGCCTGCGTCACGAACTGTAGTGGTGCAGAATCAGCCTCGCCAGCCGGCGTTGAATGCAGACAAAATGCAGCGGTCCGGGCCAGCTGAGAAAAAGACTATGGCAGTCGTGAAAATGGAGAAAAAAGTTGCCACATCAACGGAGGGAGATTGGGAAACGTTTTGAATATGTTCGAAAATAAAATACGCATAAAAAATATGGTGCCGTCGCAATAGCGCTACCTCTGTTAATGATGTTGGCTAGGCAGGTAATCCTCCAGGCCATACACTAGTCGCAGTAGACCTATGCGAAAGTACGGCAGTCGAGCGGCCTGGACCACACGCAGGTCCTCTGGCATGACTTCCTTGCCGATGGTCTTCCCGGATGTCAGGTGGTGAGGCGCTCCAGAGTGCCGACTGGAGCGTTTTCGTTGAGATGATCTTTTAGCCATTGCCAGGCCGCAGG
>Ga0302155_10000501_pt1 | contig 31121 bp, 28 predicted proteins | sample I_Bog_N3_1_FD_193508 | JGI IMG/M metagenome (GOLD analysis project Ga0302155, IMG submission 193508) | Peat permafrost microbial communities from Stordalen Mire near Abisko, Sweden - I_Bog_N3_1 | ecosystem: Environmental > Terrestrial > Soil > Wetlands > Peat | place: Sweden: Abisko, Stordalen...
GGCAAGGCGCTGTTTTACCGCGCGCCTGCACGTCCTCATACCGTCACCACAGAGTGGTCCATCGACCAGATTCAGAGCCTGCCTGAAGTCGGCGTTATCTACGCGCATGGCGGCGCCCGTGCGGGCCCGATCCAGGCCATGATGGCCGCTGGCGTGAGCGCCATTGTGTATGCCGGCACCGGCAACGGCAATGTGGCGCAATGGCTGGTCGAGATGCTGCGGGAAGCACGTAGTCGGGGGATCCAGATCGTGCGCGCCTCGCGCACCGGCAGCGGCGTGGTGGTGCGCAACGGCGCACAGCCTGACGATGCCTACGATTGGCTGGTGGTGGGCGACCAGATCGCGCACAAGGCGCGCATTCTGATGATGGTTGCACTCAGCCTGGATCAGCGCGGTGACACGCAGTCGTTGCAGCGCATCTTACTGGAGTACTGAGTCAGGTCTCCTAAAACCCCCCGGTACGGAACCATCACGAAAGAGAGCCTCATCATGAAATGGTTTTACGATCTGCCGATAGCCAAAAAACTGTCCTTGAGTTTTGCGCTGATATTGTCGATGACAATGCTGGTCGGCATGTTTTCGGTCCGCCAGCTGGCGCATCTGAATCAGTCCACTAGCGACATTGCCACGCGCCGCATGCCGGGACTGGTTCTGAGTCTGGAAATCAAACTGGCACTGGAGGGCATTCGCACCATCCAGTTAGAGCAACTGCATGCCGAACGCAGCGAGGACGTGCAAGCCAATGAAGCCAATAGCGCGCGGCTGTTCGCGCAAGTGCGCAGCAAGATGGCGGCCTGCCAGGGCATCATGACGAGCGCCGAAGAAACACACCTGTTGAACCAACTGCAGCAGGTCTTGGGTGAGTTCACGGTAGCGCACCGCAACATCTTCGAGATGTCAGCGGTGACCCGTGGCGCCGGTGAGGTGGCGCGTCGCGCGGCCATTCCTGTGTATCAGAAGATCTTCGCTCTTGTCGATCAGCTGGTGCGTATCAACCAGCAAGCTGGCAACGCAGCCAGCCTTGCTGCCAGCCATGAGTATGCAAAATCACGGCAATTGATTGGGGCAACGCTGGCACTGTGTTGTTTGCTCGGTGCCGGGCTTGCCTGGTGGCTGGCACGTATTGTCGCGCAGCCATTGAACGAGGCGGTGTTGGTGGCGCAGCAAGTGGCTGGGGGCGATTTGTCAGCCGCCAGTCGCAGTACCGATCGCGGCGAAACCGGCCGCTTGCTGCATGCGCTGTGGATGATGAACGACGGCTTGCGCGGTATCGTCGGCAAGGTACGCACTGGTACCGAGGCCATTGCTGCCATTTCTGATGAAATTGCGGCGGGCAATCTGGACTTGTCCAATCGCACGGAAGAACAGACCGATTCCCTCAGTCGTACCGCCACGGCGATGGAACAGCTTACCGCCACCGTCAGAAGCAATACCGAAAGCGCAGTTGCAGCCCGCGGGCTTGCCGGTTCCGCATCGTCGATTGCCAGTGCAAGTGGTGCCGTCATGCAGCGCGTGGAGGCCACCATGCAATCGATCAGCAGTTCGTCGAAGAAAATCGTCGATCATATTAGCGTGATCGACGGCATTGCCTTTCAGACCAATATACTGGCGTTGAACGCAGCGGTAGAAGCGGCCCGCGCCGGTGAGCAAGGCCGCGGGTTTGCCGTGGTGGCGGCAGAAGTACGCAATCTGGCACAACGCGCTGCGGCGGCGGCGCGCGAAATCAAACTACTCATTGGCAACTCTGCGAGTGAAATCGAAACGGGCCGTCAACTGGTAACGGATGCGGGCGCAACCATGCTGGTACTGGTCGACAGCGTGCGGCGCGTGAACCAGATTGTCGATGAAATAAGCGTCGCCAGTCATGAACAGGGTAGCGGCATTGAACAGATCAATAGCGCCATTTCTCGTATGGACAGCATGACACAACAGAATGCCGCACTGGTGGAGCAGGCTGCTGCGGCGACGCAATCGATGCGCGATCAGGCGGCGCATCTGGCCACGCTGGTCAAAGTGTTTCGCTGGCGCACGGAAGCTGGCGCGGCATCCGTTGCGCGACCATTGATGCCACATGCTGAGCCGCAGCACGAGGAGCAGCACCTAGCGACTCTAGGTTAGGACGGCGCAATTTCGATGCAGTTTCTGCCATTGTTCTTGGCGGCATACACTGCATCGTCAGCGCGTTTAAGCAAGGCGGAGATGATTTCTGCCGTTGCCGCGATAGAATTTGCTTGCGGCCGACATGTGCTGATGCCGAAACTGGATGTGTAGCGTGGAATGGTTATTTCTCTGGGCGCATTCAACTGAGTATGGATGCGGTAGCTCATGGCAATCGCCTGCGCCTGATCCGTGTCTTGCAAAATCAATGCAAATTCCTCGCCGCCCAGACGTGCAAAGATATCAGCCGGTCTTTTCGTGGCGCTGACGATGTCAGAGAAATCGCACAGCACCTCGTCTCCGACGTAGTGGCCATGGGTATCGTTAATCAACTTGAAGTTGTCCAGATCGCAAATGATGACCGATAGCGGCTGATCCTTGCGCTTGGCGTTTTCCACTGCAAGTTCGGCCAGTTCCATCATTGCGCGCCGGTTGTAAATACCGGTCAGCGGATCGTTGCGTGCCACTTTTTGCAGTTCAGTTTGCAACTTCCGGGTCGCCAGGAAGAAAAACGCCATGCTATGCAGCAAGGACAGAATGGTAAAGGTCGTGAGATACCAGGTCTGAATGAACGACGGCGTCAAAAAGCTACCGTTCTCCTTCGTGCTGAGCATCAGTATGCTCGCAACAGTACGCGCCAAGGTCGCTCCGAAGCCCGCCCACATCAGAAAAATGAAGAAATAGCTTTCCAGCGAGCGGCGATGGTGGCGCCACAGAGAGGTGGCCTGACAAATGTAATAGAGGCTGGTGAGGCCGGCAATGAGCACCGAGCGGGCGGCAAAACTGGGATAGACATAAGTCCAAAGCAGCAAAAGCAGGGCCACCGTCAACAGTGCCAGCCTGGATACAACACGCGATATATTGGGCACATCGAGCAAGGCTCTGGTGGCCGACCACATGAGCCAGTAACCGGCAACAAATAAAACGTTGGCGACGATGATGCTCAAAAAATCGGAAATAATGCCGCGAAAGGCAAAAGCCAGGCCAGCCAGCAACAAGAATAGGTTGCCCAATCCCCATGCTTTTAACCCGCCGACGCTCTTGGGAAAGCTGTGATGCGCTGCAAAAAGCACTCCGGCCATCAATCCTGACATCAGTCCTGCAATGATCAGGGTAGTGCGCAAATCGAAAAGCATCATTTAATTTCCTGGGTGCAATAATTTTGTTTTTATGAAAATGCCTTAAATGCGCACCCGTATTTTGCCCAATTTGCTCGCGTGTTTAAAGACTTGATTGGTGCTGACTGCATTTTTGTCAGAGTAGGAAATTTAGATCTGGCGGGAAAATTGTTTTTTGTGTGGCAACACTTGTCCTGGGCCGCCGGCTACGACGGTTTTCGGGGCTGTTGGTGACTTTGTCGGGCGATCATTGATCGCACAGAGGTGTTAGCCCCGGAAGATGTCGAAAGGCTCGATTTTCAGCACGCGGCGCACGCCGAAATAGCTGGAGATCGCCGCAATCACGATGACCATGGCAAATGCCAGCCCCAGATTGCCATAGGTGATCATGGCCGCATAGTTGGGCAAGCGTGCGCGGGTGATGCTGATCATCAGTGTGACCAGACCGATGCCCAAGCCAAAGCCGGTCAGCGCGGTAAAGCTTGCCATGAACAAAATCATGATGATCAGTTCTCGGCTCTTGGCACCGATGGCCTTGAGGGCACCGAATTTTTCCAGGTTTTCGAGAATGAAGCTATAGAAAGTCTGGCCGGAAATCGACAAGCCCACCAGAAAACTGATCACGGTCATCAGCAAGATGTTGGTGCCGATGCCGGTCTGGTAGGTGTAGTAATCGGCGATCCGGTTATTGAACTCCTCCTTGGTGAAGGCCACGTAGCCTAACTTTGCTACCTGCTTTTTGATACTGGCGATGGCAGCGGCGTCTTTTGCCTGCAGCAGCACGTAAGAAATCGTGAAGCGTGTGGTGGGCAGATATTCCACAGCACGACTGTAGGTGGTGTAGAGCGTCGGAACGCCATTCAAGCCATTTGCCGCCACTCTGGCGATGCCGACAATGACGCCGCGATGATCATTGAGCTCGAAGGTGGTGCCGACCTTCGGGTTTTCCAATTTACTGAATTCGGCGTCGTTGACCACCAGGAAGGAATTGTCGGCATAGATGTCTTCAATTTTTCCCTGTTCAAGTTCTGGACGGCCGAACAGACTGGTGTCATCCAGGCCGATGACGGTGACGCTTTGATAGGTACCGCTGACAAGCTTCACTTGTGCGCCACCAATGAACAACGGTACTGCGTAACGCACGCCGTCCATGCTGCGCACGGCGTCGAGCAGGTAGTCGGGGAGCGGGATCGAGCTGGTGGCGGTGTTGACGGCGGGGTCCATGATCCACATCGTGGCACCGATGTTGGTCACGGTTGAATAGGCACGATTCAAGATGCCTGCGAACATCGCAGTCATTTGCATCATCAAAAATACCGCAAAACTGATACCAATCAACAATGCCGAGAACTTGGCCCGGTCGTTGACCAGCAGTTTGAAGCCGATGCGTAGAATGCCGCTGTACTTCATGGTGTCTGCTCCTGCTCGCCAGCGCTACTGCTGTCACTGCTGCTGCTGTTCCACCAGCCGCCGCCCAGTGCGACGAACAGCGCTACCGTATCCTGATGACGTTGTGCGACCGCTTGCAGATAGGCGATGCTGGCATTGTGCAACTGCACGTCAGCGCTCAATACCTCGACATAAGCCACCAGCCCGGCGCGGTAGTTCGCCTGCAACAGTACCAGTGCCGCTGCTGCTGCCGTGCGCGCCTCAAACTGGGCTTGCAATGCCTGGGCGTCGTGCTGCAGTGCCTTGAGTGCATCGGCAACCTGCTCGAAGGCGCTCAGCACGGTCAAGCGGTAATTGGCCAACTGCGCCTCGTAAGCATCGGTGGCGGCATTGCGTTTGTAACGCAGGCTGCCGCCCTGAAACAAGGGCGCCGTCAGCGACGGACCGACACTCCAGAAAACTTCACCATGGTCCAACAGATTGCCCAGACTGGAGCCGGCATTACCATAGCTGGCACTTAGACTCAGACTGGGAAACATTGCCGCTGTCGCCACGCCGACATTGGCGCTGGCGACATGTAATTGTGCTTCGGCCGCCAGAATATCCGGCCGTTGGCGCACCAGTGCCGAGGGCAGGCTTAACGGTAACTGCAATGGCAATTGCAGGCTGTCGAGCGCAATCGTGGGCAGCGTGGCCTGGGCCGGGGTACTGCCTTCGAGCAAGGCCAGCAGATGATCGGCCTGATTCATTTTCTGCGTCAACGGCGCCAGCAAGGCCTGGTTGGCGGCGATCAGGCTACGTTGACTGAGTACATTGGCATAGGCTTGCGTGCCACTACGCACTTGCACTTCGATACTGCTTAGCTGTTCCTGTTGCAGCGCGATCAACTGCTCGCTAGCTTCAATCTGCGCTGCATATGCTGCCCGTGCAATGCAGGTATTGACGACGTTGGCAGACAGCGTCAGATAGGCGGCCTTGCTGAGGAAACGCTGTTGTTCAACCTGTGCGGCGAGCCCTTCTACGGCGCGGCGCTCACCGCCAAAGAGGTCCAGCGGATAGCTGATGGTGGCACTGGCGGTGACGACGTTAAACAACGTTCCCGTGCTGGACGACCCATTGATCAGCGGCGCGTTGCGCGCGCGTTCAGCGCCAAGGTCGGCTGCGAGCCAAGGAAAAAAGACGCCGTTGCCAGCACGCAGATCATTCTGGCTCTGGCGCAAGCTGGCGGTGGCGGCCTGCAGCGTCGGGTTCTGCGCCAACGCTTGCTGGACTGTGGCATCGAGCGCCTCAGAGTTGAACAATCGCCACCAGTGGGCCGGCAGTTGCGTGTCTTGCGAGAAAGACTGCGCACGGCCATCTGCCGTCATGGTTTGTGTCGCCAGCGCAGCGGACGTGTAGCTACTCACCTCGGGCGCGGTCGGCGCCACGAAATCGGGGCCGACCGTGCAAGCCGACAGCATGCCGACTGCTAGCAGAAAAAAGAGCCGGTCACGCCAGATCATCGGAGAGTAGGGCTTCATCGCAGGGACCATGAGTACGGTCATTTCTGACCGATAAAGACATCGACCAACTGACCCGGATACGCCATCGTCGGGCTGCTCATCTTGAAGCGGAACAGCACCGGCAGTACGCGTAGATCGACTTTTTCCTGGCGTTGGTTGGACAATTCAATCTTGGGCGAGACATAGGGTTGCACGCGCACGAATTCCAGCGGTACCTTGATGTCGGTGCCGCGGATCGCCATTTGCGCCTGCATGTGTTCTTTCGACGGCAAGCGCGAGACCAGGATTTCATCCACATAACAACGTACCGCCAGCGTATCCTGCGAGCCACTCATGACCACCAGCGGGTCAAGCCCTTGCGTGTAGGAGTTGTAGGCGCCTTGTGGCGAGACATAACTTCCGGTGCTCGCATTGAGCGCCAGTATCACGCCATCGATCCGAGCCTTGACGGTGTATTTCACCGACAAGGCAAGTGCTGCCTGATAGGCCTGTTGCAAGGCCTCGTATTGCCTGCGCTGGTTGAGGATGTCGTAACGCCAGGCCCCGGCGCGGGTCAGCGCATATTGTTTGCGTGCCACGTCCAGCGCAAGCTGCGCCTGGTTCCTGGCATCGTCGGCCGTATCGAGCACATCCTTGCTGATGGATTTGGCGTCGATATCGTAGCTGGCGCGGCGCTTGTCGTATTGATCCTGTGCGGTCTTCAGATTGGCGTTGGCCAGATCCACCTGCGATTGCGCGATCTGCAAGGTTTCCTTGCGCGGCTGGGCGCGCAGTTCTTGCAGCAAGGCTAGCGCCGCTTCGGCTTGCAGACGCAGTTGCTCTGTGCTGGCCTTTTGGATGCTGTCGTCGATGCTCAGTAGCGGTGTACCGGCGCGGACTTTCTGCCCCTCATGCACCAGTACGGTCGTCACCGGCCCTGATACTTCTGGATAGATGTTCACGTTGGAGCCGCCGTCCTGATCGCTTTCGATGATGCCGTTGGCGTAGATCGCACTTTGATAGGGATTGCTGATCGGGGCAAAAACGGGGGGCTGCGCCTTGCGTTCGATGCTGAACAGGAAGGCCGCAATCAGCCCGGCCACAAGGCCGATGATCGCCAGGATGAAGATGCTATTTTTTTTCATTGGGTACCTCGATCGAGACCGGTAATGCGTCCGTCTTCCATGTGTACGATGCGGTCGGCATATTCGTTGATGCGATTGTCATGGGTCACGATCAGGATGCAACGATGGGCGTTGAGGATGTGTTCCTTGACGAAGGCGATGATCATCTTGCCGGTATCACCGTCGAGCGAAGCGGTGGGTTCGTCGAGAATCAGTATCTCGGGGCTGCCGACGATGGCGCGGGCAATGGCCACGCGTTGCTGTTCGCCGCCGGAAAGCTTGACCGGCAAAATCTCGCCGCGACCCTGCAAGCCGACTATCTGTAGACATTTGTCGGCGGCCTGGATTGCCTCATTCCAGTCGCGTTGCTTCAGAATCAAGGGAATGGCGACGTTCTCCGCCGAGGTGAGGCGGGGAAACAGATGGAAGTCCTGAAAGACGAAACCGATGGTGTTGAGACGGAACTCTGCCAGTTGGTCGTTGCTCAGCTTCCAGATATCGACATCCTTGACTTCCACGCTGCCGGCGTCTGGCCGCAGGATGCCGGAAATCATGCTGAGAAAGGTTGTCTTGCCGCTGCCCGAGGGACCCACCACAAAGATCATTTCGCCAAAATTGGCCACAAAGTTGACGCCGTCAACCGCCGTCATGCGGGCCGCGCCTTCGCCAAAGATTTTGGTCAAGCCTTTGGCAACGATGGCTGCGCTAGCCTGGGGCGCAGATGCTGTCGAGACTTCGCCTGCGGTGAGCGCATTCATGCAGATCATCCCTCGCCTTGTTGGAATTGCCAGCCATATTTATTTTGCTATTGATAGATTAATGGGGCAGGCGGGCAGAGGGCTTGATGTACGTCAAAAGTCGGATTGATTCAGTGGAATGTTGCCCAAAGAGCGGAGGTATAGATGTTTTTTAGACATCCAAGGAGGGCATGTCGCCTTGGCCGCGCAGCCAGGCATGATCGGCCAACGCGAGCATCTCCTTATCACCTCGACTATCGCCATAGGCATAGAGCACACGTGGGAGATCGCCGTCGAACCATTGTTGCAGTCTGCGTACCTTTTCCGGTCCCCAGCAATTCGGGGAGGCCAGGCGACCAGAAAAACGGTCGCCATGAAATTCGAGCTCGGTTGCCAGTATCGCGTCGAACCCTACCGCCATAGCCCACCATCTCAGGTAGAGCGTAGGCGAGGCGCTGACCAGCACGAGCCGATGACCGCGACGCTGGTGCTCCTGGACCCGTGCGAGCATTTCGGGGCGAATCAGTGTCAGCAATCTCTGGGTTGCATATTGCTGTGCCCGGTCTTGCAGTTGGCGTTCAGTCATGGCACCGAGCGTGGCGGCAAGAAAATGCGCCTTTGCGGCACCGCGGTCGCAAAAGCCGATATGCATGCCGACTATCCATGGCGCTGCGCAAATCGCGCCATAGATCATGCGTGCAGTGCCGACTGTGTCATGTACAAAATCACGCAGACTGTCGGAGGTGCTGATGGTGCCATCGAAATCGAAGGCGGCCACCACCCGTTCAGACTGCCTGGTTTGATTATCGGCGTAGTGCGATGGCATTGCGTTTTGGTGCCCTTGTGCGTCTTCGGTCATCGCATGTTGCCGGTGTGGCCCAACGAGTAACGCCCAGGTTGCGGCCAGACCGTAAGGCCGTGTGGCTCCATGCCGACCGCAATGGAGGCGACCGCACCGGTGTTCGTATTGATGGCGTAGACCACATCGTCGAAGCGGCCTGACAGCCATAACATGCTGCCGTCGGCGCTGACGTTGCCCATATCGGGACTGCCGCCTCCTGGAATCGGCCAGTTCGCAACGACCTTGCGTGTGGCAAAGTCGATCACCGAGATGCTGCCCTTGCCATGTTTGGGGCCGTGCACCAGATTGGAGCCGCGATTGGCGACATAGAGCCGGCTGCCGTCGCGACTCGGGTAGAGGCCGTGCGTGCCGATGCCCGTTTTGATGAAGCCGACCTTCGTGAAGCTGTCGCCATCAACCAGATAGACGCCATCGGCCATCATGTCGGCGACATAGAAAACCTTGCCGTCCGGTGCAATGCGCACGTCCTGGGGCATGCCATTCTTGTCGAGTTCGAGGTAGCCCACGACCTTGCGGTTGACCAGGTCGATCTTGGTCAGCTTGCCACCGAATTCGCAGGTGAAGAGCGCATATTTTCCGTCGATCGAGAAATCGGCGTGATTGATGCCCTTGCACTCTGGCGTTTTGAGACTGGATTTGAGCGCCATTGTGTGAGCATCGCGAAAGTCCAGTCGGGCATGGGCTTCAGCTACCACGATCGCCTCTTTGCCGTCCGGTGTGAAGTACATGTTGTAAGGGTCGTCGACCTTGATCTGCTTGCCGGGTTTGCCAGTCTTGGGATCAATCGGCGTGAGGCTACCGTTGCGTTTTCCTTCCGCGTTGTTGGCTACCCATAGTGTTTGCAAATCCCATGCCGGGACGACGTGTTGCGGACTGATGCCGACGCGAAACTTGTCGACCACCTTGAGTGTGGCCGGATCGATCACGTAGACGTCGTCCGAACGCAGGTTCGGCACATATACGCGCGGCAAGGCACCCGCGACCGCAGGGCTCATATGGCCGGCACCTGCTTCACTGTAGAGATTGTCGGGGTTGACTACCGGCGGCATGCCGGTCACCGTGGCTACAGCCGATGCTGCCGATACGGTGCCGACCGCGCAGAAACTGCTCAGCGCGATGGCAGTGGCAAGACGTGAAAAAGGGAAATAACGTAATGACATGATGAATTCCGATATTGAATGAATAGGTGGCTGGAAGCAGTCGATGTGTCGAATGTTTCAAATGCTTCAATGGCGAGTGGTCTCTTTTTTGATGGCCTCGATGGTGCGCGAGACGATCGCGTCTATGCCGAGTTGGCCAAGTTCAACGCTGGAGCGGCGTGGATCACCGCCATAGACACCGTCGGACGGTCCCAGTTTCGGCCCATTGTGCAGATGCTCGAGCCTTACCATCTGCGGTGCGACTGCCAACTGCAGCGAGGTATCGGCCAGTCCTGCATGGGTACCGATCTCGGTATCACTGATGCCGTGCTGGCGCAGGATTTTGTTGTAGCCATCCGAGCTGGTGCCGTAATACTCCGGCGGCACAAAGGCGCGAGCACCCGAGCTGGCCCAGCTTTTGTTGAGATGGGCGACGACCAGCCTGACATCATTCTGGTAACCGCCGTGGTCGCCGAGAAAGACGATATTGCTGAAACCATGCACCTTGAAGCTGTTTGCCGCCGATTCAAGGGTTTTCTCGAATGCGTCGTCCGGTACGGTGATGGTGCCGGGAAAACGCATGTGCGAAGTTGCAGGCGCATAGCCGCCCTCCGGTACATAGGCGATCACAGGTGCCACGATGGCGTTGCCCAGACCCTCAGCGATGCGCTGCGAGAGCACCTTCACGCGAGCATTGTGCTTGCCGAGCGCAACGTCGGGGCCGCTTTGTTCGGTGCCGCCGATGGGGATGATGATGGTGGTCTTGCCGGCCTGAATCTGGTCGCGCAATTCGGTCCAGGTCAAATCTTCAAGCAATACAGTTTTCGGGGTTTGCGCAAGGACGGTCTGCGCGGCGATGAGAAGAATGACGGATGCGAAAGCGCGTTGTGATGGAAAACGCATGAAAGGGGCCTTATGGGAAATGCGTATTAGTCTCTGAAGACTTTACTGTTGACAAAATCTGAGCGAATTTTCTCATACACGGAAGTTCACCAAGTAGAAAATTGTACGTTAAGACTGCCCTAGCCTGTGCCATTGCCGTGCTAGGGGAGTGGCATGACTAAGAGACAAATATACCGCCAAGCGGCGTTTGTCTGCTTATGTTTAAGTCTAGCGACAAAACTCGCTTCCATTTTTCTCTGGAACGCGTCGCAAATACGTTTGCAGTACAGCAACGTAAAATCTTTATTGAACCGCCGCAGGCGCTGCACAAGCAGGCAATACCAGCGTCACAATCAGGCCCGTGCCTTGCTCTGCCGAGCTCAGCGCAATCGTGCCGTGTGCGGCCTGCACGATTTCCTTGACGATGGCCATGCCCAGTCCGGCACCATGCTGGTCCGGCAGGGCGTTGCGGAAGAAGCGTTCAAACACCCGTTCGCGCATCTCCAGCGCAATGCCGGGACCATTGTCGGCCACGCTGATGATGACTTCTTGTTGCGCATCGCTAGCGACAGTGACGGTGACTTTGCCGTGTTCCGGCGTGTAGCGCAGGGCATTGTCGATCAAGTTCATCAACATGCCGGAAAACAGCGATTCGCTGCCCATCACCCAGGCTGTTTGCACGGTCATTTCCATGCCCAGATCGATCTGTTTGCGCTGCGCCAGACTGACCAGCTCTTCCAGCACCGTTGCTGCCAGTGCCACCAATTCCACCGGCTGGCGTGGGAAGGCGGTGCTGTTGGAGGCTTCTGCCTGCGACAATTGCAGCAGTTTATTGGTCAGGTCGGTCATGTTGCGGCTGCTGGCTTGCAAGGCTTGCAGCACTTGCGGCAGGCGTTCTGGATCATTGAGCTGACGGGCAAACTGAATCTGCGAGTCGATGAGCGTGAGCGGCGTGCGCAGTTGATGAGCGGCGTCGGCGATGAAGCGTTTTTGTTCGGCGACCTGCCGGTTCAGGCGCTGGATGTATTGATTGATGGCTTCGACGATGGGGCGCAGTTCTATCTGTAGTTGTCCGATGCGCAGGGGCGTCAGTGAAGTCGGTTCACGTTTGGCGAGTTCGTCCTTGATGCGCAGGATGGGGCGCAGCTCAATGGTTAGACCGACCACCACTAGTGCAACCGCCAGCAGCAGCATGATGAGTTGACGGTGCAGCGCCGGTCGCCAGGTTTCTTCGAGTAGCGCTTCATGGCCGCGCATGGTCTGACCGACCGAGACGGCGACCATGCGCAGGGTGCCGTTGTCGTATAGTGCGCGCACATAGGTTGCCACACGCAGGGATTGCTGATTGAAGCTGGTGGTGCTGTAGGCGGGGGCGAGCTGGGCGAAATCGACAGTAACCGGAAAGTCGGGGCGACCAGCCAGCAACGTGTCGTCATCCATCAGTACCTGGTAGTAGACCTGATCGCGGCTGGGCGAGGCAAACAGTTCTAGCGCCGCTGGCGGGATGCTGACGGTGGGGGCGCCGTCCTGCCAGTTGACCTGGCCAGCAATCATGCGCGCCGAGGCTAGCAGAGCGCGGTCTTGCACCAGGTTGGCGCTAGCCACTGCGCTGACGTAGGTGTCGCGGGTGCTGATGCCGACATATACGGCCAGCGGAATGAGCAGCCACAATAGCAGGCGCAGGCGCAGGCTAACGATCATCTTTTTGCTTGAGCAGGTAGCCAAGGCCGCGCAGGGTCATGATCGAGGCCTGGCAGTGTTCGAGTTTTTTGCGCAGGCGCGAGATGTAGATTTCGATGGCGTCGGCGCTGGGTTCTTCGGACAGGTTGAAGATACCGTTCATGAGGGCATTTTTGGAGATGGTCTTGCCTTGCTTGAGCATGAGGATTTCGAGCACGTTGTGTTCGCGTGCAGGCAGCGCCAAGGCCTTGCCGGCGATGGAAAACTGGCGCGTATTGCTGTCGTAACTGAGGTCGGCGCAGTGGATTTCGGTGGCTTTGTCGGGCGTCTGGCGGCGGATCAGCACCTTGATACGGGCCACCAGTTCGCGTACTTCGAACGGTTTGACCAGGTAGTCGTCGGCGCCGGCGCCCAGGCATTCAACCTTTTCATCGATGGAGCCGCTGGCGGTGAGGATCATGACCGGCACGGTGTTATGGCGTTCGCGTAGACGGCGCAGAACACTTTTTCCGCTCATCTTTGGCAGGTTCAGGTCGAGCAGCACGACATCGTAGTTTTCGGTGAGCAGGACCTGGTCGGCCATTTCGCCGTCGTTGGCGTGATCGACGCTGAACTTGTTTTCACGCAGGATTTGTGTGAGCCAGTGGGCTAGCTGCGGATTGTCTTCGATGAGCAGCAATTTCATGCCGGCGACCTATTGTTTGTTTGGCAATATTGCATTTGGGAAGCGCAGAAAATTTTTCATATCGGCAAGTCGTATGCGCTGTCCCGTATTTTGGACTCGGCGGCCGATACTATACAAGTATTAACGGGATGCCGCCTGCCTGTGCTTGCAGATCCGTATTACCATGCCAGCCCTTGGCCGGAAAAGGTTTAGAATTTTGCACTTTGCACCGCACGTTTAATCAGAAACTCACATGAAGAACCTTTTGCGTTGCCCATGGATGTCGCTGGCTTTGGCCGCTGCTGGCTTGCTGGTATTGCCAGCAATGGCAGTTGCCGACAGTAAGATTGCCATCATGGTCGGCGGTATTTCCAAGATGATTTATCTTCCGGCCAAGCTGACCGAGCAACTTGGCTATTTCAAGGACGAAGGGCTGGATGTGGAGTTGCAATCGCAACTGGCTGGCGTCGATGCTGAAAATGAGTTGCTTGCCGGTGCGGTGCAGGCGGTGGTGGGTTTCTATGATCACACCATCGATTTGCAAAGCCGGGGCAAGGAAATCACGGCGATCACCGTGTTGGGGCAAGTGCCGGGCGAGGTGGCGATGGTGTCGACCAAGGCATCCGGCTGGATCAGGAGCATGGCCGACATCAAGGGCAAGACGCTGGGTGTGACAGGTCTGGGTTCGTCGACCAATTTTTTGACGCAATATCTGGCGTCGCGCCATGGCATCTCGGCCAATCAATTTTCATTGCTGCCGGTGGGTGCTGACAATACGTTTATTGCCGCCATGAAGCAAGGCCGTATCGAGGCCGGCATGACGACCGAGCCGACCGTGTCGCAGATGCTCAAGAATGGTGATGCGTCGATTCTGGTGGACATGCGCACCGCAGAAGGCACGATCAAGGCATTGGGAGGCTTGTATCCGGCGGCCAGTCTCTATGTGCAGAGCAACTGGCTGCACGCGCACAAGGATGAGGCGAGCCGATTGGCGCGCGCTTTCGTCAAGACCTTGAAGTTTATCAAGACCCATAGTGCGGCTGAGATTGCGGAGAAAATGCCCAAGGAATATTACGGCAACAACAAGGCCTTGTATGTGCAGGCGCTGCAGAATTCGCTGGCGATGTATTCGCCCGACGGCAAGATGCCAGTTGGTGGCCCCGAGACGGTGTTGTCGGTCTTGTCGGGCTTCAATCCTAATGTCAAGGGCAAGCATATCGACTTGTCCAAGACCTATACCAATGAATTCGTGAATCTGGCCAATCAGGCTAAATAAGCCTGCGGCCTAGGTCTCGCCCCATTGCCGCATGAGGTTGTGATAACAGCCGATCAGCGTGCGTCTGGCACCTTCATCTGCACCGGTCTGATTGAGGGTCTGGATGGCGTTGTCCATGTCGTACAACATGCTGCGTTGGGCGTCGTCGCGCACCAGACTTTGCACCCAGAAAAAACAGGCGGTGCGTACGCCGCGCGTGACCGGGGTGACCTGATGCAGGCTGGTGGAAGGATAGACCACGACATCGCCGGCCTCTAGTTTGACCGTGTGCAGTCCATAGGTGTCATGGATTTGCAGTTCGCCGCCATCGTAGTCCTCCGGGTCGCTCAGAAACAGGGTGGCTGAGACGTCGGTACGCAGCTTGCGTCCATCATGGGGATGAATCCGGATGCTGCCGTCGACATGGGCGCCGAAGGTCATGCCTTCGCTGTAGCGGTTGAACATCGGCGGGTAGACGATGTTGGGCAAGGTGGCGCTGATGAAACGTGGGTGACGCTCCAGTGCCATCAGGATGATGCGCTGGCATTGTAATGCGACCTCGGCGCGCTCGTCGATTTGCTGATTGTATTTGACGGCGGCGCCTTGATAGCCCGCCGTCACGCGGCCATCCACCCATGCCGGACCGGCTTGTTGCAAGAGTTCACGCAGTTGCTGCAGTTGTTCGGCGTCAAGCAGTTTTGGTATGGCGATGAGCATGGATGGCGCTTTCGTAATTACATGCGATAGGTCAGAGACAACATGGCAGTGCGGCCCGTACCCGGGACCGAACGACCGCCGTCGGACTGAATCAGCGCATCGTAATACATTTTGTTGGTCAGATTGAACAGATTGAAACGGATGTCGTAATCCTTTTGCAGGTAGGCCACAGTGGCGTCCCAGCGTACGTAGCCACCGACTTGTACCGTGTTGGTTGCATTGGCGTAGCGTTGCGACATATAGGTCGGGCCGCCGCCGATCTGCCATTTCGGTGCAATATCATAGGTACTCCACGTGGTCACAGTGTGCTTGGGCGTATTGACGGGGATCTTGCCCAAAGTGGCGTCGATGGAGGAGGCGGCAATGACTTGTGCATCCAGATAGGTGTAGTTGGTGGCGATCTGCCATTGCTTGTTGATACGGCCGGTGGCGCCAGCACGCACACCACGCGCACGTACTGTGCCTTCGAGCGCATAGACGCCGGTTTCGACCTGGCTGCGGGCATTTTCTTTGGTAATCTGGAACAGCGCTGCATTGAGCGCCAGATTTTCCGCCACATCCCACTTGCCGCCGAGTTCATACGCCTTGTTCTTTTCCGGATCGAGGCTGGTCTGGCCGGTGGTGCCGGTCAGCTGTTCCAGTGAGGGATCGAACGAAGTACTGTAAGACAGGTAGTAGGACTGCGCAGCAGTCGGCTGCCAGATACCGCCGGCACGCACGCTGAGGAAATTGATGGCCTGGTTGGCGCTGGCGAGCGTGGTGTTTTTCGCCGCTGCCGGGGTATTGGTGGAATTGATTGTATTGCTGATGCTGGCGACGTAACGATCAAAGCGCAGACCGCCGACCAGTTTGAACTGCTGGCTCAGTTCGATGGTGTCGTTGAAATAGGTGGCGATGGTGTTGGCACTGCCGGCGGCGTGGTTGCCAACTTGGCTGCTGGCACTGCTGCCGGCGCTGCTGTAGCTAGGATTGACGGCGGCAATGCAATCGACATAGCCAGAGGTAGGCGTGCTGGCGCCGGTCAATGCTGTGCCGTTGCAACTGCCGTTGCGGTAATAGGCCTGGTTGTCGTAGCCGTCATGGCCGACTTCGAAGCCGACCAGCAGGTCGTGTTTGAAGCCGAGGGCATTGAACTTGGCCGTCAATTCGCTCTGGTTGAAGATCGAGTAATCGTGAATGCTGCGGTCATGACTTTGGCCGCGTACATACAGACTCGACAGCGGCAGGCTGCTGCTGGTGACCGGGGTGAAGACGCCATTGCTGACGGTACCCAGGGTGTTGGGTGCAGTTTCCACGGCATCGGTGTGGACGTAATTGAATTGGGTCTGATTACGTACGGTCACGTCGGGGGAAATTTTGTACTTGATGCCTGCTCCCAGCGCGATGACGTCCTGATTGGTCCGGTCACTGTTGAGGCCGTAAGAGGTATTGCGGTCGACATTAATGGGGTGACCGTTGAGCGCCGGCAAGCCGTAATCAGGCATGTCGTGATTGTGCTGGATCAGGGCCGACAGGGTAACTTCAGTTGAGGTGCCCAGGCCATGCACGTAGGAGCCAGCCACACCGTAGTCCTGGACATTGCTTTGGTCGCGGGTAGTTGCCTTGCCGTCCTGCGCCATGGCTTCAATACGCACAGCAGAGGTGTCTGAGAGCACGCGGTTGTTGTCGACGGTGGTGCGTACCAGGCCATTGCTGGTTACCGAGGCAGTCACTTCGGTACTGGCTTTGAGGTTGGCCTTCTTGGTCGTCTGGTTGATGGCGCCACCGGTGGAGCCGCGACCGAACAACATCGACGACGGGCCCATGAGCACTTCCACTTCATCGAGCGCAAAGGTGTCGCGATAGTATTGGCCGCGATCGCGGAAGCCGTCCAGGTAGATATCGGTACGCGCTGAGAAACCATTGAGATTGATATTGTTGCCGATCTGGCCGCCTTCGGCGCCACCGAGGGTAATGCCGGGGACGTTGCGCAGCGCGTCTGCCAGTGAGGCGACGCCTTGCGATTGCATCAGTGCCTTGTTGATCACGACCACTGATTGCGCTACCTCATGCGAGTCAGTCGATAATTTGGTCAGTGAGGAATTGTTGCTGTTGAAGTCGTCGCGTTGTCCTTCGACAACAATTTCCTTGAGGGTTGATGTGGTGCTGGGAGACGTCGAGGTAGGCGTCGAGGTTTCCTGCGCATGCAGTGACAGTGGAGCAGCGGACAGAGCCATCAGTGCGGCAGCGATTGGTGTAAGGCGATTCATAGGTGGTTTATTATCAAGTTAGTCGTTGCTGGACGGAGGCTGGCTACGACGGACTGATACCGTTTGGCTGGCTGGGCGGAAATAGGTCATAGCCTCCGTTGTAGATACGGATGATTATGATTATCATTTACATCTCTCAGGCGCTAGCGTAAAGTGTTGAGCTGACATTTTGCTTACAATTCGCTGACAAAATTCGCAAATAAGCAAAAAATACCGAGGATGGGAACCGTAGTGAGTTTGTGACGGTGGCACGGCGGCTACAATATGCTTGGCTTGTGGATTAATTTTGCGGCCCCATGCGCATTGACGCGCACGGATATTCCGTGTGGCAATTAATTTGTTTTTATAACTGGTCCAAGATATGAACGTTTTGTTGGTAGAAGATGATCTTGTATTGGCCGATGGCTTGGCGCGCATGCTCAAATCGCATGGTTTGAGTGTCAACACTGTCAACAACGGCACTGATGCCGATGCCTTGCTGCAACGTTATTCGGCGGCGGTGCTGGTGCTCGACATCGGTTTGCCTGGCATGGATGGTTTTGAAGTGGTGCGACGCTTGCGTGCACGCGGCAGCAATATGCCAGTGCTATTGCTGACGGCGCGCGACACCATTGCTGATCGTGTGCATGGTCTGGAATTGGGAGCTGACGATTATCTGGTCAAGCCTTTCGCCACACCTGAGTTGGTGGCGCGCATCAAGGCACTGATCCGGCGTAGCAGTCCGCAACCGACGCAACTGTCGGTTGGTGGACTATCGCTCGATACGGCATCCAAACGGGCCACCATTGAAGGCCGGAAAGTGGATTTTTCGGTACGTGAATGGACGGTGCTGGAATATTTGATGCAGCAAGCTTCGCGGGTCGTGTCCAAACAGCAGATCATTGATGCGATATTGCCCTGGGGCGAGGATGTCACGCTCAATGCGGTGGAAGTCTATGTCTCGCGCATTCGTACCAAGACTGCCGGTTCCGGCGTGGCTATTCGCACCATTCGCGGTTTCGGTTACATGCTGGAAAAAGCTACCTCTGAGGTCTAAGCGTAGCGTCGGAAGTTGCGTGCTCGCATGAGGGATGGTTGCGGCGTGTTAAGGTGAGGCCAGTTCAACTCATTCCTTTTTCCTCATGTCCATTGCTCGTCAGCTTGTCCAGGTTCATCCGCGTCTGCTGTTAGCAGTTCTTCTTGGTATTTTGATGTTTTTTGCCTGGCCGGCGGGGGCGTTGGTGACGCGTTTGCTGGTGGCCTGGAATGTTGGCGCCTGGTGTTATTTGCTGACGATTTGGCTCAAGATGGTGCGCGCTCATGCGGGCGACATCAAACGGCTGGCCGGCGCAGAAGACCAGAGTGCGCAATTGGTGCTGGTGGTAGTGTGTGTGGCGGCGGTGGCCAGCCTGGCAGCAATTATCATCGAGCTGGCCGGCACTGGCCATCAGGATGAGACGCGCAAGTTAATGCATTACGCTTTCACCGGTGGCACCGTGTTGGGCTCATGGCTGCTGATTGGCACCATCTTTGCCTTGCATTATGCGCGGCTGTTCTATAGCGAAAATGGTGACAATTTGCCCCTGCGTTTTGCTGATGGCGAGCGCAATCCGGACTATTGGGACTTCCTTTATTTTTCCTTTACCATCAGCGTCGCAGTGCAGACTTCGGATGTGTCGGTGGCCACGCGTGCGTTGCGCAAGACGGTGCTGGCGCATTCGGTCATCGGTTTTTTGTTCAATGCCGCTATTCTTGGTTTTTCGATCAATATCGCGGCAGGGTTGGCTGGCTGAAAGTATTTCAACAGACGAAAAAAATCCCCGACATGTCGGGGATTTTTATACATCTAGCTGACTAAGCGAAGCTTAGATTGCTTGGATGTTCGAAGCTTGCTTGCCCTTAGGGCCAGTAGTCACTTCAAAGGAAACGCGTTGGTTTTCTTTCAGCGACTTGAAGCCGTTCGACTGGATTGCCGAGAAGTGAGCGAACAAATCTTCGCCGCCTTCGTCAGGAGTAATAAAGCCGAAGCCCTTCGAGTCATTGAACCACTTAACGATACCTGTTGCCATGTTAATTCCTAAATAAGTTAGTGTGGGCTTTGTGCCCGTTATTATCGTTTAAACCTAGAGAGGAATGACAGACTGATACCGCACTACCAACTCGAATCTTAACGACCATTTAATTATACCGATTAAATTGCCGATGCAAGCGCTTTTCCCACTCTGGAATCGATTTAATTTGAGGTCGACCGGCAAATTAAAACTACTGCTTCGGATGCAATACCTTCTTCGCGTCCCAGATAGCCTAATTTTTCATTGGTTTTTGCCTTGATGTTAACTTGCTTGGCAGAAATTTCTAGATCCGCTGCCACATTGATAACCATTTGTGCAATGTGCGGTGCCATTTTTGGCGCCTGCGCAATGATGGTGGCGTCGATGTTGCCGACGCTATAACCCGCAGCGACCACACGTCGACCGGCCTCGCGCAGCAGACTGCGTGAATCGGCACCCTTGAACTGGGCATCGGTGTCCGGGAAATGACGGCCGATATCGCCCAGGCCGGCAGCGCCGAACAAGGCATCGGTGATGGCGTGCAGCAATACGTCAGCATCCGAATGGCCTAATAAACCAGTTTTGTGCGCAATGTCGACGCCGCCAATGATCAGTTTGCGACCCGTGACCAAGGCATGGCAATCGTAGCCTTGGCCGATTCGGAAAGGAGGAAGGGAGGCGGTCATGTTTTTCCTTGAAGAAAGAGTTCTGCCAGGGCGACATCTTGCGCCAGCGTGACTTTGAAATTGCGCGGACAGCCTTCCACCAGCTTGGGTGTCAGACCCAGCATTTCGATAGCGCTGGCATCGTCGGTAATGTCAGCGATGCGCTCATTGGCTTGCTCCATGGCTTGCAGCAACAGCGTATAGCGGAACATCTGTGGCGTTTGCGCCGCCCACAGAGCAGCGCGCGGCACGGTTTCGATGGCACGACCGTCACGGCTGCGTTTGAGCGTGTCGACCACCGGCAATGCCAGCAGGCCGCCGATCTCATCGTCGTGCAAGGCGACCAGCAATTTGTCGAGCAATTCCTGATGCAGGCCAGGGCGGGCGGCATCATGGACCAATACCCAATCGTGCGCGCCGATTTGTCCGCGCAGCGCTTGCAAGCCGTTGCGCACCGTCTCCTGGCGCGTGGCACCGCCGTGACGTAGCACGCTGACCTTGCCATCCAGATGTGCTTGTGTTGCCAGCAGTGGAGTAATGTAAGCGTCATTGTCGCTGACCACGACAAAGGTATGTTCGATGGCAGCGTTGGCGGCAAAGGTGTCCAGCGCATATAGCAACATCGGTTTGCCGGCCAGCGGCATATATTGTTTCGGAATGGTGCCGCCGATACGGGCACCGACGCCGGCTGCCGGAATCAAGGCAAAATGCGCGGGCGATGGCGAAGATTCAGAGATAGTCATGCCGGTAGGCGCTGCCAGCTTGGCAGGGGGCTTCGTTTATAATGGGAGGCTGAATTCTAAAGCTAAAGTCAGTCGGTCCAGCAGCATTTTGTCGTATTTTGCATACTTCCGTGCGCCTCCCAATCCAGCCAATGTCTTTTGACCTGAAAAAAAACCTCCCCAAAGCCGGCGTACGTTTCGTGCCACCGGCGACCCACGGTTCTGCCGACGCCTGTTTGCTGGCCCAAGCTGCCATCGCGCTCAAGGCGGAACGCCGCATGTTGGCGGTTGTGGTTGCCAATGCCACCGATGCCCAACGTCTGCTGACGGAAATTGCCTGGTTTCAGAGCGATGCAGCCGAGCAAGAAAAGTTGCGCTGTCACTTGTTGCCCGACTGGGAAACCTTGCCTTATGACGCCTTTTCGCCGCATCAGGATTTGGTATCGGAACGTCTGGCTACACTTTATGAGGTGCAAAACGGTCAATGCGATGTCTTGATTGTGCCTGCCACTACCGCGTTGCTGCGCATGGCGCCACCGGGTTTTCTGGCGGGGTATACGTTTTTCTTCAAGCAGGGAGAGAAGCTGGATGAAGCGCGCCTGAAGTCGCAACTGACGTTGGCCGGTTACACGCATGTGACGCAAGTCATGTCGCCCGGAGAGTATTCGGTGCGCGGCGGTCTGATTGATATTTTCCCCATGGGCTCGGTCTTGCCTTATCGGATTGACTTGTTCGGCGACACCATTGAGACCATTCGCACTTTTGATGCCGATACGCAACGTTCCTTGTATCCGGTACGCGAAGTACGTTTGTTGCCAGGGCGAGAATTCCCCATGGACGAAGTGGCGCGCACCGCTTTTCGTAGTCGCTGGCGCGAAGTGTTTGAGGGTGATCCGTCGCGCTCGGCCATTTATAAGGATATCGGCAACGGCATCGCCTCGGCCGGCATTGAATATTACCTGCCGCTCTTTTTTGAAGAGACGGCCACGCTGTTTCAGTATCTGCCGGCGCAGACCATGTTCGCCACCGTAGGTGACATTGACCAGGCCATCAAACGTTTCTGGAGCGACACGCGCTCGCGTCACAACTTTCTCAAGGCCGATCGTGAGCGTCCGGTACTCGCGCCGGAAAAAGTGTTTCTGACCGACGAAGATTTTTTCTCATTGGTCAAACCGCATGGTCGTTTGGCCTTGCAGAGCGACGATGCAGCCTCGGCATGGTCGGCGCCGATTCCCAATATCGCCGTCAATCGTCGTACTGAAGACCCGCTGACCAATCTGCGTTCCTATTTGCTGCATACCGGCAAGCGCGTCATGTTGTGCGCCGAATCGAATGGTCGTCGCGAAACCTTGCAGCAGTATTTCAAGGAATACGATCTGCATCCGGTGTTGTGCGACGGCTATGCCAGCTTCGTCACCGGCGAGGCACCGCTGATGCTGGGAGTGGCGCCGCTGTATGCCGGTTTTGAGCTGAGCGATGAGGGCTTGAGCTTCATCACCGAAACGGAGCTCTATGCCGGTTCTGGCCGTCGTGCCGGACGCAAGAAGCAGGAGGCGGTGACTCAGGTCGAGCACATGGTGCGAGATCTGTCGGAGCTCAAGATTGGCGATCCGGTGGTGCATGCCAACCATGGCATCGGCCGTTACATGGGCTTGCTCAGCATGGATCTGGGCGAAGGCGAGACGGAATTCCTGCATCTTGAATATGCCAAGGAAACCAAACTCTACGTACCGGTATCGCAACTGCATGTGATCTCACGCTATTCTGGCGCTTCGCCAGAAGATGCTCCTTTGCACTCGCTCGGCTCCGGTCAATGGGAAAAAGCCAAACGCCGTGCCGCTCAACAGGTGCGCGATACCGCCGCCGAACTGCTGAATCTGTATGCGCGCCGAGCTTTGCGCCAGGGCCATGCCTTTCAATATTCCGCACACGATTATGAAGCGTTTGCCGATAGCTTTGGCTTTGAGGAAACGCCTGATCAGGCCGCTGCAATCAATGCCGTCATCGGCGACATGACCAGCGGCAAACCTATGGACCGCTTGATCTGTGGCGATGTCGGTTTTGGTAAAACCGAAGTCGCCCTGCGCGCGGCCTTTGTGGCCGTCATGGGTGGCAAGCAGGTGGCGATTCTGGCGCCCACGACGCTATTGGCCGAACAACATGCGCAGACCTTTGCCGACCGCTTTGCCAACTGGCCGGTGCGCATTGCCGAGTTGTCGCGCTTTCGCAGCGGCAAGGAAATCACGCAAGCGATCAAGGGCATGGCCGACGGCACACTTGATGTCGTCATCGGCACGCATAAATTACTGTCCGACGATATCAAGTTTTCTCGTCTGGGTTTGGTCATTATTGATGAAGAGCACCGTTTCGGCGTGCGTCAGAAAGAAACGCTCAAAGCATTGCGTGCTGAAGTCGATGTGTTGACGCTGACGGCCACACCGATTCCGCGTACGCTGGGTATGGCGCTGGAAGGCTTGCGCGATTTTTCGATTATTGCGACCGCGCCGCAAAAGCGCTTGGCAATTAAAACCTTTGTACGCGCCGAAGGCGAATCGACCATCCGCGAAGCCTGTCTGCGTGAACTCAAGCGCGGCGGTCAGGTGTATTTCCTGCACAACGAAGTGGAGACCATCGAAAATCGCAAGGCCATGCTGGAGGCCTTGTTGCCGGAGGCGCGCGTGGTCATTGCACATGGTCAGATGCATGAGCGTGATCTGGAAAAAGTGATGCGTGATTTTGTGGCGCAACGCTCCAATATTCTCTTGTGTACCACCATCATTGAAACCGGCATTGACGTGCCGACTGCCAATACCATCATCATGCATCGCGCCGATAAATTCGGTCTGGCGCAGTTGCATCAGTTGCGCGGCCGGGTTGGCCGCTCGCATCACCAAGCCTATGCCTATCTGTTGGTCAACGATGTCAAAGGCTTGACCAAACAGGCGCAGCGCCGTCTGGATGCGATTCAGCAAATGGAAGAGTTGGGCAGCGGCTTTTATCTGGCCATGCACGATCTGGAAATTCGCGGTGCCGGCGAAGTGCTGGGCGACAATCAATCGGGCGAAATGCACGAGATCGGTTTCCAGATGTATTCCGACATGCTCAGCGAAGCCGTACGCGCGCTCAAGAATGGCAAGGAACCAGACCTGGCTGCACCGCTGGCCAGCACTACCGAAATCAATCTGCACGTGCCGGCCTTGCTGCCCAATGATTACTGCGGCGATGTTCACGAGCGGCTGTCCTTATACAAGCGCTTTGCCAACTGTAGCGCGCCCGATGCCATCGATGCCTTGCAGGAAGAGTTGATTGACCGATTCGGTAAGTTGCCGGAGGTCGCCAAAGCCTTGATCGAGACGCATCGTCTGCGTATTGCTGCCAAGCCGTTGGGCATCATCAAAATTGATGCCCATTCCGAATCGGCGCTGCTGCAGTTCGTGCCCAATCCGCCGATTGATGCGATGCGTATTATCGATCTGATTCAAAAGAATCGTCACATCAAGCTCAATGGTCAGGACAAACTGCGTATTACCGCCAACATGCCCGATCTGAATGCCCGCGTGACGCAGATCAAAGCTACCATGCGTTCGCTGGTGGGTTAAATTTTTGCTGATAACAACACATTAAACATGAATCTGATTTTGCAAGGATGTAAGACTGAACGTGCCGACATTGACGGCATCGTCACCCTGGTGCAAGCACAACGTGTGAGTGCTATCGCAGCCCATGCCTGGCGCTGTGAAGGCGTCAATTATAGCGATGCACTCAAGGCTCAGGTGGACGCCGCCTGCCTGAGGTTGCAAGTGGACTATGCCTTCATCGAAGCCGGTCGTACGCTGGCTGATTTCAAACTGGTGGCCATGGACATGGATTCCACCCTGATCACCATCGAATGCATCGATGAGATCGCCGACATGCAAGGGCTCAAGCCGCAAGTGGCCGAGATTACTGAGGCGGCGATGCGTGGCGAAATCGAATTCGGTGAAAGCCTCACGCGCCGCGTAGCCTTGCTCAAAGGGCTCGATGCTGGTGCCTTACAGCGCGTCTTTGACGAGCGTGTGCAATTGTCGCCGGGCGCTCAAGACATGTTGCTGGCGGTGCAGGCGGCAGGTTTGAAGACATTGCTTGTGTCTGGCGGCTTTACCTTTTTCACTGATCGCATGAAGCAGCGCCTCAAGCTTGATTACAGCCATGCGAATCAACTCGAAATCATCGATGGCAAGCTCACCGGGAAGGTCGTCGGCGGCATTGTCGATGCACAAGAGAAGCGACTTACCGTGGAGCGTATCTGTGCCGAACTGGAGGTGCCGACGACCCGAGCCATTGTTATGGGCGACGGCGCCAATGATCTCAAGATGATGGGTGTGAGTGGTCTGTCGGTGGCGTTCCGAGCCAAGCCAGTGGTGCGCGCGCAGGCTTCGGTGAGCTTGAATTTCGTTGGTTTGGACGGCATTTTGCCTATATTGAGTTAGGGCACTAGCCCTGAGGAGCAACAGATGAACCAGGAAGTCATGTTGGATACCAATTTGCAATCGGCTAAGGATCTGGCCTGGTGGCTGTACATTTTTCATGGATTAAGTTTGCTGTTTTCACTGGGGCTGTTTTCGTGGCTACCCTTGATCATCAACTATCTCAAGCGTGGTGATGCGGCCGGTACTTTTGTCTATAGTCATCATCGCTGGCAAATCCGTTCTTTCTGGTGGTATCTGTTCTGGCTGTGTGCTGCCGGCGTGATCAGTTTTACTATCATCGGCATCCCGTTGGCTATATTGATGGCGTCGCTGGCATGGGTATGGAAGGCTTATCGTATCCTCAAGGGCTGGTTCAACCTCAATGACAACAAGGCTATGCCGATGGATTAGAATGTGCGGGAAATATAAACGGTGGGCAGCACAGCATGGCGTCGGTTGAGCAATCAGTCGACGTTTTTTTATGACGTTCAATAGAGGAAAAGACGATGCGTGAAATTGCCAACGTGGATGAGCTGAAGGCCCTGGTTGGTCAGGAAGTCGCCCAGAGTGATTGGATAACGGTGACGCAGGAACAGGTTAATCTCTTTGCCGAGGCTACTGGCGACCATCAATGGATCCATGTGGATGTCGAGCGCAGCAAACGCGAATTGCCGTATGGCGGTACTGTTGCCCATGGCTTTTTGACGCTGGCTTTGCTACCTCAGCTCATGGGGCAAAGCATTTCCATGGGCGACGTCAAGATGCTGCTCAACTATGGTCTCAATCGGGTTCGCTTTCCGGCGCCATTACCTGTGGGCAGCAAGGTGCGCGGGGTGATCACATTGCAGTCGGTGGAGGATATCCCTGGTGGTGCGCAAGTGGTGTGGGAAGTGACAATGGAGCGAGAGGGCGGTGATAAGCCGGTGTGTGTGGCTGAGTTTATCGTACGCCGATATTGATCGTGATCGATTGATGGCATGACTCACGCGCAGGCGTGCGTCATGCCATTTCAGACGTTGATTAATGTTGATTAGCGTTTCTTGTATTGGCTTTGACCGAACAGGATGTCCTTGGCCTTGGTATCGGTGAGTGGCTTGCGGCGGTCGGCCAGCACCGTGACGCCACGTTGCACCGCCGGGCGTGCATTGATGGTGTCAAACCAGCGTTGCACATGCGTATAGTCGGACAATTCTATTCCCTGATTTTTCCACGAGCGGGTCCAGGGAAAGCTGGCAATATCGGCGATGGTGTAGTTGTCGCCGGCCAGGTATTCGGTCTTGGCCAGTTGCTTGTCGAGCACACCGTAGAGACGTTTGGCTTCGTTGGTATAACGATTGACCGCGTACTCGATCTGCTCCGGTGCATACAGCCGGAAATGATGCGCCTGACCCAGCATGGGGCCGAGGCCGCCCATCTGGAACATCAGCCATTGCAGTGTGTTGAATTTTTCGCGGTCAGTTGTGCCGAGGAACTTGCCGACTTTACCTGCCAGATACACCAGAATCGCACCGGATTCAAACAGTGAAATAGGCTGGCCGTCCGGGCCGTCGCTGTCAACGATGGCAGGAATTTTGTTGTTCGGTGAAATTTCCAGAAATGCTGGGTCAAACTGGTCGCCTGCACCGATGTCGATGGCGTGTGCGCGATAGTCGAGACCACATTCTTCCAGCATGATATGTACCTTGTGGCCATTCGGTGTTGGCCAGCTATAGACGTCGATCATGGTATTCCTTACAAATGGGTTACGTTGACAAAATGAGCAGAGTCTTGCTCCAAGCTTGGCCGCATAGTGTAGCTGAAGGTGACGCAGGGTGCAGTGCGAGGAGCTTGTTGGCGTCTGCCGTTGCGCCGCGTTACCAACGGTTTTCTGCCTTTATTTTTTGCGAGAAAATTGACTCAGCAGATGAAATGAACGCAGATAGGTATAGCTGTTGAAGCGTAGGCTGGCGAGCGGACGTGGACAAATCTGGATTACATTATGCAGAGTCAGTTCTTGTGGATGCCAGCGTTGCTTGGAACGATCCACGCCAGTAGATAGGTTCACACCTGTGCAGCCTTGCGCGATGGCCCACTGGATGGCATGGATGACCAGTGTGGTCATGACGCTATAGGCACCCCAGCCGGTGTCATAACCGGAATAATAGAGATAGAGTTGACCTTGGCTCAAGAAGCCAATGCGGCTCGATACGACGTTGCCCTCGATGCGAAACTGAAAAATGCGCACTTCGCCACGTTGTGCCGCTGCTTCTACATAATCGCAGAGGAAGCGGCGACTTTTTTCATCACGAAATACGTCCGCATGCACAACGCCGTCGTCGACACTGGCGCGCAGCTTGTGCAAACGGAAAAAAGTTTCCAGTGCCGGCCCAAGCTGATCCGCTTGCTCAATCACCTCAAAGGCATGTTCATGCTGATTGCGTCGCAGTGTATTAAAACATTTGCGGATGGCTTCTTTCATGTTGCGCGACAGGCTGCTTTTGAGGGTTTCCCAGTCTGCCGGCAATGGCAGGTAACAGATCACCCGTGTTCCTGCCGAACGTGCTCCGCGCGCCGATAATTGTGCGGCCTGTTGGGCCGACAGACCTTGCCATTCAAGCCAATCCCAAGCGCGCTGATGCGTGCGCAAGTGATGCTGGACTTCTGCTAGTGCGCTATCGGCATCTTCGGGGCGACAGATTACGCCGCGGATTTCCGTGATGTTGGGATCGGCACCAAAAAATTGCAAGACTCTGATGCCGCCGGCGCCGATGCCGCCACGCACGCTGATCATCATAGGCGCTACTGCACGCAGGCGGCCTTCGTGATCACGAAGTACCAGAACATGGAGCCGGTCGTGAATGAGTCGACGGGTAGCGCGCAAATGTTGCCACCAAAGAAGGTTCCAGGTCGGTGTGGCGAACGGAGTTTGCAGTGGCATGCTGTCGCAGAGCGCCTGCCACTCGGGGGTTAGTGCATGCAAGTGGGTGCTGTCGCGGATAATTTCTGGAAACAGCTGATGAGGTCTCACTATGTCGTTAGCCGTTTGATTGTCGTGCTGGCTTGGCGTATTGCCTGGATGAATTATGATTGATTTAAGCATCTTGCCTGGCGTTAGAGCGGTTCAAGGTCGATGGACGACAACATGACAATTTTTTCTAGATGTTTGGCGCACTAATTAATCTCGCTAGTTTAAGTCTGCGTCGCACAAATAGTCATCCATGCAAGAGATATTTTTCTGTGTTTCTTGCAAAAATTCAGGCAGGGCCGGATCGCTTGGTCAGCAGGCGATGTCTCTCCAGCGAGAAGTAGTTCTGCATAGTGGCGCCGGTGTTGTCGCCGAGCATAGTCTTGAGTTTTTCGAAAGTGCCTTGTGAAACGGTCGATAACTGTCCGGCCCATTCCAGGGCTTTATCAAGAACGTTGCCATCTACGCTAAGTCGGTTGATCAATCCTGCGTTATGCAGGCGGGATGCGGGTAAGGGCTTGGTGTCGAGCAGGATTTCAGTGAGCCATTGAGGCGGCAGCGATCTGGATAAAAACCAGGGAGCGCCACCTACTGACCAGGTTCCAAGCTGGGTGGCAGAGATGCCAAAGCCGGCGTTTTGCCCGGCGATGATCAGATCGCATGCCAGCGCCAGTGAAAAGCCGGCATCCAGGGCAAGTCCTTCCACGGCAGCGATAACCGGCTTGGGGAAACTGGTGATGGTTTCGATCAGATTTTGCAGACTTTCCAATAAGGCAATCTGTGTAGCGAGATCTTTACTGGACTGGATGCCGCCACAGAAGTTGCGATCTGCACCGGTGAGGATGACGCAGCGGATGCCGTCGTCGCGCTCGGCTTTGGATAGGCTTTCAATGATGGCGCCCAGGATGTTACTGTCTACCGAATTTTGCTGGCCAGGATTTGCAATGGTCAGCGTCAATGTAGTATCGCTGCGGCTGGCTTTTAGTTCTGCTGTCATAGGATGAGGGAGTTATTTTTAAGACAGGCAAGGGCTAAAGTTTGGCCAGCCGATCCAGGGCCAGCCGCAAGGTTTCATCTTTCTTGGCAAAACAGAAGCGCACGATGCCAGACTCCTGCGGGGTATTGTAGAAAGCCGAAACAGGAATTGCCGCGACGCCGATTTCAGCCGTGAGCCACTTGGAAAACTCGGCTTCCGACAACGATGAAATCGCACCATATTCAACACACTGAAAATAGGTGCCTTCGGATGGTAATAACTTGAAGCGCGTCTTTTTGAGGCCTTCACGGAACAGATCCCGTTTGCGTTGGTAAAACGCCGGCAGTTCGATATAGGGTGCTGGATTTCTCATGTATTCTGCTAGGCCATGTTGCATCGGCGTATTGACCGTAAACACATTGAACTGATGCACTTTGCGAAATTCTGCCATCAATGCTGCCGGGGCGGCGACGAAGCCGACTTTCCAGCCGGTCACGTGATAGGTTTTGCCGAAACTGGAATTGATGAAGGTGCGTGATGCCAGTTCGGGATGACGGCACAAGGATTCATGTCGTTGGCCGTCATAGACCATGTGTTCATACACTTCGTCAGCGAGGATGAGAATGTCGGTACCACGCACAATATCAGCGAGGGCATCGATATCGGTTTTTCTGAGTATCGAGCCAGTCGGATTGTGCGGCGTATTGATCATGATCAGCCGGGTTTTTGCGGTAACGGCGGCGGCGACCTGGTCCCACGGCACGCTGTAGCCGGTGCTGCCCACACACATCTGAACAAATACCGGAATGCCGCCGGCCAGTTCGATGGCGGGAAGGTAGCAGTCATAGGCAGGTTCGATCACGATGACTTCATCACCGGCGTGTACGGCGCACAGGATAGAGGTCAGAATTCCCTGGGTGGCGCCGGCGGTGACAGTGATTTCGCTGGCGGCATCATAGCGGCGGCCATGCAGAGCCTGGATTTTTTCAGCAATAGCGGTGCGCAGCTGTGGCACCCCAGCCATCGGAGGATACTGGTTCAGGCCAGATTTCATGGCCTGCGTGACAGCATCGACCAAGGCTGGATCGCAATCGAAGTCGGGGAAGCCTTGACCCAGATTGACCGCTTCTTTTTCGCTGGCCAGAGCAGACATGACAGTGAAAATGGTGGTGCCGACCTTGGGTAACTTGGATGCGATTTGAGCGGGCTGATTCATTGCACAATAATGGATTGGATGTAGATGGAGAGACTTTGCGTTAGCGAGCAAAAAATCAAGAATACTTATTTTAGTCGGATTTACTCTTGGGCAGTGGCTGCTGCATGCCAGCTCTGTGGCGTCATGATCGCAAATTGTTTGTTGCGCGCGGTCTTTTTGGCCAGTTTCAGTAATGCTTTGTCTTTCGTGATGAGTATATCGGCGCTCGATTGCAAGGCCAGTTCGAGAAACTTCTGATCGTCCGGGTCGGTACACAAGGGCAGGCCAAAAGTGTTGACGGCGACATTGGGCAGGCAGGAGATGAGCTGATCAAACTCTGCGCGAATGGCAAGCTTGTCTTCTTCCTTGACCGGCAGATGCGGATAGTTCAGCACGACGAGCCATTCCATCCGGCAGTCTTCTCGCGTGACAGCCTCAACCTGGCCAGTGCGCAGACTGTGCAGCAATCCGTTCCAGCGAGGGTCGCGGAAAACGAATAAGTCCAGACAAACATTGGTATCGAGTACAAGCCGGGCAATGGGGGCTGGCTTGTTTATTGTTATTGTATTAACTATCAAAGCCACGAGTATTGGTACTTTCTATAGGGGCGGTTGTCAGATCATCGCCGACTTCCAGAACATCGTAACCATAGTCGGTGACGCGCCAGAATTGATGGATGTCGACAGC
>Ga0302155_10000503_pt1 | contig 31015 bp, 26 predicted proteins | sample I_Bog_N3_1_FD_193508 | JGI IMG/M metagenome (GOLD analysis project Ga0302155, IMG submission 193508) | Peat permafrost microbial communities from Stordalen Mire near Abisko, Sweden - I_Bog_N3_1 | ecosystem: Environmental > Terrestrial > Soil > Wetlands > Peat | place: Sweden: Abisko, Stordalen...
GAAAACAATCGACGGCCAGTGGAACGCCTGGCGATCTGACGGCCGTGAATCCAGCAGGCGACATATTTACCTGCGCAACGCTGGAGTTGCCGTGGCAGGACAACACGCCTGGCATGTCCTGCATCATTGATGACAGCTACAGCGCGTCGATTTGGCATTCCGATCATCTCGACTGCGATGTGCTGCGTCTGCAAGACAAGCATGGCCGCCAGAACTGTCTGATCCACTGCGGCAATTTCGCGGGGGACGTGTCGCAGGGCATGGAAACCCAAGTGCATGGATGCACGTTGGTTGGCAGCCGCTACGGAGCGTTGGCCAATGACGACGGGAGCGCGCAAATGGCCATTCTCAACAGCCGCGCGACCTTGGCGCAACTGATTGAATTCGTCGGGGCTGGCGAGCACAACGTTGACTATCACTGGGCGCCGGGCTGCGAGCCAACCGCCTGCAAAGCCTGAAGGAAATCACCATGGACATCTCTGGCATTGGCACGGCGGCGGAAGCTGCCAAAGGAATCATCGGCATGTTCTTCCCCGACAAAACGGAGGAGGACAAAGCCAAACTCGCGGCATCGCTTGCGCTACTGCAAACGCAGACAGATATCGACAAGGCCGAAGCGCAAAGCACTGACCCACTGCAGCACTGGCGCGGTGGCTTGGGCTGGGTGTGTGTTGCGGGGTACGCGTGGAATTTTGTGGGTGGGCCGCTGACGAATGCGTTAGCTGCTGCACTCGGGCATCCGCTCAATTTACCGTCGCTCGATATCGGGCCGCTGGCCACGCTCACGCTTGGCATGTTGGGGCTGGGTGGGCTGCATGTGGCGGAACGGGTCAACGGGGCGGCCTAGAAATTCGTTTGAAGATATGTGGGGGCCACGGTGATAGTTGTGCGGCGCCAGGATTGATATTGGCAATTGATGAAGAGTATTGACCTATTGACCGACGACGGGCCCGAGTGCGTCGCCGACAAATCGAATCAGACTTGTAGATCATGGAACGGCGGCAGTTGGTTGAAAGTAAATCTGATGAGTAATATTCGCCATGTCTTCGAACGATACCGCTATTTTGTCAACTTTAAGCTCATTCGCCGTCCTCTCATATAAATGATACGGTTCGAGTTCGCGCGTAGTCAGAAGAATGACGCGACGATGATATTCATCGTTGAGCATGGCGGCGCGACTAATCTCGTCTTGAGTAAAATCAGTGAGCTTGGCTAATATTACAAACACATCGAACCGAGCTACAGGAAACGCCGTGGCAATTGATTTTAGGTTCTCTATATCGTCTTCAGTAATAGGCTTTCGAGTCTTACATTCTCCGATGGCGATCTGAATGCGTCCGTCACGATTCCGTGGGACAACAACGACGAAATCGGTCTCGCATTTCTTGATCTTTCCAGCATCGGGTTGCAGCTCCATTGCCGTCGTATAAAACATCTCGCGCGAGCCAAACATTGTGTCGAATTGCTGCAGCGTCAGTACGACCGGAATCGCACCTTCCTGATTGTCGTTGCGACCAAATAGACCTGACCGGCGAAATCTCCAGTCTCCACGATGGTTCAGATGTGGCGTGACGTTGAACTGATGCCCACAATATATGCAGCCTATTTCTGTCGCGAGATCATCAAGTGCCGTCCAAAATTCCAGCCTGCAACTCGGGCAATCAAATTCCAGTCCGGCTCTAAATACATTTTTCTTCAAGAGATATGACAGGACTGCATCAGGAGTGAGTTTGCTGCGGAAGGGTCTTTCCTCGATGAAAAGGTCCTCATATAGCGAGAAACCAATGTGTTGAGTGGTCGGGTCCTGTGCCCGGATTGTTTGGACAGCACCGCTGCGCGTGAACGATTGATCTGGGCCGAAGTTTTCAATCAGATGTCTGACTCCACCGATCTTGAAGGGGCGACATTTTTGAAGCCCTCCCATTTGCTGAATCAAACGAGACGCAATTAATCCTGGCTTGCTCGGCGTTGCGGTTATTCCGGCAACTCGAAATATCTTCTCGACAAGTACACTGACATCAAGTGCATCAAGGGAGAGGTCAGATGTCGATGCGTGCGAAATGATACCAAGCGCATCGCGCTCCACTCGTGCTGCATCCCACTCGAAGTGGCAATTTCTTCCGTAGAATTCGTTCAGTTCTGGAATGTACGGTGTTGTAAGCGTAGAACGTTCATTGCCAAAGAGTCCGATCCCCAGGTCGGCCGATATGACAAGGTGCTGGTCGCGGGCCCATCGCTCCTCGGAAAACGGTTTGGGTGGTAACTGAAAAGACACTCGCGACTTACCCGAGCTCATCCCAACTGCGGCAAGTGATCGGCCCTCTGAAAAATACATATACGGAGCCTTTACGTTCAGACCATTCCAAACTCCCGCGTCGACTGTGCAGATTCGCAGCCCTTGACCGAACGCACTCAGGTCACGCTGCTCGTCTCTATTCTTCGACCATATTGCAATCGAATTATCAGACTCGAAACGTCCCTCGGGACGCGCTCGCAAAACCTCCAACCATTCCGCTCTAATGCCGTCAAATCGATCTACATGTTTCGGATCGAAGAAAATGATGCGGGTGTCTGTCGCACGCAGATTCCAGTAGTTGATCAAATCCTCGAAATCCCCGACGCTTCCGAAGTAAAAGCCTGGATGCCCCCAGTAATTCATTACAGAATAGTGCCGCTGAATACCCGATCGTCCAAGTTCAGACAGAGTCAACTGGTCCTTTGATCCAAGCGGACACGGGTCTGCGGAACCGATTGCAATTCGCGTGGCAGAAAGATACTTCTCAATCAGCTCAAAATAGTCGGTACCTGTTACATCCGTTGACGGAACCGCCCCAAAAGTGGCAAGCCAAATATCGGACAATGGGTCGTCCTGATCCCACTCGTACAGCACTACCTTTACTTCTGGAGTGGGGTTATTCTTGAAGTGTTCGTCGTAAAAACGGCGTATGGGGTGGTAAATATCAAGGACGGCAGCGCTCTTCGAGCCATTCCCATGCGCAACAAACAATTGCCCGTGGAACAGCGGATTCGGAAGATGGGGAAACGACTCGATGAAGGATTTCACCGCCGCATCATCGGACGCAGGCCACAGCAGATCGACGCGAAATAACTCGACTAGGGCACGCGCATAGTCCAAATCGTCAACCGGAATGATCGGGTTGTAGAGTCCTCCCCACATCGTGGAACTCAGTCGCCACGCTTCGCGCAATGCGGTAAAATCATTGGATCGAATGCACCAGCCTATGCGAAGTGGACGGTATCGCACGTTTACGCTTAAGGTATCCATTCTTCCTCCCAGTCGTCCTGTTTGAGAGCCTTAATCGGCGTTGCCGGTTGTTCGGATCTGCTGATAAACCGCCCGCATCAAATGGCTCGCCGCAACATTTCTGAACGCCTCGTCATTCATCAGGCGGACAAAAATTTCTTCGTTGCCGTCCATGCGCTCAATGAACAAGTTCTCAAGCTGCTTGTTGAACACCGGCTCGAAATTTTCGATGCTGTTGGCCATGACCGCTTGTCGCAACTGCTCATTGGCCACGGCGGTTTCGCGAACTTGATCGAAGAAGAGCTGGTCGGCAGGCGTGAACTCTGTGCCGAAGCGCTCATTGAGTTTGCCGACCAAAGTTGAAAGCTGCACATCTTCGTCGGCTTGGCCTGTGCCGACGTCAGTCGGGCCATCAAGCGCATCCGCCTCGCCCGCCTTGAGGTCAATGGCCCCCTCGCTGATTTTTTGCAGGCGGTAGTACTTGAGCTCGACTTCATCGTCGACCTGCACCGTCCGGTTGTCCGTCGTGCGTGGCAGCTTGGTCAGCAGGAAACGGGCATAGGTGTACAACTTCTCGTGATCGGAATCCTGGTAAGGCACGATCTGAGAAACAAAGCTGTACAGATTGCGGAAGCTGACCAGCTGCCCCTTGAACAGGTTCTGGTCTTCTTCCCCGAGTTTCTTGAATCGCTCAATCGCCAGATCGAGCAGGCCATTCAATTTCTTGTGCTCGCCGCCAGTGGGATTCAGCCGGTTGCGGAACCAAATCTCGCACCAAGCGCTGACCTCGGCCTCGGTATAAATCTTCCAGCCAGCCAGCGTATGCGCCAAGGTGTTGAGCTGTTGCGGATCGGTGTCGTCGCCTTTATCAGTCGTCTCGTAATAGGGCTTGAAGGCGGTGTAGATGTCCGCAGGCTCGTTGACAAAATCAAGCACGAAAGTGTCGGTCTTGCCTCGTGTCGTGCGATTCAGGCGCGACAGCGTCTGTACCGCCTGGATGCCGGATAAACGCTTGTCGACGTACATGCTGTGCAACAGTGGCTGGTCAAAGCCCGTCTGGTACTTCTCGGCCACCAGCAAGACTTGGTATTCCTCGGTATTGAACTTCTCCGGCAGCTCAGATTCTTTGATGCCGTTGTTCATATTCACTTCGGTGAATTTTTTGTCGGCGAACTCTTTGAGCGTGATCTCGCCCGAAAAAGCCACCAGTGATTTCACGTCGGTGTAGCCTTTGTCCTTGATGTACTTGTCGAACCCCAGCTTGTAGCGCACGGCGTGCTCGCGCGAGCCAGTCACAACCATCGCTTTGGCACGGCCGCCAATCTTGTGGCGGGTATGGGTACGGAAGTGCTCAACGATCACTTCGACCTTCTGCGCGATTTCGTAGTCGTGAAACTCGACGAACCGTGCCAGTGCGCGGGCGGCCTTGCGGCGCGGTACCTCGGGGTCAGCCTCCACCTTCTGGATCAGCTTGTAATAGCGCTTGTAGCAGGTGTAGTGCGCCAGCACGTCGTGAATGAAGCCTTCCTCGATGGCCTGCCGCATGCTGTAGTGGTGGAACGGCGCTTTACCATCAGGGCCAGGCTCGTTGAAAACGGCCAGCGTCTTGAATTTGGGCGTTGCGGTGAAAGCGAAGAAACTCAAGTTGGGTTGTTTTGCGCGCTTGAGTTGTTCGCGCAGCAACTCCTTCTTCGCCTCTTCGCTCAAGGCATCGTCGTCCATGTCCAGCAACTGCTCGGCAATGGCAGATTCAATACCGTCTTTATTCAAGATCTTGCGCAGTTCCATCGCGGTTTCACCGCTTTGCGAACTGTGCGCCTCGTCAACGATCACCGCGAAACGCTTGCCCGCTGTCGAGATGGCCACACCCTTGCCGTTGGCCTCCATCGTGCGGATCGCTTGGGTGATGAAAGGGAACTTCTGGATGGTGGAAATGATGATCGGCACGCCATCGGCCAGCGACTTTGCCAGTTGCTGCGTGTTTTCGTCGATCTTCTGCACCACGCCCAGCTTATGTTCAAACTGGAAGATCGTGTCTTGCAGTTGTTGATCCAGCACGCGACGGTCGGTAATCACCACCACCGAATGGAAAATCTTCTCGTTGTTAGCGTCGTGTAGGCTAGAGAGTCGGTGCGCCAGCCAAGCAATCGAATTCGATTTACCCGAACCAGCGGAATGCTGAATCAAGTAGTTGTGCCCCGAACCATGCGCCTGCGCGTGGTCGGTCAGTGCACGAACGGCATCCAGCTGGTGGTAGCGCGGGAAGATCATCGACTCCTTGCGGTGACGCTTGATGCCCTTCTCTGTGACGACCGTCTTTTCTTCGACATCCAGATGGATGAAGCGGGCGAGGATGTCCATCAGGCTGTCACGGGTCAACGCCTTGTGCCAAAGGTAGGTGGTGCGAACATCCCCTGCCGCTGGTGGGTTACCCGCACCGTTATCCTGCCCCAAGTTGAAGGGCAGGAAGAACGTGTCTTTGCCTTCCAGCTTGGTGGTCATAAACACCAGCTCAGTATCCACTGCGAAATGCACCAGGCAACGCTGCTTGAAGGCGAACAACAGTTCTTTGGGGTCACGCTCAAACCGATACTGGTACTTCGCGTTCTCCACGTTCCAGCGCGTGGCCGACATCGGGTTTTTCAGCTCCAGCGTGGCCACGGGCAAGCCATTCACCGCCAACACCACGTCGGGGATGGCACCGCTTTTGGTGTTCACCTGTCGCACGATGGTCAAGCGGTTGTCGTCGTAACGCTCGGTACTTGCGGGGTCTAGCCCGGTGTTGGGCGCAAAGTAGGCCAGCCGCACCGTCTTGCCCACGCACTTGAAACCCTCGCGCAAGATCGCCAAGGCTCCTTTGGCTGCAAGCTCCTTCACCAAACTGTCCAGCAACATGGTTGGCGCTTTGGCTGCGTCGAGCTGGGTCAGGCGCGTCCAAATCTTGGACTGCGTTTTCTGCACAAAGGCGACGACATCCGCCGGGAACAGCGCGGTTTCCGGGTCGTAGGTGTTGGGGTCACCTTTTTCGTAGCCGCCGCTCTCGATGAGCGCGTGCTCGATGTCGTTTTCAAAGTCGATTTCTTTGTGCATCTTTCTCACCCTTTAATTACGTTGGATTCGACCTGTTAGCGAATCACCTCAATATTGCTGTTGTCCAAATCTGCCAACGCCATGCCATTGAGGTCGGCATAGCGATAGTGGCGTATCGTGTGATCTCGCTGCAGGTACTTGCCATCCGCATCTAGATACGGGGTTGGATCTGGATGATTGCTCAGCACATACTTGGTGGCCTGAATCGCACTGCGCTTGGTGGTGTAGGCATTGATGGTGGCATGCAGCGCCTTGAGCCAATCTACACTCGCTTTCAACTGATCCGGCACGTCGCTCGGAATACTCTCCGACTTAAACTCGAAGCAGTACACATACAGCTTGCTTTTGCGTAAATTGAACACCACGAAGTCACAGCGTTTCGACCAAGGCTTGGCGGTATCTTCTAGGAAATGAAACAAGGGTAACGAGGAGCCTTTACTGTTTTTTGCATCCAGCTTGATTACCAGTATCTCGCCCGTGGTCTGCAGGCTTACTTTGTATTCAATAGGCTTGCTGCCACTTTGGCCGAACCCCTTCTCTTTCAACACCACCTCGCTGCTACTCGCCTGCGGCTCGCCGTAGTGGTTGGTATTCAGATAGGATTTCAAACAATTGAAATACCCCTGCGCGTTCAATGCCATTTGGATCTACCTCCATTCATGAGGTAATCCCTTCGACGGGCTGCGGAATCCGAAAACCACGCACGTCGATTTTTCCGGTAACGGTGTTTGTGATTAGGGCAGCTCGATATTCTTGAAGTCGTCCAATTACTTCAAGTATTTTCACTTCTTGCGCTTCTATGCTTTCAATCTTCTTATTCAACAAGGTGGATATTGTTTTTTGCTCGCCAATTGATGGTGGCAAAACGATCTGGTACCCCTTCACCGATGACTGTGGAATGTTATTTGCCAACCCATCTGCACCACTGATCGACAATTCAATCTGATCGCGCAGGTACTTTGACTTCATTAAGAGAACAAAGAACTCCGGATCAATGATGTCCGGCTGAAGCGCAATCCGATACGTCTTATCGGAAAAAATAAGTTTTGATCGACATTTCCTCACCGCCGCAACAGACCCAATTAAATGCTTTGAGCCACTGGCTCTGCACATCAAAATGTCTCCCGCCTTTACTTCAAGTGAGGGGATAGGATCAATGCTTGGCGGCAGTGTCTTATGTTCGTGCTCTTGGAATACTCCATAGTTAACACAGCCAGATTTCAAAACACCCCACTCATCCAATGATGCCTCGCGCTCATCGCAAGATGGGCTCCATCCCTGTTCGAATTTAAAAATTACTCGAATCATCAACATCCGCTTCCAATGTGCCGGAATCTCTCCCAACCACGCCAACCCTGAATCTTTCATCGGCACTGATCGATCAAGCCCCTTGGTAACAGCATGGCTGATGAGCGCTGTGCGCTTTTCTGCCAGTTTTTCGAGCAAGATTCGCTGCTTGGCGATCAATGCATCAAATTGCGCGGTTTTGAAATCGAGGAATCGGGCGATGATTTGTTGCTCTTCGACTTCGGGCAGCAGAACCGGGAGATTTCCAATGAAATCCCAACTTGCTCGCGGCATCTTGCTGCCATAAGTCGATGAATCAACAATATTGATGAAATCACGGGAAAGCATGTAGTACTTCAGAAATTCAGCGTGCAATTCATCCTTGCTTCTGACAACCAATGCTTCGCTCGAGATCAATCCATCATGTTGAGCCAAGTGAACTTTGGCAAGATACGGGCGCAACTTTCCGAAGAGAACATCCCCCGCTACAAACGACGATGCTAGCCCCTCGCTATTTTTAATTTCTCCGTCGATTTTTCGTCCTGTCCATGACTCGATGTGTTCCAGGCCGAGATAAGGCAAAGGTGATTCTTCAACGCTTACTTTGTTGTTGATGAGGTCTGTGGAAAATTTCAGCCTTTTGATTCGCCAATGACTGGGCTTTTTCTGCAGCCACGAAACCCCTGAGCCATTCAGCTCCTTGTATTGCGCATACCCCATCACACCACCTCGCTCAGCATGGCCATGATGTCTTTTTCCAGTTGGCTGATTTCGCCTGCAATGTCTTCCAGCGGGCGTGGCGGCTGGTAGACGTAGAAGTGCCGGGTGAGCGGGATTTCGTAGCCAACCTTGGTCTTGTCGTGGGCTATCCAAGCATCGGGAACATGCGGCAAGACTTCGGTCTTGAGGTAGGCCTCACAGTGGTCTTTGACCAGCGCCAACAGCTTGTCATGGCCGGTTTCACTATCAAAACCCAACGGAAGCGGCAGGGTAATGTCCTCCGGCAGGGCCACGATTTCGGTGTCGCGCAATTCGATATCCGGTTCTGGGTTGCCTTTGGAATCCAAGCAAATGTCTGCCTTGGGGTCGCGTTCGGACAGCGCAGCCAGGATGGCCTTCTTGATCGGTGCTCCGATCTTGATGCCGGCCTTTTTCAGGGCAGCTTCGAGCACCGACTCGAATTCAGGCCGATTGAGGTAGAGCGTTTCACCGTCCATGCCTTGCAGGGCGGCCTTGATTGCAGCTTGTGTTTCCTGCCCCGCTGCAATTTCGGCGCGATAGGAGGCATCATCCTTGCGCTTCTTGCTGCTGGCCAGATTGGCGAAGGCGCTTTGTTCGTCCAACTTGGCGATGCGCTCGGCACTGGCCTGGAAGTTCAAGCGCAGCGGACGTTCCACGGTGATTTTGAGGAAGCCAAATTCCCGGTTGTTGAAGAGCTTGCTACAAATGCGACGCTCAGACTTGCCTTCCAGCAGCACTTCACTGTCCGCATCGTGGTCGTGCTCGGCGTAGAGACGCACCAATTCTTTGATGTGGTCATCAGAGAGCTCGTTGCGCTTGTTGCCCAGGCTCTTGTCCATCTTTTTGAAATGGCGCGTGCCGTCGATCAACTGCACCTGGCCTTTGCGGTGCGCGGGCTTCTTGTTGGTGACGATCCAGACGTAGGTGTAGATGCCGGTGTTGTAGAACATCTGGTCTGGCAGGGCGACAACCGCATCAAGCATGTCGCGCTCGATGATCCAGCGGCGGATATTCGACTCGCCCGACCCGGCATCGCCGGTGAACAGGGGCGAGCCATTGAACACTATGGCGATCTTGGAGCCGTCGCCGCCGGTTTGTGGCGGGTTGTGCATCTTGGAGATCATGTGCTGCAAAAAGAGCAGCGATCCATCGTTGATGCGTGGCAGGCCCGCGCCGAAACGGCCTGAGAAGCCCTGGTCTTCGTACTCTTCACGCACGAAGTCTTCTTCCGGCTTCCACTCCACGCCAAAGGGCGGGTTGGCCAGCATGTAGTGGAATTTCTTGTCCGGGTGGCCGTCGTGCGGCACAAAGCCGTTGGTCTTGTTCTTGGCGTCCTTGATACCCAGTGTGTCGCCATAGATCAGGTTGTTGATCGGCTCGTCCTTGATCAACAAATCGGAGCAGCAGATGGCGTAAGACTCGGGGTTGTATTCCTGGCCGAACAACTCGATGTGTGCATCCGGGTTCAACCCGTGTGTGAAGCCGTCGCCGCAGATGAACTTCTCCGATTCGGACAACATGCCGCCGGTACCCGCTGTGGGGTCGTACACGCTGCGGTAAATGCCTTTTTCGTAGATACCGTCCTCGCCGGTGAACAGCAACTGCACCATCAGGCGAATGACCTCACGCGGGGTGAAGTGATCCCCGGCTTCTTCGTTCGCCTGCTCGTTGAACTTTCGCACGAGTTCTTCGAACAGGTAGCCCATCTGCAGATTGGTGATGGCCTTGGGAGACAGGTTGATGTCTGCGGAGCAGAACTCTTTGATGATCAGGAACAGCCGGTTCGCTTCGTCCAGCTTGGCGATCTCGGTTTCAAACTCGAACTTGTCGAAGATGTCGCGGGCGCGTGGCGAAAAGCCTTGGATGTAGGCGATCAAGTTGCCAGCGATGTTGGGCGCATCGCCCAGCAGCTTTTCAAACGTGAAGCCGCTGGTGTTGAACAGCTCCTGCTTGCGGTCGGTGGCGGCGATGCGGGACAGCGCCTTTTCCAGTGCGGGGCCGGTGATGCCTTTGTCTTCCAGGCGCTTCTTTTCGTCCAGCACCTTCTGCTTGTTTTCGGCCAACACCAAATCGAAGCGGCGCAGAACAATCAACGGCAGCATCACGCGGCGGTACTGAGGCGGACGATACGGGCCGCGTAGCTTGTTAGCGATATTCCAGATGAAGCCGACTAGGTTTTGGTGTTGTGTGTTTTGCATGGGCGATTCCTGAATACGGTTAGTTGTTCTTGCGTGGCGTGCCTGCTCTTGGCGATTACGCCGCCGTCGTTTTTGATGTGGCCAGATCCCAGTACTTACTCAGCACGCCGACGAGTCTTTCTTGTCGGTCAGACAGGAAATCCGGCGTCCAAAAATCCTCTGCCCGCACTTCTTGCGTCAGGATGAAGGGGGACGCCGTGCCTTTGCCCTTGAAGTACACGTTCTTCTTGGTGGCAAAGTCGTAGTTGCTGGCGGCAGGATTCTTGCGAACGTGCAATGGAACCAGGTTGGCCAGTCGGTGGGTCCAGGCGTCGCGCGTATCTTCGTCGGGGAACCACGCCATCCACTCAGACCCGATTGGTGGGGTCTGCGGCAGAACGTGCTCAAGAGAAAGATGGGCAAATGCCTGCTTCTTGCTCCCATCACTCACCAATGCCTCAAGCCTAAGCATCAACGCCATACGGGCCTTGGGCAGGCGGCGGTAAATATCACCGTCAAGAGCTTCGAGGAATTCGCGCTTCTGTTTTTCGGTGAGGTCTAAGGTCTTGAGTAATGCTGCGTCACCATCGAACGTTTCGGCTTCGATTTCTTTGGTGAGCGCGGCGTAAGTGTCGATGCGCTCATTAATGCCGACTTTTGTAACAAGCAGGAAATAGGTCAGGCGTTCCAGTGATTTGAAGAATGAGGCCAGCAGAGTGGGCTGTTGCCTGAAGCGTTTGAAGTAGACCAGCGCAGGCGGCACCCAGTCCTTGAAGTCGACGCGATTCAACCAAGATAGATGGTCGTTGATTGTCTCTGCGTGCTCTGTCGCTTCGAAGTCGGAATCCCGAACGAAGTCCCAGACCTCGGCATACGGTTTGATGACCTTGTCGACCAAGTCAATCGGAGCTTTGTATTCGGTGACGTAGTCTTGAAACTCTTTGACGAGCGTCGCCCTTTGCTTCTGCTTGGCGTAGATGGTTCGAATGTGGACGAAGAGGTCGCCAAAGGCATCACGGCCGAGCGTGCTCTCGATTTGGCTCCATTGCTTGGCGTAGGCTCGGCTCTTGGCATCGCCAGCAATCGTGCGGATCGAACCCAGCACTGCCGCTTTCAGGATATCGATGGGGGCGAGGTCGAGTCCACGGTTGTTCAGCACCGAGAAGATGCGATATGCGGCTTCAAGGTCGGGCGTCGAAATGACGACCAATGAGCAGTCATTGGCGAGGAATTTCCACAGCGCTTCGCGCTCTACATTCGAAAGTGCGCTGGCCTTTTCCAAAAGCAGCGTGGCGTTTTCACGAAAACGCAGACGACTGTCTTCGAGCTTATCTGTGCTGGCCACTAGACGTGTGATGCCACCCGGCTCCTGAATGAAGGTGCGGAAGAAGTCGATATCCTCCTCGCGGGCAAGCAGGCGGTACTCATTGGTCTCGCCAAGGCTGACCTTGCCCTTCTTGTAGAGAAAGTCGGTTATGTCATCTGCCGCATCGGACATCACTGACCGCAATACGGCGAAAAGCATTGTCAGCGTACTGATACGTTGCTGTCCATCGACAACGGAGGATTTAGGTTCCCGGTCGTTCTTAATGAGGACGATACTGCCAAGAAAATATTGACTCGTCGCCCCCGATGTCTGGGCATCCTGCATCGCCGACACGAGGTCATTGAAGAGCTCTTCCGCTTGTTCCGTTGTCCAGGCGTATGGGCGCTGGTAGTCCGGAATTTCAAACTGGTAACTGCCCTCGAAAATCTCTCGGATCAGCTTGTCGTGTGCTTCAAGTGTCTTGGCCATCGTGTTCTGACTTTCCGTTCATTTTTGTGTTTGCGCGACCGGAGGGCGATAACCCGGCGCGAGCTTTGCGTTTTCCACACCGTACAAGGCCAGTGGATCGCTGAGCCATAGCCGGTACTGTTCTTCCTTCAGGCTGTGATCGGGTGATGCATCAACGCTCCAGCGCAGCAGCATGTAGCCAGCGACCGCCGCACGGACACGCATTCGTATCGACGAGCCGTCGGTCATCCCGTAGTCCATCCTGATGATCTCGGGGCGGCTCAGGCGCGGGTGCGGCACCAAGTCCATCTCCACGATCCGCGTCCACTGAATGTCGTTGTCAGGGCGTTCGTTGGCCTTGGGCTCTTCATCGACCAAGGTTGGTGCTTCGATTCGCGTAACAACGAAATCGCGGAACTCGCCGGACTTGCGGTCAAACGCACGAACGTGCCAGCGCAGGCCGGTGTTAACCAGCGCAAAGGGAACGATGACTCGCTCGGACTCCCCGTTACTCATCGAGTGATAGCGAATCTCCACCGGACGCTTGGCGCGGATGGCGCGGCAAATCGGCGCCAGGACATCCATACGTGGACTGCTTAAAACAGCCGGCGATTCGCAGGGAAGCATTGGCTGTGACTCACCATTCACCCCATCACCAAATCCGAGCGAAAGCGCGGATAACACGCGCTGAGGGGCATGCTCGAACAAAGGCACAAACTCTTTTCCGATCCGGTAGATCTTGTTGCTGCCATCGAACTCGATGTTCTGCGGCGCAACCTCCCGGTACAGTGCCAGGTCCCGAGTAGCAGCCGCTGGCGCGACGCCGAAGCGGTTTGCCAAATCAGGTCGCCCGACCTCCCCCATGAAGTAGAGACGGAAGTCAATATAGGCCAAACGCTCGCGTTGGGCGTGACTCAAGCTTTCGACACGCTGAGGGTGCATGCTCAAAGACTCCTCATCCACGAGAGACGATCGCAAGTCCGGAAAAATCGGGTTGATTGTTCATCATGGCGCTGTTTATATCATCAAATTGATTATATTATGCGCCATCGCTTGTATCTTAGCAAGTGAGCAAAATCGGACACTTCTCTTACCGCCTGAGCAGTCATCAGCCCTCCCTTTGGTTTAAATTTTCTATAAAATAAAGAGTATTTTAAACTAACCAAGGAGGCATCATGATCGGGAACCGCATTCGGCAAGCTCGCCTGGCTGCAGGGCTCACCCTGGACGCCTTGGGAGCGCAGGTTGGCGTTACGCACACGGCGATCCAGAAGTACGAGAAGGGGACCATGACGCCGCCTTCGTCGCAGCTTCTCAAGCTGGCGCGGGCTTGTGGGATACGCGTTGAGTACTTCTTCCGCACCCATGAGGTTGAGCTGCTGGAGCCGGAGTTTCGTCGGCTGTCGACATTCGGCAAGACCGCGCAAGAGGCGCTCAAGATCAAGGTCGTGGATCTGATTGAGAAGCGGGTCGAATTGCTGGGGTTCTTCCCTGAATCGCCCATTCTGCAGTTTGAATCGCCGGCAGGGTTACCTCAGCACATCAATGCGCCAGAAGAGCTCGAGGCTTTTGCCGATCAGGTGCGTGATGCATGGAAACTCGGACTCAACCCGATCGGTGACCTGACAGATACGTTGGAAACACTTGGTCTGCTAGTGATCGTCGCTGATGAAAATCACCCAGGTTTTTCTGGATTAACAGCGACCGCTCGGACATCCGATGGCCGCACCTATCCGATCGTGGCGGTGTCGTCTCAATGGCCGGGCGATGGTCAGCGCTTTACCTTGGCGCATGAACTTGGCCACTTACTGCTCGCAGGACGACTTGGCGCTGAAATTAACGAGGAGAAGGCCTTTGACCGTTTCGCCGGAGCATTTTTGGCACCCAAGGCCGCTGTTGTACAAAATCTCGGCCAAAACCGCCGTGGCGTTGAGTGGCAAGAACTATATGCACTGAAACACGAATTTGGGTTGAGCATGGCAGGTTGGCTGCTGCGCGCGAAGCAATGTGGCGTCATCACGGAACCTGTCCACCTATCGCTCTGGAAATTGTTTTCGGCGAAGGGTTGGCGCAAGAAAGAGCCTGGCGACCCGGTTGCTCGTGAATACCCGCGACGGTTTGAACAACTAGTATATCGAGCGTTGGGTGAGCAATACGTCTCAGAATCGAAGGCTGCAGAACTACTGGGCATCCCCATGATGCGCTTTCACAAGGAACGGCAACTGGAGCTGGTGGACGCCGATGCTGTCCAACCTGCCGCCGCTTGTTGAAGGCGGCGGCGATGTTACCCATACGGCACGTTGATTTATTTGTAACAGATCAGCGTGCCAGAACGAACTTATTTGCGGTTCATGCTTTACTCATCAGATTCGGCCGACCTGCGACTAGCCCATTTCATGACCTCCTCCAGATTGAATCGCAGGGATGAGTTGATTTGCACGCAGGGCATGCCGACCGCCTCACGAATTCGCTTGTTGCTGAACATGTAAGCGGGAAGGCTGGTCGCGATAGCCGCCTCCTTTGCCGTTACCAGATTTGAGCGTGATGCCGGCGAGTGACCATTCGCTCTTTCAGAAGTCGACGCGTGGAGCGCGCTGTATTCGTACGCCCGAACTTCAGCCAATGGGTATACCACCCGCTTGGATAATTTGAGGTAGTAAGGACCACGGCCTTCGCTACGCCAGCGCTGCAATGTTTTGGGGCTCACGCCCCAGTGTTGGGCCAATTCGTTTTCTGACAGGACAAGTTTTTCCATGACATAACTCCTCTGGTTGATGGAGTTATGAATTGACGCGCGACCGAATCAAGTTGGCAACCGTTCCCCATCCGCACGCCAGATGGCCAGTCATTGATGGGGCTGGTCGCGACGTGACGTCTGCCGAATTGGCCGGCAAGTTGTTCGACTTGGCCTGGTCAATTTGGTCAGGAGAAAGCGACAACGAAATGCCCATTTTCTCTAATCCATGTCCTCAAGGCCAATACGGTACTATTTGGCTATAAACGCGGACGCGGGTTCGGTTCCCTGTTCCACCACCACCTATTAATCCAAAGCAATACCAATGAGTACAAAAACCCGCACAGCTAAAGGCTCTGCGGGTTTTTTCTTGTCTAATACGATCTCAACCTGTCTATTGCCATCTACCCCTAAATGGGGGTATTTTCGGGGGTATCTCATCAAAGTTATCTACCTCCATAAGAAAATACCCCCATCATGCCCCTGACAGATACCGCCTGCCGCCAAGCCAAACTCACCCCGAAGCCCTACAAACTGGCAGACGGCGGAGGCCTATTCTTACTGGTCAACCAAGCCGGGAAATACTGGCGCTGGAAATACCGCTATAACGGGAAGGAAAAATTGTTGGCGTTGGGTGTGTACCCGGACATTACCCTTGCCCAGGCCCGGGAACGGCACATGGCGGCACGCAAACTGCTGGCAGATGACATTGATCCCAGCCAAGCCCGCAAGGCAGACAAGCGCGCCGCGAAACTGGCCTCCGCCAATTCATTTGAGCTCGTCGCCCGAGCCTGGCTGGTCGAATACAAACAAATCGTATCCAGCAGCACATACGAACATGCTGCCGCCTGGCTAGAAACAGATGTATTCCCTTGGCTAGGCCGCCGGCCTATTGCAGAGATTGATCCGCCCGAAGTGTTGGCGGTGATGAAACGCATTGATATGCGCGGTGCCCGTGAATCCGCTCATCGCGTGCGCGGCAAGATCAGCATGGTGTTTCGCTTCGGCATCAAGGAAGGGCATTGTAAATCCGACCCAGCGCGTGACCTGATCGGCGCAATCCCCGCGACAACCGCAACACATATGGCCAGCATCACGGAACCTGCCAGAGTAGGTGAATTGCTGCGCGCTATCGAAGGTTTCAAAGGTACGTACCCTGTCCAATGCGCCCTACGCCTCGCTCCGATGCTGTTCTGCCGCCCTGGGGAGTTGCGGACAATGGAATGGGCTGGCTTAGACCTGGACAAAGCAGAATGGCGTTATCTCGTTACCAAGACCAAAACGGACCATCTGGTTCCACTACCCACCCAGGCCGTGACTATCCTCCGAGACCTCTACGCCTTGACAGGGAACGGACGGTATGTTTTCCCGGGTGCGCGAAGCAACGGTAAATGCATGAGCGAATCTGCAATCAATGCCGCACTGCGGCGCATGGGCTATGACACGAAGACCGAGATTACCGGCCACGGATTTCGCGCCATGGCACGAACCATCTTGCATGAAGAGCTGGCTCAGAGGCCCGAAGTGATCGAGCACCAATTGGCTCACGCCGTCCCGGACGCCCTGGGGCGTGCATACAATCGAACCAAGTTTATTAAAGAACGCCAGATCATGATGCAGACATGGGCCAATTATCTGGATGGACTGAAGACAGGCAATGTGGTGCAGATGCGAAAGGGCAATGCTGCATGAACAGCAGCCTCTTTAATGCCGACGAGCTTGCGACTCCCGATATCAAAATACCAGCGATCGTCCGTGCTCGTTACGAGCTTCGCACGCAGGGCTATGCTCGTGAAATCTCCCGAATTCAACCGAATGGCGTCGCTTTCACAACGGAGACCACCGAGGGCGGACTCGTAGAGCTTCTACCCAAGGAATATGAGGCAATGAAGCAGCTAGTTTCGGCGGTGGCGATCAAAGCATGGGAAGACATGCGCGCTATTGTAGGCGATGCTCCACTAGCAACGATTTTCGATGCACTTTGGATCGCGTCACGCGACTGGGAATCCCTACGCAAGACAGGGGGAAAAACGCGAACAACAACCGTAAAGAAACTCGCAGGCGAAATCGCTAAGGCTGTAAGCACACTCTTAGATCAGATCGAGCAACTGGATAGCCTCCTTCCCGCCGATCACATTGGACATCGGAATCCTGACTATGGACCATGTAGCGAGTATCAGAAAGACGTACTACTTGCCGTTCGAGACCAACACTTGAGGCTCTCAGGCACCATCCCTCTAGGTGGAGAAGATGGAGAAACGCTTCATCCGCTAATGATTGGAATTTCAAGTGACGACGTGACTAACTTTGCCGTCGGACAAAGAAGCACAGGAAGCGAATATGCGCGATCCCTCATCTACCTACTACGTCAAGAAGGAGTCCTACCTAATAATCAACGGGGGTTCTTGACCTGTTTGCTAGAACTTGCTGGCCTAGTCAATCAAAACATCGATTTGAATAGCATCATTCGTTCCATCGAAAGCCCCTGAAAAGTCAAATCAGTTTGCTAGGAAATCACGCTGAACTGATTTTTGTATTCGCTTACCCTTCGGCATCATGTCCACACCAATTCATACTAGGACATGCAGATGCGGACAACCTCCACTTTCAGCCAGACGTGCGATGACCCTTCAAAATCGCTTCTTCCTGCCGAAGGCTTCGTGCGCATCTCTTCACTGGCAGGCCCCGGTGGAGCTACCGGTTTAGCGAAGTCAACGTTCTGGCTGCGGGTGAGAAAGGGCAACTTCCCCGCTCCTATCAAACTGTCTGTGCAGGTGACCGTCTGGCGTGTTGAGGACGTACGTTCCTGGTTAGCTGATCCCATTGGTTGGCAAACCTCAAACGCTGGGAAAGAATAACCATGTGCATCCCGAGACCATTCGCCGCCGTTGGACGAGGTTGAGCAGCGCCGATGCAACAGCCTCCCTACCCTTCGACCACTAAAGCCGGCGGCTTCAAGTTCGAGTTGGATTGCGATCGCATTTCCCAGTCTGATACCTGGGCCCTCGCTACCCCGCACCTGCGCCCCTTGTTGCTGATGCTCTGGTTCATTGCGTGGCAGCAAACGCCTTGTGGCTCCTTGCCCGCAAGCGACGTGCTTATCGCTGCTCGCCTGGGTTTACGACTGGACGAATTCCAACCGGCCAAATCTATTTTTCTGCGCGGCTGGACCGAAGCCTCCGATGGGCGCTTATACCACCCCACACTCACCGAACTGGTACTAGGCATGATCGGCCGTAAGGCCCGTGAAACCCAGCGAAAGGCAGACTATCGACAACGGCAGCGCGAAGGGACTTTGTCCCACGGGACAAACGCGGGACAGTCCAGGGACGGACACGGGAACGCCCTGGAAGACACACGGGATTCCAACGGGAATGACGACACTACCACTACCACTACCACTACCACCATCACTACTACTATCAATGAATCTATTCCTGACGGAATAGACTCCGTGAAAACGCGCAAAACCACTGGGGCTTTAAGCCTGAGCGACTTAGTAGCCGAAGGCGTCGATAAACAACACGCGGAAGACTGGCTGACCGTCCGCAAAGTCAGGCGCGCCCCGCTGACACGCGCCGCATGGGATGACGTGAAAACAGAGGCTACGAAGGCCGGTGTCACCCCTGCCGAGGCAGTGCGCATCGCTGCTACGAGATCGTGGCAAGGCTTCCAAGCATCGTGGTTGGAAACAAATGGCAAAAAGACCTCTTCTTCCAACGCGCCTAGCTCTCGCCACAGTGGCTTCGATCAACGCGACTACGGCACAGGAGGCCGCTTTTGATTTATATCCATTTTCGACGAACAGCGATTGCCTCGGCTATCGCGAACATCCCCACTCAAACCTGGCAATCGGCCAACAAAACACCTTTGACCCAGCAAAAGGAAACTAAGCCCATGACCGACTTAGCACAAGCAATTCAGGAACCAGAAGCCACCGACTGGCTGGAGTCTATGAATTGGGAAACACCCACTCCCGCAGCCGTAATTTTTTCGGTCGATCCGAAAAAAGAGCAGGCTGCCTTGGTGAAGACCATCGGTGCCCGAATGCGAGAAGCGCGAGAATTGTGCAACCTGTCCCAAAGCGAAGCAGCCAGCCGATTCGGTTACGCGAATCCGTCTAAGCTCTCCAAGGTAGAAGGCGCCACGGATACAAACTCTGTCCCCATGTGGCTGATCGTACGCGCCGCCCGCATCTATGAGGTATCTATCGACTACCTTTTTGGTCTGACCGATGATTGGGAAATCGGCGTTCCTCGCGGCGCCCAGTCTTGGCTTCTGGAAGCCTGGAACAAGGCTCGACTGCGCGACTTAGCCACACTTGACCGCCTTCATCGAGAAATCGCTTACGTAAGCCAACACACCACCGAACTTGTAACCGGTATTGCAGATGTCGCACAAGCCCTGACCACTTGGCGCGAACGTAATCCTTCCTTCGACGAGACCCCAGCATCCGCCACAGTGGCCGGCCGCACTGAACGCCTACAAGAACGCGCTCGCACTACGGAAGCGGCACTAAAAAAATTCCAATCACTCCTACGACTTGGCACTGGAAGTAAATAGTCATTGACTGAGATTTATGAGGTACAGCGATGGCCTCAACAGGCAGCACACAAAACATCGCACTCAATTTTATTGAAAATCGAAAGGAATTAATCATGAGCAACAACGACAAGAAATCTTTCACCGATCTGGGAACAGATGGCGTCGTCCAAGGCATCGCCGCTGCTTGCGTCCAAGCTATGCGCGAGGCAGCAGATAACGCAACAGCCGATCGATTCATACGCCTGGCGGCCCATCAAGTTTCAGGCACCGGAGAGCCCACTGCCGAGCGCGTGACATCTCATTTGCACACAACTTTGAAAGCATTGCTTTCAACGTCCGCCGAACTTCGCTGGGCGGAACACGCTGGAAAAATTTAAATCAGGAAAATCGTGCCCAAAGCGCAGTTATGTCCAGCAGACAATCCATAAAACATTATCTGGAGAAACTCCATGTTCAAAACGCATCCGCCGCTCCCGAGTGCTGAAGGCATTCGTTCTTTTCGACAAAATGCGGAAGCAGTGCGCGCTGCGATCAAGCTGCGATCTGACTTGTCCGCAACAATTGTTAAATGGGAACCAGAAACGCTGCTCGCCTTGGCCCGCCAATTTTTCATTGGTGAAGATGACTATCAAACCATCGTGAAATTTGGTTTGGAAGTCACTGACGCGCTACGTGCTCTGACAGCTCATAGTGAGGATGTGCGCTCGCTGTCGCGCGCCGAGAAAGATCGTGTTGCGCCGGCCGTCAGTGCAGCGTCCAGGCGCCATTTTGAAATTATCTACAAATTACAAGAACTCTCTGCCTGCATCCGTCGGCACGAAGCCGACTTGCGAAAGCGTCGAGAAGCCCTGCAAGATGCAGGTGTTTCAGGCAATGATCTTGAGCGCCTGGTACCCGCCGATGGCAACAGCGCGTTGCAGGCTGAGTATGCTGTTTTGCAAGAAGAAAACGAGGCACTTAGCCGATTCCTTCTCTCTCGTGATGAACGCCACCTTCCAGCCAATTTCATTATTTCTGCACCGATCAAGGTAGAAGCAAATTCTCCGTTGCCACAGCGAATATCTCCGCTTTATCGCGTCGGCACGTAATCGTTCAATGGCCGGGTCGTGAGGGGGAAATACAACACCAGCCGTTCATTGGAAATACCTCCCGACCGATTCAAGTCGGTCATAGGCCGGCCCGGCCGCCATTTTCTGGAGCAGATCATGCAACCTACACCGCATAACCGTCCCGGACGCCCGATCGGCATCTCTGGCATTCGAGTACAAGCTGCACTCCACGCCAAGGTCGCTGTAGAAGCCTTGGCAGAAATAGCGCGAGATGAAAAAGCTCCTGCCGATGCTCGCGTGAAAGCTGCTGAGACGCTGCTGGCACACGCTACCGCGAAACGTGCTGCGTAAAAATCGCTATGGACAACCCGAGCCTAACCACACCGATCCTCTCATCCATCTGGGACGGACTGTCTCCGCACTTGATTGCACGATTCTGGCCTGTCGAGCGCGTCGGCTCGTCGCGCGAATGGCAGCGTGTCAAGGACAGCCCGACCGTACAAGCAGTACTGATTGATAGCAACCTGGAAATGACGCTCGGTTGGCAAAGCCCGTTCGAGAACGCCGGCGCCGACAAAGGTATGCCGACACTATCCGCAATGCTTCAATCGGGGGCGATACAACCTTTCGTTGATAGCAAAAGTTCGACGGGGAAGTTTCTAGAAAGTTTTGAGGGGCGTACCGGTATCACTAAACTCAACTCCACTCAGGTCTTCAGCGGGATGCCTCCGATCAGAATTCAGGTGAGCGCACTGTTTCGAGCATGGCGCAACGCCGCCAGCGAGGTCGAGGCCCCCGTCAATCAACTGGTGAACTGGGCACTACCGCAAGAATTGGCGTCCGACGGACCGATTCTGACGCTCCTCGCGGGTATCAAGACGGTGGCACAAGGCAAGCCGTTGGACGAAGCCGCAGCCAAGAGCGTACTGCCATCCCTTGCGCCAGCCAAAATTGCGATGAAATACAAAGGTCGCATATATTCCCCGCTGGTAATCGAGTCCATCGGGCTGCCACTAAGTTCTCCTGTGGACGCCAACGGGAAATTTGTCGAACTGGTTGTCCCTATGACCCTTTGCTCTCTGACTGCAATTGACCGCAGGGATTGGGGCAAGACAACGGGGTTCACCGCATGATCACGACTAACCAGCAGTGAGATTACTATGCCTGCACACCCCAAACTCAGCTATAACGACTGGGCCGATGCGCGCGCCCGTTGGGAATCCGACCCACGCCAGGGCTATTCCTGGTTGGTAACCGATATGACGCTACCAGTTAGCGGCGCCGCGGTACGCAATAAAGCAACCCGGGAGCGTTGGCGAAAGAAGTCTGAGGCACACTCCAAGACTTCCGCGAAATCAAGCGAACTGCCACCTTGCCGCGGGTGTTGCTACGAAAACCATGCCCACCTGGATAAAACTTCACTTCACAATCGGTGTTGCTCCCAGTTGGCCCCTCTGAATCAGTTGCTCGGTACTATTGAAACCCTAGAGGAAAGCATCCGCCGGCTCAAAGAAAGCATAACAAACCATAACAAACCATGACTCAGAGAAACCATGCCTCAGAAACCTATGACGAGGCATTTCTGGTGAGACCTGCTTTGCATCTTCAGTTTGCTAGGCCATGCTTACCTCCGGCGCCCGGCATGTCCACCAGCTAGCAGGACAGCAACCCTCGCCCGATTCAGAAAGATATCTAGAAGAAACTACCCAAGACGAGACACTCCTTCTATACTTGGGTAGTGCCTTGTGACCCAGCCGAAGGGCTTGGGAATGTGGTTCCTTGGAACTGTACGGCCGTGGGCGGGTTTGATCCGTGCCCGGTTAAGTGCGCGAAGCCGTGACCCGCGTCCGGCATCTTCAGATGCTGCGTCTGCGGCGAGCACTCCGGGGCGTTCGCTCCCGGCACAAGGCACCCCAACAACAAGCCCAGCAGCATGGCTAGGCTTATCTTTATGGCCCCTGAGAAACGACAAGATCGCTACTGTGCCAATCCTTTGGCACCTGCTCACCAGGTCTCAGCGCCTTCCGGCCCGCGGACCGGCAATCTGCCATCCACTGCTCAACCTCTGCCAAGTCCCAAGCCACACGTCGCGGTGTCAAGGTGAAGCGCAGGGGAAATTCACCGCGCTGCTCCATGTCGAATATCGTCCGATGACTCAACGGGACAATTTCATGGAGCCGGCGCCGGTTGATCAACACCCGCCCGGGCTTCATCATTTCCTTCATAGTCAACTCCCTCCCGGCCATTCGCTCTCCCATACTGTTATGCAACCTCAATCGCGCCTACAAGGATACCGCTCCCCCGCTTCAGCAGCAGCCAAATAGCAACATCCTCTTCGCCTCAATCCTCGGGTGGCGTTCTTCCAATAGGGACAGGTACCCCGGCACCATTGCCCCGCATCCGTCAGTTTGCGGCTTCTATCATGCAGCAGACCAAACAAGGCGAAGGTGCCCGCTCTTTGGCTGATTGCCGGACACTATTGCCGTGTTGCTCAGGACGGAGGCTATAGTGTCGCGCAAACGAGGAGGACGAGGCATCATGCGAATCTCATGTTCCCATGCTTCGACAGCAGCCTGTTCAGTCGTCAATCGCCGGATTTTCTCCTCTTCTGGTACGTTGATTCGGACGCGATACCCTCGCTCGCCAGCACGCTCGATGTGTTTTGCACCAGACAATCGGGCTTCAGGATGGTTCACTGAAGATGCTCCGCTCGGCACTGAACCGTCGGGGAAAATGGTGACACGCATTTTTCTCATTCCCGGTTGCCCTGGCAACTGTTCGACATGCACAAGGCCCGCTACAGCTAGGGCTTCGGCGCTGCCAATGTATTCATCAAACCTATGGTGCTCTCGCTTTTCGACGCCGAGAAATGCAGGCAGAAAATCGGGATATGGCCTCTGGGGCCAGTGGGGGAAAAAGATGCGTGCCGCAAATATGCCGTTTTTGTAATCGTTGCACGAAATCTCGGCGGAGTAACCTCGCGAGTCATGAACTGTCAACTTCCGCTTCTGGCAGCCGGCTTCTCCAGGATAGGCCTTACCCCTTCCCAAACCTAACGCCTGTAGCTGCTCTTTGGTGCCAGCAATCCAATCGCCCCAATCGTATTCCCGGTATTCGACACTCTGATCTCTATTCAACTCGGCTTTGTATGCCATTGCAGACCTCTTTGCGATTGATTATGCATATGCTAGGAACTGACATATATATTGTCAAGCAGTTCCTGACACTGTCATACTAAGTATTCAATTGGGAGAAACTGAAAATGACGAAATCAAAAACTCAGGAGGCTGTTGAACTTACCCGGAAAGGTATGACGCCATATGCAGCAGCGCAGGAGGTAGGCATTTCGCCGAGTACGGTCTATCGCGCGTTAGGCCGCCGGCAGGACAAAGAAGTGTGCCTGTGTTGCGGCCAGGTAGTGCGCGAGGGATTTGAGATCAACCCAGCCGTATTGAAATAATAGATGGTACTCATGCATCTCAATAATTCGCGCTCCATTGGCCGCAGCCGTTACGAACTGGGTATTTCTTCCAAGGAACTATGTCATTCGATCCGTCCAGAAGCCTTCCAGATCGGCGGCGGTGATTACGCGCTGATACAATTGCAAGGTTAACGCGGCCTCACGCTCATAGCCAGATGCGTTGCATCGCTTGCAACCATCGCTTTAGATGACAACCCACGTCTGCTGAGTCCGCTTCTAAAGAAGCGACCCACGCCTGATAGGGAGCATAGGTGAGAAGAAAAGATCGCTGTGGGGGGGCACATGGCGAGTGCGGAACAAAAAGACAGCCACAAGGGGAAGCAAGCATGGACGACATAACATCCTATGAATAAGCAGACGCTCAGCGAACGCGACATCTGCACCAAATTCATTACGCCGGCACTGGAAAAAGCTGGATGGGATGTCCTAACTCAGATTCGTGAAGAATTCCTGCTGACCAAGGGCCGCATCATCGTGCGTGGCAAACTACACACTCGTGGTCAACACAAACGTGCGGACTATGTGCTGTTCCATAAGCCGAACCTCCCTATCGCTGTCATCGAAGCCAAGGACAACAAGCACGCCGTGGGCTCAGGCATGCAACAGGCCCTCGGCTACGCCGAAATGCTGCAAGTGCCTTTCGTGTTCAGCAGCAACGGAGATGGCTTTCTTTTTCACAATAAGATCGCGAAGGATGGCGTCATTGAGCGCGAACTGAGCCTGGATGAATTTCCCTCCGTAGACACACTATGGCAATGGTGGGCAGAGCATCAGGGGTTGAACACGCAGCAACAGGCGCTGGTTGCGCAGGACTACTACAGCGACGGGAGCAATAAGACGCCCCGCTACTACCAATTGCTCGCCATCAACAAGACAATCGAGGCAATTGCCAAGGAGCAAAAACGCATTCTGCTGGTAATGGCTACCGGCACAGGCAAGACCTATACCGCTTTCCAGATCATCTGGCGTTTGTGGAAGTCGCGTGCAAAAAAACGCATCCTGTTTCTCGCCGACCGCAACATTCTGGTCAATCAGACCATGACTAACGACTTCAAGCCGTTCGGTGCGGCGATGACCAAGATACAGAAGCGACAAGCCAATAAATCGTATGAGATCTATTTGTCGCTTTACCAAGCCGTCACCGGCACTGAAGAAGAAAGCAACATATACAAGCAATTCAGTCCGGAATTCTTCGACTTGATCGTCATCGACGAATGTCACCGGGGAAGCGCCGCTGAGGACTCTGCCTGGCGCGAGATCTTGCGGTATTTCCATTCTGCTACGCAGATCGGCCTGACCGCCACGCCTAAGGAAACCAAGGAAGTTTCCAACATCGACTATTTCGGCGAGCCCATTTATACCTATTCGCTGCGTCAGGGCATCGACGATGGGTTCCTCGCCCCCTACAAGGTAGTGCGCATCGATCTCGACAAGGACTTGACCGGCTGGCGCCCAGACAAAGGCATGCTCGATAAGCATGGCAATGAGATCGAAGACCGCATCTACAACCAGCGTGATTTCGATCGCTCACTTGTGCTGGAACAACGCACGCAACTGGTCGCGCGCAAAATAACGGACTATCTGAAATCCACTAACCGTTTCGACAAGACCATCGTCTTCTGCGACAACATCGACCATGCCGAGCGCATGCGCCAAGCCTTGGTCAATGAAAACGCCGACTTGGCTGCACAGAATCATCGCTATGTCGTGCGCATCACTGGTGACAATGAAGAAGGCAAGATGGAGTTGGACAACTTCATCTTCCCGGAAAGCAGGTACCCGGTCATTGCAACCACCTCCAAGCTGATGACCACTGGCGTCGATGCTCAGACGTGCAAACTCATCGTGCTGGACCAGCGCATCCAGTCTATGACCGAGTTCAAACAGATTATCGGTCGAGGGACGCGCATCAACGAGGACTTCGACAAATACTGGTTCACTATTCTCGATTTCAAGAAAGCGACAGAACTCTTTGCCGACCCGGCTTTCGACGGTGAACCCGTACAGATTTACGAGCCCGGCCCGGGCGACCCACCACTTCCTCCAGAAGAAAATGATGGAGAAGAATCACCTGACGATGGCTTCCCCCATCCAACGGGGGGCGGCAATCCGACACCACCCAGTGGCATAACCGCGCCATTGCCGGGCGAGGAAAGCAGCGGCATCCGCCGCTACGTCGTCGCAAATGTCGAGGTCAAGGTGGCGGCCGAACGTGTGCAGTACTTCGACGCTAACGGCAAGCTGATCACCGAATCATTGAAGGACTACACCCGTAACGCCTTAGCCAAGGAGTTCGCGTCGCTCGACGACTTCCTGCGCCACTGGGGCAAGGCAGAGAAGAAACAGACGATCATCGACGAGCTGGCCAATCAAGGAGTCTTTTTTGAAGCCCTGGCCGAAGAGGTAGATAAACAATCCGGCAAGGATTTTGATCCATTCGATCTGCTATGCCACGTCGCCTGGGATCAACCTCCGCTCACGCGCAAAGAGCGCGCCGAACAGGTCAAGAAGCGCCATTACTTCGCCAAATACGGCGACCAAGCGCAGAAAGTGCTCGAAGCTCTGCTCGACAAGTATGCCGACGAAGGAGTGGCTGCCATTGAGGAAACGCAAGTCCTCACCATCTCTCCATTCAACCGCCTCGGCACACCGATCGAACTGATCCGTGCCTTTGGTGGCAAGACCCAATACCAACAAGCCGTCAACGAGCTCGAGCAAGAACTCTATCGCGCTTGATCAGAACTAGAACCAGGAAGTATTCATGTCAATTGCAAGCCTTATCAAAGCCGTCCAAGACATCATGCGCAAGGATGTCGGTGTCGATGGTGACGCCCAGCGCATTAGTCAGATCTGCTGGCTTTTGTTTCTGAAGATCTTCGACGACAAAGAAGAGGAATGGGATGCCACGCTGTCCAACTATCGTTCGCCATTGCAAAGCCGTTTTCGCTGGAGCAATTGGGCCAAAAACCCTGAGGGAATGACAGGCGAAGAGCTAATCGACTTCGTCAACAACGACCTCTTTCCTTCCTTGAAGCTGCTTGCCTCCAAGGCAGGCGTATCTGCGCAAGGACGGGTGGTCGGCTCGGTGTTCGAGGATGCCTATAATTACATGAAGTCCGGCACGCTGCTTCGTCAGGTGATCAACACCATCGAAAAGGACGTGGATTTCAACTCATCGAGTGACCGTCACCTATTCAACGATATCTACGAAAAAATCCTCTCCGACCTGCAATCAGCGGGCAACGCGGGCGAGTATTACACCCCACGCGCGGTCACGCAGTTCATGGTCGATATACTCAACCCGAAACTTGGCGAGAGCCTCCTCGACCCGGCCTGCGGTACAGGTGGTTTTCTCACCTGCGCCATCGATCATCTCGATAAGCAGGTCAAGACACCGGAAGACAACCGACTGCTACAAGATAACATCCACGGCGTCGAGAAGAAACCTCTACCGCACATGCTGGCCATGACCAACATGATGTTGCATGGCATTGACGTGCCTACCCGTATCCGTCACGACAACACCCTCTCGCGTCCGTTCAAGGACTATGGCCCTCGCGACCGGGTGGACATTATCATCACAAACCCACCATTCGGCGGCATGGAAGAGGATGGTATCGAAAAGAACTTCCTCGCCAAGCACCAGACCCGGGAGACCGCCGACCTATTCATGGCGCTTATCATGCACCTACTCAAGCCTGACACTGGCCGTGCCGCCGTGGTGCTACCCGACGGCTTCTTGTTTGGCGAGGGTGTGAAGACTACGCTCAAGCGCGAGCTACTGGAAGATTTCAATCTGCACACCATCGTACGCCTGCCCAAAGGCGTTTTCGCGCCCTACACCAGCATCGCCACCAATGTTTTGTTCTTCGAGAAAGGCGGCCCGACGCAGGACGTATGGTTCTTTGAGCACCCCTACCCGGAGGGCTACAAGAGCTACTCCCGTTCCAAGCCGCTGACCATTGAGGAATTTGACCGTGAGAAAGCCTGGTGGGGCGGCCCACAGCGCAAGGGGCGCAAGACTACCAAGCACGCCTGGAATATCTCAGCCAAGGACATCGCCGCTCACAACTACAACCTGGACTACAAGAACCCACACGAGGAGGCAGTTGAACTGAGCGACCCGGACGAGCTGATGGCCGAATATCAGGACATCAACCGTCAGTTACAGGCCGCCCAACATGTTCTGAAAACCGAACTGCTGGCCGCGCTCAAGAGCACTAGTGGAGAGTGGGATGAATAAGCATACCGTCGAACTGCTGGAGAAGCACTTCGACACAGCCTTTGCCGCGCCCGACGGCATCAAAAAACTGCGTGAGCTGATCCTGACGCTGGCCATGCAGGGCAAACTGGTGTTGCAAGATCAAAATGATACGCCTGCCCACGAACTGTTGAAAGAGATCGAGGCCGAGAAGCAGCGGCTGGTGAAAGAAGGCAAGATTAAGAAATCAGAGCCATTACCACCAGTGACGGAAGAAGAAAAACCTTACGTGCTGCCCCCGGGGTGGGCGTGGGTGAGGCTGGGCGAAATCGGTGTCTGGAAATCTGGCTCAACACCTAGTCGCTCAAATTCAGCTTTTTATGGTGGAAATATTCCATGGGTTAAATCTGGAGAAGTTAAGCAAGGCCGCATTCGGCATACGGAAGAAACAATAACCCAAGCAGCATTAGACAAATGCTCTCTAAACATCAATGACAAAGGTTCCGTATTGGTTGCTATGTATGGCGCCAACATTGGCGAAGTCGGAATCTTAGAAATTGAAGCGGCTACGAATCAGGCCGTGTGTGCTTGCAAAACCTATACAAGTTTTGATGAAAGCTACTTGCTTTATCTCATAACATCACTAAGACCGTATTTCTTAAGCCAAGGCGCGGGCGCAGCACAGCCGAATATTTCTCGCGAAAAAATCATCGGGACAATATTTCCTCTTCCTCCTTTTTTGGAGCAGCACCGAATCGTCGCTAAGATCGACGAACTGATGGCACGCTGCAATGAACTGGAAAAGCTGCGCACTGCACAGCAGGAAACCTGCTTGACCGTCCATACCGCCGTGATCAAGCAGCTGCTGAACATCGCCGAGCCCGATCAGCACCGATACGCCCAAATTTTCCTCGCCGAACACTTCAACGAACTACATACTGTCAAGGAAAACGTCACCGAACTGCGGAAGGCTATCCTGCAACTGGCAGTGATGGGCAAGCTGGTGCCGCAAGATCCGTACGATCAACCTGCCAGCGCGTTGCTGAAAGAAATCGAAGCCGAGAAACAACGATTGGTGAAGAACGGCAAGATCAAGCAACCCAAGCCGTTGCCGCCGGTGACAGAGGGAGAAAAGCCTTATGTTTTGCCGCTGGGGTGGGAATGGGTACGGTTAGGGGATGTGGGTGTTTTTGAGCGCGGGAGATCCAAACACCGGCCGAGAGATGACAAGCGACTATTTGAGCATGGCACGTATCCTTTTGTTCAGACAGGTGATGTCTCAAGGTCGAAACTTACCGAGAGTCAAATTCTGACATGCAACGGCTACTACAATGATTTCGGGTTAAAGCAGAGTCATCTTTGGAAAAAAGGAACTTTGTGCATAACTATTGCCGCCAACATTGCTCAAACCGGATTTCTTGGAATGGATGCGTGCATCCCGGATAGCGTTGTTGCGTTTTTAGGAATAAACCAAACACTCGAGAAACTAGTAAAAATTTTCATCGATGTAGCAAAGGAAGACTTGGAGCACTTTGCACCATCTACCGCCCAAAAGAACATTAATCTAGGGATCATAAACGAATTACTTTTTCCACTTCCCCCGCTTTCTGAGCAGCAGCGCATTGTCGCCGAAATTGACAGGCTACTTGTATTAGCCGATTCATTGGATAAGCAGATTCACTCCACGACTAGCAAGCAGACCGAAATGCTACATGCTTTGATGTATGCACAATCGAAGCGCCAAAAAGAGCAAAAACTTCAGTCAGGGAACTCTTCAAATAGCCAAGTCATTGACCTGGAGGCCTACCGAGCCTCCATTGGCTGCTATGCGATTAACAAACTCGCCAACGCCCAATACTTCGGACGAACCGCTGCCGCCAAGGTGATGTACCTAGCACAAGCGCATATTGGCTTGAAGCTGGATCTGAAGCCAGAGCGTGAAGCTGCTGGACCATTGGATACATGGATTTATGATTTCGAGCGACAAGGCCAAGGCAAGGCCTGGTTCGAGGTCAATGAAAAAACTTTAGCAAGCGGCAGAAAAAAGACGGAATACCGCTGCTTGTCAGCGTTGTCAAAGCCTGCTGCGCAAGCCGAGACTCTGATGTCACCAAGCCAGAAGGACAAATTTGACCGCTTGATTTACGCCTTAGCCGACAAGAAAACCGAAGAGATCGAGATCATCGCCACGCTTTTTGCTGTATGGAACGATTTTTTGATTGATGGCATTCATCCCACGGATGAGCAGATCATCTCCGATGTGCGTGAAAACTGGCACGAACGAAAAGCTCGGTTTTCACCTGCTGAGCTTTGCCGTTGGCTCGCCTGGTTGCGTAGCGAGAACATCATTCCTCTCGGAATGCCGCCTAGGACCATACACCAACCCAAGCTGAGATTTCACTGAGAGAGGCTAAGGTATTCCCCTGCCTCACGCGAAAGCCAGCAAGCCCGTCCCGGGGGTACTTTTAGGGGTATTTAGACATTCAAATTTTCAGAAACACATAATCTATCTGGCTTCTCACGGACTATTTCATTCCCGCCGGCCCACCACTATTTGTTTTAGATTCAAAGAGTTAGAGAATCAAAGGCTGTCATTGTTTGGGTTGTTTTTGGGCTGTTTTGGCTCGGGAATGACAACAAAATGACAGCTTTTTTTCTTTAAATATATATC
>Ga0302155_10000512_pt1 | contig 30758 bp, 20 predicted proteins | sample I_Bog_N3_1_FD_193508 | JGI IMG/M metagenome (GOLD analysis project Ga0302155, IMG submission 193508) | Peat permafrost microbial communities from Stordalen Mire near Abisko, Sweden - I_Bog_N3_1 | ecosystem: Environmental > Terrestrial > Soil > Wetlands > Peat | place: Sweden: Abisko, Stordalen...
CGGGCGCGGTGCAATCGTAACAGCCACTGCCATCAATAAAGCAACGCCGGCCAGCGGGTAAGCAATGGCCACGCGACCGCTGTGACGCAGATTGAAAAAATGACGGATCAGCACCCCGGCGGCCATGATCGCAGCCAGCACCAGCCAGCTGTAAGCATGGGTATAGGTCATCGCATAGTGGTTGCTGATCATGATGAACAGCACCGGCAGCGTAAAGTAATTGTTATGCACGCTGCGCTGTTTGCCACGCTTGCCATAGACCGGATCGGGCGTCTGCCCGGCGCGCATGGCAGCGACCAGCTTGCGCTGACCGGGAATGATCACCATCAGCACATTACCCACCATGATGGTGCCGATCATGGCACCCACATGGATATAAGCCGCACGACCGCTCAACAGATGCGTGAGCACAAATGCCATCACCACAATGAACACAAACATGACCACGCCCAACAAGCCGTTGCGCTTGCCCAACGGCGAGCGGCACAGCAGATCATAGACAATCCAACCCAACAGCAAAGTACCCAGGCCGACACCCACCGCCTGCAGCGGACTCAGGTCAGCGACGGCATGATCAACCATCATGGCCGAGGCGTTGAAATAATAGACGATGAACAGCATGGCAAAGCCGCTGATCCAGGTGGCGTAAGCCTCCCATTTGAACCAATGCAAATCGGCCGGCAATTGTGCCGGGGCAACCAGATATTTCTGCGGATTGTAGAAGCCACCGCCATGCACGGCCCACAGCTCACCGGACACTCCTTTGGCGGCCAAATCGCTACCTGCTTTTGGAGCACGGATGGAGTTGTCCAGCCAGACGAAATAAAACGAAGCGCCGATCCAGGCAATCCCCGTGATGAGGTGCAACCAGCGCACCAACAGGTTAAGCCATTCCAGGCCATACGACATCATGACTGCGTCCATTGCATCCCCCTCATTAGCGCGCCTGCGACAACACGCCGGTTGTAAAAATCCCGGCGACTGGCATCATGAGCTCACACCGGAATGCCCGAAAGATAAACGCCGCAGGCGCGCATTACATTTCCATATAGTTATATTTGACATATCTGATTTGATATATAAAATAAACTCATTCCTGGACGAATGGCTGCCGCAACCAGTACTTGTCCCCTTCCCAACAAGTTGTTGCCCGGAGACCATCATGTCCAGACTGCCCGACCATCTCGATATTCACCTCATCCGCATCCTGTACCTGCTACTGTGTGAAAAAAACGTCTCACGTGTGGCGCTCAAGCTGAACCAGCCGCAGCCATCGATTTCGGCCTCCCTGCGCAAGTTGCGCGAACTCACTGGCGATCCGCTGCTAGTACGTGGCGCACGCGGCATGGTGCCGACCCAACATGGCGAAAGCCTGCTCAAACCGGCCAAACGCATCCTTGATGAAACCGAACGCCTGTTCGTGCCGAAAAACGCCTTTGTACCGCAAGAAGAAGCACGCACCTTCCACATCGCTGCGCCCGATTACATGAACACGCCCTTCTTCACCGAAATCATTGCCCGGCTGCGTCGCGAGTCTCCCAAAAGCCATATCGTCATCCATGCACTGGGGCCGGAAACCGACTACGTACGCAAGCTGGCCGACGGTGAACTGGACCTGGTCATCGCCAACTGGGACGAGCCGCCGGCGCATCTGCATCTGACCAAATTGTTTGATGATCCGATTGTGTGCCTGATGCGCGCTGACTGTGCCTATGCCAGGCGTACCGCGCGTGACGCCATGCGCATCGAAGACTACCTCAGCCTGCCGCACGCAGCGCCGTCACAAATCCTGCCGGGCTACCATGGCTCCATCGACAATTTCCTGGAAAAACAAAACCTGCATCGCAATGTAGTGGTCGAGTCGGCGCATTTCCGCATGCTTCCCTACATGGTGGCGCAGACCGATCTGGTACTGACGGCCGGTCAGCAATTCGCCGGCTTTTATGAAAAGATGCTGGGATTGAAAAGTTATACGGTGCCGATCAAATTCCCACCGTTACGGTTTTATCAACTCTGGCACGAGCGCTCGCATCAGGCCACCGAACACAAATGGTTGCGCGCGCAGATCAGCGCCGCCACCAAGCAATTGATCAAATAACACGGCCTTGATCTATTGCTATTTTCTGTATATCAAAACGACTCAAACGACTATCTTCAGGCCTATATACCGCACTCAGCAATTTACATTAGTATCGCGCTGCAAGCTTGCCTGGACGCGTGCCGCAGAGCCCGTCAGGCTTTCTCCCCCCTTGTACAAACCAAAAAACAAAACAGGAGACAAGTATGACTGTAACGGCTGATCCGGTAGACGCAAGACTGCCCCTATTCCAACTCATCGCACTAGGCATGCAGCATGTGCTCGTCATGTATGCCGGCGCGATTGCGGTGCCGCTGATTGTCGGCGGCGCCCTCAATTTACCCAAATCTGAAATTGCCTACCTGATCAGCGCCGACCTGTTTTGCTGCGGCCTGGTCACCATCATCCAGAGCCTGGGCGTCTGGCGCTTCGGCATTCGCATGCCGGTAATGATGGGTGTGACCTTCGCCGCCGTCGGCCCCATGGTGGCAATGGCCAACAATCCAGCGCTGAGCATCGTCCACATCTTTGGCGCCGGGTTGGTCGCCGGCGTGTTCTGCGTGCTGATCTCGCCTTACATGAGCAAGCTCATGCGCTACTTCCCGCCGGTGGTCACCGGTACCGTCATTACGGTGATCGGAATTTCTCTCATGAGTGTGGGCATCAACTGGGCCGCCGGCGGTCAGCCGATCATCGGCAAGCTGATCAACGGCGTCTTCGTCAAGATACCCAACCCCGACTATGGCTCACCTCTGGCGTTGGGCATTGCCGCCATTGTGCTGATCTCGATTTTGCTCATCATCAAATATGTCAAAGGTTTTATTGCCAACATTTCCGTTCTCATGGGCATGGTGATCGGTTTTCTGGTGGCGTTGACGTTGGGAAAAATCAATTTCGACGGCCTCGGCGCAAGCGCCTGGTTCGCCATGATCACCCCCTTTCACTACGGCTGGCCGCAGTTCGATATTCCCTCGATTCTGTCGATGTGCCTGGTCATGATCGTAACGATGATCGAGTCGACCGGCATGTTCGTGGCGCTCGGCGACATCGTCGGCAAGCAAGTCAATCACCGGATTCTGGCCGACGGCTTACGAGTGGACGGCTTGGGCACCATCCTCGGCGGCCTGTTCAATAGTTTCCCGCACACTTCTTTTTCACAAAATGTCGGACTGGTCGGCGTCACCGGTGTGCGCAGCCGCTTTGTCTGTGTTGCCGCCGGCGTGATTCTGGTGATGTTTGGCTTATTCCCCAAAATGGCGCATCTGGCTGCCTCGATCCCGCAATTTGTCCTCGGCGGCGCCGGTATCGTGATGTTCGGCATGGTGGCGGCGACCGGCATCAAGATCCTGTCCAAGGTCAATTTCACGAGCAATTCGCACAATCTGTTCATCGTGGCCGTCAGCATTGGCGCTGGCATGATCCCTATCGTGGCGCCGACTTTCTTTGAAAAAATGCCTGCCGTCTTGTCCACGATCTTTCATAGTGGCATATTGCTTGCATCATTCATGGCGGTGACACTTAACCTGTTCTTCAACGGCAGCGGCGCGGACCAACGTAGCAGCGACTATGCAACGTCGGCCTCGCCTTGACGCCATTGTCAGTCGCTCAGTCGATATGCCGACATGCCGACGGCCGCAACATTTAAATAAAGGACCGGACGGCAAGACCGTCCGGTAAAACAATGACAACACTCGTACAACTCAATGACCACGCCGTGCAGGATGTGCCAGCATTCGTTGCCGCCTTGCACGGCATTTACGAACATTCGCCCTGGATTCCAGAACGCGCCGCTCAACTCGCCCCCTTTGCCAACCTGACCGCGCTCAAGCTGGCTCTGCAAAGCGTGGTCAGCGGCGCCGCGCGCGCCGATCAGCTCAGTCTGATCCGCGCCCACCCGGAACTAGCTGGCAAAGCCGCCATCGCCGGCGCACTGACGGCAGAATCGACCGGCGAACAAGCCAAGGCAGGACTGCACCTGTGCAGCGCGGAAGAATTCGCAGCCTTGCAACAGCTCAACAGCGACTACAACAGAAAATTCAGCTTTCCCTTCATCCTCGCCGTCAAGGGCGCCACCGGCAAAGGCCTGACACGCCAACAGATCATCACCACCTTCACACGCCGTTTGCGCAACCAACCTGAAGATGAATTACACGAAGCCTTGCGCCAGATCGGCCGCATCGCCGAAATGCGCCTCAACGATTTGCTTGGCCACACGCCCGACATGGGGGCAACCATCATGGAATGGGCCGAGCAGATCGGCGCCTGGAGCGAGGATGACGATGCCCTGACCTGCACCTACCTGAGCCCGACGCATCGCCGTACTGCGGCCCAATTGGCTCAGTGGATGCGTCATGCCGGCATGCAGGTGCATATCGATGCAGTTGGCAATGTGGTCGGTCGCTATCTATCTCCCAACCCACAGGCCAGGACCTTACTGACTGGCTCGCACTACGACACAGTGCGCAACGGCGGCAAATATGACGGCCGCGAAGGCATCCTGCTGCCTATCGCCATCGTGCAACATCTACATGAACGCGGCGAAACCTTGCCTTTCCACTTTGAAATCATCGCCTTCTCGGAAGAAGAAGGCGTGCGCTTCAAGAGCACCTTCCTTGGCAGCAATGCCGTCATCGGTGAATTCGATCTCGCGCTACTTGACTTGACTGACCGCGATGGCATCAGCATGCGCACGGTCATCACCGAAGCCGGCCACGATGTTGCCGCCATTGCCGCCATCGCGCGCAATCCGGCAGATCTGCTGGGCTATGTCGAAGTGCATATCGAACAAGGCCCAGTGCTGCTCAACCGTGACCTGCCGGTTGGCATTGTGACCTCGATTGCCGGCAGCTCACGCTATCTGGTTCACCTCAAAGGCGTCGCCAGTCATGCCGGCACCACGCCGATGAGCATGCGCAAGGATGCCGCCGCCGCCGCGGCCGAAATCATTCTTTACGTCGAACAGCGTTGCAGTCAGGATCAGCATGCTGCGTTAGTGGGCACGGTGGGTCAGTTGCAAGTTCCCAATGGCTCGACCAATGTGATTGCCGGCGCCTGCCTGTTGTCGCTCGACATTCGTGCCGCCCAGGACACGGTGCGTGACGCTGCCGTCCAGGACGTGCTCGCCAAGATCGCTGAAATCGGTGCACGCCGCAGTGTCGACGTCAAACTGGAAAACACCGTCAACGCCGCTGCCGCACCCTGTGCGCCATGGCTCATGCAACAACTGGCGGCCGCCACCGAACGCGCCGGTGTACCAGCATTTGAACTAGCCTCCGGCGCCGGCCATGACGCCATGACCATTGCCCGCATCACCGATGTGGCGATGTTGTTTACCCGTTGCGGCAATGGCGGCATCAGCCATAATCCGCTGGAAACCATGACTGCCGACGACGCCGAAGTTTCCGCCCAGATCCTGCTCGACTTTCTGCGCCACTTCCAGCCCAAGCCATAAAAAGAAAAAACCGTCAGCATCACATTCACCACCGCAGGCACAGCGTTAATAGAGCAGTAAAGGGACTCCTCTATCACCAGTGCCACATTCACCTACAGGAATAGACGAACCAGTCGTCAGGAGTCCCGCAACATGAACAAAACCCTCTTAATCAAGAACGCCAGCATCGTCGTCACCATGAACGACAGTCGAGACGAGATCAGCAACGGCGCCGTCTTCATCCGCGACAACGTCATCGAACAAGTCGGCCACAGTGCCGATTTGCCGCAGGTTGCCGACGAAGTCATTGATGCCAGGAACCACGTGGTGCTGCCCGGCCTGATCAATACCCATCACCACATGTACCAAAGCCTCACGCGCGCCGTACCGGCTGCGCAGAACGGCGAGCTGTTCAACTGGCTGAACAATCTCTATCCGATCTGGGCCGGCCTAACCCCGGAAATGATCAACATCTCCACCCTCACCGCGATGGCAGAACTGATCCTGTCCGGTTGCACCACCAGCAGCGACCACCTCTACATCTATCCCAACCGGACCCGTCTGGACGACAGCCTGGAAGCAGCGCAACAGATCGGCATGCGCTTCCACGGTGCGCGCGGCGCCATGAGTGTGGGTCAGTCCAAAGGCGGTCTGCCGCCGGACCGCGTGGTTGAGAACGAACCAGACATCCTGCGCGACACCCAACGTCTCATTGAGACTTACCACGACCATGGTCGCCACGCCATGCAGCGCATCGTTGTTGCGCCCTGCTCGCCGTTTTCGGTATCGCGCGAACTCATGCGCGAAGCGGCCGACCTGGCGCGCAGCTATCAGGTATCGCTGCATACTCATTTGGCGGAGAACCTCAACGACATTGCCTATAGCCGCGAAAAATTCAACATGACGCCAGCACAATACGCCGAAGACTGCGGCTGGGTCGGCCACGATGTCTGGCATGCGCACTGCGTGCAGCTGGATGATCACGGCATCGCTTTGTTCGCCCGCACCGGCACTGGCGTGGCGCATTGCCCGTGTTCCAACATGCGACTGGCTTCCGGCATTGCGCCGATTCGCAAGATGCTCGATGCCGGGGTAGCGGTGGGCTTGGGCGTGGACGGCAGCGCCTCCAATGATGGCGCACACATGCTCGGTGAAGTGCGTCAGGCCATGCTGTTGCAACGGGTCGGTTTCGGCCCGGATGCGATGACGGCCAGACAGGCCTTGGAAATCGCGACCCTGGGGGGCGCCAAGGTATTGAACCGCGACGATATCGGCGCCCTCAAGCCGGGCATGTCAGCCGATCTGGCATTGTTCAGAATGGATCAGATCGGTTTCGCCGGCGCCTTGCACGACCCGGTGGCAGCACTGGTGTTTTGCACCCCGGCCAACGTCGCCTACAGCATCATCAACGGCCGCGTGATTGTGCGCGAGGGGCAGTTCACCAGCATTGATCTGGGCGTGGTGATTGAGCGGCATAATGCGCTGGCGCAGGAGTTGGTGCAGGCGGTGCATTGATCTGGTAGCGGGCAACAGGTCACAACATGCGATTGCATTATTTGGAATGGTGTTCGAATCGTTCCAAATCGCCAACCAATATTGCCATTTCCATCTTGGATCTATACCACTCGAAGCGGGTTATCAATGCCTGTTGCCGCGAATCGACAAGATCACCTTGACTCTTGAGCAGTTCAAGAATTGACCCCACTCCGCTTTCATACCGCGACTTTGCTGCTGAAAAGGCTTTTAGTGCATTGCCGACGAGGCGTTCTGCCACCGCGACACTCTCAGTCTGGCGTCGCAACAATTCATAGACACGCCATATTTCCCCCTCCACCTCTTGCATAGCGACTGCCAATTCAGCTTGTTTCGCCTTATGCTGGGCACGTGCGGCTGCAATTTTACGGTTCCTGGAGAACCCATCAAATAAGGGAATCGTCAATTGCAGACCTAAAGCCCAGCCATGCGTGCGCTGCGCAGCAGAGAACGGATTCTGTGACGATCTGCTCTTGTCATTGGATGCCGTCAAAGACAAACTTGGCAAACCCTCTGAGCTTGCAGCTTCCACTCGTGCAACTGCGGCATCCAACTCTGCCTGCAACGCATTGAGGCGCGGGTGCTCATGTAAAACGGTAGAGACCAATGTGTTGATATTCACCGTGAACTGAAATGACGGCGACTGAAAGATCTTGTTTGAAATTATTATTTTTGAAGAGCGCGGCAAACCAAGCACAGCGGCTAACGCAGTCAAAGTCTCACGCTTGGCACTCTCGGCACGTATCCTTTCCATGGTGATTTTGTCCAAGGAAGTTTGCGCCATGAACACATCCGAAACAGATCCCAGGCCTTCTGTCAACAACACGGCGACACTGCTTGCACTGGTTGCTGCCGTCCGTTCAGCGTCAACTGCATCGACCAACGCTGCTGCTGCGAACTGTGCTTGATGAAAAACATCGACAGCATTGATAAGCGTATTGCGAATGATGTCATCCCGATCAAAATTAGCGGCAAGCAACATATGCGTTGCATACTGCCATTCGGCACGCCGCAATCCGGCATCAAACAATATCCAATTGAGCATCAGCGATGCTCCTGAGCTTCTGCCACGGTAAGAATAGTCAGCGAATGGCACAGAATTATATTCTGCGGATTTTTTGAATGTAGTTTCATTCAACTCTGCGCTCACGGTAGGCCAATACTTCGCGGCGACGCCATCACGCACTGCATGCCGCTCATCAACGCCAGCCCGGCCTCTTTGAATTGCTGCGCTGGCGCAAGTGGCAAGAACGATAACGTCCAACAATTCCAGTTCACCGTCATAGGCACGGGAAGCTTGACATTCAAACGCATCGGTCTGGAATCGCAGATGCTTACCGTCAATAGCATTGGCTTCATCATCGATACGTTGCGCATTCGCAATCCCACCCGAGAACAAGAGCAGCAGGCTACTTACCAGCAATCGCGATTGCCTTTGCACGGAATGGCTGGTGCGAAAAATACAAACCATCACGCTATCGCCGCTGGTTCATCATCTCAGAGGACCTCCCCGACCACGCTACTTTCCCAGCCCCCATGAGAATAACGCGATCCACGGCGGCAATTGTCTCCGGACGATGTGCCACAATAATTCTGGTCGCAGACAAAGAGCGTATGGTCGCCAGCAGTTCTTGTTCTTTCTCGACATTCAAGTGGCATGTCGCTTCGTCCAGCAAGACGATAGCGGGCCTTTTGTATAGCGCCCTAGCCAACAGTACCCGCTGCTTTTGGCCGCCAGACAGTACGCTCCCCATGTCGCCAACCAAGGTGTTGTAGCCCATGGGCATGGCCAAAATCTCATCATGCACGCCAGCCTGTTGCGCACATTCGACGATCCAAGCATGGTTCGCCTGACAATCAAAAAAACTGATGTTGTCTGCCAATGATCCTGCGAAAAGAACATCGTCCTGCATCACCGTACCAGCCACCTTGCGCAGGGCTTCTGCCCCGACTTCAGTGACATCTACGCCATCGACTTTGATCTGTCCCTTGATAGGGACGATGATTCCCAAAAGTAAATGTATCAGGGTCGTTTTACCGCAACCTGTCGGGCCGACAATGGCAACACATTCCCCCGCCGCGATACGCAAATCCATGCCGCTCAACACCATCTGTTCGCCGTGTCCATAACGATAATAAACATCCAGAAATTCAATCTCGCCCGAGAAAGTGCGAGCATCGATTTCACCACGTTCATCTTGGCTCTGCACTGGCGTCAGCACGATATCGGCCAGCCGCTCGCCTTGCAGCTGCAGCATTTTCACAGAGAAACAATGATCAATCAAAGCACCCGCCCTGGTATCAAACTGCGCCTTATAGGCGTTAAATGCGATGAACATGCCCACGCTAAATGCGCCATCCATCACCATCAGCGCCCCCAAATAAATGACGACAAGATTTTCCATGCCAAACAGAATTGCATTCCACTGTTGATAAGCCATTTGAAATTTTTGTGTTCTCAGACCGGCGTTCACCTGATGCACCAACAACGCGATCCAACTAGCTTGACGCTCATTTTGTCTCTGGAAAAGTTGAATCGCCTTCATCCCTCGGATCGTTTCCAGAAAATGACTTTGCGTTTTTGCGGCACAGACGATAACGTCCATCGATCTATCACGAAAGGAGCGATACGTGATAGTCCGGCCCAAGACATAGAACATCATGGCCCCCAGTACAATCGCCCCCAGAGTCGGACTGTAAATCCACATCATCGCTAGTGTCAGCGTGGTCATCAATCCATCCAGGATGGCCGCGATAAATGAAGACGTCAGCGTCTGTTGAATGGTGTCCACGGTAGAAAATCTAGACACCACATCCCCTGCATGTCTTTTTTCAAAGTAAGAAATGGGTAAATTCACCAGGTGAGAAAACACATTCAATTTCCATTGCACTCCCAGCGTGGTGCTCAGATGCATCAGAGACCAGGCGCGGAGCAGACCGACACCTTGCTGTATCAGCATGAAAAAACCGAAACCGACGACCAAAATTTTGAGAAAATCCCGGTCACCGCTAACGACGACGTTATCCAACACCCACTGCAAAAGCAAAGGGCTGAGCAAGGAAAATAGCTCAAGCGCCAAGGCCAGCATAAATATTTGCAACAATGATCGCTTAAGACCTGTGATGCGCCCTACGAGGGATCGAAGCTTGATCTGCGGAACTGGTGCATTGGGCACAAAGTCGTCCGTTGGCCATAATTCCAACACCACTCCGGTGAAGCACTTTGATGCATCGTCACGAGCTATTTTCCGTTCTCCCTGAGCAGGATCAGAAATTGTGAGTGATTTTGCAGTGATGGATTTCAACACCACAAAATGATTGAACTCCCAATGCAGAATGCAAGGCAGTCTAAGTTTGTCTAATTCATCAAAATCGACCCGAACAGCGCGGCTAGATAATGCAATACGTCCGGCTATCTTGATTAGTTGCGACAACCCTGTCCCTTTCAGCGACACTGGAAATTTTCGCCTGAGTGCAGCCAGATCAAGATGCAAGCCATGGAAGCCTGCAATCATTACCAAACAGGCGAGTCCGCATTCAGTCGCTTCCGTCTGCAGAACAGAAGGCATTGGCTTGCTAAACCCAGTGATAAGACGCGCAACTATATTCATAGCCGATAAAAGAAAAAGACGATAAGCAAACCTTATGCTGCCAACTTCCCTCGCAGACCATAAATAGGTTCTAAAATCCATTCCACTATTTTTCGCGAATCTTGCAAGATGTCAGCCTCCACCACCAAGCCACTTTGCAATGCCTGCGCCTGACCGTAAGCCATGACTTTTTGTGACTCCAATGCCACAACAATTCTGTAGTACAGTTCACTCCCTTGGCCAGGATCAATGCTAGGGACGTTGCCGCCAATGATGGCCAATTCGTTTGCCGTCATGGCACTCCTGGAAATCGATAACAGTCGCCCGCGATACTGCCCGAATTTCTGATAAGGAAATGCCTGATAGCGTAGCAATACGGCATCACCCGGCTTCATGAATCCTATCGCCCTGCCAGGCGCAAAAAGATTGGCCTGCAACATTGCACCTTGCGGCACAAGCGTCAACAGCGGGCGTGTGCCATCGGTCAACTGACCGGCTTCCATCACCATCGCACTGACTATGCCGGCCCTTGGCGCAAGGACTACCAGCGTTCTTTTTGCCTCACTCTCGGTCAATTCCTGATCGATAGTGCCAATCGCCCTTTCGATTTGTGCAATGTGATTCTGCTGTTTCAAAGGCAACGACAACAATTCTTCTTTCGTTGCCATCAGTTCCTGCTGGAGCATTCCACGTTCACGATCAAGGCTGTGTATTTTCAACTGCTGCTCAAGCTTTTCGCTTTCTCTCTGCTGAAGTTGATCTTTAGAAATCAACCGTCGCTGGTATAGGCGAGCGTATCGACTCACGGCATCACCAGTGATATCTAGACGCGCCTTTTGCACCGCAAGCTGTTCCTTCATCGTGGCAAGCTGCTGACTGATGGAGTTTGTTTTTCTCAACAACGCATTGCGCTCTGCACGCTGCATTGCTTGTGTATTTCTGAGTTCTTCATCAAAGGAAAAATGACGCCGTTCCAGCAGTCTGCTAATGGTCTCTTGCGTATTGCCAATAGCGCCGCTGCGGCGATCGCTTGTCAAGGTGTACAGCACCTGACCTGCAGTCACACTTTGCCCTTCCACTACATGCTTCTCAAGCACAATCCCAGGCTGAGGAGCATAGACTCTCACAATGCCTGTGACAGGAATCAATTGCCCGCTCACTGTCACGCGTCTGGTATAGCTTCCCAAAAAAACAAACATCAGAATACCTACCATCGAGACAGCGACAAAGCCCGTCAGTATCCAGACCGGAAAAGGATAACTAAGAACAATGTCTCCTGCGAATTTGTCACGCCTTGCCGCAATCGCTTCCTGGCGAAACAAGTCTGATTTATTCGGTTCGAGATGATTCATCACGGCTTATACTCTTCAGAATAGCCTGCGCCGTTACAGAAGCGGGATTCATCATTGTTGATTGGCTGGCGAACTGGCGCTTACGACGGCTTTCGCTTCACGGATCGAATATACCCAATCGCCACCGGCAAGCATGATGAAAAAACCAAAGAAAAGTAAGAAATATTGATCTACGATCCAATAAAAACCGGTCACGAATGCGCCAATCAACATGACAATACTACCAACATGTTCAGTATCGATACCCAGCATCTTCTCTCTCAGGCCACGATATTTGACAAGATAATAGGTAATTGGAATAAGTAAGATGGAAAGCGGAAAATAAAAAATCAAAACAGATGACAACGTTTTCCAAACAATAATTAGCGGGGAAATTTTAAACCCGTAAACGATTAGCAATAAGGAAAGGTAGAACCCTAAACGGGAATGATATCTACACAACTTCAAACCGAAATATTCCGTTTTGAAATTACGCCGCGTAATTGATTTTGCCTCGCGTGCCGACAATATCCAGTCAACGCCTGAAAATACAATTAAAAATCCAAATACAACTAACGATTCCCGACCCACAAAAAAATAAACGCAGTTTATTAACATGCCGATTAATATAACTATATTCCCCATTTTTTCTGTTTTTACACCTAACGTCTTAAGTGGAAAACCATAGTGTTTGACAAAAAAATAGATAATTGGAATATACACAATGGACAGTGGAAGATAAGAAATTAAGGCATTTATCACGGAACGCCCAATGATCGAAATTGGGAAACTAGCAATACACCATGCCATCAATAGCAAAAAAAAATACCACCATAACCGATATATATATCTACGCATTTTCGATCCTCAATTAAGCTCATCTGAAATTAATCGCCATCATCCGTATAGGAAATAGGATCATTTACCAACAATGCAGAGCAACCCGCCTTCATCAAAGTATTGGTGAGCACACCTACCCAGGGGTTGGCGCTAAGAGTGCCGGCTACAATACTAAGACTGCCTGCAATCACATGGCATGCTATAAACGATCCTGAATTCCACGTATATGTACCGACCCCAGGCAAACCTCGAAAGGTAATCGACGTCGAGTGGTTGCGTTCCAGTCTGGTCGACATAGTCACTCCAGCCGGCAACTGATAATGAATCGTTTCAGCGCCAGACACCGACTCTATTTCACGGGAAGTTAATGGTCTCAACTTATTCTCCTGGCAAGTGATGACTCAATGAATTACACAACATTGAAAACGCAAGCGATTGTGCAGAACCATTTGTTCTTGGCTTATACGAATTAAAATCCACCGGTTCATACACATTGTTCAGCGCTTGCATTTTGTCGATGAACATTTTCATATTCACGGGATCTGAAATGACTCGATTGAGCATCGCCAGGCATTCCGAGATATGTTTCTGATGATCTGAGTAAGGTGTGATCGACCGTCGCGACTCGAGATGCTCGGGGAGCAACTGTTCAACAATCCAGGCAACAAAATCCGTCACCTTGGCGGTATGCACCCCGGCGGCTATGTGGAACGTCTCTTGATTTTCCAGTGGTATTGCCCGATGCCACCATCCGCGCGGTATGTAAAGCACATCTCCCGCTTCTAAAATTTCGTCGAAGATGGGTACCTCAGGGCATTCATGCTTGAAATTTTTTCTCTTTTGGAAATTCAAGGGGAGTGCGAATGTAGGTTCGAATACCTGCCATTGTTTTCTTCCCAGTAGTTGAACAGCGAAAACGTCGTGGGTGTCCCAATGTTTTCCAAAGGTGCCGTCGCCACCGAACGCAACATAGCCATTGGCCACCGTTTTTAGTCCGGTAAATGTTGATAACGCCATACACAGTGCGCCTAGCATTCTGTCTCTTTCCTCAATGCGATTGAGGACCAGCGTTGCGCCAGAGAGAAGATAGATGTCGAATTTTTCTCTGTCCAGACGATTGCGGATCGCATCCACGTCCTGATATCTACAGGAATAGGATCCGTGTGGAACCAGACCATTTAAAAACAATTTCATGCCTGCTGATGGGTCCCATCCATAAAGAATTTCACTTATCCGATTCCAATTAATTAGATTCATCTCGACTGCATTTTTTTGAAAGCACATTTTCTTTTCAAAAAAATCGGCGTGAAATTCATCTTTATCTATTTCCAAATTAAGCATGTTTTTCTCCAACAACATGGATGATTTCCTAATCGTTACGCATTGATGCTGAAACACATTAATCACGAAAAAACGCGCAGTTCCCAAGCAGGAAATACTGCCATCATGCAAGTCAAGATTGATTTGATGCGAACACGCATTGCGGAGAGATCTCGTCTTATTTTCTGCAATGCTTATCGAATGGAAGAATGTCGCCATTGAAAGATAATCAGCAGTGATCTCAATGTGGCTGGCGACTCTCTACTGAACGTAGAGAAAATGGCTTGCTGTTTTGTCAAAATATAAAATAGCGATAAACACGATGCAACATGATTTATCTGATGATGTACGTTTTTTAACTATCCATCTGATTGGAACGGCAAGTATCAATTGCGAAAAACAAGTCAATTTTTCGACCACATATTTATCGAATTACACCTGTTCAAGAAACAATCAGCACCTTAAACAGATGCGCTTTCTCTGAGATTTGTTAACATGGCACCCCATATACAAAAATACGTATAGTTAATATTTCACCAGCACGATTTTTCCCGTACCTATTTCAACGACATTAGCAACGCTGCGTGCAATCTTCTCGATATGATGAGCAGTTACCGCGAGCCAACTACGAGCAGAAAAAATACACGGCATCAGCGCACCAGTTTCGAGCCGAGATGACATCGGTACAGATTTCCCTGGTGAATAAAAATTCATCGCACAAGCGATACACGGAGACAATCTCATGACATTTCTGGATAAATTTTTCAAGCTCAGCGAGAACCACACGACAGTACGCATCGAACTGCTGGCCGGGCTGACCACCTTTTTGACGATGGCCTACATCATCTTCGTCAATCCCACCATTCTGGGCGACGCCGGCATACCCAAGGATGCCGTCTTCGTGGCCACTTGCGTGGCCGCTGCCATCGGTACACTGATCATGGGCTTGTATGCCAATTATCCAATCGGCCTGGCGCCAGGCATGGGGCTCAATGCCTACTTCGCCTACACCGTGGTCAAGGGCATGGGTTTTCCCTGGCAGGCAGCCTTGGGGGCCGTGTTCATTTCCGGTTGCCTGTTTCTGGTAGTGAGTCTGTTGCGCGTGCGCGAGCTGATCGTCAATAGCATCCCGCATTCATTGCGTACCGCCATTCCGGCCGGCATCGGTCTGTTTCTAGCCTTGATTTCGCTCAAGAGCGCCGGCATCGTCACCGCCAGCCCGGCCACCTTTGTTACGCTGGGCAATCTGCACGCGGCTGCGCCGGTGCTGGCCATCTTGGGTTTCTTGCTGATCGTGGCGCTAGATCAACTCAAAGTGCGCGGCGCTTTGCTGATCGGTATCCTGAGCGTGACGGCAATGAGTTTTGTGTTCGGCGGCAATCATTTTTCTGGAATTTTTTCAATCCCGCCCTCGATTGCACCAACCTTCCTTCAGCTTGATATCAAGGGTGCCATTTCCATGGGCCTGATCAATGTGGTGCTGGTGTTTTTTCTGGTCGAGCTGTTTGACGCCACCGGTACCCTCATGGGTGTGGCGCAGCGTGCCGGCTTGATGAAAGACGGCAAGATGGCGCGCATCAACAAGGCCTTGCTGGCCGACAGCGGCGCCATTGTCGCCGGCGCCCTGCTTGGCACTTCCAGTACCACCGCCTATATTGAAAGTGCTGCCGGCGTGCAAGCCGGTGGGCGTACCGGTCTGACCGCTGTGGCGGTGGCGCTGATGTTTCTGCTGTGTTTGTTCATTGCACCGCTGGCCGGCGTAGTGCCGGCTTATGCCACGGCACCAGCCTTGTTCTTTGTCGCTTGCCTGATGTTGCGCGAGCTGTGCGATATCGATTGGAAAGACAGCACGGAATGCGTGCCAGCAGCCGTTACCGCACTGGTCATGCCATTCACGTATTCGATTGCCAATGGCCTGGCACTGGGATTCATCAGCTATGCCGCCCTGAAACTGCTGACCGGTCGCGCCCGTGAGGTATCGTTGGTAATCTGGATCATCGCGGCAATTTTCTTGTTCAAACTGATCTATCTGAGTGCATGATGTCTGGGCGACAACAAATAAAGACCCAACAATTTCTTGCGACAATCTGATTTATCAATCTGATGCGGTATTTTCAACAACCCGGCACAGATCTTGAATCAACGAAACTATCGCCGTCATTTTTATTGCAGAAACCACTATGTCTGAACCGATTCGCTTTTATTTCCGCGGCACGACCCACCAAGTGGACAATCTGCCCACTACCCGCACTGTTTTGCAGCATTTGCGGGAAGACCTGCATTGCACCGGCACCAAAGAGGGTTGTGCCGAGGGGGATTGCGGTGCCTGCACGGTGGTGGTCGGCGAACTGCGTGACGATGCACTGGAATTGAAGACGGTCAATTCCTGCATTCAATTGCTGCCAACTCTGGACGGCAAAGCTTTATTTACGGTGGAAGATCTGAAGCAGGCTGATGGCTGTCTGCATCCGGCCCAACAGGCCATGGTCGAGTGCCATGGTTCGCAGTGCGGTTTTTGTACACCCGGTTTCGTGATGTCTTTATGGGGTCTGTATCTCAAGCATGACAGCGACGGCATCGTACCGAGCACACGTGAAATTGACGATGCGCTGTCGGGCAATCTGTGCCGCTGTACCGGTTATCGTCCCATCATCGATGCCGCCCGGCGCATGGGCGAATTACCGGCAGTCAGCTTTGCACGTGCGCCGGTGATCGCTGCCTTGCGCAGCTTGCAGCGCGAGCTGCCGTTACGCGTGACGCACGCCGGACAAACCTTCCATGCGCCCCGCACGCTGGCACAACTGGCTGCTTTGCGCGCCGAACTGCCGGGTGCCAGGATTCTGGCCGGCTCGACCGACGTCGGTCTGTGGGTAACCAAACAGATGCGCGCGTTGGGCGACATCATTTATATCGGCCAGGTGGCAGAGCTCAAACAGATCAGCAACGCCGACGGCTGGCTGGATATCGGTGCCGGCGTCACGCTCGAGCAAGCCTATGGCGCTGCCCATGTGCACTATCCGCAGGAGTTGTCGGAATTATGGCAACGCTTTGCTTCGCTGCCGGTGCGCAATGCCGGCACGCTGGGCGGCAATCTTGCCAACGGCTCGCCCATTGGCGACTCGATGCCTTGGCTGATTGCACTGGGCGCGCAAATCGTGCTCTACGGCGTCAACGGACGGCGCAGCATGGCGCTGGAGGATTTTTATCTGGGTTATCAGAAGTCGGCGCTGCAAGCTGATGAGGTGGTGCAGGCAGTGCGCATTCCCTTGCCCGCCAGAGCCCAGCGGGTGTGGCGCACCTATAAGCTGTCCAAACGCTTCGACCAAGATATTTCGGCGGTCTGCGCGGCGTTTGCCTTCGCGCTCGATGAGGGCAAGGTGGTCGATGCCCGCATCGCTTTCGGTGGCATGGCGGCGACACCGAAACGGGCGGCACTGGCCGAGGCGGCATTGAATGGGCGCGACTGGAACGAAACCAATGTCAAGGCAGCCATGCTGGCGCTGGCACAGGATTATGCACCGCTCTCGGATATGCGCGCTTCTTCAACGTATCGCATGAAAACGGCGCAAAATCTGCTGTATCGCTACTGGCTGGAAACCCGTGCCGATGCCCCATTGGCAGCCAGCTCCCTGCGCGCCTTTGCCTATGGCAAAGATGCCGTGCAGTAAGGAAACGATGATGAACAAACACACCGAACAATTCATGTCTGCCCACACACCAGCGCTGAACTGGAGCGAAGTCGGCAAGCCGCATCCGCACGAATCGGCGCTGCTGCATGTCTGCGGCGAAGCCACTTATATCGATGACATCATTGAGCTGCAAGGCACCTTGCATGCGGCGCTTGGTTTGTCGCAAAAAGCCCATGCCAGAGTGCGCTCGCTGGACCTGTCCAAGGTCAGGAGCGCAACTGGCGTGGTGGCGGTGTACACCGCCGACGACATTCCCGGCGTCAATGAATGCGGCGCCATCATCCACGACGATCCAGTGTTGGCAGATGGTCTGGTGCAGTATGTGGGGCAGCCGATCTTCATCGTGGTCGCGGCCAGCCATGATGAGGCCCGTCGCGCTGCGCGTCTGGCCACAATTGATTACGAAGAACTGCCAGCCATTCTGACGCCGCGCGCCGCCCATGCCGCACAATCCTATGTGCTGCCGCCGATGCATCTGGCACGCGGCGATGCGGCCGCTGCGTTCGCTCAGGCGCCGCACAAGTTCAAGGGGCAACTCGACGTCGGCGGACAGGAACAGTTTTATCTGGAAGGCCAAATTTCCTACGCGATCCCCAAGGAGGGGCGCGCCATGCATGTGTATTGCTCGACCCAGCACCCTAGTGAAATGCAACATCACGTCGCTCACGTGCTCAATCTGGCGGCCCACGATGTGTTGGTGGAATGCCGCCGCATGGGCGGTGGCTTCGGTGGCAAGGAGTCGCAATCGGCCTTGTGGGCGTGCGCAGCAGCAGTCGCTGCTGCGCAGTTAAAGCGTCCGGTCAAGCTACGTGCTGACCGCGATGACGATATGCTGGTCACTGGCAAGCGCCATTGCTTTTCCTACGATTATGAAATCGGCTATGACGACAACGGCCGCATTCTGGCCGCGCGTATCGATATGATTTCACGCGCCGGGTTCTCGGCTGATCTGTCGGGGCCGGTGGCCACCCGTGCGGTATGCCATTTCGACAATGCCTATTATTTGTCGGACGTCGACATTCATGCCATGTGCGGCAAGACCAATACGCAGTCCAATACAGCCTTCCGTGGTTTCGGCGGTCCACAGGGTGCGATTGCGATTGAATACATCCTCGACGATATCGCGCGTCATCTGGGCAAGGATGCGTTGGAAGTGCGCCGGGTCAATTTCTACGGCGCCAGTGATGAGGAAGGCTTGGCTGCGCGCAATGTCACCCATTACGGCCAAAAGGTCGAAGACAACGTGATTGCGGCGCTGGTCGATACGCTGGAGCACAGCAGCGACTATCAACAGCGTCGGCAGGACATCAATACCTTCAACGCCACCCATCCCATCCTCAAAAAAGGACTGGCGCTGACGCCGGTGAAGTTCGGCATTTCCTTCAATGTGCCGCATCTGAATCAGGCCGGCGCACTGGTGCATGTCTATACCGACGGTTCTGTGCTGGTCAATCATGGCGGCACGGAAATGGGCCAGGGTCTTAACACCAAGGTAGCGCAAGTGGTGGCCAACGCCCTTGGGCTGACGCTCGACAAGGTACGCTGCAGTGCCACCGACACCAGCAAGATTGCCAACACCTCGGCCACCGCCGCGTCGACCGGTAGCGACCTCAATGGCAAGGCAGCGCAAGACGCCGCGCTGCAGATTCGCGACCGACTGGCGCAGGTTGCGGCCAAACGCTTCCAGGTAGACGCGAGCGCAGTGCACTTTGCCGACGGCATCGTCAGTGGCGGCGCGCAGTCGTTACCCTTTACCGAACTGGTGGCGCAGGCATACCTGCAGCGGGTGCAACTGTGGTCCGATGGTTTTTATTCGACGCCGCGCGTGCACTGGGATGCCAAGAGCATGACCGGGCATCCCTTCTTCTACTTTGCCTATGGCGCCGCCGTAGCTGAAGTGGTGGTCGATACGCTCACCGGCGAATGGCGCCTGCTGCGTGCCGATGTCTTGTATGACGCCGGTGAGAGTCTCAATCCGGCCATCGACATTGGCCAGATCGAAGGCGGCTTCATCCAGGGCATGGGGTGGCTGACGACCGAAGAATTGTGGTGGAACAAGGATGGCAAGCTGATGACGCATGCGCCGTCGACCTACAAGATCCCGGCGGTGTCGGATTGCCCAGCCGATTTCCGCGTCAGCCTGTTCAAGAACAGCAATGTGGCCGATAGCATCCATCGCTCCAAGGCTGTCGGCGAACCGCCTCTGCTGTTGCCGTTTTCAGTATTCTTTGCACTGCGTGACGCGGTCTCGGCGGTGGCCGGACATCGCGTCAATCCGCCGCTGCGCGCACCGGCCACCAGTGAAGCCATCCTCGATGCCATCGAGGCGGTGCAAGCTGCTGCCGCATCGTAACCATCGTTGCCGAGGACAGACATGATCAACTGGCTCGCCGCCCTGATGCACTTGCAGCGCAGCGCCACACCGGCGGTGCTGGTGACGGTCGCGGCCATTCAAGGTTCAACTCCGCGCGAGGCCGGTGCGCGCATGGTATTTACCGATACCGACCAGTTCGACACCATCGGCGGCGGCCATCTGGAATGGCGCGCCGCCCACATTGCGCGGACCATGCTGGCCAACCAAGCGGATCTGCTGGCGGGACAGCGCAAGCTGGAACGCATTGCGCTCGGACCGAGTCTGGGGCAATGCTGCGGTGGCGTGGTATTGCTGGTTTTTGAACGGGTCGATTGCACATGTGACCAGGATATCGGCCTCGTGCTAGAGGAACTGCAACAACACTGGCGCGAAGGCATTGATTTCTGGCGCGCCGTGACACTGGATACACCCGCGCCGGTTATGCTGATCGAGGCCGATGGCGGCAGCACTGCGCCCGATGCGGCTGAGTTGGCCATCGACACCTTGCTGGCGACGCACACCGACACCCACATTGCCAGCGACCGCCACGGCCGCCGCTGGTTGCTTGATCGCTGTCGTGCGCATCAGCCGCAGGTGGTGCTGTTCGGCGCCGGTCATGTGGGTACTGCCATCGTACAGGCACTGACTGCACTGTCATGCCGCATCATCTGGGTCGATGAACGCGAAGACATGTTCCCCGCCGATCTGCCGCCTAACGTCACTATTGAAGCGACCGACGTCCCCAACGCGGTGGTTGATCTGGCCGACCCGGGGGCCTATTTTCTGGTGATGACACACAGCCATGCGCTCGATCAGCAACTCACAGAACGCATCTTGCGGCGTGCCGATATTGCTTGGTTCGGCCTGATTGGTTCGCGCACCAAACGTCAGCAATTTGAACATCGTCTGCAAGAACGCGGTATCACGCAGGAACAACTCAACCGCATGACTTGCCCGATCGGCATTCCCGGCATCTATGGCAAGGAACCGGCCAGCATTGCCATTGCCGTCGTGGCGCAGCTATTGCAACTATGGGAGTTGCGCACCCGCGGAGCAGACCGACGCTCAGGCGCGAGCCTGGTCACACAGGTTCTGGACGGCCGCCACTGATCGTGTCGGACCGTCGCCAGAACAGTCTCCTCCGCCTACACGTTTTTCAGGACCGCATCACCATGACTTCTTCCGTACAAGCCTATCGCGCCAGCTTGCTCCATTTCCGCAACGACCCAGCCTTCGACGAGCATGCCACGCAATGGCACAGCGACGGCTTGCTGATTGTCGCTGACGGCAAAATCCTTGCCGCCGGTGACTATAGTCAGCTAGCCACATCGCTGCCGGCTGGCTGTATCCCCATTGACTATCGCGGCAAGATCATCTGCCCCGGCTTCATTGACACTCACGTCCATTACCCGCAAACCGACATCATCGGCTCACCTGCACCGGGCTTGCTGCCCTGGCTGGAGACCTACACGTTCCCGGCCGAACGACGCTTTGAAGATGGCGCCCATGCCAGCGAAGTGGCCGACTTCTTTCTCGCTGAATTGCTACGCAACGGCACCACCACGGCGGCCGTGTATTGCACGGTGCATCCACAATCGGTGGATGCATTCTTTCACCGCAGCCATGCGCTGAACCTGCGCATGGTGGCTGGCAAATGCCTGATGGACCGCAATGCTCCAGAATTTCTGCGCGATACCGCCGAACGCGGTGCGCGTGAGAGTGAAGAATTGATCAATCGTTGGCATAACAAGGGCCGCCAGCATTACGCCATCACCGTGCGCTTTGCGCCGACGTCCACGCCAGCACAGCTCAAGCTGGCCGGCGAACTGGCTGCGCAGTATCCCGATACCTTTATTCAAACGCATGTGGCCGAAAATATCGACGAGGTCAACTGGGTCAAGGACTTGTTCCCAGACAGCCGTAGCTATCTGGACGTCTATGACCAGTACGGCCTGATGCGTGCACGGGCGCTGTATGCGCACTGCATCTGGCTCGATGACGCCGACCGCGCGCGCATGGCGGCTACGCAATCGGTCGCCACCGTTTGTCCGACCTCCAACCTGTTCCTGGGCAGTGGCCTATTCGATTTTGCCCGCGCCGATCAGTTGCACATGCCCTTTGCACTAGCCACCGATGTCGGTGGCGGCACCAGCTTTTCGATGTTGCAGACCATGAACGAGACCTATAAGGTAGGCCGCATGGGCGGCACCCATCTGGCAGCGCAACGACTGTTCTATCTGGCCACCTTGGGCGGTGCCCGGGCGTTGCAACTGGAAGGAACCATCGGCAATTTTGCCGTCGGCTGCGATGCCGATTTCGTCGTACTCGACCCTTTGGCCACGCCCTTACTGGCACGCCGCAGCGCCACCACCGTCAGCCTGGAAGAACAATTATTTGCGCTGGCGATTCTGGCCGACGACCGCGCCATTGCGGCGACTTATTCGGCCGGGATCTGCGTCCATAGTCGCCATATCTGAACGGTTTGAGCAATCAGTCAGACGAGGATGAAGATCGTTTTCCTGCCTATCGACACTCCCACAACGGATCACAATCTTCCTTATCCACACTGTCAAGAATGCAGGAATTTCTTCGGACGATTCATGTTTCGCACTTTTGGGGCAATGTCGGCGAGCACCCCAAAGGGGCATTCGAAATTTGAACGCCCCCCACCATACAATAGAGAATTTCCCGAGGAAAATAACGTGAAAAGAATTGCCGGATCCGATCCGCCTTCATTGGACGTCAACGCAATACGCTCAGAATTGAGTGAAACCTCACAGACCAAAATAGCCAAAAAAATTGTCGCAGTGGAGATCAGTACTCAGACAGCGCCTGTGGGGAATTCGCCTGACGACTTATTTAAGAATTTCAGCCTATCCGGTGTTACCACCTCTGCCATCGAGAAGTCCGACATGCAGGCCCAATGGCATCAGCTGTACTCAATGAATGACACGAAAAAACAAGCGCAATTGCAGCGTTTAATTAATAGTGGCGTCACGCCCGACATCGTCAATTCCAAAAGGCCGCTTACGCTGATCAAAATGGATACCAAGGATCAACAGATCGTCTTCGATAAATGTAAAGAATTGGACATAAATGTGATCCGCGGAATTACGAAGATTCGCCAGTCAACATATTTACTGATAGACGCGACGCCAAACGAATCTCTTAAAGACCTTGATACGTGGCTGGATCAGATGAATATTGATGAAAATAAAACAAAGACAGAGGCTCAACTGCTCGTCGACAAAAAGCTCAACGACATATACCGTCAAACTGCGGGTGATCAAGATTTTTCCAATGCTTTTTCAATCGTACTCAATTCCGCTCCAACAGAAGATACTGCCACCTTTCAGAACTGGTTGGCAGTGCGTCAAAGGCCGCTAAAAAACCTACCAAGATCATCTACCTCAGCCTCCAGCGGCAAGGGGCAAATTAAGCGTTTTTATCGTATGAAAGACATTACACGCTATTTACCACCAAACTTCGGCATGAGCATGGTCTCTCATGGCCAGGAATACGTTGAATTTGCAACAAGCGCAAAGGAGCGTTTTATGATTCCTGCATCCATCTGGCTGTTGCACTGTGTTCCAGAAGGCGACACGCTTTTGGCGCAAGCGGCATCCCAGGGCAATTTATCTTTTGTCGAAATGCTACTGGAAACGCCGGGGATTCTGGTCAATGCCAAGAATGCTCATGGCAATACTGCCTTGATGATTGCTGCATTGATCGGGAAGATTGACGTACTCCGTGCACTGCTGAAGACGCATGGGATCGATGTCAATGTTGCCAATGAAATAGGCAATACCGCCCTGATGCTCGCAGCATGGAATGGAAACCTCAACACAATCAAAACGCTGCTACAAGCATACGACTATAATTCCGAAAAAATTAATATCAATGCAGCAAATTCCAACAAAGCTACTGTTCTAATGTATGCCACTTTGCGGTGCGATGTTGACATCGTCCGTGAGTTGTTGAAGGTGGATGATATTGAGGTCAATGCCACGAATTGTGAAAGAAACACCGCCCTGATATTGGCCAGCACCCGTAATCTTGAAATAGTCAAAGCACTATTGGAGAGGCCAGAAATCAATATCAATGCAGTTAATAATGATGGCGAAACCGCGCTACTGAGCGCTGTATCGGTTGAAAACATTGGCGTAATCAATACGCTGCTGGACCGGTCCGAGATTGATGTCGACGTTGTCAATAAAGAGGGGAGAACTGCCCTTGACCTGGTGGATGAATATGGAAAAAATTCCATTACCTGGCCGTTGATTTACCGTCTTAAAAAAATGTCTCATGGACAAGAAGGTCCTGCATCGAAGGAACAGTGGCCTAGCTTTTGAATGTCCTTGGTCAACTTCATTAACTCACCGCCCACGCGACAAACAAACTTGACATCCTGTTGCCGACAGATCACTACGCATGGCGACGACATTGATGATAATCGCGGAAAATCGGTGACGACGATGCTTATCCACAATGAGGCAATGTTTTTAAAAACATCTATTCCTCAATATTTTTTGCTTATATCGGTATAAATTCAAGAAGATGCCGACCAAGGCCGCTTCCTTTCGCCCAAGGCGATGAGACGCGGTAAAATGCCTGCTCGCCAATACCTGCCTGCAGGACAACGATACCGCCTGGCATCGAATGCTTTGAATGAACAAACTCGCAAAAAAAACCATGGAAACCGCTCCCGGCAAGATCAACAGTAACGATGCCGAAAAGCACACCCCCATGATGCAGCAGTATCTGCGCATCAAGGCCGACTATCCGACCACGCTGGTGTTCTACCGCATGGGCGACTTCTATGAACTGTTTTTCGATGATGCAGAGAAGGCGTCCCGGCTCATGGGCATCACCCTGACCCAACGCGGCAGTTCAAACGGCACACCGATCAAGATGGCCGGCATCCCGTTTCATTCGGCCGATCAGTATCTGGTCAAGCTGATCAAGCTGGGCGAATCGGTTGCCATCTGCGAACAAATCGGTGACCCGGCCACCAGCAAGGGGCCGGTCGAACGCAAGGTGGTGCGCGTGATCACGCCCGGCACTCTGACCGATGCCGACCTGCTACCTGAGAAATCCGACCGGCCGCTGCTTGCGCTGTATGTTGCCGCCGCAAAACAACGCAAGATCACGGTCGGCCTGGCCTGGTTGTCGATGGCCAGCGGTGCACTCAAGATGATGGAATTTAGTACCGATGCCGGCCTGATGGAGACACGGCTCAAACAGGAACTGGAACGCATCTCCCCGGCCGAGACGCTCATCGGCGACAGCCAGGAGCAAAGCTATGGCCACCTTGTGAGCGGTAAGGCCACAACGGTGCCGGACTGGCATTTTGATCAGGCCAGCGGTAACAAAGCCTTGCTCGATCAGCTCGCGGTAGCCACGCTCAACGGCTTCGGCGCAGAAAACATGAGTGCTGCCATCGGCGCTGGCGGTGCCTTGCTGCGCTATGCTCAGACCACTCAAGGCAAGGGCTTGCAGCATGTGCGCGCACTCACGGTCGAATCGGAAAATGAATTCATCGGCCTCGATGCCGCCACTCGCCGCAACCTGGAGCTGACCGAAACCATCCGCGCTCAGGATGCCTCGACGCAAGCGCCGACGCTGTTTTCGCTGCTCGACCATTGCCGTACTGCGATGGGTTCGCGGCTGTTGCGACACTGGCTGCACCATGCCCGGCGCGACCAGCACATTGCTCGTGCCCGCCACGCAGCCGTCAATGCGCTTATGCGTACCGATGCCTGTTCAGGCTTGTCGACCACACTGGCAGCAGTACCTGACATCGAACGCATCACCACCCGCATCGCGCTGCTGTCGGCGCGACCACGCGATTTGGCAGGATTGCGCGGTGGTTTGCAGCAACTGGGCTCGCTGCGCGCCTACGTCGCCATGTGCAGTCGCGACGCCGACGCGCCTTTGCTGCTGGCGCTGCACGATGCACTGGCTACACCAAGCGAATGCCTGGATCTGCTGGAGCGCGCCATCATGCTGGAACCGGCTGCAATGGTACGCGATGGCGGCGTGATGGCGCGCGGCTATGACGCCGATCTGGACGAACTGCGCGGTCTGTCGGAAAACGCCGGCCAGTTTCTGATCGACCTGGAAACCCGTGAACGCGCACGCACCGGCATTGCCAATCTACGCGTCGAATACAACAAGGTGCATGGTTTTTATATCGAAGTCACGCACGGCCAGACTGACAAGGTGCCGGACGACTACCGCCGCCGCCAGACCCTGAAAAACGCTGAGCGCTACATCACGCCGGAACTCAAAGCCTTTGAAGACAAGGCCTTGTCGGCACAGGAACGGGCGTTATCACGCGAGAAATTCCTGTATGAGCAGTTACTGCAGGCACTGGCGCCGCACATCGTCACCCTGCAGGAAATTGCGCATGCGCTGGCCCAGCTCGACACCTTGGTGGCGCTGGCCGATCATGCAACACGCAACAACTGGTGCGCACCACAACTGGTGACCGAACCCACCATCCAGATTGAGCAAGGCCGCCATCCGGTGGTGGAAAACCAGATCGAACGCTTCATCGCCAACGATTGCAGCTTCAGCGCCGAACGCAAGCTGCTCTTGATTACCGGCCCCAACATGGGTGGTAAATCGACCTTCATGCGTCAAGTCGCGCTGATCACGCTGCTGGCCTATGTTGGCAGCTTCGTGCCGGCCACCAGCGCCATCATTGGTCCAATCGATCGCATCTTCACACGTATCGGCGCTGCCGATGACCTGGCTGGCGGTCGTTCCACCTTCATGGTGGAGATGACCGAATCGGCAGCCATCCTCAACAACGCTAGTGAAAACTCGCTGGTGCTCATGGATGAGGTCGGCCGCGGCACCTCTACCTTCGACGGTCTGGCGCTGGCCTGGGCGATTGCCAAGCACCTCATTGAGGTGACCCGTAGCTTCACCCTGTTTGCCACCCATTATTTTGAACTGACGCAATTGCCGGAGCTGCATCCTAGCGCTTCCAACGTTCATTTGTCGGCGGTGGAACACAAGGACAGCATTGTCTTCCTGCATGCAGTACAGGCCGGACCTGCCTCGCAGAGTTATGGTTTGCAGGTAGCCCAGCTGGCAGGTGTGCCGGCGCCGGTCATTCGCGCTGCACGCAAGCATCTGGCATTACTGGAGTCGCAATCGGTGCAGACGACACCCCAGTTTGATCTGTTCAATGCCCCACTCAGGGATGAACCTGACCTGACTGCCGCGGCGCAGATCGATACCGTAGCACAAGCAGTGACCGAGGCACTGGCCGAGATCGATCCCGATGCCCTGACCCCGCGCGAGGCGCTTGATGCCTTGTACCGGCTGAAAACTTTAGGTCACAGCGCATGAAGCTTAGCCTGCCCATGCCCGCTGCGGGCGCGCTGGTACTGTTGTTGCTGGCTACCGTCCTGTGGCTGCCGGCAGCAATAGCGCAGGACAGTTTTCAGTTCGGCGTCATCGGTCATTCCTTCGGAGCCAATTCTGACGATGCCGTATTGCGACGGGCACTGGCCGACAGCGACGCCGCAAATCTTGCCTTTGTCGTAGTCAATGGCATCAAATCAAGCCGTGAGCCTTGCACCGATGCACTCTATGGCGAACGCCACGAGTTGCTAGAACAGGCACAAAACGGTGTCATTGTGTCGCTATCCGCAAGTGATTGGGTGGGCTGCCGCAACAAGAACGGCACCGTCGCCATAGAACGGCTCAATCGCGTACGCGAGTTATTCTTTGACGATGAATTTTCCTTCGGTGCGACCAAGCTACCGCTGCTGCGGCAATCGATCACACCCAAATTCAGGTCCTATGCAGAGAATGCGCGCTGGGAATTCGGTGATGTCCTGTTTGCCACCATCAATATCCCTGCCGCCAACAACCACTTCCTGCAAGACGGCGGCCGCAACAGCGAATTCGAAGATCGTCTGATTGCCAACAAAGACTGGCTGCAACGCCTGTTCAAGTTGGCAGGGCAAAAAAAACTCAGCGGCATCGTGCTGTTCTGTGACGGCAATCCATTGGCACAAGCGAGCCAACGCTCATTCTTGTCGCGCACCCAACGCGATGGCTATGCAGAAACACGTCAACGCATTATTCAACTGGCCGCAGGCTTTCATGGCAAGGTCTTGCTAGTGCATGGTGAAAATCTGAAGGGCGATTCGTCCGCAGGAATCGCCTGGCACCGCAATCTGGGCAGTCTTGGTGTGACCTCAGGCTGGGTCAAACTGAACGTAGAGAGTCATGGCAGCGCAACATTTACACTGGCCGATGCAAATAAGGCGGCCGATAAGCCTTGAATCGGGTGTGTTGCAGCAGTGAAATAAAAAAACGCAGCCAAAGCTGCGTTTTTTTATTGGTACGAGCAGAAACGCTCGCCAAGGTCTTAGTGAATTGGATGGCTGCGGAAGTGGTCGCCCGCTTCGCCTTCATCATCGCCATGATCATGGCCATGGTCATGGTCATGGTGGCCGTGCGGACCATGCACGTGCTGATGCTGCACTTCTTCTTCCGAAGCTGCACGCACTTCAGTGACATGCAATTCAAACACCAGAGCAATGCCTGCCAGCGGATGGTTGCCGTCAAGCACGACCGTGTCTTCTGCGATCTCGGTGACCGTGAAGACAACCGCGGCCTCTTGATCATCATCTGGTGAACCCTCGAACTGCATGCCCACTTCCAGCGGCGATGGCAGGCGACTCTTCTGTTCTGTCTTGACCAGTTCGGCGTCGTATTCACCGAAAGCATCGGCTGGTTCGACCTTGAGCGTAGTGGTATAGCCGAGCTCCTTGCCATCCAATGCTTCTTCAATCTTGGGCAAGGTATTCTCGTAGCCGCCATGCAGATAGATCATTGGCTCGCGGCTTTCTTCGATCAGCACACCTTGTGCATCGGACAGTTTGTAGTTCACTGAAACTACAGTATTTTTGGCAATCTTCATGTATGCCCCTTCTTTGGTATCTGGTTCATCAATCATTGCAGGCCGTTGAAGCGTCGGAGATACCGGCGGCGGCCTGCGCTTTTTGCACTGAGCCGATATGCGCTTTGCCTCGTGGCGTGGCGTTCGGCCTCAAGAAGGCATGACATGGTGAGTGCGCTGCAATCTGCCTGCGCATTATACCTGTTCAATGCCTGCGCCATGTCACTACAGGCGGCTCTATAATAAGGTTATGAAAAATTCCCTGACTCTGCTTGGCGACATCACGCCCGCTATCTTCCTGCGCGACTATTGGCATAAAAAACCACTACTGATCCGCCAGGCCATTCCTGGTTTCCAGCCTCTGCTGTCACGTCAGGCGTTATTCGATCTGGCCGCGCGCGAGGATGTTGAATCGCGCTTGATTCAGCAAGGCCGACCCGATTGGAAAATGGATCACGGCCCACTGAACAAATTGCCACCATTAAAACAAAAGCAATGGACCATGCTGGTGCAAGGCGTCAATCTGCACGACGATCAAGCCGATGCCTTGTTGCGCCAATTCCGATTCGTGCCCGATGCGCGCCTGGATGATCTGATGATCAGCTACGCCACCGATGGCGGCGGTGTCGGCCCGCATTTCGACTCCTACGACGTCTTCTTGCTGCAGGCACACGGCAAACGGCAGTGGCGCATCAGCGCACAAAAAGATTTGTCGCTGATCGATGGCATGCCATTGAAAATTCTCAGCAATTTTCAAGCCGAGCAAGAATTTGTGCTGGAACCCGGCGACATGCTTTACCTGCCGCCGCATTATGCCCACGACGGCATTGCGTTAGGCGAATGCATGACTTACTCGATTGGCTTTCGTGCACCAGCCTTCCAGGAAATCGGCGAAGCCTTTCTGCAGTTCATGGCAGATTCAATTGATCTGCCGGGTCGCTATGCCGATCCTGACTTGAAGCCTGCCAAACATCCGGCGGAAATCCCGCCTGCGTTGCTGACACGAGTAAGCGAGGAAATCAACAAGATGCGCTTTACCGAGGACGATATTACGATTTTCCTCGGTGAATATCTGTCCGAACCAAAGGCCTCGGTGTTCTTCGACCCTTTGGACAAACCCCTGACGCCTGCGCGTTTCGGTCAGGCAGCCAATAAGCGTGGCATCAAGCTGTCCCCCAAGACCAACATGCTCTATCGCGGCAAACATGTTTTCATCAACGGCGAGTCATTTGCGGTCAACCGGGCCGATAAAATATTGTTAAGCACGCTAGCCGATCAACGGCAACTCGAGAAAAGCGCGTTGCAACATGCTTCAGAGGATGTTCTTGAGGCTTTTTACGGCTGGTATCAAGACGGTTGGCTGGCACTCATTTGAGTGGCGAAAAATGCGTATCCCTACTTTTTCCCAAACTTCGTCGAAGACCGCAAACCTTTATAAATAAAGGCCTGACGCAAAGCTGACAATAACTCCGACAATCTTACAAATTCTTACAGGAAAGAATATTTCTCATGTGATTTTGTGGAAATGTAGCTATAATATCGGGCTGGAAAGCTTTCGTTGTTTAGTGTATCTACAAGGCGGCGAAATCATCCTGTAGAGCGATAATTACCGGTAATTATTCATCGCAAAATTTTGATTATTATTGAAGGAATATTCATGAAAAAGACT